>Ga0307301_10000086_pt1 | contig 23873 bp, 24 predicted proteins | sample ER_DNA_182_FD_194506 | JGI IMG/M metagenome (GOLD analysis project Ga0307301, IMG submission 194506) | Bulk soil microbial communities from the East River watershed near Crested Butte, Colorado, United States - ER_DNA_182 | ecosystem: Environmental > Terrestrial > Soil > Floodplain | place...
ACGGCGATGCTGGTCATGGTGTTCTTCAGCACCCGGTACTCGGTCGACGACCCGCGCAGCGACGCGCGCAGCTCGCCCAGCTCCGCGACCTTGAGGCCCCGGTACTCGGTGAGCAGCGCGGCCACCGAGCCTTCCAGGCGTCCCTTGATGGCCTCGACCTCGGCGACGTTGCTCGCGTTCGGCACGGCCTCACCTCCACAAACGAAAAGTCGGACGGTCCCGGACCGTCCGACTGGCGCATGCCACGCGTGGAGGCACCTTGCGGTGCTCGCCTGCGCCGGCGCCCTGCTCGGGCCTTCGTGCCATGCGGCAACCGGACGGTCTCTGGCAACGAGGCACTGTAGCACAGGGGGGCTGTGGACAACTTCGGGCAGCCCGACGGACGTGCCGCTATGTTGCCGCCAGGCGCCTGCCGTCATCGGTCACGAAGCATCCGAAGGGGGAGTTCGATGGCCACGCCGGTCATCATCAGCCTGCTCGTCGGCCTCGTCGCCGGCGGAGCGTTCATGGCCATGTGGGCCGCCCACCGCATCGAGGAGGAGGGCGTCAGGCAGTTCGACCGCGGGTTCGAGCGCGGCCGCTGGCTGACCGACCTCAGCGCCGCCAAGGCGACCGAGGACCGGGACCGCGCCCGCCGGGTCGGCCTGCTCGTGGCCGGTGCCCGCCAGCCCGGCGGTCCGTCCACCACCCGGCCAGCCGGTCAGGAGCCCGGTCCGTCACTGCTCGTCCTCCCCTAGGGAGGCGGCCCCCGCCGTCACCTCGCACCCCGACCTGACTGCCGTCGGCTAGAGCGCGGCCCCGGCGAGGACGGGGTCGGTCACCCGGACCGTGGTGACGGCGGAGGCGGGCGGGGTGAGGAGGCCGCGGGCGGCCAGGCGGTCGAGGGCCTCGTCGACGGCCAGGGTGTAGGCCCAGGCCAGGAACGCGCCCTCGTCGTCGGCGCCCGGGACGCGGCGACGGACCGGGTCCAGGGCCGGGAGGGCGTCCTCGACCAGGCGGACGACCGACCATCCGAGCCCCTCGCAGAGCTCGCGCAGGGCCGGTTCGAGGGCCGCCGGCAGGGCCGGGGCGGCCTCGGGGTCGGCGGCGGCCAGCTGGAAGGCGGGCGCGCCCGGGTGGCCGAAGCGGATCAGGCTGCCCCGGCCGGGCAGGCCGGTGACCCGCGCGAACCAGCCGCCGGCGGCGCCCTCGCCCTCGGCCAGCCACACGAAGGCGCTGCCGAACGGCGGCGCGGCCAGGCCCTGGCGGCGCAGCAGGCGGCGCACCCCCAGGTCGAGCAGCAGCCCGCCGACGACCAGGAAGGCGGCCGCCCCGGGGGCCGTCAGCCCCGGGGAGGAGACGGTCCAGGGCGGCCCGGCCTCGACCCCGGCCGGCTCGGCCCCGGTCGGGGCGGGGGTGGCCATGGCGGCGTGGACCAGCTCGTACTCGACCTCGAGCCGGCTCCACTCGCCGGCGACCAGGCGGGCCATGGCCCGGCCGAGGTCGCCCGCGGTCTCGGCGACCGCCTTGGCCTCGGCGGCCCGGGCGACCGGGAAGCGGGGCCGTCCGTCGGCGGTGGCCAGCCCGGCCGCCTTCAGCGACTCGAGCCGGTGCTGGCCCAGCCGGTCCAGCGGCGCCCCGGCGGCCACCGCCGAGAGGAGGTCGCCGTGCACCCCCGGCTCGACCAGCTCATCGGGCTCCAGCGCCGGCGGCACCGGCGCCCACCAGCCCAGCTCCCAGGTTCCCCGGGTCACCGGCGGAGCCTCCCTTGTCCCCGCTAGGCGGTCGCGGTCGGGGCCAGGTTGCGGGTGGCGCCGGCGTCGACCCTGATGCCGGGGCCCATCGAGGTGGCGACGGTGATGCCCTTGATGTAGCGGCCCTTGGCCGCGGCCGGCTTGGCCCGCAGGACCTCGTCCAGGACGGCCTGGTAGTTCTCGACCAGGGCCCGGGCCGGGAACGAGGTCTTGCCCAGGATCAGGTGGAGGTTGCCGTGGCGGTCGACCCGGTACTCGACCTTGCCGCCCTTGATGTCGGAGACGGCCCTGGCCACGTCCGGGGTGACGGTGCCGGCACGCGGGTTGGGCATCAGGCCGCGGGGGCCGAGGATGCGGCCGAGGCGGCCGACCTGGCCCATCATCTCGGGCACGGCCACGGCGGCGTCGAAGTCGAGGAAGCCGCCCTGGACCCGCTCGACCAGGTCCTTGCCGCCGACCAGGTCGGCCCCGGCCTCCTCGGCCAGGCGGGCCGCCTCGCCCTCGGCGAACACGGCGACCCGGACGGTCTTGCCGGTGCCGTTGGGCAGCGAGACGGTGCCCCGGACCATCTGGTCGGCCCGGCGCGGGTCGATCCCGAGCCGGAAGGCGACCTCGACGGTGGCGTCGAACTTGGTCGGGTTGGTCTCCCTGGCCAGCTCCAGGGCCTCGGCCGGGTGGTAGAGCCGGGTGCGGTCGACCTTGGCCGCCGCCTCGGCGAGCTTCTTGCCTGCCATGTCGGTTGTCCTCCTGTGGTCTGCGGACCGCCTGAGCGGCCCTCCCACGAACGAAGAGATCGGCGCCGCTACGAGGCGACGGTGATGCCCATCGAGCGGGCGGTGCCCTCGACGATCTTCATGGCGCCTTCGATGTCGATGGCGTTGAGGTCGGGCATCTTGGTCTCGGCGATCTCGCGGACCTGGGCGCGGGTGACGCTGCCGACCTTCTCGCGGTGCGGCTCGGCCGAGCCCTTCTCGACCCCGGCGGCCTTGCGCAGCAGCACCGCGGCCGGGGGGGTCTTCAGCACGAAGGAGAAGCTGCGGTCCTCGTAGATGGTGATCTCGACCGGGACCACGTTGCCGGCCTGGGCCTGGGTGGCCGCGTTGTACTGCTTGCAGAAGTCCATGATGTTCACGGCATGGGGGCCGAGGGCCGTTCCCACCGGCGGCGCCGGGGTGGCCTGGCCGGCCGTGAGCTCGATCTTGAGGACGGCCGCCACGCGGCGGCGACGACCTGCTTGGGGTGGCATGTGGTGGCTGCTCCTTGACGGGTTAGAGCTTCTGGACCTGGTCGAAGGCGAGCTCGACCGGGGTCTCGCGGCCGAAGATCGAGACCAGCACCTTGAGCTTCTGCTGGTCGGCGTTGATCTCGGCGATCGAGCCGGGCAGCTGGGCGAACGGGCCGGAGGTGACGGTGACCGACTCCCCGACCTGCCACTCGACCTGGGGCTTGAGCTTCTCGACCGGCTTGGTCTCGAGGATCTTGGCCACTTCCTTCTCGGACAGCGGGGTCGGCTTGGCCCCGGAGCCGACGAAGCCGGTCACGCCGGGCGTGTTGCGGACCACGTACCAGGAGTCGTCGTCCAGGTACATGCGGACCAGCAGGTAGCCCGGGAAGACCTTGCGGGAGACGACCTGCTTCTTGCCGCCCTTGATCTCCATGACGTCTTCCATGGGGATCACGACCTCGAAGATCCGCTCCTCCATGTTCATCGAGGAGATGCGGCTCTGGAGGTTGGCCTTGACCTTGTTCTCATAGCCGGCGTAGGTGTGGACGACGTACCAGTCCCCCAGGCTGTAGGCGGGACCGGTGGTGCCGGTTGTGGTGTCGGTGCTCATTGCGCTCCTGTCAGTCGCCGAAGACGGCGAACACGGCCTTCCCGAACAGCGTGTCCAGCCCGAAGATGACCGCGGTGATGACGCTGACGGCCACCAGCACGACCACCGTGTAGCCGGCCACCGTCCGGCGGTCGGGCCAGTTCACCTTCCTGAGCTCGGCCACGACCTCGCCGCCGAACGAGCCGATGCCGCGCAGCCGCGAACGGCGGGCGCCCTGATGGCCGTCCCGCGAGGTCCGCTGGCGCTCCATCTGCTGCTTGCGCAGCTGCTGCAGCCGCTGGGGGTCCGCCGTCTTCTGCTGGCGGGCCATCGCCCGCTTGGTCTCCCTGTTCATTGCGAAGGCTTGCTCCTCACGCCGAGGCGCCGGTCGATCGTCGAGGGGTATGGCAGGCCAGGAGGGACTCGAACCCCCAACCACCGGTTTTGGAGACCGGGACTCTACCAATTGAGCTACTGGCCTTGGGAGTGGGCGCCCCGAGCCTGAGCCCAAAGCCCAACGAGTATACAACGGTCCAGCCGGCGGCTGGTCCGGTCCGTCACCGATCGGTTGGCGCGAGGCGAGGAACACACCGTGACCGAGCCGCGCCTGGCCTGGTTCAGCTGAGCTGGCCGGGGTAGAGCAGGGCCAGCTCGTGCGGCCAGGTGGCGAGCAGGCGTAGCTCGTCGTCGGTGAGGGGGCGGCCGGTGGCGGCGTTGGTGAGCTGGACGAGCCTGAAGGCCAGCTCCTCGTCGGCGGGGGCGAGGTCGATGTCGAGGCCGTCGAGGACGTGGCGGAAGCCGGCCTTGCCGCCGTACTCGCCGGTCAGCACCACCCGGCCCTGGCGGGCGGCCCAGTCGTGCGGGAACGGCCCGAGGGTCTCGTCGTCGTACAGCTCGTAGTTGTGCCGGTCCTTGAGGGCGCCGTCGGCGTGGATGCCGGACTCGTGGGCGAAGGCGTTGGCGCCCACCCCGGGCTGGCCCAGGGGCAGCGGCTGGCCGAAGGCGTACGCCGCCCACAGCGCGAAGCGCCGCGCCCAGGTCAGGTCGAGGTCGCCCAGGTCGACCCGGTCGGCCAGGTCGAAGCCGTGGCGGAAGGCCAGGATGCAGGAGAGCAGGTCGGCGTTGCCGGCCCGCTCGCCGATGCCGTTGACGCAGGTGTTGACCCAGGCGTCCTGGCCCGCGTCCAGGTCGCCCAGGGCGCCGGCGACCGAGTTGGCCACGGCCATGCCGAGGTCGTTGTGGCAGTGGGTCTCGACCGGGAGGCCGACGGTGGTGGCCAGGTCGGCGAACCGCTCGCGGATGCGCCAGGGGGTGTCGCCGCCGATGGTGTCGCAGTAGCGGACCCGGTCGGCCCCGGCCTCCCTGGCCGCGGTGGCGAACTCGGCCAGGTAGCCGGGGTCGGTGCGCGAGCCGTCCTCGGCGTTGACCCCGACGGTGGCCACCCCGGCCGCCCTGGCCAGGCGGGTGGCGGCGGCCATCTGCTCGATGACCGCGGCCCGGTCCAGCCGGCCCCGGAACTTGTTGACGATCATCTGGTCGGAGGTGGAGATCGACAGGTTGAGGTGCTCCAGGCCCAGGGGCAGGGAGGCCTCGACGTCGCCGGGGACCGCCCGGGTCCAGCCGGACAGGCGCAGGTCGCCGAAGGCCCCCGCCTTGGCCAGGGCCAGGTTGGCCCGGAGGTAGGGCACCTCGTGGAACAGGAAGGGGAAGCCGGCCTCGGACTGGGTGACGCCGAGCTTGCCCAGGTAGAAGTTGACCATCGTCTTGCCGAACTTCGACAGGTTGATCCTGGCCGTCTGGACGCCGTCGCGGTTGGTCACGTCGAGGATGTGGATCCGTGGCATGAGCGGGCCTCTCGTCGTGCTGCTGCTTCCCCCTCAGCTTGACAGCCGTCCGGGTGATTATCAATATTGATCAATATGGAGAGCGGTCGGGGCGAGCGGCGGCTGAGCACGGCCGAGGCGGCCGCGCGGCTGGGCGTCAAGCCGGCCACCCTGTACGCCTACGTGAGCCGGGGGCTGCTCGGCCGCGAGCGCTCAGCCGACGGGCGGACCAGCACCTTCGACCCGGTCGAGATCGACCGGCTGGCCCGCCCGGGCCGGGCCCGGCGGGGCCGCCGGCCGTCGGCCGAGCTGGTGGTGCCGTCGGCCCTGACCGCCATCGGGCACGGCCTGCCCTGGTACCGCGGCCTGGCCGTGCCCGAGCTGGCCAGGACACGTCGCTTCGAGGAGGTGGCCGAGTGGCTCTGGACCGGCCGGTTCCCCGACCCGGTCCCCGCCTGGCGGGCGAGCCGGGCCGCCCTGGACGCCGGCCGCCGGGCCCAGGCCGCCCTCCCCCGCGCCGCCCTGCCCCTGGAGCGCATCCAGGTGATCGCCGCCGCCCTGGCCGCCGGCGACGAGCTGCGCCTGGAGCTTCACCCGGCGGCCGTCACCGCCGCCGGCCGGTCCCTCGTCGCCGGCCTGGTCGACTGCCTCCCCCGCCTCGGCCATCGGCCGCCGGGCCCGGCCTCGATCGCGACCCGCCTCTGGGCCGGGCTCTCGCCCCGCGACCCGGAGCCAGGGCTGGTCGGGGCCGTCGACGCCGCGCTGGTGCTGCTGGCCGACCACGAGCTGGCCGCCTCGACGGTGGCGGCCCGGGTGGCCGCCTCGGTCAGGGCCGACCCGTACGCGGTGGCGTCGGCGGGGCTGGCCGTGGTCAGCGGGACCCTGCACGGCGGGGCGTCGTTGGGGATCGAGGCCCTGCTGGACGAGATCGACCGGGCCGACCAGGCGGCGAGCGTGGTCGGGGCACGGCTGCGCCGGGGCGAGCGCCTGCGAGGCTTCGGCCACCGCCTCTACCCGGACGGCGACCCCCGGGCCGCGACCCTGCTGGCCCGGCTGCGGAGCGCCGCCGGCGCCTCGCCGCGCATGGCGGTGGTGGAGTCGCTGCTGGAGGCGGCCGCCCGCCGCGGCCTCCCCGACCCCAACGTCGACCTCGCCCTGGCCGCCCTGGCCCACGTCGCCGGCATGACCCGCGGCGCCGCCGAGGCCATCTTCGCCACCGCCCGCACCGCCGGCTGGATCGCCCACGCTCTCGAGGAGTACGACCGCAACATCCCCATCCGCCCCCGCGCCCTCTACACCGGCCCGGCCCCCGGGTCCTGACCCAGCAGGCGGGCCCGGACCCAGGCGGCCACCTGGTCGAGGTCGACCGGCCGGGTGGTGTCGACCTCCAGCACCGGGCCGCCCAGCCGCAGGGGCCCGGTCCCGAGGGCGGCCTTGATCTCGGGTGCGAGCACGTGGTCGACGTGGCCGGGGTGGCGGGCCGGGGCCCTGGCGGTGAAGCGGCGTTCCAGCTCGCCGGCCGGGCAGCGGCAGAACACCTCGATCGGGCCGGGGTCAAGGGCCAGCAGGCGGGGGGCGGCCTCGGGGCCGAGGTTGGCGTCGAGCAGCGCCGCCGGGAGCGCTCCCGCGACCGCGTACAGCACCTCGTAGCTGGCCACCCCGAGCCGGCGGGACCAGGTCCGGTCGCCGGTGCCGAGGGCGTCGAACAACGCCTCCTTGATGAGGTCCTTGCCGATCAGGGGCAGGCCGAGGGCGGCGGCCAGGGGGACGGCCAGGGTGGTCTTGCCCGCGGCCGGTGGACCGTTGACCAGGACGAGGGCCCGGCGGGGGTCGGCCGTGGCGGTCCTACTTGGCCCGGGCCAGGGCCGGGGCGGGGACCGGGAGGTTGGGGAGGCGCAGGCGGCGCGGCAGGGTCATGTGGCGGGCCACCGGGCGGGTCTGGCGGCGGTTGCGGACGGCGCGGGCGACCACCACGGTGGCGACCAGGGCGCCGGCGGAGCCGGCGGCGGCCAGGACGCGCGGGTCGGTGACGGCGGTCCGGCGCCGGCCGATGGCGACCAGGACCCGCTCGAGGGTGCCGTCGACCGGATCGACCTCCAGGTTGGCCATGACGGCCAGGGCGTGCCCGAGGCGGCTGTAGGCGGCCGACTCGGTGGCGCAGCGGACGCAGCCGGCGACGTGCTCGGCCCGGCTGCGGGCCTCGAACAGGGTCAGCTCCTCGGCCCGGGCCGGCAGCAGCGGGCGGATGCTGTGGCAGCTCGTCATGACCGCCGCCCGCTCGCCCGCCGGCGCCCGGCCAGGGCGACCACCTGGCCCCCCTCGGTCGCCTCCAGCTCTGCCTTGAGCCGCTCGCGCGCCCGGAACAGGCGCACCTTGACCGCCCCCGGCGTCAGCCCCATCACGTTCGCCACCTCTTCGGTCGACTGGCCGTAGATGTCGCGGAGCACGAGCACCTGCCGCTGCCCCTCGGGCAGCTCGCCGACCAGCCCCTCCAGGCGGCGGGCGAGGGCGACCGCCTCGGCCCGCTCGGCCGGGTCGGGCGCGGGGTCGCGGGTGTCGGCGGGCACCGCCGCCCCCTCGACCGCGAACCGCCGCGTCCGCCGCTTCAGTGTGCTCATGGCCACGTTCGTCGTCACCCGGTTGAGCCAGGTGGAGAAGGAGGCTTCGTGCCGGAAGCCGCCCAACTTGCGCACCACCCGGAGATAGACGTCCTGGGTGACGTCGGCGGCGTCGTCCGGGTTGCCGACCAGCCGGAGCGCGCAGGTATACACGCTGCGGTGCGTGCGGCGCACGAGCTCCTCGAGCGCCCAGCGGTCACCGGCCTGGGCGGCCTCGACGAGCTCCCGGTCGACCTCCACCTCGGTCCCCTTCCAACGTTCCCCTAGACCTCGAACTCCCCCCTCCGGTTACCGGTGCCGGTGGTAGCCCCGGAACCCGCGGGTCAGGAGATCGGTGCGGCGCTTCCAGCGCCCGAGGAAACGATCGTAGTTCTTTCTGGACGCGCGGTCCCGTTCCCGGGGGTCGGTGTCGTGAAACCCCCGGTGCCGGTGGCGGGTCGCGGGCACCTCCACCCGCGTCGCCCGGAGGGGTTCGGGGGACCCCGAGGGGGTGCCCCGATCGGTCGGGTACCCGAGGGCGCGGACGGCGAAGGAGTAGTCGAGGTCGGCGTTGCGGTAGTAGCGGTCCTTGGGGTCGACCCCGACCTGGGCGGCCAGGGCCCGCGGCACGGCCAGCAGGTAGCCCTCGACGGCGTCGACCTCCGGGCCGTCGTCGGCCTCGAACTCGAGCATCGTGGTGGTGGTCACCCCCCAGCCGCCGGCCAGCCCGGCGCCCGGCTGGGCGAGGGCGGCCAGCAGGGGGCCGAGCAGGTCGCCGGTGGCCTCGACGTGCGGGTCGAGCCAGACCAGCACGCGGCCCAGGGCCTGGCCCATGGCGAGGTTCATGGCCGCGCCGAAGCCGATCGCCGGGTCGAGGTGCAGGACCCGGACGTGCGGGTGGTCGCGGGCCAGGTCCTCGAGGGCACGGCCGGTCGCCTCCCCGGCCCCGTCCTCCACCAGCAGCACCTCGTAGTCGAGGTGGCGGTGGTGGGCCGCCAGGGCCCGGGTCGCCCTGGCCACGTCCTCGGGCCAGCCGGCGACGTGGACGACCACCGAGACCTCGTGCCGGTCGGGCTCGTCCCACCGGGGCGCCGCGGCCGCCGGGTCGAGGGTCTCGTACGGCGGCGCCGGGTCCAGCTGGGGCCCGTCCGGGGTGTCCCTGACCAGCCAGCCGGCCTGGCGGAGCTGGTCCCGGATGGCGTCGGCGGTGGCGAAGTCCCGCCGCTCCCTGGCCGCCTGGCGCAGGTCGAGGAGGCGGGCGAGGTCCGGCGGCGACGGGTCGGGTCGAGGCGGATCCGGCAGGGGCCGATCGGGTCGAGGCTGGTCGGGTCGAGGCTGGTCGGGCTGGGGCCGGTCGGGCGGGGTCGCCGACCGCCCGTCCGGTCCGCCTCCCGACCCGTTCCCCATCGGCTACAGCTCCAGCTCGGCCTCGCCCTTGCCCACGACCCTCTCGCCCTTCTCGTCCTCGGCGTGGAAGCGGACCAGGACCCGGCGGCCGTCGACCTCGGCCACCTCGCCCTTGGCGGTGAGGGTCTGGCCGGGCTCGATCATGGCCGAGAACCTGACCTTCAACCGCTTGATGGCGGCCGGGTCGCCGACCCAGCCGGTGACCATCCGGGTGGCCACGGCCATGGAGTACATGCCGTGGGCGATCACCCCGGGCAGCCCGACCGCCCTGGCGACCTCGTCGTTCCAGTGGATCGGGTTGAAGTCGCCGGAGGCGCCGGCGTAGCGGACCAGGTCCAGGCGCTCGATGGTCTCGGCGACCTCGGGGAGGGCGTCGCCGGGCCGCACCTGGGCCGGGTCGACCCGCGGGCTCATGCCCCGCTCCCGCGCGGCGGCGCCGTGCCCCGCGACAGCAGGGTCGCCCTGACGGTGCAGACGGGCTCGCCGGCCTCGGTGGTGATCTCGGTCTCGAGGGTGAGCAGCTCGTGGCGGCCCCTGGCCGCGGCCGCGGCCACCTTGCCGCTGGCCAGCAGCCGGTCGCCGGCCCGGATGGGCCGGTGGTAGACGAACTCCTGCTCGCCGTGGACGACCCTGGAGTAGTCCAGCCCCAGGTCCGGGTCGCCGTAGACCACCTGGCCGGCCCGGAGCGACAGCACGACCGCGAAGGTCGGCACCGCCGGCAGGTCGGGGTGGCCGGCCGCCCTGGCCGCGGCCTCGTCGTGGTAGATCGGGTCGGTCTCGCCGACCGCGACCGCGAACTCGCGCAGCTTCTCCCGGCCGACCTCGTAGCGGACGGCCGGGTACGCCTTGCCCACCAGGGCCTGGTTCAGCGGCATCGCGGCGTCAGCGGGTCTCCCGGTGGGCGGTGTGCCGGCCGCACCAGCGGCAGTACTTCTTCAGCTCGACCCGGTCGGGGTCGTTCCGCTTGTTCTTCCTGGTGGTGTAGTTGCGGTGCTTGCAGACGGTACAGGCCAGGGTGATGGTGGGCCGGAGATCGGTGGTGGCCATGGGAGTCCTTCCTTCGGATCATTTGAGGATTTTGATGACGCGGCCGGCGCCGACGGTCCTTCCGCCTTCGCGGATGGCGAACCGCAGCCCCTCGGCCATGGCGATGGGCTGGATCAGCTTGACCGTCATCTCGGTGTTGTCACCCGGCATGGCCATCTCGGTCCCCTCAGGCAACGACACCTCGCCGGTGACATCGGTGGTCCGGAAGTAGAACTGGGGCCGGTAGTTGTTGAAGAACGGGGTATGGCGACCCCCCTCCTCCTTGGACAGCACATACACCTGGGCGGTGAACTCGGTATGGGGGGTGATCGAGCCCGGCTTGGCCAACACCTGCCCCCGCTCGATCTCCTCCCGCTTGGTCCCCCGCAACAACACCCCGATGTTGTCACCGGCCTGACCCTGATCCAGCAGCTTGCGGAACATCTCCACCCCGGTCACCACCGTCTTGGTGGTCTGGGGGCGGATCCCCACGATCTCGACCTGCTCACCAACCTTGATCGTCCCCTGCTCCACCCGACCCGTGGCCACCGTGCCCCGACCGGTGATCGTGAACACATCCTCCACCGGCATCAAGAACGGCTTGTCGACCACCCGCTCAGGCTCCGGAATATAGGAGTCGACCGCCGCCATCAACTCCAACACCTGGGCCTCAGCCTCAGCATCACCCTCCAACGCCTTCAACGCCGACAGCCGGATGATCGGGGTGTCATCACCAGGGAACTCATACTGGGTCAACAACTCCCGGACCTCCAGCTCCACCAGCTCCAACAACTCCTCGTCATCCACCATGTCCACCTTGTTCAAGGCAACCACGATGTACGGCACCCCCACCTGGCGGGCCAACAGCACATGCTCCCGGGTCTGGGGCATCGGCCCATCCGGCGCCGACACCACCAAAATCGCCCCATCGATCTGGGCCGCCCCGGTGATCATGTTCTTGATGTAGTCGGCATGACCAGGCATGTCCACATGGGCGTAGTGACGGTGATCGGTCTCGTACTCCACATGAGCGATCGAGATCGTGATCCCCCGCTGCTTCTCCTCCGGCGCCTTATCAATCTGATCAAACGGCGTATACGGCACCTCAGGGTTCCGCTCGTGCAACACCTTGGTGATCGCCGCCGTCAAGGTCGTCTTCCCATGATCAATATGACCCATCGTCCCAATATTCAAATGCGGCTTCGTCCGCTCAAACCTCTTCTTCGCCATCTCGTCTGATCTCCTCGTGGCACCGGATCCGGCAAACGCAAGGCGAGAGCCGGCTGCCGAAGGGCAGCTCGCCCTCACCTGGTAGCGGCGGGTGGACTCGAACCACCGACACAGCGATTATGAGCCGCTTGCTCTACCTCTGAGCTACGCCGCCGAGCCCGACCGGCGTGCCGGCCCGGGACCTCGGAAGTGTAGCAGCGATGCCCAGGCCACCGGTCAAGCCGAACCGGCCTCTGGGGACGGGCTCGAGCCGGGCGGTGCCGGCGCCCAAGTGGCCTCTGGCGGCGCCGGGGACGTAGGCTCCGGCGGGCACGCGAGCTTGAGGAGGAGCCATGGACCCCACCGACGGGCGGCCCCGGCCTCCCCCCGACGCCGGGGGGGAGGCGGACCTCGCCCCCACCACCGAGTTCCGGGCCTTCCTGGCCGGCGACCCGGTCCCGACCGGCGCCGACGCCGGGGGAAAGGACCGGCCCGGCTCGGACGGCTGGCTGGCCCGCCTCCGGGCCCTGTTCCAGAGCCGGTCGAGCCGCTGACCGCTCCCCCGGGTCAGCGGCGCAGGCGCTCGGTGGCCCGGGACCGCTGCAGCATGGCCGCCGCCGACGGCGAGGCCGCGGTCGCCTTGGCGGCCATGGCCCCCTCCAGCACCGGCTTGCCGCCGGTGAACAACCACACCCGGAACAGGTCGTCGAGCTGCTCGCCGGAGACGCGCTCGGCCAGCCTGATGAACTGCGGGATGGTGCCGTTGCCGCCGGCCTTGCGGGTCGTCCAGGCGTGCAGGATGCGGAAGAAGTCGCGGTCGCCGACCGCCAGCCGCAGCGCGTGCACGGCCATGGCGCCCCGGAAGTACACGGCGTTGTCGAACAGCAGCTCGGGCCCGGGGTCGCCGATGACCACGCTCCAGAACGGGTCGTCGGCCGGGATGCTGTAGACGGCGTCGAACTGCTCCTGGGCCGTCCCCAGGCCCTGCTCCTCGCTCCACATCCACTCGGCGTACTGGGCGAAGCCCTCGTTGAGCCAGATGTGCTTCCACCCGGCCAGGGCCACGCTGTCGCCGAACCACTGGTGGGCGAGCTCGTGGACGACCACCGAGTCGCCGTTGGCCGGGCTGGTGAAGAAGAACTTGGAGTAGACCGGGCGGGTCTGGGTCTCCAGGGCGAAGAGGAGATTTTCGTAGTCGTCGACGATGCCGCCGCCGGTGGAGAACGGGTAGCGGCTGAACCGCCGCTCCAGGAAGTCGAGGATCTCGCCCTGGCGGGCGAACGAGCCCTGGGCGATCCCGCCGAAGGTCGCCGAGGCGGGGTCGTCCGGGTCGACCCGCTCGGCGAACAGGTCGGGGTCGAGGGCGTCGTACATCCACAGCCCGTCCCGGGTCCGGTAGCGGCGGGTGTCGAATCGGCCGATGTCGACCGTGGCCAGGTAGGAGGCCATCGGCTCGGGGGCCTTCCAGACCCAGGTGCGCCTGGCGCCGTGGCGGTGGCGGCCGAGCAGGCGGCCGTTGGCGACCACCTGCAGGCCGGCCGGGGCGGTGACCACGAAGGTGTAGGACGCCTTGTCGATCGGGTGGTCGTTGACCGGGAACCAGCTGGCCGCCACCTCGGGCTGGCCGGCGATGATCGCCCCGTCGTCGGTGTGGATGAACCCGGCCTCGATGGTGAAGCCGGGGCCGAGCACCAGCTGCTGGGTGACCGGCACGCCGTCGTAGCGGACCACGGTGGTGAAGCGCCGGCCGTCCGGCAGCCCGTGCCGGGGCGTGACCATGAGCTCGTGCTCGGTCCGCGACCAGCCGGCCGGCCGGCCGTTGACCGTGATCGAGCGGACGGTCAGCCCGACGAAGTCGAGGTTGAACCGGGAGAGGTTCTGGGTCGCCCGGGCCGAGATGGTGGCCACCCCGACCAGCCGGTCGGTGGCCGGGTCGTAGGAGACCCGCAGCAGGTAGTGCCTGACGTCGTAGCCGCCGTTGCCGTACAGCGGGAAGTAGTCGCCGCCGACGCCGGGGGCCCTCGGCCGGAAGCCGCCACCAGCACCGTCCCGACGACGACCATGCGTGCCCGACGGATGCCCCTGTCCCACCTCCGCTGCCGCTGCACCGACGGTCCTGAATGTACGGCTTTGCGCGGTCTTGGGGAAGACCTGCCGTCCGATCAGTTCGCGCCCCGGCGCAGGGCCAGGGCGGTGGCGCCGGTGGCCAGCAGGCCGGCGGCGCCGGCGGCGACGAAGGCGACCCGGGGGCCGGTGCGGTCCAGCAGCAGGCCGCCCGCGAGGTAGGCGAAGGCGGCGGCCACGCCGATCCCGCCGTAGAGGCTGCCGAAGACCCGGCCGAGCAGCCGGGCCGGCACGATCCGCTGGAGCAGGGTGGTGGCGGCGACGTCCAGGGCGGCGATGCCGAGCCCGCGGACGGCCTGGACGACGAAGGCGGCCGCCACCGCCCAGGCCAGGCCGGTGAGGAGGTTGCCGGCGCTGCTGACCGCGAAGCCGGCCAGCAGCAGGGCGGTCATCGGGAGCCGGCCCCGGGCCCGGGCCAGCACGGCGTACCCGGCCAGCAGGCCGACGCCGACGGCGGCCAGCAGCAGCCCGACCGCGCGCCCGCCGCCGCCCAGGGTGTCGGTGGCCAGGAAGACCAGGGCCACGTCGTCGATGCCGTTGCAGGCCACGATGGCCACGTAGCCACCGATGACCGCCCGCACCGTCGGCTCGGCCCAGACGTAGCCCAGCCCGGCCCGGGCGTCGGCCAGGAACGACGCCTGCCGGCCGAGGCCGGGCGTGGTCCCCATGGCCGGCAGGAAGGCGAGCAGGGCGGCCGAGACCAGGAAGGTGGCCGCGTCCACCAGCAGGACCCCGCGGACCTCCAGGACCGGCAGCAGCAGCGCCGCGACCAGCGGGCCCAGGGTCTCCCCGCCGTTGGTGGCGACGCCGACGGCGGCGTTGGCGCGCTCCAGGTCGCGCTCGGGCACCAGGGCGGGGACGGCGGCCCGCGACGCCGGCTGGAACACCTGGCCGGCGACGGCCCGCAGCCCGACCAGGGCGAGCAGGCCCGGCATGGGCGGCAGCCACAGGGCGGTGGCCAGCACCAGGGCGCCCTGGAGGAGCTCGCAGCCCACCAGCACGCGCCGGCGGTCCAGCCGGTCGGCCACCGTCCCGGCCAGGGGGCCGAGCAGCGCCGGGGCGAAGTCCCCGGCCAGCAGCAGCCACGCCACCGCCAGGGCCTGGCCGGTCGTGGAGGCGACGTGCAGCATCAGGGCGACCAGGCCGAGCGAGTCCCCGAGGTAGGACACCGCCCGGGCGCTCCACAGCAGGCGGAACGGCCGGTTCGCCCCGAGCAGCCGCAGCGGCCCCAGCCCGGCTATCGTCGGCGCTTGGGCACGTAGAGGTCGGTGACGGTGCCCTCGAAGGCCTCGGCGGACATGCCGACGGTCTCCGAGAGGGTCGGGTGGGGATGCACGGTGAGGGCGACGTCGGCGGCGTCGGCGCCCATCTCCACGGCCAGGGCGGTCTCGGCGATCAGCTCGCCGGCGTTGGGGCCGACGGCCGCGGCGCCGATCATCCGGCCGGTGGCTTCGTCGAACAGCAGCTTGGTCATGCCCTCGTCGCGGCCCAGGGACAGCGAGCGCCCGCTGGCCGCCCAGGGGAACCTGCCCTTGCCGTACTTGACCCCGGCGGCCTTGGCCTCGGTCTCGGTGACCCCGACCCAGGCGACCTCGGGATCGGTGTAGGCCACCGACGGGATGCCCCTGACGTCGAAGTAGCTGGGCAGGCCGGCGGTGACCTCGGCCGCCACGTGGCCCTCGTGGGTCGCCTTGTGGGCCAGCATGGGCTGGCCGACCACGTCGCCGATGGCGAAGATGTGGGGCACGTTGGTGCGCTGCTGCTTGTCCACGCCGATGAAGCCGCGCTCGTCGACCGCCACGCCGGCCCGCTCGGCCCCGATGGCGCGGCCGTTGGGGCGCCGGCCGACCGCGACCAGGACCTGGTCGAACGTGGCCGTCTCGGGCGCCTTGGCCCCCTCGAAGCGGACCAGCAGCCCGTCGGCGCTGGCCTCCACGCCGGTGACCTTGGTGGAGAGATGGATCGCGTCGTAGCGCTCGGAGATCCGCTTGAACAGCGGCGCCACCAGGTCCTTGTCGGCGCCCGGGATGAGCTGGTCCAGCAGCTCGACGATGGTCACCCCGGCTCCCAGCTCGGAGTAGACGGTGGCCATCTCCAGGCCGATGATCCCGCCCCCGATGACCAGCAGCCGCTCCGGGACCCTGGCCAGCTCCAGGGCGCCCGTGGAGTCGATCACCCGCTCGTCCTCGTGCGGGATGAACGGCAGGGTCACCGGCTCCGAGCCACAGGCGATGATCGCCTGCTCGAACCCGACCATGGTCCGCGACCCGTCGTCGGCGGCGACCTCGAGGTGGTTGGGGGACGCGAACGCGCCCCGGCCGGTCACCACCTTGACCTTGCGCTGCTTGGCCAGGCCGGCCACGCCGCCGGTCAGCCGCTTGACGACCGAGTCCTTCCACGCACGCAACTGGTCGAGGTCCACGGCCGGCTCGCCGAAGGCCAGCCCGTGCTCGGCCATCTCCTTGGTCTCGGCGATGACCCTGGCCGCGTGCAGCAGGGCCTTGGAGGGGATGCAGCCGACCTTGAGGCAGACCCCGCCCAGGATGGGCGAGCTGTCCACCAGCACCACGGCCTTGCCCAGGTCGGCGGCGCGGAAGGCGGCGCTGTAGCCGCCGGGCCCGGCCCCCAGCACCAGCACGTCGGCCTGCACGTCGGCCTGGATCCCGGTCCCCGACGCCGGGGTCGGGGCGGGGGCCCCCGCACCCGGGGCGGCCGGCACCGACCCGGTGCCGGGCTCGGCCCCCCGGAGGGGGAGCGTCGCCGAGTCGGGAGAGGGGCGTCCCTGGCTGTCCACAGCCTCGCCGGTCTGGAGCTCGATGATCACGTCGCCCTGCGACACCTGGTCGCCGACCGCGATGCGGACCTCGCCGATGGTGCCGGCCGCCGGCGACGGCACGTCCATGGTCGCCTTGTCCGACTCCAGCGTGACCAGCGGATCCTCCACGGCGACCACGTCGCCCGGGGAGACATGCACCTCGATCACCGGCACGTCGGCGAAGTCGCCGATATCCGGGACACGGATCTCCATGGGTCCTCCCGACTAGAGCAGCAGGCGGCGGACGTCCTCGAGCACGTTGCACAGCTGCCGGGTGAACCGGGCGGCCAGGGCGCCGTCGATCACCCGGTGGTCGTAGGACAGCGACACCGGCAGCATCAGCCGGGGCACGAACTCCGAGCCGTCCCAGACCGGCGACATCCTGGACCGGACCACGCCCAGGATCGCCACCTCGGGGGCGTTGACGATCGGGGTGAAGCTGGTCCCGCCGATGCCGCCCAGGCTGGAGATGGTGAAGGTGCCGCCCGACATGTCGCCGGGGGACAGCTTGCCGTCGCGGGCCTTCTGGGAGATCGCCCCCAGCTCCTTGCTCAGCTCGGTGATGCCCTTGCTGCCGACGTCGCGGATCACGGGCACGACCAGGCCGCCCGGGGTGTCGACGGCGATGCCGATGTGGTGGTACCGCTTCAGGATCAGGCTGTCCTTCTCCGGGGACAGGGAGCTGTTGACCTCCGGGAACTGGCGCAGGGCCGACACCGCCGCCTTCATGAGGAAGGCGAGCAGGGTGACCCGGTAGCCCTCGGCCTTGGCGGCGGCGTCCAGCTCGCGCCGGTAGCCGTCGAGCTCGGTGATGTCGGCCTCGTCGTTGTGGGTGACGTGGGGGACGTTCAGCCACGACCGGTGCAGGAACGGCCCGGACAGCTTCTTGATGCGGGGCAGGGGGACCGTCTCGACCGGGCCGAACTTGGAGAAGTCCTGGGCCGGGATCTCGGGGATGCCGGCCCCGGCGGCCGCGGACGGCGCGGGGGCCGCCGCCGGGCCGCGCACGGCGGCGAGCAGGTCGTCCTTGACGATCCGGCCCTTCTCGCCGGTGCCCTTGATGGCGTTGAGGTCCAGGCCCAGCTCGCGGGCCAGCCGGCGCACGCTGGGGCTGGCGTGGGCGCCGGTGAAGTCGGCGATGGCCCCCGCCGGCGCGGCCGGGGCGGCCGTCGTCGGCGCCGGAGCCGCTGGCGCCGGCGCGGGCGGCGCCTCGACGGCCGGGGCGGGCGCGGGGGCGGGGCCGCCCGGGGTCGCCTCGGGCGGCGGCTCCTGCTGGCCGACCAGGCTGGGCGGGGTCGTGAGCGGCCCGGCGCCGTCGCCGCCGACGACCACGATGACGGTGCCCTCGCTGACGGTGTCGCCGACCTTGACCTTGACGTCCTGCACCTGCCCGGCGGCGGTGGCCGGGACGTCCATGGTCGCCTTGTCGGACTCGAGGGTGACCAGCGGGTCCTCCTCGGCGACCACGTCGCCTGGCGACACGTGCACCTCGATCACCGGGACGTCCTGGTAGTCGCCGATGTCGGGGACCGCGATCTCTGTGGTTGCCACTGTTCCCTCCGATCAGCGAAGGTCCGGAGCCCGGGGTCAGCTACGGGCGGGGTTGGGCTTCTCGGGGTCGATGCCGTACCTGGTGATCGCCTTGGCGACGGTCTCGGCCGGCACGGTGCCCTCCTGGGCGAGGGCCTGCAGCGCGGCCAGGGCGACGAAGTACCGGTCGACCTCGAAGAACCGGCGCAGCTTGCGCCGGTAGTCGGAGCGGCCGAACCCGTCGGTCCCCAGCACCCGGTAGGTGCCGGGCACGAACGGGCGGATCTGGTCCGCGAACGCCTTGACGTAGTCGGTGGCCGCGACCACCGGCCCCTGCCGGTCGGCCAGGCAGCCGGCCACGTAGCTCTGGCGCGGCGGCTCGGTCGGGTGGAGCAGGTTCCAGCGCTCGGCGTCCTGCCCCTCGCGGCGCAGCTCGGTGAAGCTGGGCGCGCTCCACACGTCGGCGTCCACCCCGAAGTCGTCGGCCAGCAGGTCGGCGCCGGCGATGACCTCGCGCAGGATGGTCCCGGAGCCCAGCAGCTGGACCCGCGGCCTCGGCTTGGCCCGGCCGCGGGCCTTGCGGGCCGGGCCGCCCTCCCGGAACAGGTACATCCCCTTGAGGATCCTCTCGGCCACGCCGTCGCCCTCGGGCATGGCCGGGTGCTGGTAGTTCTCGTTCATCACGGTCAGGTAGCAGAAGAGGTCCTCCTGCTCGGCGTACATCCGCCGCAGGCCGTCCTGGACGATGACCGCCACCTCGTAGGCGAAGGTCGGGTCATAGGAGACGCAGTTGGGGATCAGCGACGACTGGACGTGGCTGTGGCCGTCCTCGTGCTGGAGGCCCTCGCCGTTGAGGGTGGTGCGGCCGGCGGTGCCGCCGACCAGGAACCCGCGGGCCCGGCTGTCGCCGGCCGCCCAGGCCAGGTCGCCGAAGCGCTGGAAGCCGAACATCGAGTAGTAGATGAAGAACGGGATCATCGGACAGTCGCTGTGGCTGTAGGAGGTCGCGGCCGCGATCCAGGACGCCATCGCCCCCGGCTCGTTGATCCCCTCCTGGAGCAGCTGCCCGCTCTGGTCCTCCTTGTAGAACATCAGCTGGTTGGCGTCCTCGGGCTGGTAGAGCTGCCCGACCTGGGACCAGATCCCGAACTGGCGGAACATGCCCTCCATGCCGAAGGTGCGCGACTCGTCGGGCACGATCGGCACCACCCGCTTGCCGATCTGCTTGTCCCGCAGCAGGGTGTTGAGGATCCGCACGAACGCCATCGTGGTCGAGATCTCCCGCTCCCCGGTGCCGGCCAGCTGGGACCCGAACGCCGACAGCTCGGGCACGGCCAGCGACTCCGAGCGCTGACGGCGCGCCGGCAGCCAGCCGCCCAGGGCCTGGCGCCGCTCCTTCATGTAGCGGATCTCGGGGCTGTCGTCGCCCGGCCGCTGGTAGGGGTAGTCGAGCAGCTGGTCGTCGGGGATCGACAGGCCGAAGCGGTCCCGGAAGACCCGCAGGGAGTTCTCGGCCATCTTCTTCTGCTGGTGGGTGATGTTCTGGCCCTCGCCGGCCTCGCCCATGCCGTAGCCCTTGACCGTCTTGGCCAGGATCACGGTCGGCTGGCCGGTGTGGCCGACCGCGGCCTGGTAGGCCGCGTACACCTTGACCGGGTCGTGGCCGCCGCGGTTGAGGTCCCAGATCTCGTCGTCGCTCATGTCGGCGACCAGCTCGAGCAGCTCGGGGTAGGCGCCGAAGAAGTGCTCGCGCACATACGCCCCGTTCTTGGACTTGAAGTCCTGGTACTGGCCGTCGACGCACTCCTCCATGCGCTGCAGCAGCAGCCCGGAGGTGTCCCTGGCCAGCAGCTGGTCCCAGCGGCTGCCCCAGACGACCTTGATGACGTTCCAGCCGGCGCCGCGGAAGACGCCCTCGAGCTCCTGGATGATCTTGCCGTTGCCCCGGACCGGGCCGTCCAGGCGCTGGAGGTTGCAGTTGACCACGAAGACCAGGTTGTCCAGCCGCTCCCGGCCGGCCAGCGAGATCGCCCCCAGCGACTCCGGCTCGTCGGTCTCGCCGTCGCCCAGGAACGCCCACACGTGCCGGTTGGCCGTGTCGGCCAGCCCGCGGGTGCCCAGGTACTTCAGGAACCGGGCCTGGTAGATGGCCATGATCGGCCCCAGGCCCATCGACACCGTCGGGAACTGCCAGTAGTCGGGCATCAGCCAGGGGTGCGGGTACGACGGCAGCCCGCCCCCGTCGACCTCCTGGCGGAACCGGTCCATCTGCTCCTCGGAGAACCGTCCCTCCAGGAACGACCGGGCGTAGAAGCCAGGGGAGGAGTGGCCCTGGAAGTAGACCAGGTCGCCGCCGTGGCCCTCGGAGGGGGCGTGCCAGAAGTGGTTGAAGCCGGTGTCGTACAGGGTCGCCGACGACTGGAAGCTGGCGATGTGCCCGCCCAGCTCCGAGGACTCCTTGTTGGCCCGCAGCACCATGGCCAGGGCGTTCCACCGGTTCAGGGAGCGGACGGTCCACTCGGTGGCCAGGTCGCCCGGGTAGGCCGGCTGCTGGTCGACCGGGATGGTGTTCAGGTACGGGGTGGTCGCCGAGTACGGCGCCGGGGCCCCCCGCCGCCGGCCCTCGGAGGACAGCTCCCCGAGCAGGAACCGCGCCCGGTCGGTCCCCTCGAAGGCCAGCACCGAGTCCAGCGCGTCCAGCCACTCCCTGGTCTCGACCGGGTCCACGTCGTTCTGCATGACCATCCGTCATCCCGCCCATCAGCTCAGGCTGGAGCACCAGCGCCTGCCGCGGCCTTCCGGCCGATCTTAGGTCCTAGATCGTTCCACCAACGCTGCCCGCGAACCAGTCTTGATCTACCCCACTTCTTCCCCCGCGAACGCGGCAGGTCCGATCCGGCGGTGCTTGGTTTCCTTGGAAGCCGCCGAGACGGCACAGTGGAGGACCTACCGACCCCCGGACCATCGAGCTGATGACACAGGACACCAAGCCAACTCCACCTGACGCCAAGCCGGACAAGGGGCATGGCACCGTCGCGGTGATCGCCGCCCTGCTGGCCAACCTGGGCATCGCCGCGGCCAAGTTCGTCGGCTTCCTGATCACCGGGGCGTCCTCGATGCTGGCCGAGGCCTTCCACTCGGTGGCCGACTCGGGGAACCAGACGATGCTGCTGGGCGGCTCCCGCGTGGCCCGGAAGGAGCCCGACCGCAAGCACCCGTTCGGGCACGGCCGCGTCCGCTACTTCGCCGCCTTCCTGGTCGCGGTCGTGCTGTTCACCCTCGGGTCGCTGTTCTCGCTGTACGAGGGCTACGACAAGCTGCGCCACCCGCACGAGCTGGAGTCCCCGGCGGTCGCCCTGGCCATCCTGGTGGTGGCCCTGGTCCTGGAGGGGGTGTCGCTGCGCACGGCGGTCCGGGAGGCCAGCCCCATGCGGGGCCACCAGAGCTGGTGGTCGTTCATCCGGACCACCAAGCAGCCCGAGCTGGCGGTGGTGCTGCTCGAGGACTCGGCCGCCGAGCTCGGCCTGAGCTTCGCCCTGCTGGGGGTCGGGCTGGCCGCGGTCACCGGCGACCCGCTGTGGGACGGGCTCGGCACCCTGGCCATCGGCGCGCTGCTGGCGGTGGTGGCGGTCGTGCTCGGCTTCGAGATGTACAGCCTGCTGCTCGGCGAGGCCGCCTCCCCCGAGGAGCAGGCCTCCATCCGCGACACCCTAGCCGCCACCCCGGGGATCGCGCAGCTGGTGCAGCTCCGCACCATGCACCTGGGCCCCGAGGAGCTGCTGGTGGCGGCCACGGTCGAGCTGGACCCCGACCTGTCCGCGGCCGACGCCGCCCGGGTGATCGACCAGGCCCAGGACGAGATCCGCAAGGCGGTCCCGAGCGCCCGCGTCATCTACCTCGAGCCCGAGCTCCCGGTGGCCTCGGGCTCCGGGCCGGGATTGGTGGACCGGCCATGAGCGTGGAGCTGTTCCCCCCGATGCCGCTGGCCTCCTGGCAGGACACCAAGGCGACGCTGCACCGCTTCTGCCAGGTCGTGGGCAAGCTCCGGCTGGCCGCCAGCGTGCGCCGCAACCACTGGTGGAACGTGCCCTTCCACCTCACCGGCCGGGGCATCACCACCCGGCCCATGGGCGGAGTCGGCGGCGACCCGGTCTTCACCATCGACTTCGACTTCCTCGACCACCAGCTGCGCGTCCACACCCTGGACGGCCGGGCGGCGGCGGTCCCGCTCCAGGGCCAGTCGGTCGCCTCCTTCCACGACCAGACCCTCCAGGCCCTAGCCGAGCTCGGGATCACCGTGGCCATCGCCCACCCGTATCCCTACGACCTGCCCGATGCCGACCGGCCGTTCGCCGCCGACACCACCCACGCCAGCTACGACCCGGTCTGGGTCGGCCGCTACTGGCAGGTCCTCAGCCAGGTCAACCTGGTCCTGGAGGAGTTCGCGGCCCGGTTCTCGGGCAAGGTCAGCCCGGTGCACCACTTCTGGCACACCTTCGACATCGCCCACACCCGCTTTGCCGACCGCCACGTCGACCAGCCGGCCACCGCCGACCCGGTGACCCGGGAGGCCTACTCCCGGGAGGTGATCAGCTTCGGGTTCTGGTTCGGCGACGACCGCTTCGCTGAGCCGGCGTTCTACGCCTACACCGCCCCAGAGCCGCCCGGGCTGGCCGAGCAGCCGCTGCGGCCGGCGGCGGCCCGCTGGGACCCGCGCGACGGCAGCCATCTGGCCGTGCTCACCTACGCCGACGCCCGCGCCAGCGACGACCCGCGGGCCACCGTGCTCGACTTCTACGAGAGCGCCTACCAGGCCGGGGCCCGACTTGCCGGCTGGGACGTCCAGGGCCTGGCCTCCCCCGGCGGGGTCACCGACCCGCGGCGGTGACGGCCGGTCAGCCGGGCAGGCGCAGCCAGCGGTAGCCGAACCCGCCCAGGTCCAGGGGCTGGCCGGTGGTGGCCGGCTCGTGGTGGCGGTTGCCGAGGAGCTCGGCCATCGGGCGGCCGGCCTCGACGTCGTCGCCCAGCTCCACGCCGACCTTGACCGGCTCGGGGCCGAGGTTGTGCAGCGCCAGCACCCCCTGGCCCTGCCAGTCGCGGCGGTGGGCCAGGACGGCCGGGTGGTCGGTGTCCAGCACCCGCCAGGTCCCCCACCCCAGCTCGGGCAGCTCCTTGCGGGCCCGGATGGCCCGCTCCATCCAGTTCAGCAGCGACTCGGGGTCGCGGCGCTCGGTGGCCACGTTGACCCGGTCGGGCCCGAAGGGGCCGTCGGTGACCAGCGGCACCGCCGGGTCGCCGGCGGTGAAGCCGGCGTTGGGGCCGGGGGTCCACTGCATGGCCACCCGGACGGCGCCGCGGCCTTCGACCCGCTGGTCGTCGCCGAGGCCGATCTCCTCCCCGTACAGCAGCACCGGGCTGCCGGGCAGGGTGAACAACAGGCTGTAGAGCAGCTCCATGCGGTCGCGGTCGCCCTCCAGCATGGTCGGCACGCGGCGGCGGATGCCCCGGCCGAAGCTGCGCATGTCGGGGTCGGGGGCCAGGGCCGCGAACACCTCCTCCCGCTCGGCCTCGGTCAGCTTGTCGAGGGTCAGCTCGTCGTGGTTCTTGATGAAGTTGGCCCACTGGTTGGTCTGGGGGACCGGCGGCAGCTCCCGCAGGGCCTCGACGATCGGGGCCGGGTCCTGGCGGACCAGGGCCAGGAACACCTGCTGGTTGAGGACGAAGTTGAACAGCATGTGCATCTCGTCGCCGCCCTCGTCGCCGAAGAAGCGGCGCTGGTACTCGGGGGGCAGGTT
>Ga0307301_10000103_pt1 | contig 22683 bp, 18 predicted proteins | sample ER_DNA_182_FD_194506 | JGI IMG/M metagenome (GOLD analysis project Ga0307301, IMG submission 194506) | Bulk soil microbial communities from the East River watershed near Crested Butte, Colorado, United States - ER_DNA_182 | ecosystem: Environmental > Terrestrial > Soil > Floodplain | place...
GGGGTTGCCGCTCACCCCGGTGGGCACGACGCCGAGGCTCCGTTCGAGGTCGCCGAGGTCCCACACGACGCGCCAGGATGGGATCACCGCAGGACGGAAGCCGAGCGAGCCGTCGAAGCCGCCCTGCGCCACCGTCTGCTCGTCCCCCCCGAAGGGGACATCGGCGGCCGTGAACAACGGCTCCAGGCCGGGGATGGATGCGAGCGGGTGCACGATCAGGAGGCGGTGGATCTCGCCCCACGTCCTCCCGTCCGCCCGTTCGATCGCGTCGTCGAGTGCCGCCCGCAGCAGGTCGTCGTCGATCCACCCTTCGGGCTCGCGGAGCAAGCGCGGGAGGACAGAGCCCTGGAACGTCTCCCGCCAGGAGTGGTACGCGGCGAACAAGGGTTCGCCGATCCTCGGCTCCAGGGCCCGCCGCGCGATCGCGGCGCACCAGACGTTGAACAGGGCGGCTTCGATCGAGTCGCCGCGTTGATCGCCGTCCCACGCCGCCAGCTGCTTCAGGGCCTGCGCCTGCTCGTCCGAACGGGTCTCGAGCCGGATCAGCAAGGACACCGTCTCGAGCGCGGCCCTCGCGATCGTGTCCAGTTGGATCGCTCGCATCGACGGCACGTCGTGATCGTCGCGTGCTTCGAGCAGCTCGTCGATCCGCCGCTTGCGGAACGGCAGATGGAAGTCCTTCGCGATCAGGTAGGGGTAGCCCTCCGGCTGGATGTCGTCGTTGGCGGTGGCGATGAACCCTCGGTCCGGGTTGATCTCGTGCGGGAGCTCATCGAGCGGGATCCACCCGAGCCATTCGTGCTCGCCCGTCCAACCCGGAACCGGCCGCGTGCCGTCGCCCGCTTCGCGAAGCGGGTACCACCCCGTGCACTGATAAGCGATGGTGCCGTCGACGTCCGCGTAGACGAAGTTCTGACCCGGGCATCCGATCTGCAGCACCGCCTGCCGGAACTCCTCGACGTCGCGAGCGCGGACGACGTCCAGGGCGAGCGAGGGCCGCAACGCGCTCTCGTGGCCGGTCCACCGGAGCGCGTACGGCCGTTCGAGCACTCGGTACGTCGTCTGCAGGACGCCCGCCGTGCCGTGCGTGACGATCGGCCCGTGGCGTGTCTCGCGGACCGTGACCGTACGCGGTTCCGGTTCCCCGCGGACCCAGATCGGCTCGTCGTGGATCACCAGCGGCTCCCAGGTGTCGCGATACCGGGCGGCGGTCCCCTCGTCGCTGAGGGTCTCTTCGTAGAGGTCCTGAACGTCACCGGTGACGTTCGTTGCGCCCCAGGCATGATGGGGCGTCGCCCCGAGGATGATCCCGGGCGAGAACGGCAACGCCACGCCGCGGGCCTCGTAGCCGGGCGCGACCAGATGCAGCTCGAGCCACGGTCCCGGTTGGATCACCAGCAGGTGGGGGTCGTTGGCGAGCAGCGGCATGCCGGATGCCGTCAGGGAGCCCGAGACGACCCAATCGTTCGAGCCTTGGCCGCGCGCGCTCGGCGCGCGCGGCATGAGCAGCTCGGCCGCTTCGCGGCCGAGCTGCTCATCCAACTCGGCGCGGAGGAGCTCGGACTCCCAGTTGTTCGAGAGCGACCACGCGAGGTACGCGAAGGCGGCGGCGTACGGCAGCGGGTCGTCCGGGACATCGGGGGTGAGGTCGAGCAGCGTGTATTCGACCGGAAGCGCCGGCGCGGCGTCGATCCACGCCCGGAGTCCCGCACGGAACCGGCCGTGGATGTGCCGATCCTCGTCGGTCCAGGCCAGGAGGTGGCGGGCGGCGGCCCGGTGCAGCCCGATCGTCCTGACGAACCGGTCGTCTTCGAAGGTGCGCTCCCCGAAGACCTCCGACAGACGACCGGTGGCGGCGCGCAGCGCGAGCTCCAACTGGAAGAGCCGTTCTCCGGCGGTCACGACGCCTTGCGCGAACCAGAGGTCGTCGAGGGTCTCGGCATCGATCCGCGGCACGCCGAACGGATCGCGACGGATCGCGACGGGACGTTCCAGGCCGCTGAGCTGGAGCGTGCCCTCCTCGGGGAAGAGTGACGGGCGCGCCATCTCGCGAAGCTGGTCCGACATGCGCGCGAGGGTATCGCGAGGCTATGGGCCCTGACCTCAGAGTTGAGTTCCTCGCGACGTGGCTCCGGGTCGCTCAGACCGACCTCGCCGGTGAGTTCAAACCCTCCAAAAGATGATGTCGCTTTCGGGACATCCGCGGCCGGCCTCCCAGAACTCAAGATTGGGTTCGCGCGGGCGCGCCTTCGGCCGTGGCAGCGTCGTCTCGCACGTTGCCGAGCCAGCTCCGGTAGAGCGCGGCGTACCGGCCTCCGGCGATCACCAGCTCGCCGTGCGTCCCCTCCTGGACCAGCCTCCCCGCGTCGAAGACGAACACCCGCTGCGCGCCCTCGGCCGTCGACAACCGGTGCGCGATCGTGACCACGGTGCGACCCGCCGACAGCCGCCGGAGCGCCTCGGTGATCCGTCGCTCGGTCGCCGGGTCGACGGCCGACGTCGCCTCGTCGAGGATCAGCAGCCCCGGGTCGCCGATCTGCGCACGCGCGAGCGCCACCAGCTGGCGCTCGCCCACGCTCAGCGCCTCGCCGCGCTCGCCGACCGGTGTTGCGAGCCCGTCCGGCAACCCCGTGACCCAATCCGAGAGCCCCAACTCGACGAACGCCGCCTCCACCTCCGGGTCGGTCGCGGCCGGACGGCCGTATCGCACGTTCTCGCGGACCGTCGTGCCGAACAGGAACCCGTCCTGCGGCACCATCCGGATCCGCGTTCGCCGCGAGTCGCTCTGCACGTCGCGCAGGTCGACGCCACCGATCACGATCCGGCCGGAGATCGGGTCCGCCAAGCGGGACATAAGCTTCGCGAAGGTCGTCTTGCCACACCCGGTCTCGCCGACGATCGCGACGTGACCGCCCGCCGGCACCGACAGCGTGATCCCGTGGAGCACCTCCGGTCCCTCGCGGTACGCGAAGCGGACGTCCTCAGCCTCGACCGACAGGGGTCCGCCGGGCAACACGACGCCGTTCGCCGGCTCGACGACCTCGATGTCCAGGTCGAGGACCGCCAGGATCTTCCGCCAGCCGGCGATCGCCGTCTGGGTCTCGCTGTAGATCTCGGGGAGATCCGTGAACACGTGTAGGAACACGTCGGCCAGGAACAGGAACGCCGAGACCTTCCCGAACGTGAGCCCCCACGACCTGCCGTAGACCGAGCCCAGCACGATCACGGTCGAGAGCGCGACGGCGTAGAAGATCGACGACATCGGCCAGAACGTGGCAGCGCGGAAATGCGCGAGGACCTCCGCCTTGTACCGTTCGCTGATCGCGTGCTCGACCTTGTCGTGCGTCTGTTCGTCCAGCCCGTACGCGCGGACCACGGCCGCGCCCATCACGGACTCGGACACCTCGGAGAGCATCTCGCCCACCCGCGTCCGCGCGGCGTTGAACGCGGCGGACAGCCTCGCCTGCATCGACCACACGACGATCAGCAGGGGGATCAGCAGCACCATGATCGCCGTCGCGAGCTGCCACGAGTAGTAGAGCATCAACAGCAGCGCACCGATCGCCTGCGCGCCGGAGATGATCCACGCGATCCCACCCCACTCCATGAACTCCTGGAGCGCGTCCACGTCGGCCGTCACGCGGGCCACGAACACGCCGCGCTTCTCCTCGCTCTGCTCGGCGATCGACAGTGCGTGGATGTGGCGGAACGTCCGCACGCGGAGGTGCATGAGCGCGTTCTCCGAAGCGGTCACGAGTCGACGGCCGGCGGAACGCGCGGCCAGGAAGGCGAGGATGACGAGCAGGAAGGCTGCGGCGCATCGCCCGTAGACGAACCGAGCGTTGAACGTCGGCGTGAAGCCCTTGTCGAAGATCTGCTGGACGAGCACGGGCGTGACGAGCGAGGCGACCGTCACACCCAACGAGACGATCACGGTGAAGCCGAGACCGGTCCGGAGCTCGGGGCTCTCCCGGAGACCGCGGCGAAGGACGGCGAAGGCTCCCTTCAGGTGCTCGGGGACCTTGACGTCCTCATCGTCGGCGAGCAGCTCGACGGCGCTCATCCCTCGCCCCGCTCCCCGCGCTCGTAGGCATGGATGATCGCCGCGTACCCCGGCTCGCGCGCCAGCAGCTCATCGTGCGGCCCGGTGGCCTTGACCACCCCGTCCTCCAGGAAGATCACGCGGTCGGCGAGGCGGATCGTGGAGAGCCGGTAGGCGACCACGATCAGCGTCGTCGACAGCTCACGCCGGAGCGCCGCAAGGATGTCCGCCTCGACGGTCGGATCGACCGACGACGTGGCGTCGTCCAGGATCAGGACGCGGGGCGCTCGCACGAGGGCTCGTGCGAGCGCCACGCGCTGCCGCTGGCCTCCGGAGAGCGTGTAGCCACGCTCTCCGACCACCGTGTCGTAGCCCTGCGGGAGCTCGCGGATGAACCGGTCCGCCGACGCGATCATCGCGGAGCGGACGACGTCGGCCTCGGCCACCTCGGCGTCCAGCGCGATGTTCTCGCCCACGCTCGTCGCGAACAGGAAGCTCTCCTGGAACACGATCGAGACGTCGCGCCGGAGCGCCACGGGGTCGGCGTCTCGAACGTCGACCCGGCCGACGAGCACGCGACCCTGTTCGGGATCCGCCAGCCGCACGAGCAATTGCGCCAGGGTCGACTTGCCGACGCCGGTCGGGCCGACGATCGCGACCGATTCCATCGGTTGGACGTCGAACGTGACGCCGTCGAGGATCGGGACGCCGTCGTAGAGGTGCCGCACGCCGAGCACCTCGATCCCCAAGGGTCCGGCCGGCAGCTCCTCCGGATGCGCGGGGGGATTCAGCGTGACGTTGGTCCGGAAGACGTCTTCCAGCCGGGCATACCCGACGACCGCCCGTGGCAGCTCCGCCAGGATCCAGCCGATGAACCGCATCGGCCACGACAGCAGCCCGAACAGCGCGACGAACCCGATCAGTTGCCCGGTCGTGATCGCGCCCGACGCCACCCGCCACGAACCGACCGCCAGCAGGAGGGCTGTCGCGAGCGTCGGCAAGGCGTCCAAGCCGGCTTCGAAAGTCGCCCGGACGTAGCCGCCTCGGACGCGATCGTCGCGGAGCGCCCTGGCCTTCACGGCGAGTCGTTCGGTCTCGGCGTCCTCGCGTCCGAGCGTCTTGACGACGAGGGCGCCGTCGATCGACTCGTGTGCAACGGCTGACACCTCGCCCAGGTCGACCTGGGCGCTGCGGGCGGGCTCCTCCATCCGCTTGGCGAAGCTCCGGTTCATCAGCGCGAGCGACGGGAACAGCAGCAGTCCGATCAGCGCGAGCCACGGGTCGGCGCGGAGCAGCTCCGCCATCGCCAGCAGCGTCATCGCGATCACACCGGTGGCGAACGGCACCGGCCAGAAGACGTCGACCGCCGCCTTCACGTCGGCCTCCATGTGCGCGAGCAGCTCCCCGGTCGGCGTCTCGCGGTGGTACTGGAGCTGGAGATCCCGGTAGCGATCGGCGACCCGGTTGCGCAGGGTGGCCATCACGCGCTCCCCCGCGACCCCGCTGTAGTACCGGCGGAACATGATGCCGAGCGCGCGCCCGACCCCGAAGGTCATGAGCGCCAGCACCGCGAGCCAGATCGAGCTGGCAGGCACCGGGCCGCTGAACGACGGCCGGAGCACCTGGTCGGTCGCTCGGCCGAGCGCGGTCGTCAGCAGCACCGAGGACACGGCGAACACGAGCGAGCCGGCGACGGACACCAGGAACGGCCTGGGATGCATGCGGACGTAGGCGACCACCAGTCGCATCCCGCGGACGAAGAGCCCCCGCCCTTCCCCGCCCCTCGTCTCCTGCGTCGCCGACGCCATGCCGCCTATGATGCCGCGCATGACCGACCATCGACCCTGGTTCGCGTCGTACCCCAGCGACGTGCGACCTTCGCTCGAGCCCTATCCGCACGAGAGCCTGTTCGCGATTCTCGATGCCGCGGCGGGCCGATTCCCGAACAAGTCCGCGCTCGCGTGGTTCGGGAAGCACATGACCTACGCGCAGCTGCTGGAGGAGGTCGAGCGGTGCAGCGCGATGCTCACCGCGCTCGGCGTGGCCAAGGGCGACCGGGTGGCGCTGATCGTGCCCAACTCACCGCCGTACGTGATCACGTACTACGCGTGTCAGCGGATCGGCGCCGTCGCGGTCGGGAACAACCCGCTCTACACGAAGCGCGAGATGGAGCATCAGCTCCGCGACGCCGAACCGAAGGTCGTGCTGATCGCCGACCTCCTGTATTCGGATTTCGCCGATCTTCTCGACGACCTCAAGATCACGAACGTCGTCGTGACGCGGCTCAACGACTACATGCCTCCCATCAAGAAGCTCCTCGCGCCGATCGCCGTGTTCCGCAAGACCCAGCGGGCCGCGGGGAAGCCCTGGCCGCCGGTGCCCAGCGGGGCGCCGGTGGTGCGCTGGCACGCGGCGATGAAGCGCGGGGATCCCGTTCCGCCCGTGGCCACGGTCGACCCGGGACGTGACGCGGCGGTGCTGATCTACACGGGCGGGACGACCGGCATCGCGAAGGGCGCGATGCTCTCGCACGACAACATCACGGCCAACGCCCGTCAGTCGACGGCGTGGATCTCCGTGATCGAGGACGGCAAGGACTCGATGCTCGCCGCCCTCCCGTTCTTCCACTCGTACGGGATGCTTTCGATGAACGTCGCGATCCTCAACGCGATGAAGCTGATCCCGGTCCCGAACCCCCGCGACATCCACATGCTGCTCGAGCTGATCCACGAGGAGCACGCAACGATCTTCCCGGGGGTTCCGCGGCTCTACATCGCCGTGAACGAGAACCCCGAGACGCCGAAGTTCGACCTGAAATCGATCAAGGCTTGTGTGTCGGGGGCCGCGCCTCTGCCGGCGGCGGTGGCGAAGGAGTTCGAACGGGTGACCGAAGGCGGGCAGCTCGTGGAGGGGTTCGGGCTGACCGAGTGCTCGCCGGTCACGCATGCCAACCCATTCAACGGGGTGCGGAAGGCCGGCTCGATCGGGCTCCCGATCCCCGACACCGATGTCCGGATCATGTCGCTCGACGATCCGGACAAGGAGATGCCGGTCGGCGAGCCCGGCGAGCTCTGCATCCAGGGCCCCCAGGTGATGCTGGGCTATTGGAAGCGGCCCGAGGAGACCGCCTTGATGATCCGCAACGGCTGGCTGCACTCGGGTGACGTCGCCGTGATGGACACCGAGGGCTACTGCAAGATCGTGGATCGCCTCAAGGACATGATCTTGGTCTCCGGGTTCAACGTGTACCCGAACGAGGTCGAGGAGGTCCTGTACCACCACCCGGCGATCTCGAAGGTCGCCGTGATCGGGGTGCCGGACGATCGAACCGGGGAACGGGTGAAGGCGTTCGTTGTGCTGAAGGAGGGTGCGAAGCTCACCGCCGACGAGCTGATCGCATGGTGCCGGGACCCGAAGGTAGGACTCACCGGCTATCGCATCCCGCACGAGGTCGAGTTCCGCGACTCCCTTCCGGAGACGATGGTCGGTAAGGTGCTCCGACGGGTCCTGCACGACGAGGAGCTGAAGCGGCGCGAGGCCGCCGGATCGGTCGCGCCCAGCGGATCGTGAACCCGATCTACTGGGACCTCGGCGACGGGGTCGCGATCCGCACGTACACGCCGGACGATGCGGAGGAGGCGTTCGCGCTGGTGGACGCCAACCGGGTCCGGCTGCATCCCTGGATGATCTGGGAACCGCGCACGCGGTCACCGGCCGACACGAGGGCGTTCATCGAACGCTGCCTCGCATCGGAAACCGACATCGAAGGCAACGGGATCTGGGTCGACGGCCGGCTCGCGGGCTCGATGGGCCTTCGCGTCGACGTGCAGGATGCGGGCGCCGAGATCGGGTACTGGATCGGCGGGGACTTCGAGGGGCGGGGGATCATCACGCGCGCGTGCCGGCGATTCTTCGATTTCGCGTTCGACGATCTCGGGTTGCACCGGATGGAGCTGTGCGCTGCCGTCGGCAACACGAGGAGCCGCTCGGTCGCGGAACGCCTCGGGATGCGGCAGGAGGGCGTGCTGCGCGGCGGGGTTCGGAACCCGGAGGGGTTCGACGACCTCGTGGTCTACGGGATCCTCGAGGACGAGTGGCGAGCGCAGGCGCCGTGAGCCCGCTACCGGTGGACCTGGGCGAGGGAGTGGTGCTTCGCCACTACGAGATGACTGATCTGGACGCGCTGTGGGGCGCGATCGAGGTCGAACGCGCTCGCCTCGGTGAGTGGATGCCGTTCGTCCGAGATGCGAAGACCATCGACGACGAGCGAACGTGGCTCGAGTCGGTCACGCCCGAACCACGTGGACTCGGTGGCGGAAGCCTATGGCGAGGCGCCGAGCTCGTCGGCGGAGTTGGATTGTTCCCGGACACCTTCGGGATCGTCGCGGAGATCGGCTACTGGGTGCGGCGGGAACACGAAGGACGGGGATACGTCACGAGGGCCTGCAGAGCCTTGATCGAGATCGGGTTCGGGGAGTTGGGACTGCATCGGATCGTGATCCGCGCGGGAACGGAGAACGCGCGCAGCCGCGCGGTGCCTGAGCGGCTGGGGTTCACCTACGAAGGGATCGCCCGCGAAGAGGGTCGCGGCAGCGGCGGGTTCTATGACCTGGCCGTCTACGGCCTGTTGGAGCGTGAGTGGCGCCCCTGACCGCCGGCCGGTCCTTCGTCATGTGGTCTACCGAGGGTCGACCTGTGCCAGGGGCGCAACGAGCGCCGCGGCCTGCCCGGGGAACGACGCCACCGCGCCGACGACGAGCGTCGCGGGCGGTCCGATCCCGGCCGCGGTCGCGAGCACCGGCAGCTCCTCGAGCGTCGCGAGCACGATCCGTTCCTCCAGCGTTGTCGCCCACTGGATGATCGCGGCCGGCTCGTCCGAAGGACGACCGGCCGCGATCAGCGCTCGGCACGTCGTCTCCAGCTTCCCCGCCGCCATGAGCAGCACGAGCGTGTCGACCGCGGTCGCGACGCGACCGAGGTCGACGGCATCGGGCGCGTGCGCGGTCCCGGCCGTCGACGCCGTCACGACGGCGAAGGACCTGGCGATGCCCCGGTGGGTCACGGGGATCCCGGCCGCGGCCGGCGCGGCGACCGCGCTCGTGATCCCAGGGATCACGTCGCACGGCACGCCGGCGCGGGCGCACGCGAGCAGCTCCTCGCCTCCGCGGCCGAACACCAACGGGTCGCCGCCCTTCAGCCGGGCGACGACCTGACCCCCCATCGCGTGCTCGACGATGAGGGAGCAGATCCGCTCCTGCGGGACCGCGGCCCGGCCCGGCTCCTTCCCGACGTACAGACGCTCAGCGTCCGGCCGGGAGAGATCCAGGAGGGCAGGGGCGACGAGACGATCGAAGACCACGACGTCGGCTTCGCCGAGGGCCCGTGCTCCTTTGACCGTGATCAGTTCGGGATCGCCGGGCCCCGCTCCGATCAGGATGACCCGGCCGGTCACGTCGCCTCTGCCCCGTCGAGGAGCCGCGCCCGCAGTCGGGCGCGCAGCTCCTCGACCTCGCCTCCGCGGACCAGCTCGGCCGCTTCATCGGGATCGAGCGCCTCGGCCCAGCGCCGAGAACGCGTCCGGAGGTCCGGAAGGAGGGGCGACGTCTCCTCCCGGACCTCGCGGAGTACCCGGAGGATCTCGGCCCATCCCGCGCCGTACTCGATCTCCAGCCGCTGACGGATCTTCTTCGCGAGCGCGGGCGACGCGCCACCGGTGCCGATCGCGATGAGGAGCTCGCCTCGGCGGACCACCGCAGGCGCCGCCCAATCGCACCCTGGGATATCGTCAACCACATTGACCAACGCTCCAGCTGCGCGGGCCGCTTCCGCGATGCGCGCCCTGACTGCCGGATCGGGGTCGTGTGCGATCACGAGGAACGCTCCGGTCAGGTCGGCCGCGTACCAGGTCCGGCGGTTCACCACGACGCCGTCGAGCCCCTCGAGGTCGTCGAGTCGCTCCGCGGGCTCGGACGCGACGAGCACCACATCCGTGGCCCCGCCGGCCAGGAGTCCTTCGACCTTGCCCTCGCGCACCGGCAGCGCGCCGATCACGACGCATCGCCGGTCCGCAAGCTCCAGGAGGATCGGATAGGCGAACGGCATCAGCAGGCCACCGTGTAGTGGTGGGATCGGAAGGGCGGCGGCGGCGCGGCTTCGCGTTCGGTGCCTTCGTAGTCCTCGAGGTGCTCCGTGTAGCTGACCCACATCGAAGCTTCCGGGTCGTACTCGCGCTGCAGGTTCTTCTTCGCGCGGTCGAGGTTGCGGAGCGCGAGCCGCTTCACGGCGGACAGGTCGTCGATGGGCGCGTCCTCGAACGCTCCGGCGGCCTTGACCCACGCCTCCATCCCGGCGTCCGTGCGGATCAGCACCGTCGAGGTGCCGGGCTCGCTCCCGATGTTGCCGACCACCATGTCGGCACCCAGCGCGGCGAAGTCGGCGCACTCGTCGCAGCCCTTGAGCGAGGCGGCGTGGAAGTCCTTGACAGGCTTCTTCATCAGCTCCTCGCCGCCCTCGCCCGCGGCCACGAGCTTGCCCTCACGGATGTCGATCTTCTTCACCTTGCCGAGGTTGACCCCTTCGCCGGCGACCATCGGGATCAGCTTCTTCGGGTCGAACGACCGGGTGCAGAACAGGCCGATCGCCAGGATGACCTTGTGCGCGAGCGTCTCGCGCCGCTCCCACGGGAACTTCTGGATCGCCCGGAGGCCGCTGATCTGGCACGGCGTTCCGACGAACGCGATCCGCTCGACGTTCGCCGGCGCCCGCTCGTTCAGCACCGCCAACGCCTCGCTCTGGTGATACACGCTTCCCGCGCCCGTGCGGATCTGCTCGGGCGACGTCGCGAGGATGGGCGAGCCAACGAACGCATCCAGCTTCTGCGTCATGATCACCGCGTCGATGTGGCCCCGTTCCATCAGCGTGGTGAGAAGGGCCGTGACCGCGCCGCCGTCCTGCGCCCCGTCGGGGCGCTCGACGGCTCGCGCCGACACGCCCTCCTGGATCGGTCCCACGGGGTCCTCTTCGGACTGGTGGTTCAGCCGCTCGGGGCGGAACCCAGCCATCGGGCAGTAGTCCCAGCAGGCCGAGCACCCGGTGCACATCCGCACGAGCGTCGGCAGGCCGTCGCTCCCCACACCGATCGACTTGGACGGGCATGCCGCGATGCACGCGCCGCAGCCGACGCAGCGGTCGGCGTCGATCACGGCCGACGCCGTCTTGTGGAACCAGATCTTGTCCAGCATCTCCGGGACGCCGTACGCGTCCATGATGTCGTCGCGCACGTCCCGCGCGGGATCGACGATCGGCACCTCGCCCGGGCCCACGCGCTCTTCGGTATCAACCATCCGGATCGCTCCCTCGTTCGGAGAAGTACGCGCCGACCCCGGCCGGGGTGACGTCGTCGAGCGTCAGTTCGCCCGCGCAGACGGCACGCAGGATCTCCGTGACGGAGTCCCACGCGTCCTCGATCGTGTCCTCGAGCCGTACCCACTGGCCCAGCCGGCCGGCGCCGAGGTCGCCCCCCAACGAGACGTCCAGCGCCGGTTGGTAGGCCTCCTCGTCCTTCGTCATCGTTGCGCGTAAGCCGATCTGGGCGGCCTGCACCTGAGCACACGACGCCTTGCACCCGCTCATGTGGATCCGCAGGCCGTCCAGTCGCTCTCGCCCTTCGTCGGGGACGTGCTCGCTCAGGTGCGCGATCAGCTTGCGACCGCTCGTCTTCATGTCGTCGATCGCGAACTTGCAGAACGGGGCGCTGGTGCACGCGACGATCGCGCGTTCGAAGTGATCGGGCTCTGGGCCGTAGGTCTGGAGGAACGGTTCGCGGAGCAAGGCATCCACGTCGTCGATCCCGGTGAGCAAGAGGTTCTGCCGCTGCGACATGCGGACGCCCCCGTCGCCGTGGGTCCGGGCGAGTCGCGCGACCTCGAACCATTCGTCGTCGGTGAGCCGGCCCATCGGGATGCACAGGCCCACCACGTGCGAGCCGTGGCCGTCCTCGTGCACGCCGAGGTGGTCCTCGAACTCGCCCGTCCAGAGCGATTCGCCGGCCCGCGGGATCTCGTAGGGGAGGCGGCTGCGGAGCTCCTCGGTGATCCGCTCGGGGCCGAGCTGATGGACGAGCACTCGGAACCGGTTAACGGCCTTGTGCTCGAAATCCCCAAGGTCGCAGTAGGTCTGGAGTGTGGCGCGCACCGTGTCCGTCACGCGGTCGGGGGTGACGAACAGGTCGAGTAAGTCCGCCACGCGTGGTGAGTCGCTGAGCCCGCCTCCCGCGTGGACGTTGAACCCGAGCGTTCCGTCGGCGCCGCGCGCGGGTGTGAAGGCCAGGCAGTGGAGCTTGACCGTGGCGCAATCGGTCGGGCATCCGGTGACGACGACCTTCCATTTGCGCGGCAGGAAGGAGGTGAGCCGCTCCTCCTCCAGAGCGAAGGTCCGGAACTCGTCGAGGATCGGCTTCGTGGAGAGGTAGCCGCGGACATCCTCGCCGTCGGCCGGGCACGAGGTCGGGTTCCGCATCGAGTCGCCGCACGCCTGCGCGCTGGTGAGGCCGACCGCGTCGTATCGCCGCCAGATCTCGGGGAGCTGCGTGAACTCAACCCAGTGGATCTGGATGTCCTGGCGCGTGGTGATCTCGCCGAACCGGTCGGGCTCGGTGTGGTTCTCCCACCCGTTGCCGAAGTCGCGGATCACGCCGGCGACCGTCTCCAGCTGCTCGGCGCTGATCCTCCCGCCGGGGATGCGGGTCCGGAGCATGAAGCGGTTCCGCTGGCGGTCGTCGTAGACGCCCATCAGCCGCATGCGGCCCACCGCGAGCGGACCCTCTCGTTCCTCGATCTCCTCCCACGGGTCGACCGGCTCGTGCTCTGCCGTCTGGGTCTCCACGGCGGCGCGGACGTCCCGTGGGCCCTGCTTCGGGTTGAACACCTGCTGGCTCATGCGCTCCTGCCTCCCAGGGCCGCATTCGCGTCCTCGACGTCGCGCTCCCGATCCGACTTGGTCCCCAGGAGCTGGACCGAGCAGTGGATCCCACACTCCTTGTCGGTGTCCTCTTCCCACCACCACCGGCCCGCGCGCTCGGGCTCGCCGGGGAGGACCGCTCGCGTGCACGGCGCGCAGCCGATCGAGGTGAACCCGTGATCGAACAGCTCGTGGTACGGGACCTCGTTCGTCCGGACGTAGTCCCAGACCTCGTCGAGCGACCAGTCGGCGAGCGGGTTGAGCTTGACGATGTTCCCGTGCTCCCGGTCCAGCTCGACCTTCGCGATGTTGCTCCGGCTCACCCACTGTTCGCGGCGAAGCCCCGCGATCCACGCGTCGAGCGTCGCGAGCTTGCGCTTCAGTGGCTCCACCTTGCGGACGTTGCAGCACGCGATCCGGAGGTCGACCGAGCGATACATCAGGTTCGGCCCGTACGCGGTCGTGAGCTTCGCGACGTCACGTCCGTTCGGCACCTCGAACTCGACGTTGATCCCGTAACGCTCGCGGATCTCCTCGAACAACGCGTACGTCTCCGGCGGCAGGCGACCGGTGTCCAACGTGAAGACGCGGACATCCGGGTTGATGCGCCACGCCATGTCCAACAACGCCAACCCGTCGACGCCACCCGCGGCGCTGATCGCGATCCGAGGGTAGAACGTGTCGAGCGACCAGGCCAGGAGCTCCTCGGCGCGTGCTCCCTCGAAGCGGTCGGCAGCGTCACGGACCCAGGCGGCCTCCTCATCGAGGAAGGGAACCGCGGGTTCGTGGATAGGTTGGATCGGGTCGGTGTCTGCCATGGGTCGTCCCTCGAAACGCCTGGACGTCGGAACCGGGCAAGAGAAAAGGCCGCCTGAGCGGCGGCCCTTGAGATTCGTTACGAGCGAGGAGCTACCGCACGGGGTGGCCGGCGCACAGCGGCGCCGCGGCGGTACAACAGCACAGGCGGCTCGGGATCATGGCCCCGACCTCACCGACCGTTCGTGTGCGGATCATCGTGAAACGTCGCTCCCTGGAAGTTGCAGGTGCAACAGGTTAATGACGGCTCGTGGGGCCGTCAAGGGGAAAGCGACGGGGGTTGTGGGTCAGTTCGAAGACTCGGGCGCCAACTACCATCGGTCGATGGATGAGCTCTCGTACGACGAGTATCACCACGCGTCCACACAGATAACGGACGAGGACCTGACCGGCTTCTTCGAGGGTTGGCCGAGCAAGCCTTCACCTTCTGTCCTCCTGGCCGTCATGGCTGGAAGCCACTGCAGCTTCATCGCGCGGACCGGCGATGGCCGGGTGATCGGTCTCGTCTCGGCGATCAGCGATGGCGTCCTGAGCGCCTTCATCCCACTTCTGGAGGTCGTGCCTGGATTTCGAGGGCGAGGTATCGGCACGAGCCTGATGCGCCTCGTCTTGGAGCGGCTCGAAGGCTTCTCCGTGGTGGATCTTTCATGCGACGAGGATCTGGTGCCCTTCTACCTTCGCTTCGGGATGCAAGAGACGAGGGCGATGAGCATCCGCCGCCCTCACGCGATCTCTGACGATCGACCCTGAGCTCACAAGGCGGCGACGCGGGTTCGTTCCTCGTCGGTCAGTTCGCGGAGCGGCGGCCGGACGTCGGCGTGGGCCAGGACACCCTTGTCCACGAGCACCTGTTTCGCGACCGCCGGCAACGACAGGTTACGCAAAGCGTCGCGGAGAGCGTTCACGCGACCACCGGCGGCGTCGGTCTTCCGGTGGACCAGCTCGGCGGTGACCTCGGGCCATGCCGATGCCAGGCCCGACACGGCGCCGACCGCTCCCGCCGCGAGCCCTTCCAGCACGAGCGGCTCGAAGCCGATGAAGACGTCGAGCCCTTCCACGAGGTAGGGCTTGACGGCTTCGAACGGCGTGTCGGACACCTTCAGCCCGGTGAGGTTCGGCACCTCGTCGCGCAGCCGTTCGATCACGGGGAGAGGCACCGGGTATCCACTCCGCCCCACGAATTCGTAGATATAGAAGGGCAATGGGGCGCACGCGTGAGCGGCTTGCCGGAAGTGATCGAACAGTTCCTGCTCGTCGAGTGGGAAGTAGGGCGGAGCGATCACGGCGACGGCGTCGGCGCCGGCCTCCTTCGCGTGAAGCGACAGCTCCACGGTGTGCTCGGTCGTTTGCGCGCCGGCATGGACGGCGACCGCGAACCCCTCCGGGCGGGCCTCGAGGCAGAGCTCCGTCATCCGGCGCCGTTCCGGCACCGACAGCAGTACGCCCTCGCCGGTAGTGCCGCACGTGAGGACGCCGTCCATGCCTCCGTCGGCGAGGAAGCGGATCAAGGGAGCGACGCTCGGCTCATCCAACGACCCACCGTGATCGCGTAGCGGCGAGACGGCAGCCGCGATCGCACCGTGGAGCTTCCCGCGCATCCGCTCAGGGTACGCGGTCAGAACTGCGCGGATTCGGTGGAGCCCTCCAGGGCGAGCGTCGACGATCCTCCTCGGCTGATCGTCTTCGACACGAGATCGAACCATCCGGTGCCGACCTCGTGTTGATGCTTGACCGCGGTGTAGCCGGCGGACTCGAGACCGAATTCACGCTCCTGCAGACGCACGTACGCGGTCATCCCCTCGCCGGCGAATCCCTTCGCCAGCTCGAACATGCTCGCGTTGAGAGCATGGAACCCCGCGAGCGTGATGAACTGGAACCGGTAGCCCATCGAGCCCAGCTCCTTCTGGAACGCGGCGATCTGCCCGTCGTCCAGTCGCTGCTTCCAGTTGAACGACGGCGAGCAGTTGTACGCGAGGAGCTTCCCCGGGAACTCGGCGTGGACGCCTTCGGCGAACGAGCGGGCTTCGTCGAGGTCCGGCGTCGCTGTCTCGCACCAGAGCATGTCCGCGTAGGGCGCGTACGCCCGCGCGCGTTCGACCGCGGCGTCCATCCCGCCGCGAACGCGGAAGAACCCCTCCTCGGTGCGATCCCCGCTGATGAACGTCCGATCCCGCTCGTCGACGTCGGACGTGAGGAGGTTGGCGCTCAGCGCGTCGGTCCGCGCCATCAGTACGGTCGGGACGTTCAGGACGTCGGCGGCCAGGCGAGCCGCCACCAACGTCCGGATGAACTGGCCGGTGGGGACCAGGACCTTCCCGCCGAGGTGCCCGCACTTCTTCTCGGACGAGAGCTGATCTTCGAAGTGCACGCCCGCTGCGCCCGCCTCGATCATCGCGGTCATCAACTCGAAGGCGTTGAGCGGGCCGCCGAACCCGGCCTCGGCATCCGCGACGATCGGCAGACCGAACTCGGTATCGTCCCCCTCGGCCCAGGCGATCTGGTCGGCGCGACGGAGGGCGTTGTTCAGGCGCCGGACGACCGTGGGGACGGAGCTCACCGGATAGAGCGACTGGTCGGGGTAGGTATGCTGCGCGGTGTTGGCGTCGGCGGCCACCTGCCAGCCGGACAGGTAGATCGCGCGAAGACCCGCCCGCGCGCACTCCACCGCCTGGCCGCCCGTGAGGCAACCGAGCGCGGCGACGTAGTCGTCGGCGTTGACGAGCCGCCACAGGGTCTCCGCGGACCTCTCCGCGATCACGTGGCGTTCCCGGATCGTGCCTCGGAGCCGAACCACGTCCTCGGCCTCGTACGGGCGGGTGATCCCCCGCCAGCGCTCCTCGTCCCGCCACCGGGCGCGCAGGTCCTCGGCTTCCACGCGGATCCGTTCGGTGATCGTCATCGGTGTCCAGCCTTTCCGCTCTGCGCCCGGGTCTTCGCTGGGCGCGATCCGTGCGGGATAACGAAACCTCCCGGTGTCCGGGAGGTCGGGTGCGCGCATCGGCCGGGGGCCGCGGCGCGGGTCAGCTGGATACGTTCTTGAACGGTCGTTCAATCATCGAGCTCATCCTGCCAGACCTGGACCGGCCCGGTCAAACCACGAGGAGGACGAGTGAGCCCCGCACGCGTTCAGCCCCGGGTGACCTGCGACAGCTTGAGGGTCTTCTCGTAGAGCGCCTTCCCCGTCACGGCCGCTTCGCAGCCCGCATCGCGGAGCGCCCAGATGTCGTTGGCCGAGCGAACGCCGCCGCTCGCGATGACCGGTCTGTCCGTGAGACCGAGCACGTGCCGGTACAGCCGTAGATCCGGACCCTCCAGCGTCCCGTCACGCGCGATCGCGGTGACGAGGTACCGGGGCGTGCCGGCGTCGTTGAGCACCGGGATGACCTCCTCGACGGGCGGGCCTTCCTCGCGCCAGCCCTTCACCATCGCGTGCCCGCCGCGCACGTCGACGGCCACCAGGATCCGCTCCGCGAACTCCTCGACGGCACGGGCGACGAACCCGGGATCGAGCGCCGCGGAGGTCCCCAGGATCGCCCGGCCGGCTCCGATCTCGAGCACGGACGCCACATCCTCGAGCGTGCGGACCCCACCCCCAACCTGAACAGGACACACCACCGAGCGGCAGATGTCGCGGATCGTGTCGCGGTTGGAGCCCTCGTCGAGCGCGGCGTCGAGGTCGATCACGTGGAGCCGCCGCGCCCCCTCCTCCTGGAAGCGAACCGCGACCTCCACCGGATCGTCGTCGTAGGCGGTCTCCTCGTTCGGATCGCCGCGCAGCAGTCGGACCGCCCTGCCGGCTCGCAGATCGATCGCCGGGATGACGATCATGCTGTTCGGAGCCGCTCGCGAGGCTCTGCGGTCATCGGTCGCCGGCCTCGTCCGCGCGGGCCTCCATCGCCTTCGCGTGTCCGACCAGGCCTTCGGCCCGGGCGAGCGTCGAGGCGCCCGGGCTGAAGTGGGCGGCCGCGGCGGGCGACATCCGCATCACCGAGGTGATCGTGACGTAGTCCGCTGCGCGCAACCCGCTCGAGAACCGGGCGGTCCCGGCGGTCGGTAGGACGTGGTTGGACGAGAGCCCGTAATCGCCGAACGGGACGGCCGACCATGGTCCGAGGAAGATGGCTCCGGCGTTGCGGACGCTTGGGAGGAAGTCCTCCGGCTCATCGAGCAAGAGCAACAGGTGCTCGGCGGCCACGTCGTTCACGGCGGCCGCCGCGTGCGCGAGGTCGCGGACCAGCACGAGCCTCGTGTGGCGGATCGCGAGGTCGACGATCTCCCGACGGCCGACGTGCACCAGCTCCTGTTCGAGGGCGGCGTCGACCTTCTCGGCGAGCGCTGCGTCGGGCGTGATGAAGAACGTTCGCGCCTCGGGGTCGTGCTCCGCCTGCGCGATCAGATCGAGCGCCGCCATCCGTGGGTCGACGTGACCGTCGGCGACGATCGCGAGCTCCGACGGGCCCGCCAGGCCGTCGATCCCGACCGACCCGGCGACCTGGCGCTTGGCCTCCGTGACATACACGTTGCCGGGACCGACGATGCGGTCGACCGACGGGATCGACTCCGTCCCGTAGGCCATCGCGGCCACGGCCTGCGCGCCTCCGGTCCTCGCGACGTCGGTCGCGCCGGCTCGCTTCGCCGCGTACAAGACGGCGGCGTGGATCGATCCGTCGCGCTGGGGCGGCGTACACACGACGATCTCCTCCACGCCGGCGACGCTCGCGGGGACCACGGTCATCGCGACCGTCGATGGGTACTTCGCGCGGCCGCCCGGCACGTAGCACCCGACGGACGCGAGGGGACGGACGATCTCGCCGAAGCGGATCCCCTCGCGTTCGTCCCACCACTCTCGCGGGATCTGCCGGTCACAGAAGCCTCGGAGCCGGTCGATCAGGGCATCGATCGCGGTGCGGAGCTCCGCCGGCGTCTCGCGTTCGGCGTGTGCGAACTCGCGCTCGGTCACCAGGATCCCCGACCGGGAGAGGTCCGCGCCGTCGAACAGCTTCGACAGCTCGACGAGGACGTCGTCGCCTTCGACGAATACCCGTTGGAGGATCTGCCGGACGATCTCCGTGGTCGCCGGGTCGATCTCGAGCTTCGAGGGCTCGAGCCGCCCGCCCCGCTCGCGCAGGTCGAGGAGCTCGAGCATCAACGCTCCTCGGCGACCTCGGGGTGGGCTGCGGCGCTCGCCGCCTTCGCGAGCCGGTGATCCCGAGCCCACAGCACCCATCCGCTCGCGCCTACGGCGAGCGCCGCGATCGCGAACAGGACGAGCGCGAGCAGGAAGGTGGCGTCGCGGTCCATGAGGCGCCAGGGTACCGAACGAACGCAACCCCCGACCCGGTCAGCCGCCGTGGAGCGTCTGGTCCGCGTGGGGAGCGTTCGGGTCCAGCGAATCGGCCAGGATGTGGTCCGCGAGGTTGAACGTGAGCGAGGAAACGTCGAGCTCCTGGCTGTTCGCGAGACAGATGAACGTGGCTCGCTGTTCCGGGAAGACCACGAGCTTCGACTCCCATCCCGGGAAGCTTCCGCCGTGGCTGACGATGGGCTGGCCGCGATGGGTCCGGACGGAGACCCCCCACGCGTAGTGGATCGGTCGGCCGTCAGCCAGCCGGCCCGGCGTGGTCATCGTCTGCGCGAGCCACCCACCGGTCAGCCGGTCGTCCATGAGGTTCGCGCTCCACCGGGCGAGGTCGTCTGCCGTCGTCCAGAGCCCACCCGAGCCGACGGCGTGGAAGCGGGCCGGCTCGACGTGCAGCCGGCCGTCGGTGGCGCGGAAGTGCCCGCGCGCTGCGCGCGCGGGCAGTTCCGTTTCGGCGTCGCGGAAGAAGCTGTCGTTCATCGCGAGCGGCTCGAAGAGCCGCTCGCGAGCCACGTCGGCCAACGGCGCGCCGGCGGCCTGGGCGATCGCCTCCGCCAGCAGGAGATACCCGTCGCCCGTGTAGAGATGGCGCGTTCCCGCCTCCTCGCCGGAGTCGGGGATCGTCCGGATCTCCTCCATGAGCTCCTCGTTCCCCCAGCCCGGGACGCCCGAGGGGTCGATCCCGCCGCTCGGCCGGTATACGTGCGGCAACCCCGCGGTGTGGTGGATCAGATGCTGGAGGTGGACCCGCTCGCCCCACGGCGGGAGCCCGGGGACGTAGGCGGCGATCGGTCCGTGGAGATCGAGCGTTCCATCGCGCCACAACAGTGCGACGCACGCGGCCACGAACTGCTTCGCAAGCGACCCGACGTAGAACACAGCGTCACCGCTCAGGGGCGCACCCGTCGCGATGTTCGCCGTGCCCGTCCCATGGCGCAGACGGTCATCCGGACCTGGCCCGCGAACGTCGAGCAGGACTCCGGGCTCCGTCGGAGGGATCTCCGGGAGGACCCCCGTGTCCTCGAAGCCATCGAAGCGCATCGCTAGCCGGGCTCGACGAGCCCGCGCTTCCGTTCGGTTCGTCGCTCGGCCTCGAGCCGTTCCAGGTCGACGTCGTCGTAGCTCATGAACGTGAACGCCTCGCCGATCGCCGGATGCACCGCCGAGATCTGCTGATGGATCGCCTGCGCGACCCGTCGATACGTCGGATGTCCCTGCGGTTGCGAGCGGAGCTCCGCCAGATGCATCGCCTCACGCGCCGTCATCTGCAGCACGAAGCGGATCCGGAAGCCCATCGCGACCGCATACTGCGCGGCGTCCAGCAGCCCACCGGCCGCGATCTGGTCGTGTGTCTCTTTGGAGCGCTCCATCAGACGCTCCCACTCCGCGCGGAGACCGGCCGCTTCGACATCGGCCGGCAACTCGTAGCCGAACGAGGGCGAGAGGCGTTGCCATTCGATCGTGAGCGGACGGTGCCGCTGCAGATCGCGGAAGGCGCCGTAGTCGCACAGGATGTCGAACCGGTACTGCGTCCGCTCCCACGCACGGCCGGGCTTGTGTCGCCGGTTGGTTCGCGTTCCGATGCTCGCCGCGAGCACGGCGTCCCGTTCGTCGGGCTCCATCCCCTGCACGAGCTCGATGAGCTGGTCGTCGGGGAGGTCGCTCCCTGCGTAGAGCACCGCGGCGGTGATCTTCAGCTCGCCTTCGGGGTCATGGTCAACCAGGTTGACTTCTTCGCTCGGCTCCGGCTGGATGTCACCGGTGAGCTTCGCGGCCAGCTCCTGCGTTCGCTCGCGGACGTCGCGCCAGTAACCCGACCAGGCCACGCCCCGATCGTCGAGGTCGACCCGCTTGAGGAACTCGGGGATGACCTTCCGCAGCTCGACCTTCATCAGGTCGCCGTACTCGCGCAACTCGGCGAGTGGATGCTGCGCGAGCCGCATCAAGAGTTGCTCGTACGACTGGCCCGTCGCGTAGATCCCGAGGTTCGAGCGCGTGCCCGCCGGCAGGATCATCCGCAGCGTGTCGCACGTCTTCGCCAGGATCGTCTGCCGGTACACGAAGTCGGAGTCCCCCGGCTCCTGCGGGAACCGCTCGCGATACCAGGCGTCGAGGACGTCGTACATCCGCCCGTACGTCGTGAAGACGTCGTCCAGCAGTTCGACGTAGCGCTCCTCGAGCTGGGTGTCGACGATCTCCGGCGGAACGGTCGCGCGCCACCGTTCGCCCGGGCGGCTGTCGTAGCGCATGTACCGCGTCGACTGCTCGAGGTAGGCCGCGAGCCGTCCCCACTCCAGCGCCTTCGCCAGCAGCTGCGACGATTGCTCGCACGCGAGGTGGACCCCGCCGAGCTGCGCGACCGAGTCGTCCCCGTACTCCACGAAGACGCGGTCGTACAGCTTCTCCGCCCGGGCGGATCCCATCGAGGACCCGGACACCCCCCCCACGACGTCCTCCCTGAACTCGTCCAGGAAGAGCCGCCGGAGCGACTTCGTCGTGCGCGAATACCGAGCGAAGAGCGCTCCCTTGACGGCCTCGGGCAGATCGACCAGCGCGAAGACCGGGCTGTCGAGACTGGTGAAATGCGCGGAGAGGATCGCGCGCTCGTCGTCGGTGAACGCCTCGGTCGCGAACCAGACGCTCACGGCGTGGGGCTCCCGGTCGGCGAGGGGGAGGGCGATGCCTGTTCCCCGGTGGAGAGCGTGATGGTGTCGCCCGGCTTGACCTGCGTCCCCGGCTGGGGATCCTGTGCGGCGACCTTGTTCGTGTTGGGGCATTGCGGCAGCGGGGGGACGAGTGGTCCCGGAACGACGACCAATCCCATGTGCTCCAGCTGGTTCTTCGCCGAGCTGTACGTCACGCACGTGTAATCCCCGAGCGTGATCGAGGCGGGCTCGGACACGAGGGTCAACGCGACGAGTGAGTCGCGGGCGACCTTGGTCCCGGCGGGGGGCGACTGCCCGATCACGGTGTCGACGGGGCACGCGTCGCTCGGGGCCCGGGTCTGGGTGCCGGGCTGGAGATGCATCGCCTGCAACGTGGCCGTCGCCGCGTCGAGCGTCAGACACGACGACGAGACGTTGGGGACCGCGACCTTGGGGAAGGGCGTGGCGACCGTCAGGGTGATCGTCTCGCCGGCGGCGACCTGCGTCTTGGGATCGGGGCTCTGCTGCAGCACGGTCCCCGCCGCCTTCGAGCTCTGCTTCGTCGGCGGCGGATCAACGACCGTGAGACCAAGTCCCTCGAGCTGCGACTTCGCCGCCTCGAACGTCTTGCCCGTGACGTCGGGTAACGCGAACGCCGGCGCGGTGTCCTTGTTGTTGAGGAACTGTACGACCAGGTACCCGCCCGCCGCGAGAAGGGCGAAGATCAGCAATCCGATCAGGACGCCCAGCCACACCTTGCGGGACGAGCCCTCGGGCTCGGGAGGCGGCATCACCTGCGTCGGCGACGGCCGGGCGATGACCTGCGTCGCGTCTCCGGCGCCCGCGAGCAGCGGCGTCGCCTC
>Ga0307301_10000105_pt1 | contig 22527 bp, 20 predicted proteins | sample ER_DNA_182_FD_194506 | JGI IMG/M metagenome (GOLD analysis project Ga0307301, IMG submission 194506) | Bulk soil microbial communities from the East River watershed near Crested Butte, Colorado, United States - ER_DNA_182 | ecosystem: Environmental > Terrestrial > Soil > Floodplain | place...
CCCGCCTCGAGGACCCGGTTCCACAGCTTGACGCCGTGCTCGGACGCGTCGAGCAGGTAGATCTCGTACCCGACCTCGCCCGTGTAGCCGGTGCGCGAGACCACGACGTCCATGCCGTCGAGCTCGCCCTGCATCAGGCCGTAGTACGGGATCTCGAGGACCCGCTCGCCGAACAGGTCCGTCAGCACCTTCTTCGCGTTCGGGCCCTGGATCTGGACGGGTGCCACATCGATCTCCCGCACCGTGACGTCCATCCCCTTCGCGGCGGCGATCCCGAGCGCGTACAGGTTCACGTCCGAGTCCGCGAGCGAGAGCCAGAACTCGTCCTCCGCTACCCGGAGCAGCACGGGGTCGTTGAGGATCCCGCCGTCGGGACCAGTGATGAACACGTACTTGCACTCGTTGACCGCGCACTTGTGGAGGTCGCGCGGGACGATCATGTTCGTGAGGTCGAACGCGTCCGGCCCCTTGATCTGGATCTGCTTCTCGACACCGACGTCCCACAGCGTGACGCCGTTCACGAGATGCCAGTACTCGGCAACCGGGTCGCCGTAGTGGCGAGGGTGGTAGGTGTGGTTGTACACGCTGTAGCGCGCGACCCCGTGCTCGCGGGACGCGTAGAAGTACGGCGACTTGCGGATCCGCGTGTAGAGGAGGATCCCAGGGTTGTCGATGACGGCCAAGCTCCGCTCCTTCCCTGCGTGATCCGGCCTGCGCGACCTCGTCACGCCCTCAGTCGTTCGCCCTTGGGGTCCCACAACGGATCCTCGGCGACCGTCGCCGGCAGCCGCTCGTCGAAGTACTCGACCTCGAGCGGCGTGCCCGGCACCGCCAGCTCGGCGGGCAGGTAACCGTAGACGATGCAGCGTCCGACCGAGTAGCCGTACCCGGCGGACGTCGCGTAGCCGACGACGTGCCCGCCCGATCGGATCGGCTCCTTGCCGAGCACGACCCCGCTCGGATCGTCGAGGGTGATACAGGCGAGCTTCTCGCGGGGGCCACGCTCCAACGCCCGCTCGAGCGCTTCGCGACCCTGGAATGCTTCCTTGTCCATCTTGACCGCGAAGCCGAGCCCGGCCTCGAACGGATCGTGCTCGGTGTGGATGTCCTGCCCCCAGAACCGATAGCCCTTCTCCAGCCTCAGCGTGTCGAAGCACCCCAGCCCGGCGGCCACCAGCCCCCGCTCGCGCCCGGCCTCCCACAACAGCTGCCACGCCCGGTCCCCCATCGCGAACTGCCCGTACAGCTCCCACCCGAGCTCGCCCGCGTAGGAGATGCGTTGGGCCCAGACCGGTCCGACCTCCCCGACGTTCAGATACCGAGCCGTCATGTAGGGGAACGCGTCGTTGCTCACGTCCACGTCGGTGACCGCGGACAGGACCTCGCGCGCGCTCGGCCCCCACAGGCCGAGCGCGAACAGTGACCCCGTGCGCTCGGTGATCCGGACACGTTCGCCCTCCGCGATCTGCCGCCGCATCCAGGCGAGGTCGTGCTGCCCGCTCCCGCCGCCGGTGATCACCCGGAACAGCTCGTCCTGCTTGCGCGTGATCGTCAGATCGCAGCGGATCCCACCCGTCGGGGTGAGCATGGCCGTGTAGACGATCGTCCCGACGGGACGGTCGATCCGGTTGGCGCAGATGCGCTCGAGGTAGGCGAGCGCGTCGGGACCCTCGACGTCGAACTTCGCGAACGCGGTCAGGTCGAACAGCGCCGCACTCGAGCGCGTGGCCAGGTGCTCCGCCCCCTCGATCGGTGACCAGAACCGGGCCGCCCACTCGCCGCGCCGGACCCACGGCGCGTCGCTCGAGACGAGCGCGGCGTTGGCTGCGAACCACTCGGGGCGTTCCCAACCCGCGCCCACGACGAACTCGGCTCCGAGCTCCACCTGGCGGTCGTAGAACGGCGAGAGTCGGAGCTTGCGCGGGCGCGCCATCTGCTGGCGCGGGTGGATGGTGTCGTAGACCTCGCGGTACTGCTGCTTGCCGCGTTCGAGCACGAACGGCGGGGTCGTCATGTACGGGTAGAACCGGTTGGCGTCCGCCTCGGCCATGTCGATCGAGGGCTCTCCCCGGACCATCCACTCGGCCACGTGCCTGCCGAACCCGCCGGCATGCGTGACCCACACGGCCTCGCAGATCCACACACCCCGGACCGCGGTCGACTCGCCGACGATCGAGCCCGCGTCCGGCGTGAACGAGAACATCCCGTTGATCGAGCGTTCGGGATCCGCGGGGCGCATGCGGCCCTTCAGCGCGGGCAGCAGCCGCGCCGCCTCGACCTCGGCCACGTCGAAATCGCCGGGGGTGAACGGCATCAGCGACGGCATGAGCGCGCCGTCGCCGGGCCGCCGGAGCTGAGACTGGGGCGTGGCGATCGGCTCGTGCCGGTAGCTGCCGACCGCGTAATGGTCCTCTCGATGGCGGAAGTACATCGCCATGTCCTGGTGGCGAAGGATCGGGTGCGTGACCTCGCTCGTGTCGCCCTGGAGCTCGGGGATGGGGTCGGTCCACACCAGCTGGTGCTGGACGGCCAGCAGCGGGACCGGGACGCCCGCCAACGCGCCGACGCTCGGGCCCCAGATCCCGGCGCACAGCAACACGCGCTCACATGCGACGTCGCCCCGGTCGGTCCGGACGCCGTCGACGCGCCCGTCACGGATGTCGAAGCCGGTCACCGTGACGCCGCCCTCGAACGCGACGCCCTTCTCCTCGGCCTTGCCCGCGAGCGCCGTCGCGATCCGAACGCCCTTCGCGATCCCGTCGGAGGGGACGTGATAGGCCCCGAGGATCGTGGACGGGTCGAGCAGTGGGACCCTGGCGGCGGTCTCCGCGGGCGTCAGGAGCTCGGCCTCTTCGAGCCCGTAGGAACGCGCGAACCCGAGCCGGCGTTTCAGCTCCCGCATCCGCGCCTCGGTCGTCGCGACCTCGATCCCACCGACGCCGTACCAGGCGGGTTCGCCGTCGACGTCCAGGGTGGCGTACAACGCGACCGACTCCTGCGCGATCCGGCACATCATTCGGGAGCCGTTGGTCTGGAACGCGAGCCCCGGCGCGTGCGAGCTCGAGCCGCCGGTCTCGAACAGCGGGCCCTGGTCGAGCACCAGGACGTCGCGCTCGCCCAGCTCGGCCAGGTGGTAGGCGGCGCTGGCGCCGACGATGCCTGCGCCGACCACAACCGTTCGGGCGCGATCCCTCACGGATGGAGAGTCTTCCTCGCACCGTGCCGCGCGGCAAACGCGTGCCGCGTCATGCGAGCGGGCACGAGGCGGGGGTGGGCGCCGCGGAGAGCACAGCGGTGGCCAAACGCCGCCGCCTTCAACTGGGCGAGGCGCCTCCTCGCCGCATCACCTCGCCGGTCGAAGGGCTGAAGGCTCCGAACGTCGCGCCGTCCCCGCGTCGACCCGGTGCCCGCCGACCCACACCCGGACGTGCTCCTACGTGCACCCGGTCGGGGCCGGCATCAGGACCCACCCCGACCGGGGCCGGTGCCGCTACCCGTGCGCGGCGAGACCGGCGTCCACCCAAGGCTGCCAGACGTCCGGGTTCGCGTCGAGCCACTCCTGTGCCGCATCGTCGCCGGCGACGCTGTTGCTGATCTCCAAGCCAATCGAGTTCTGGTCCTCATTCGTGTACTGCATCGCCGACAGAAGCGCGAACGCAGCGGGTGCCCGCGTCTCGAGATCCGCATTGAACGCCTTGTAGAGATCGTCCTCCGGGTACGCGCAGGCGTATGCGTCCGGATCCTCGAGGGCCGCCTGCTCACACGCCGACGAAACCGCGGGAAGCTCAACCATCGTGAGGTCGTACTTCGACTGGGCCCAGTGCGGCGTCCAGAAGTAGAACAGGAACGGCTTCTGGGCCTCGTATGCGGAATCCAGGGCCGTCAGCTGCGCGGCCTCGGACCCCGCGTACACGACCTGAAGATCGAGGCCGAGGTTGTCCGCGATCGCCTGGTCGAAGGTGACGAAGCTCGGATCACCGTCAAGCAGCTGTCCCGCGTCACCTGTCTCCGAGGTCGCGAACATCGACTCGTGGCCCTTCAGACCTTCGTAGGTCGCGAATTCGGGGTTCTGGTCGACGAGATAGGTCGGAACCCACCAACCGATCTGTCCGATCACACCGAGCTCGCCGCCGTCCACCACGCCGGCGCCGCTTTGGATGTACTGCTTGTAATCCTTGGCGTGACCGGAAGGCCAGATCTCGAGCGTGGCGTCGATGTCGCCGCTCTGGATCGCGGGGAACTGCTCGAACTCGTCGATGTCGACGAGTTCGACGTTATAGCCGAGCTTGTCCTCGAGGAGCACTTTCGCGACGTGCGCGTTCGCGGCAGCACCGACCCACGCGTTCACGGCCAACGTGATCGTGGTGTCGCTGTTGTCGGGTACCTCGGTGCTTCCGGAGGCGGCCCCCGTGGTCGCCCCTCCTTCGTCGTCGCTCACGTCGCTGCACGCCGCGGCGACCAGTCCGAGGAGCAACGGCATCGCGAGGAGGGTCAGCCACCTGCGAGACATCCTCATCGATCCTCCCTTCTCCTGACTCCCGTCAGGATCTCGTTGTCGTTTGTACGTTTGAACCCGCCGCGATGGCTCGAACGCGCGGCCACCACCCGATCCCACCCGTACCGACCGGGCCTCGCATGCTCCTGCGCTCCATCCCCATGGCCTGCGTGACACGGTCGATCACGATCGCGAGCAGCAGGATCGAGACGCCGGCCACGACGCCGCGGCCGATCTCCGAACGCGTGAGCCCCGCAACAGCCTCGTACCCGAGCCCACCGGCGCCGATCAGCCCGGCGATGATCACGACCGACAACGCCATCATGATCGTCTGATTGATACCCAGCAAGATGGAGGGCCTCGCGAGGGGGATCTGCACCTTGCGGAGCACTTGCCACCCGGTCGAGCCATACGCTTCGGCCGCCTCCACGATCTCCTTCGGAACCTGACGGATCCCGAGGTCGGTGAGTCGGACACACGGCGCGAGCGCATAGATCACCGAGGCGATCACGCCGGGGACGCGACCCACGGTGAAAAGCGCGATGACCGGGACGAGGTAGACAAACGCGGGCATGGTCTGCATCGCATCGAGGATGGGCTTCATCCCGCGCTGGAGCGAGTCGCTCTTGGCCGAAAGGATCCCGAGCGGCACCGCGATCACCACGGAGATGGCAACCGCCACCAGGACTTGGCTCAGGGTGTCCATCGCCTGGGGCCACATACCGAGCGTTCCCAGGACGAAGACACATACGAGACAGAAGACGGCGAGGCTCAAGCGACCGGACACACGCCAGGCGAGTACTGCCACGCCCGCCGCCAGCAACCACCACGGCTCCTCCTGCAGGATGTACCGGAGGGGGTCGAGAGCGAACACGATCATCCAGTGGCTGATCGTGCTCGTGAACCCGGAGAACGTCTCCTTGATCCATTCGACGGCAGCGTTCGCAGGACCCGCGATCGAGATGGTCCACTGCTCCGGAAAGACCTGCTGCCGAAGAACCTCGCGACCGACCACGATGGCGAGGGCGGTGACGAGGACCGCCGCGAGGATCGCCTGCCAGCGCGGGAACGTCCGCCCGAAGAGTGCGACCCCGGTGCTGCGCTGCTTACGATCACGCACGCTCCACGCATAGCTCACCCGATCCAAGACGATCGCCATCGCGACGATCGCGATCCCGCCGTTCAACGCCTCACCCACATCGAGGACGCGGAGCCCGTTCAGCACCTCGCGCCCAAGACCGCCGACGCCCACGATGGCGGCGATCACGACCATGCCGAGGGCCATCATGATGGTCTGGTTGACGCCGAGCATGATCGAGGGCTTCGCCATCGGGAGCTGCACCTTGCGGAGGGTTTGGCGCGTGGTCGACCCGAACGAATCTGCGACCTCCAGGGTGGTTGCGGCGATGCCTCGGATCCCGAGGCTCGTGAGCCGCACAGCAGGCGGCAGCGCGAAGATGACGGTCGAGATCAGGGCGGTCGCGGCGCCGATCCCGAAGAAGAGCACGAGTGGCAGGAGGTACGAGTACGCAGGGATCGTCTGCATCGCGTCCAGGATCGGGCGCAAGATCCCATCCACGCGTGCACGACGTCCCGCCCAGATCCCCAGTGGGATCCCGATCAGGAGTGCGATCGTCACCGCGACGATCATGAGCGAGAGCGTCTCCATGCTCTGCTCCCACAGTCCGAGAACGCCCATGACGGTGAAGCCGGCTGCCGAAAGAGCGGCCATCCGCCACCCTGCGACAACGGCCGCGATCGAGGCGGCGGCCACGATCACACCGACGTAGGTCATCCGCAACAGCGCGTTGGTCACGCTGTCATACAACGCGTTCGCGCCGTCCTTGATCGGGTTCAGCACGTAGTGAAACAACGGACTCGTGGCCTGGTTCTCGATGACCCAGAGCTGGATACGGTCGAAGAAGCCCCCGAAGTCGATCGTCAGCCTCTCCGGGAAGCCGCCTGAGAGTTGAAGCCCCAGGAATCCGACGAGGACGACGCCTGCCAACCAGAGCAACCGTCCACGCCACGGCGAGGCGGGCTGATGATGAACGGGGACAGCTACGACTCCGTCGCCGGCAATCTCGCGCTCACGAACCGGCGCGAGGGCCACGCTTACCTCACCTCGATCATCGCGCTCATGACGGCCTTGCGATCGACGACGCCAATCACGGTGCCGTCCTCGATCACCCGGATCGTGCGGTCGCTCTCGGCGACCATCGGGATCAGAGCCTGGATCACCGTCTCAGGTTCGACGGCGGGTCCGTCGCCCGCATATCCGTTCGTTGGTCGCATGATGGACCTCGCCGTGAGCACGTGCGCCCGGGGCACGTCGCGGGTGAAATCGGCCACGTAGTCGTCGGCCGGGGCCGCAACGACCTCCTCGGGAGTACCGACCTGGACGAACATTCCGTCCTTCATGATCGCGATGCGGTCGCCGAGCTTCAGCGCCTCCATGAGGTCGTGCGTGATGAAGATCATCGTCTTCTTCAACTCGCGCTGAAGGCGGATGACCTCATCTTGCATATCCCTGCGGATGAGCGGATCCAGAGCGCTGAACGGCTCGTCGAACAGCATGATCTCGGGGTCGGTCGCGAGCGCACGGGCGAGACCAACCCGTTGCTGCATCCCCCCCGACAGCTCGTCCGGATAATGATCGCCCCAGCCGCTGAGACCGACGACCTCGATGACTTCGAGCGAGCGCCGGACGCGATCGGCCTTGTTGATCCCACGGACCTCGAGTCCGTAGCCGACATTGTCGACGATCCGTCGATGCGGAAACAGACCGAAGTGCTGGAACACCATGCTGATCTTGCGCCGACGGATGTCGCGCAGTCGCTCGCCCGGGAGCGTCATCACGTCCTCGCCCTCGATCAGGATCTCGCCCGCCGTCGGGTCGTGGAGTCGGTTGATCATGCGGACCAGCGTCGACTTCCCCGAACCCGAAAGGCCCATCACGACGAAGACCTCGCCCTGACCGACGTCGAACGAGACATCCCGTACCGCCGCGACGCAACCGGTCTTCTCGAGGAGCTCGGCGCGAGGCAACTTGGCCTCCGGGGAACCGACGATCCGTTCCGGATGTGGGCCGTACACCTTCCAGACGGACCGACACGAAACCGTAGCCTCTGCGCCTTTCACACACACGCTCCCTACCCGGCGGCCGGACCCGATCATCTTGGGGCGGCGGGGACGAGGACGCAAGACAGGAGTTGCCGAACGGAGAGCCCAGCCGCGCGCATACGAGGCCCCGAGTGAGGCACACTTCGATTGATGGCATCAACGCCGTACGACTTCGTGATCGTCGGGGGCGGGTCGGCCGGTTGCGCCCTCGCGAATCGCCTGTCGGCCGACCCGTCGACGCGCGTGCTCGTGCTCGAGGCCGGCCGGCCCGACTACCCGTGGGACGTCTACATCCACATGCCCGCGGCGCTCACGTTCCCGATCGGCAACCGCTTCTACGACTGGAAGTACGAGTCCGAACCCGAAGCCCACATGCAGGGCCGCCGGATCTACCACGCCCGCGGCAAGGTGCTCGGCGGCTCGAGCAGCATCAACGGGATGATCTTCCAGCGGGGGAACCCGCTCGACTACGAGCGTTGGGCCGCGGACCCCGGGATGCAGACGTGGGACTACGCGCACTGCCTCCCGTACTTCCGCCGCATGGAGCGCTGCCTCGCCGCCGAACCGGGCGACCAGTTCCGAGGCGCCGCCGGCCCGCTCGTGCTCGAACGCGGCCCGGCCACCAATCCGCTGTTCGGCGCGTTCTTCGAGGCGGCGCGTCAGGCGGGCTTCGAGCTGACCGACGACGTGAACGGCTACCGGCAGGAGGGGTTCGCGGCGTTCGACCGGAACATCCACCGCGGCCGCCGGCTGTCGGCGGCGGGCGCCTACCTGCACCCGGTAAGGTCGCGCCCGAACCTCGAGGTCCGAACGCGGACGTTCGTAACGCGGATCCTGTTCGAGGGCTCGCGCGCCGTCGGGGTCGAGGCGGCCCGAGGCCACGGCGCGCCCGAGCGCATCCACGCGGGCGAGGTCATCGTGTGCGGCGGCGCGATCAACACGCCGCAGACACTGCAGCTCTCGGGCGTCGGTCCGGCCGACGAGCTCCGCGCGCTCGGGATCGACGTGGTGCGGGACCTGCCCGGCGTCGGCGAGAACCTGCAGGATCACCTCGAGGTCTACGTGCAACACGCGTGCACGCAGCCCGTTTCGATGGCGCCCTACCTGAAGTGGAGGTATCGGCCCTGGATCGGGTTCCGCTGGCTGTTCTTCCGCAGCGGGCCCGGCGCGACGAACCACTTCGAGGGCGGCGGATTCGCGCGGAGCAACGACGAGGTCCCATACCCGAACCTGATGTTCCACTTCCTGCCGATCGCCGTGCGCTACGACGGCTCGGCCCCGGCGAGCGACCACGGCTACCAGGTGCACATCGGGCCGATGTATTCGGACGCGCGGGGTTCGGTGAAGATCACGCGTCCGGACCCGCGCGTCCATCCAGCCCTGCGCTTCAACTACCTGTCGACCGACCAGGATCGGCGCGAATGGGTCGAGGCGATCCACACGGCGCGGCGGATCCTCGGCCAGCCCGCGTTGGCGCCGTTCGACGGCGGCGAGATCTCGCCCGGCTCGAGCGTCCAGACCGACGAGGAGATCCTCGCGTGGGTCGCCCGCGACGCCGAGACCGCCCTGCATCCCTCGTGCACGTGCAAGATGGGGACCGACGAGATGTCGGTGCTCGACCCCTCGACGATGCGGGTCCACGGGCTCGACGGCCTCCGCGTCGTCGACGCGTCGGTCTTCCCCTACGTCACCAACGGCAACATCTACGCCCCGGTGATGATGGTGGCCGAGAAGGCGGCCGACCTCATCCTGGGGAACACGCCCCTCGCTCCCGAGACGGTCGAGTTCTTCCGCCGCGACGCGCCCGGCGCCTAGGCGACGCCGAGCAGCAGCAGTCCCCCGATCACCATCGCGATCCCCAGGTATTGGGTCGGGACCGGACGCTCGTGCAATAACACCACGCCGCCGAGCACCGGGATCAAGGGGTAGGTCGCGGAGGCGGCGGTCACGATCGAGACGAGCCCGACCTCGGCGCCTCGGGCGTACGAGATCGTCCCGACGAGCTCCATCACCCCGACCAGGACGGCCAGCCGCTGCATCGAGGGCGCCACCGGGTCGCGCACCTCACCGGTCGAACGCGCCCGCACCCAGATCACGAAGGCGGCGATCAGGAACACGCCCGTCATCGTCAGCCGACCGAACCACAGCGACGGCAGGAAGCCGGCTTCCTTGGCCGCCCAGCCCATGACGTACGTCGCCACGCCGAACAGGAGGGTGGACGCGATCGCCCAGGGCAAGCCCGCCGGCTTGGTTCGGGTCCCCGCGCGGAGCGCCTTCGGATCGGTCGAGGTCAGCGCGGCGCCGGCGATCGTCACCAGCACGCCCACCACCTCCCACTCGCCGAGCGTCTCGCCGAGGAGTATCACGGACAGGAGCACCGGAACGACCGCGTAGCTCGCGAGCACCGGGGACACGACGGCGATCGGACCGAGCTGCAGTCCCTTGTACAGCGTGGCGAACGCGGCCGCGCCCAGGAACGCATTCGGGACGAGCCACGGCGCGACCGCGGGGATGCCGGACAGGTCGGGCCGAACGATCAGGACCAGGACGCTAATCACGACCGCGGCGGTGACCTGCGCCACCACGACCGTCCGGCCGCTCCCGATGCGGCGACCGGACATCGCCGCCCATAGGTCCGAGAGGCCCCAGCCGATCGCGGCCGCGAGCCCGTAGATCACTCGGTGCTCCGGTACCGCGCGTCGCGCCAGGCGATCGCGGCCTTCAGACCCTCCTCCTGGGTGATCCGCCGGAACTCGTCGCGAGCCGGCAGGTTGGCGGTCTCGATCATCACGTCGAGCTCCGTGTTGGCGTCGAGCGCCGCTCGCAGGCCCGCGAGCTGCCACACGCGGTTGATCGACGCCTTCATCGTTCGGACGACGAACGGCTCGTTGCTCGCGATCTCGTCCGCGAGCGCCATCGTCGCGTCGTCGAGCTCGTCGCGCGGCACCACCCGGTTCACCAGGCCGATCCTGAGCGCCTCGGCGGCCGGGATGCGGTCCTCGCCCGTGAACACGAGCTCCTTCGCCGCCCGAACGCCGACCACCCACGGGAGGAACATCGAGACGATGCCCGATCCGAACCGGATGTCGACGTACCCGAACAGCGCATCGTCCGACGCGACCGCGAGATCGCACGCGAGCATGAGGTCCGTCCCGCCCGCAAGGCAGTACGAGTGCACCGACGCGATGACGGGCTTCGGGAGCTCGAGGATCCGCAGGAGCCGCCGCGTGTCGCGGTCGAGCTCGCGGTGCCACTCGGCCGCGTCCTTCGTGCCCTCCTGCGCGTCCTGCTTGAGGTCGTAGCCGGCGCAGAACGCGCGGCCCGCGCCCCGAAGGATCACGACCCGGACCTCGTCGTCGTCCGCCGCGGCCGCGAACGCCTCGTCCAGCGCGTTCATGACCTCGCCGCTCAGCGCGTTCAGCGATGCGGGCCGGTTGAGCGTCAGCCTGCGGACCGGGCCGAGGTCCTCCGCGAGCAGGACGGGGCCGTCCTCGTTCGCATCCGTGCTCATGGCCGCGTCAGACTCCCGTCCGGCTCGAGGGTGCGGCGCATGATACACGGGCGCCTGAACGGTGCTTCAGCCGAGACGGCTCAGACCCTGCCGAGTCGTTCGAGGACCTGGGCGGCCGCCCGCCTGCCACTGCGGAGCGCGCCCTCCATCGTCCCCGAGTGGTCCCCGGCGGTGTGCTCGCCGGCGAACGCGACCGCCCCGTGCGTGCGTTCGAAGTCCGGCCGCCGCGAGAGCGACCGGTGATCCCAGGCGGTGTACGCGCCGCGCGAGCACGGGTCGTCGGCCCACACCTTCATCGCCGGCGTGCCGTGCGGCAGGAGCTCGGGAGCCAGCTCGACGATCCTCCTCAGCCACGTCGTCGGATCGCCGCTCCCCGTCGCGAGCCCCTCCTGCGGCAGCTCGCTCCCGGCGAAGGAGGTCACGACCCGGCGCGGCCGCCCATGGGCGCCGTCGGCGACCCAGAACCAGAACGGGAGATCCGCGCACTGGATCGCGCACCGCTCCGGCTCGCCCGCGAGCGGGACGGCGAGCTTCGATGCCACGCCCATCGGCAGCCCCTCGAAGGCCTCGCGCTGCTCGGGCGGCAGCGGCGGGTCGAACTCGAGCTCGGTCACCAGGCGAACGGGCACCGCGATCACGACGGCCTCGGCCTCGACCCGAGCGTCGCCGGCGGTCCCGATCTCGATGCGACCGTGTCGTTCGGCCACGCTGGTCGCACGGACTCCGACCCGGACGTCCGGGAGCAGCCGGGCTGCGGCGTCCGCGATCGACCCGTTGCCGCGCTCCATCCGCCGGTAGATCGCGGGGTCGGCGGCAAGGCGACCGGCGTGCCAGCCTGCCCGCCACGCGACGCGATCCAGATCACTCGCGAACGTCCCCTGCAGGCGAGCCTTCGCCACGGCCCGCGCCCGGTCGTCGCCGGGGACAGCATCCAGCATCGCGCCCATCGAGCTCCCGTCGGCGGCAGACGCGGCCAGGTGCGCGTCCGCGGCCTCGAGGAACGCGTCGAGCTCCGCGATCGGGACCGCGGCCCGGCCGCGTGGCTCCCGCCGCAGGTAGTCGATGCCGGCCTCGCTCGCGGTGAGCCCGAGGCGGTCGATCGTGGCCCCCAGGACGTCGTCGTCGGGCATGATCCACTCCGCGCCGAGCTCGGCGATCTCGCCGTTCTCGAGCTCGACCGAGAGCACCCTGCCCCCTACGCGCTCGCGCGCCTCGAGCACGGTCACCGAGAGCCCCGCGTCGTGGAGGTCAAGCGCCGCGGCCAGCCCGGCGAACCCGGCCCCCACGACCACAACGTTCACATTCCGCACGCACCCACGATAGATTGGCTTGCGAACGGCGAGCGCCCTATGGTACCCAGGCCTTTGAACGGCGCTTCAAAGATGCGCCGGAGCGAACCCGGAGGAGGCGACGAGCCATGACCAGGGATAGGTATCCTCGCCAGGCTCACGGTCACGATCTGAGTCGGCGCGACTTCCTCAAGAGGACGGCCGGAGCCGCGGTCGCGATCCCGGCCGCCGCCGAGATCCTGGCCGCGTGCACCAAGCCGGGAACGACGTCCTCGACGGGCAGCCTTCCCTATCAGATCGCCCGCCCCGAGGACCCGGTGACGCTGCCGATGAACGGGGACCCGATCCCGAGCGACACCCCGATCGAGCAGGGGGCCGATCTCCAGATCCTGAACTGGTCGCAGTACATGTGGAAGTACGTGCTGAACCAGTTCGTCGAGTCCCGACAGGCCGACGGCATCACCTTCACGGCGCCGTCCACGTTCCAGAATATGGACGAGGGCGTAGCGAAGCTGCAGGCCGGTCAGAAGGCCGACGTCTTCTTCCCGACGATCGACGTGATGGGCAAGTTGGTCGCCGCCGACCTCCTCCAACCGCTCAACCACGACCTCATCCCGGCGCTGCAGAAGGACAACTGGAAGACCTTCCAGAACCCGTACTACGACCAGGGGTGGCGGTACTCCGTCCCGTACACGATCTACACGACCGGCATCGGCTATCGACGCGACCACATTCCCGACGACGTGATCCACGGCATGGACAACCCGTGGGAGATCCTGTGGGATCCGCAGTACGCCAGCAAGGTTGGCGCGTACCCCAGCTACCGCGATGTGATGGGGATCGCGCTGATGAAGAACGGCATCACGGACATGAACACCAGCAAAGCGTCGGATCTGGAGACCGTCCGTAAGGACCTCCTCGCCCTGATCGATGACGTGGACGTTCGGATCTCCTACAGCGGTGCCTACTCGAAGCTCCCGAAGGACGTGTTCTGGCTGATGACGGCTTGGTCGGGGGACATTGTGGCGGGCTGGGGATACGCCCCGCCGTACGACGAGGCGGCCTACGAGGCCATCGGCTACTGGTTCCCGGCCGACCGCAAGGGTCCGGTCGACAACGACCTGATCGCGATCCCGAAGAACGCCGAGCACCCTGCCCTCGGGCACGCGTTCATCAATTACTGGCTCGAGTACCAACACGCGATGGACAACTTCTCCTGGAACGGGTACCAGCCACCGCAGAACCAGGCGGATGTGAGCACGCTCACCACCACGGAGGGCCTGTATTCGGAGATCTCCAACTGGGCGGCGCCGGCGATGTACGTGTCCCCCTGGATGCCCGATGCGGTCGTTCGGCAAGAGGACTTCGACGTCGGATACCGCCAGGGTCCGCTCACACCCGACGTCGACGACCAGTGGCACGCCGTCTGGGAGGAATTCGTCGCCGGTGCAAAAAGCTAGCGAGCCCACCCGGCGTTCGCGTCGCCGGGCGGGCCGCGTCGCCCGGGATGGCATTCAGTATCCACGATGGTACTGGCCGTCGTTCGCCCTCCCCGGGATCCTCTGGCTCCTGATCTTCTTCTTACTCCCCCTCTACACCGTCGTCTCGATCGCGTTCGGCACGGTCGACCCGATCTTCCGAGGGCCCCTGCCCGTGTACCAGCCCTGGTGGTGGAGCACCGAGCACTTCGGGGAAACGCTGGGCAAGGTCTTCGGGATCTTCCAGCCGGTGTACGTGCACACCTTCGTCTACGTGGTCGTGGCGAGCGCCGTCTGTCTCGTTCTCGGCTATGCGGTCGCGTACTACGTGGCCCGCTTCGGCGGCAGGCACAAGGGCCTGTTGCTCGTCCTGCTGATCTCCCCGTTCTGGATCAGCTACCTGATGCGGATGCTCGCGTGGATCAACCTCCTGGACAACGACGGGTACATCAACAGGTTCCTGATGTTCGTCAACGTCGTGGACCACCCGGTCGGCTGGCTCGAGGGCCGACCACTGACCGTGATCATGGGTCTCGTGTACGGGTATATCCCCTACATGATCCTGCCCCTGTACGGCTTCCTCGATCGCATCGACTCCAGCCTGCTGGAGTCGGGGCGGGACCTCGGGGGGAGCCGGGTCAGCACCTTCTGGCGTGTGACCCTGCCCCTGTCCAAACCCGGCATCCTGGCCGGGGTGATCATCGTCTCGCTGCCCATGTTTGGCGACTACTACACGAACAACCTCCTCTCGGGTTCGCCGAGGACGACCATGATCGGGAACCTCATCGACGAGGCGTACAACACGACCGGCCAGGGCGGAGAGATGGCCTCGCTCGTCCTCATCCTGATGGTGCTGCTGATCGTGCCGATGCTCTATTACCTGCGGAGCACGCGCCGAACGGCGGAGGCCGCGTGACGCAGGAGACGATCGCCCCCCCGGCTCGAGCCGTGCCTGTCGTGGTACGCGCCCCGCGCCGCCGCTGGTGGCGCGACCCGTGGCGCAAGCCGAGGATCCTGCAAACGGTCACGTGGGCTTACCTGATCTGGTCCCTGGTCCCGCTGACGATCGCGATCGCGATCTCGTTCAACGGCAGCCGCTCCAACAGCGTCCTGCACGGGTTCAGCCTTCAGTGGTGGTGGTCGGACCCGGAGGACTCGCTGTGGCACGACCCCGAGCTCCACGCGGCCCTGTTCCAGAGCCTGCGCCTTGGGCTGCTGACGGTGCTCATCTCCGTGCCGCTCGGCGTTGCGTTCGCGCTCGGGATCGACCGCTGGCACGGGCGACCTGCGACCGGCGCGACGTTTCTGATGCTGCTGTCGTTCGTGTTGCCCGAGATCGTCCTGGGCATCTCGCTGTTCCTCGTGTTCCAGCACTTGTTGAAGTTCATCGAGCTCGGGACTACTGCGCAGATCCTCGGCCTGGTCACCTACCAGATCTCCTATCCGTTCATCATCGTGCGCGCGCGATTACTCACGATCGGCCGGGAGTACGAGGAGGCGGCCACCGACCTCGGTGCGCCACCACGGCAGGCGATCCGTCGAGTGCTGCTTCCCCTGCTCTACCCGGCCATCTTCGCGAGCGCGGCGCTGGTGTTCGCGGACACGATCGACGACTTCGTGACGGTGAAGTACCTGTCCGGGCCGGCGACCAGCGAGCCGCTGTCCGTCAAGATCTACAACTTCACGCGCGCCGAACCCACCCCGGCCGTCAACGCCGCGGCCACGTTCCTCCTCGTGACGACGACGGTCGCGATCGTGCTCGGGTACTTCGCGTACCGGCGAGCGACCAGGGGACAACGGACGGGAGGCGTCTCCGAGTTCGCGAACATCTAGCTCGGGATCTCCGCCGGCGCCGGTATGCTCGTGTCGACCAGGATCCTCAAGGCGTCTGCCGGCAGATGGACCGAAACCGGGTGACCCTGCCCGAACGGCAGACCCTCGCCCTGGTTCTGCACCCAGGCCTGCAGGGTCTGACCGGGCGCGAGGTGCACGATCACCTGCATGATCGAGCCGACGTAGACGACGCGCTCCACCATCCCGGGGACCCTGTTCTCGCCGGTCGTCCCGGTCTCGTCCAGGTGGACACGCTCGGGCCGGATCACGATCTTGATGTCCCCGCGCGCGTCCGTGTCGCCATGCGCGGCCACGAGCTCGAACTCGCCGAGGCGCACCTTCCCACGCCCACCGGCGTCGGCGCCGCCGCTCGTCGCGTCCATCAGGTTCGAGACGCCCAGGAAGTCGGCGACGTACGCGGTGGTCGGCTCCTCGTAGACGTCCGAGGGCGTGCCGATCTGCTCGACACGCCCGTTGCTCATCACCGCGAGCCGGTCGGACATCGTGAGGGCTTCCTCCTGATCGTGCGTCACGTAGATGAACGTGATGCCGATCTCCTCCTGCAGGGACTTGAGCTCGATCTGCAGCGCCTTTCGGAGCTTGGCGTCGAGGGCGCCCAGCGGCTCGTCCAGTAGGAGCACCGCGGGATTCAGGATCAACGCTCGCGCGAGCGCCACCCGCTGCTGCTGACCCCCCGACAGTTGCGAGGGGCGACGCCGCTCGAGCCCCTGGAGGCGGACCAGCTCGAGTGCGTCGCCCACCTTGACCTTGCCCTCCTGCTTGGAGACGTCCTGGTAGCGAAGTCCGAATGCGACGTTCTCCGCGACCGAGAGGTGCGGGAACAGCGCGTAGTTCTGGAAGACCGTGTTGACGTTGCGCTTGTGCGGCGGGGTCTGAACCATGTCCACGCCGTCGAGCAGGATCTGGCCCTCGTCCGGCCGTTCGAACCCCGCGATCAGCCGCAGCGTCGTGGTCTTGCCGCAGCCCGACGGCCCCAACAGAGAGAAGAACTCACCCGAAGGCATCGACAGGTTGATCCCGGCGACCGCCGTGACATCGGCAAACCGCTTCACCAGGTCGACGAGGACGACCTCTCCACCGGCCATGTCCGCGGAGCATACCCGAGGTCCTGCGTGACCGTTCAGGCACGATCATTCGGGCCGCAGAGGTCGCGTCACCCGAGGTTGCGTCGAGAACGCCGGTGGTCAGGCCCCCGCGCCGAGCCACTCGCCATCGGTCCACGTCGGCTCGCCCTCGAGCAGCGCCATGATCTTCCCGAAGTTCTCGTCGGTCTGGGGATCGTGGACCATCGCGAAGTAGGCGTCCCTGTCGTCGTACATCACGGCCACCACGACGTCGTCGCCTTCGTCGGCCTTGAGGACGTAGCCTCCTCGATAGCCGTTCGCCGCCGCGCCGATCGGAGGGCTGCTCATCATCGCGATGAGCTCGTCGCGCTTGCCGGCCTTCGGTGTCATCCGCCCGAGCGTCCCGTACACGCAGCACCTTCCTCAGCCACATGTCGAACACCAACGATCAGGGGCGGAGCATACGACGTCCCCGCGACGGTAGGCTCGCCGGCGTGGCCGACGCGCCGGACGCCGCACGCTCGCAGGAGGTCCGGTCCGACGGCGTCCGGCTGCACGTCCGGCGGTGGGCGGGCGGCCCCGACGGCGCCCTGCTCATCCACGGCCTCGCCTCCTCGGCGCACATCTGGGACCTGGTCGCGCCGCGGCTCGGCCGCCTCGGGATCGAGCCGGTGGCGTACGACCAGCGCGGGCACGGGCGTTCCACCAAGCCGTCGTCGGGCTACGGGTTCGAGCACACGGCCGCCGACGCCGTTGCGGTGATCCGCGCGACGGGCCTCAAGCGGCCGATCGTGGTCGGTCACTCCTGGGGCGCGAACGTCGCCCTCGAGCTCGCCGTGCGCCACCCTCGCCTCGTGTCCGGGGCGCTCCTGCTGGACGGTGGCTTCTCATCGATGCGCGACCGGTTCGACTGGCGCACCGCGAAGCAGGTGCTCTCCCCGCCGGCGTTCGGCGGGATCCCGGTCGAGGCGTTCCTGGCCGGGATCCCCGAGCACACCGACCTGGCGCGGACACCCGAGATCGAGACGGTCGTCCTTTCGCTGGTCCGGGTCGACGGACGCGGGAGGGTCCACCCGCGCCTCGCGCGCGCCAACCACCTGAAGATCCTGCACGCCCTGTGGGCGCAGGACACGGACGAGCTGCTGCGCCGGGTTCGCGTGCCGACCCTCGTCCTGGCGGCCCGGACACGCGACGTCGCGCCGGACCAGGTGGACTTCGCGCGAGCGAAGGCCGATGCGGCGCGGCGCGTCCGGGCGATCGGGTCGCCGGTGGCGTTCGAGTGGATCGAGGGGATCCATGACGTGCCGCTCCAGCGCCCCGAAGCCGTGGCCCGCCGCATCGCCGGGTTCGCGCGCGACGCCCGAACGTTTGCGGGCGGCGCCCGTAGGATGGGGGGGCGATGGCGGTCTTCATCCTGATCCTGTTGGTGCTCGCGGCGATGGCCGGCGTGCTCGGCGCGGTCCTGAAGGCCACCCTGGTGATCGTTCTCTCGCTGGTCCTGACCGTCGTGCTGCTCGCCTGGATCGGCGCATGGTACGCGAAGCGGCGGATGCGCGCGTTCCAGCGTGACGTCCAGATCCGGGTCGACCAGTCCCGGCGCAGAGGCGAGGCGTACGACATCGGCAACCAGCCGCCTCCCGGTCCCCCCGCCGGTAGGCTCGGCGACGGCCGGTAACACGCCGGGGCCCCAACCATCCCGCCGGCGCCGGGCGCCACTCCACGGGCCCGCGAGGTCCTTCAGACGCTCGAGGAGATGGGCGATCCGTCCCGCCTCGAGGGGATGGCCCGCTATGGGATTCGCACGGACCGCGCGGTCGGCGTCACCGTCACCGAGCTCCGGCGCCTCGCGCGCGGCCTGCGGCCCGACCACGAGCTCGCGGCAGCGCTGTGGGCATCCGGGATCCACGAGGCCCGCATCCTCGCGTCGTTGGTGGACGATCCGGCCCTGGTCTCGGAGGCGCAGATGAACGCGTGGGTGGCCGACCTGGACTCGTGGGACGTCTGCGACGGGGTGTGCGGCAATCTGTTCGATCGAACCCCGTTCGCCCTCGACAAGGCCGTCGAGTGGAGCACTCGCGAGCCCGAGTTCGAGAAGCGTGCCGCGTTCGCGGTCATGGCGTGCGCCGCGGTGCACCGCAGGGACCTTCCCGACGCCGCGTTCGGAGCTCTGCTGCCCATGATCCGGGAGGGAGCGTCCGACGATCGGAACTACGTGAAGAAGGCGGTGTCCTGGGCGCTGCGGCAGATCGGCAAGCGCAGCGCGCAGCTCAACGCACGGGCCACCCGGACGGCCGAGCAGATCGAGCGGATCGATGCCCGATCCGCCAGGTGGATCGCCCGCGACGCCCTCCGGGAGCTTCGGAGCGACGCGGTGCGGGCGCGCGCGAAGACCCGCTGACCTAGAGCTCGAGCAGCGCCGGCGCGAGGTCGCGGAGCTGCGGGAGACACGGGTCGAGCTCGTCCTCGGCGACCACCTGGACGCAGACGTGGTCCGCGCCCGCGTCCAGGTGCTGTCGCACGCGCAGCGCGACGCGGTCGACGTCGCCCCACGCCACCACGGCGTCGATCAGCGCGTCGCTCCCCTGCCCGCGCAGGTCTGCGTCCGTCCACCCCATGCGGCGGAGGTTCCGCGCATAGTTCTCGGTCTGCAGGTAATCGAGGGCGAACCCCCTCGCGATGTCGCGCGCCCGCGACGGATCGCTCTCGAGCACGACGGTTTGCTCGACCGCGAGGACCGGGCCCGGGCCGAGACGCTGCCGCGCGAACGCCGTGTGCTCGACCGGGACGAAGTACGGATGCACGCCGTGGGCTCGCTCGGCCCCGAGCTCGAGCATCCTGGGTCCGAGGGCCGCCAACACGAGGCGCGGGGCGACCTCGGGTTCGGGCGCCGTGGACGGGGCGCGGTCGATCGCGTCCAGGTAGTCCCGCATCGCCGAGAGCGGGCGTTCGTACACCGCCCCCCGGCGCGCCACCGAGCCTTGATGGCTCACCCCGATCCCGAGCAGGAACCGCCCAGGGTACGCGTCCGAGAGCATCCGCCAGCCGTTGGCCATCGCCGTCGGGTCTCGAGCCCAGATGTTCGCGATCCCGGTGGCGACGATCGCACGCTCGGTGCTCGCCAGGAGCCACCCCGCGTGTGCGAACGCCTCGCGGCTGTCGACCGACTCCGGGACCCAGATCGCGCGGTAGCCGAGCGCGTCGATCTCGGCCGCAGCCTCCCGTTCCTCGGCCGCCGGCAGCGCCTCCAGCGCGAAGCTCCAGGCGCCGATCCGTCCGAGCGACTCGCGCAGCTCGTCGCGCTCCCCACGCAGCTCGACGCCCTGGGGTTCCTCCATGGCGCCGGACCCTATCAACGAGATATCGCCGCTAACACCTTTGACCTGCAGTGACTTGCGACGCCGCAGGTCAGGACGGTCACACGAATCACATGGATGTCATGTTGCGACAGGTCGCGCCGGGTGGCGTACTGCCTCCGTACTGCCTCGGCCTACGGGATACGCTGCTGTGAAATCGAGCTCAGAAACAAGTCGAGATGCCGTGTGGCAAAGTCCACGCATAGTTCATCAATTCGATGCTCTCGGCCCGGCTCCCCGCGCCGAGCTTCTCCACGTCCTGATGCTCCCCGACTTCGACCGGACGGATGCGATCGGCGCGTACTGGGGACCCCCAACCCGCACCTTCGCCGAGTTGCTGATCGACTGCGAGGAGGATCGGGTGCTCCGGGCGGTGCTGGTCGGCATGCTGCGGGAGCGGGGCCGAGTCAGTTCCCGGAGCCATCTGGAGGAGTGAGAGCTCTCTCATCATTAGCCTCGTCTTCTGGAGCCCGCAGCTGAGTCCGCCCATCCGCCCGGGTATCCTCCGAGCTGATGACCCGGCGGCCAGTTCTCGCGTTTCTCGCTGCTCTTGCGCCCATCCTTGCCGTCTGTGCACCATCCGAGCCTCCCGTCCGGGCCTCACCGAGCGTGCGAATGCCGCCGAGCACGGTGACCATGACGGCCGAACCAACCGATGATCCCACCGAGTCATCGGCGCGCCGCCACGTCATCCGCACGACGCCGTTCGTTCAGACTGGGACCTCGATGAAGGACGGTGAGGGCAGCGCCTACGTTCAGAGGGATCACTCGCTCTGGCTGGCAGACGACAGTTCGGACGCGATCTTCGAAGTCGCCCCGAGGACCGGGAAACTCAAACGAGTGATACCGGAACAGGAATTCTGGTTCACGGATCGATTCGGCGGCGGTCCTCCTGCCGGAGGAAACCGGACCGATGACTTCGAGAGCATGGCCTACGATGCGGCAAACGATGTTCTGTACGTCTTCTCTGGGAAGTGCTGCACGCAAACGGTTCGACCCACGGTCTTCCGCCTGACGCGCCGTCGCGGCGTGCTTCGGCTCGACTCGTGGCAGCCGTTGAGACGGACCAGCGATTTCACAGCCGCCGGATGGAACGCCGCCGATCATTGTCTGTACGTCGCCGTCGGATCCGATCTTCAGACTTACAAGTACGCAAGCAACGCGCTCGGCCAGCCCTTCCAGATCGCCGATCTGACCGGCATCCTCGGCCTTGATTTCTCGCGGGATGGATCGAGGATGTACGCCGTCACGAACCATCGGATGCTGGATACCGTCGCCTGGCAGAGCCAGACGATCATCCCGGAACGGTCGTTCCATCTGAAGCCGTTCGGAGTACGGGACAGTCGAGCCGTGGAGCGCATCGGAGGCCGGTTCTTCGTGTTGGACGGTGCCAGTCGGCGGGGCGATGACCGCCTGGAGTACGCCGTGTTCGAGTCCGACGTCAAGCGATGAGTTGCGAAAGACGCCGACTGAGCCAGGCGTGAACGTCGGCGCGAGCGTATACGCCCCGGGTGTGATCGACCTCTGATCGAGACGCCGCGCAGCGAAGCGTCGTCAGGACCGATTCGACGAAGCTAGGCCGTCGCCGCGAGCCCGAGCTGTCCATCCCGCCGCCACGCCATGAGCCCGCGCCGCACGGCGCTTCTCACAGCCCTAGATCAACTCCTCGCGGTCCGACCGAAGGTGCCGTTGGCGATCACGCCGGACGCCTCCCCGAGCGTCGCCTCGCCCTGCTCAATCAGATGGGCGACTCGGGTGGGCGGCGGACTGACGTCCGCCAGCGTTTCAGCTGCCAGCAACTCGCCGCTTCAGGCCGCCCGCCGGTGAGGCTCCGCTGTCCGCAGCTTCGTTGGTTCGGAGCGCGGGAGTCTCGAAGCTGCGCCGATAAACCGACCGACCACGATGGCGGTCGGGATCGAGATCGCAACCCAGACGCCCAAGAAGATCGCCACGATCCGTGCCATATCGCCTCCCTTTTCAGGTTGGCCTGAACGCCGCTACCCAGTAGAGGGCCGACGAAACATGGTGCGAGGGATCAGAGTGACAAGACCACAGGTCAGACATCGATCAGGCGACCGAGCGCCGCACGGCGCTTCTCGACGGCCCGGATCCACTCTTGAGGGTCCAGCCGCAGGTAGCCGTTGGCGATCACGCCGGAAGCCCCTTGAAGACGCGGCCTCGGCGCGGGCGACGAACGACCAAGGCAAATTGGTCTTTCGACCGAGAAAGGGGCTGCCCCGTATGGCCGATATCTCAGTAGCGCACACGACCTATAGGGGTGCCCATGACGGAGCCCAGCCTGTCCGCGATTCGCTGGAACGACCTGGACCCGAGTCAGACGAGCCCGTGCTTGTGGTCCC
>Ga0307301_10000106_pt1 | contig 22440 bp, 21 predicted proteins | sample ER_DNA_182_FD_194506 | JGI IMG/M metagenome (GOLD analysis project Ga0307301, IMG submission 194506) | Bulk soil microbial communities from the East River watershed near Crested Butte, Colorado, United States - ER_DNA_182 | ecosystem: Environmental > Terrestrial > Soil > Floodplain | place...
GAGGGCAATGAGGTCCCCGTCGAACCGTCCGAGTTGCGCACCGAGAGAAACGGTCAGCGCGACTCGAAGCCACGCAAGGGCGGCGCCGGCGGGCGAGGGGCGGCACGAGGCGGAGGCACGGGCCGAAAGGTCGAGCCACCGTCGTGGCGGCGCTCAGCGAGGCGGGCTCTCCTCTTCGGCCCGATCCTGGTGGTGGCGATGATGCTGCTGAACCGCAACCAGCCGCTGGCGCAGCAGATCTTGCCCGCGGTCTTCCTGATCGCGTTCTTCATTCCGTTCAGCTACTTCACGGACTCGCTCGCGTACCGCATGATGCAGAAGCGCCTAGCCCGGCGCGACGACCCCAAGACCCGCTAGTCCACTTTCGCGTCGCCGCGATAGTGGCCTTCACCCGGCCACGGGGCGAAGACGAGCAGGATCCGTGCGCCGTCTTCAGTTGAGATCGAGCGGCGCTCGTCTGCGTCGAAGGAGAAGAAGGAGCCTTCTCCGCCCTCGATCGTTTCACCACCCGATTCGACGCGCACCGAGCCGTCGACGACTGACACGAGCGCCCGTTCCTTCATCTGATGGTCTCCGAGCGCCTGTCCGGGCTCGAGCACGATCAGGACGGCGCGCGCCGATTCGTCGGACCGGAGCACGACCGGCGAACGCGTTCCGCCCGGCGTCTCGATCTCGCGCAGGTTCCAGTTTTGCATCGCCGCTGATCTTATGGGCCGAAGAGAGGCCGCGGTTAGACTCAAACGCCTTGTGAGCCTTGCAGTGAACAGATATGAGCTCGGCCCGATCGGGACGAATTGCTACGTCGTCCGGGCCGGCGGCTCCGCGGCAGAAGCCGTCGTCGTCGATCCCGGGGCGGACGCCGCGCGGGTCCTCGAAGAGCTCGCCGCTCTGGGCGCCCGCTGCACGGCGATTCTCATCACGCACGGCCACTGGGACCACCTGGGGGCGGTGGCGGATCTCGCCGACGCGACCGGCGCTCCCGTCCACATGGCCGAGGAGGAGCGTGTCCTGCTCGAGGACATCGACAGCTTTACGCCGCCCGGCCTCGACCTCCGGCCGTACACGCCCGACGTGCTCCTGCAAGGTGACGAGAGGCTCGAGCTCGCCGGCATCTCGTTCCAGACAGTACGGGTGCCCGGACATTCCCCCGCGCATCTCGCCTACTACGCCGGCGGCGCGCTCTTCTCCGGCGACGTCGTCTTCGCCGGCTCCGTCGGCCGGACTGATCTTCCCGGTGCGGATTGGGACACTCTGGTCGAGTCGATCCGCACGCTCGCGGATCGTTTTCCGCCGGACACCGTCATCTATTCCGGCCACGGCCCGAAGACGACGCTCGGGGCGGAGCTCGCGCGGAATCCGTTTCTCGCGGAGCTCCGCGCGTGACGCGCTTCGAAGCGCCGCGCGGCACGCACGACATCCTTCCGTCCGAGCAGCCGCTCTGGCAGTGGGTGAAGGGCGAGGTACAGGATCTCTGCGCGCTGTACGGGTACCGGCGCATCGACACGCCCGCTTTCGAGGACACCGAGCTGATCGTCCGAACCTCCGGCGGCGGTTCCGACGTCGTGCAGAAGGAGACGTACACGTTCACCGACCGAGGCGGCCGCTCTTTGACCCTGCGGCCGGAAGCGACGGCGCCGATCTGCCGCGCCTACGCCCAGCACGGGCTTCATCGCGAGGCACAACCGCAGAAGTTGTACACGGTCGGTCCGATGTGGCGGTACGACCGCCCGCAGCGCGGCCGTTACCGCGAACACTGGCAACTCTCGGTGGAGGCGATCGGCACCGAAGATCCTGCGATCGACGCCGAACTGATCCAGCTCTACGCGGAGCTCCTGCGCCGTGTGGGCGTGACCGACTACGTGCTCGAGCTCAACTCGATCGGCGACGCCAACTGCCGTCCCGCCTATTTGGAGCGACTTGCCAAGTGGCTCGACGAGCACGATGCGGAGCTGGACGAAGAGGCGCGGGCGAAACGGGCGACGTCGCCGCTCAGGGTCTTCGACGTCAAGAGCGAGCGAGTCCAGGCGCTGCTGGCAGGCGCGCCGAAGATCGGTGAGTCACTCTGTCACGAGTGCCGCGAGCATTTCGCTCGCGTGCGCGAGTACCTGAATGCCTACGGCCTGAGCTACCAGCTGGCCCCGACGCTCGTCCGCGGTCTCGACTACTACACGCGGACGACCTTCGAGTTCAAGGACGAGGCGATCGGCGCCAAGGACACGATCTGTGGCGGAGGCCGGTACGACGGGCTGATCGAGGCGATCGGCGGGCCGCCGACGCCTGGCATCGGCTTCGGCGCCGGCATCGAGCGGCTCCTGCTCTCGATCGGGTCGGATCGCGCGGAGCCGCCGCACATCGACGTGTTCTTCGTGTGCGAGCAGGACAGCGATCGTGCCCGCGTTCTGCCGCTTCTCGCCGAACTGCGCCGCCGTGGCCTGCGTGCCGACATGGATTACGCCGGACGGTCGACCAAGGGCCAGCTCGCCCAGGCCGGTCGACTCGGTGCGGGCTGGACGGTCATCGTCGAGGACGCGCGCGCGACCGTCCGGCAACAGGGTCGCGAAGACTTCACCGCATCGCTCGACGAAGTCGTCGACAGGATCACCGAATGAACCCCTGGCGCGATCTCTACTGCGGCGAGGTCAGCCCCGACCGCGTCGAAGACACGGTTTCGGTCGCCGGCTGGGTCGCTCGCCGCCGCGATCACGGTGGACTGATCTTCATCGACCTGCGCGATCACACGGGGATCGTCCAGCTCGTGATCAATCCCGACCGTGCGGCGGAGGCCGCAGAAACCGCACACGACATCCGCTCTGAATTCGTCGTCCATGCGCGAGGCGACGTGGTCCGCCGCGCGCCCGAGGCTGTGAACCCGAACGTTTCCACCGGCGAAGTCGAAATCCAGGTCGACGAGCTCGAGATCGTCGCGCGCTCGGAACCGCTCCCCTTCCAGCTCGACGACGAGGGAGTCGAGGAGCCGACACGCCTTCGCTACCGCTACCTCGACCTGCGGCGGGACCGCATGCAGCGCAACCTGCGTCTCTCCGCCACTGCGATCGCCGCCATCCGCAAGTCGATGGAGGAGCAAGGCTTCATCGACGTATGGACACCGTCGATGACTCTCGGCACCCCTGAAGGCGCGCGCGACTTCCTCGTGCCGGTGCGTCTGCAACCGGGGAAGTTCTTCGCCCTCGCCCAGTCGCCGCAGCTCTTCAAGCAGACCTTCATGATCGGCGGGCTCGACCGCTACTACCAGATCGCGACCTGCTGGCGAGACGAGGACCTTCGCGCCGACCGGCAGTTCGAGTTCAGGCAGCTCGACCTCGAGCTCGCCTTCCCGACGCGGGAAGAGGTGCTCGAGGTGCTCGAACGAGTGGTTGTTGCGTCGTTCGAGGCGCTCGGCCGCACGCCGCCTTCACGGCCGTTTCCGCGCATGGCGTACGCCGACGCGATGCTGCGCTACGGCTCCGACAAGCCAGACGTCCGCTTCGGCCTCGAGATCCAGGACGCAACCGACGTCACCCGTGGCTCCGAGTTCGGAGTCTTCGCGGGCGCCCAGACGGTCCGCTACATCGTCGTGCCGGAGACGTTCTCACGCGGTGAGCTGCAGAAGCTCGAGGAGTTTGCAAAGGAGTGGGGCGCGAAGGGGCTCGCGTATCTCGTCTTCGACGAGTCCGGCGAGAGGCGATCGCCGATCGCGAAGTTTCTTTCGGACGAGGAGGTCGAGGCCTTCCTCACTCCACCGGGATCGACTGTTCTCTTTGTCGCGGACACCACGCCGATGGTGGAGCGCGTGCTCGGCGCCCTTCGGCTCCACCTCGGCCAGCAGCTCGAGCTCATCGACGACTCGCGCGACGAGCTTCTCTGGGTGCTCGACTTCCCGCTGTTCCTGGAGAACGAGGACACGGGCCGGTGGACATTCGTGCATCACCCGTTCACGAGCCCGCTCGAGGGTCACGAGGACCTGATCGACACCGACCCCGGCGCCGCGCTCAGCCAGCACTACGACCTGATCTGGAACGGCTGGGAGCTCGGGTCGGGCTCGATCAGGATCCACCGCCAGGAGATCCAGGAGCGCGTCTTCCGCGCGATGGGGATGACCGACGAGGAGGCGAAGGCGAAGTTCGGTTGGTTCCTGGAAGCGCTCCGCATGGGCGCACCGCCCCACGGCGGGTTTGCCCTCGGGATCGAGCGCTTCGTCGCCTTGCTCGCCGGTGAGTCCAATATCCGTGAGGTGATCGCCTTCCCGAAGACGGCAAGTGGCTCTGACCCGCTGACGGGGGCGCCTGCGCCAACCACGAAGGAACGGCTCGACGAGCTCGGAATCAGTCTCAAGACACCGAAGGCTTAAGCCCAGGGGTCTGACCGACCGATGAAACCTGCATACTTTCACCAGAAGGGCTAGCCCGCAGATGGCCGCACAGGAACCAGGACAACAACCGTCGCTCACGGCGCTCCCGCGCCTGGAAGATCTGCCGAAGGGCGGGGACGGCTACGACCCCGACAAGGTGCGCGAGGCGTTCGAAGCTTTTCGGCGCCATTCCGCCCAGCTGCAGGCGCAACTGCGCGTACTGCAGGCAGCGAGCCGGAGCGGCCAATCCGTCGAGCCCACCGGGCACGCGGTGCGCATGGACGCGCTGCATCTCATTCGTACCGCGTCCGAGTTCGCGGACACGGTCGAGGCCGACGCACAGAAAGCATCCGAGGCGCAGCTGTCCAAGACCGAGGAAGAGGTCCGCCGTCGCCGGCGCGAGCAGCAGGATCGCGAGTCCGAGATCGAACGGTACCGCCAGGAGAGCGAGCGCCAGCGTGCGGAGATGCTGAACGCGGCGCGGAACGAAGCGCGCGAGCTGCTCGCAAACGCCAACCGCGACGCAACGCAGGAGCTACGCGAGGCCGAGGCGAAGGGCAACCGTTTGCTGGAGCAGTCGCGCCACCAGGCGACCGAGCTGACGAACTCGGCACGTGCCGAGGTCGAGCAGACGCTCGAATGGGCCCGCGCCCAGGCTTCCGCGATTCTCGGCCGGGCTCAGACCGGCGCCGAGCAGTTGCTCGCAGCGGCCGGCCTCGGCGAGAAAGAGATCAAAGGCGTCGGCCAGGCGATCGTCGACGCCGTGCAACAGGCGACCGAGTCGGCGCGCAAGCCGACCACCCCGACCCGGCCCGACGCGGCGATGGCGGCACCTCCGGTGTCGCCGCCTGCAACACCAAAACTCGAGGAGAAGAAGGCAAACCAGCCTGCGCCGGAGACTCCCGGCGAGCAAGAGGCTCAGTCCGAAGGTTCGGCCCCATCGGGCGAGTCGCAGGACGAGCAACAGCCGTAGGATCCCCTCGTGCCTGTCGTCGGCTCCCGGTTCCTGATCGAGGCCGGATTCATCATCGCTGTGGCGGTGATCGCCGGAATCGAACGGCTCAGCACCTGGTGGATCATCTTGGTGGTCGCAAGCGCATGGATCATCGTCGCCATCGTCGAGATCGTGGTGTGGGCCAGGCAGGTGGTCGCCCGCCAACCCCGCCCGGCCGAGACTGAGGTGCTCGACGAGACGGCGCCCAGAGTTGTCGCGCCAGCGCCGGTGAGCGTTCGCGTCCAGCCGCCGCTTGAATCACGACGTGAGCCCGAGCGTGAGCCGGAGCCCAGTCCTGCACCGAGTCCTGAGCCCCCGCGCATCGTCGTGGCTCCACCTCCACCACCCGGGCCGGAGCCCGAGCCCGAGCCCGAGCCGGAGCCGGAGCCGGCGGCCGCGAACGTCGTCGCGTTCGTCTCTGCGAACGACGGCCCGCGGGAGTGGAATCTCTGGGAGCTGGAGCGCGCGGCACGCGATCACGCCACCGACGACGTTGCGCGGAACGAAGAGCGCTCGTATCTCCTGATGTACCTACGCGAGTTCGCGGGCCCCGACGGCGTCCTCCCGGCGGACTTCGACGGCCTCGTGCGGGACGCCTTCGGCGACGTGCTCCACACCGTCGGCGCGTGAGTGCACCGCTCGTGCAGCGTGCGGTCTGGCTCGCCGGAATCACGCTGATTGCCGCCATCGCCGCGCTCGCGATCACCCGGCGCGACGCCGGCAGCAACCGCAACCTCCCGGGAGCCATCGCGGTCCCGGGGACGGCGAACGGTTACTACACCGCCAAGGGGGCCCCCTATGGGCCGACGGCTGCCCATCGCCGAACTGCCTGCGGCAAGCCCTTCCTGCCGACGACGGAAGGCGTGGCCCATCCCGTTCTGCCCTGCGGGGTCCGGCTCTACATCCGCTTCCAAGGACGAGAGGTCCTGACGCAGGTCGTGGACCGCGGCCCGAACGTGCCCGGCCGTGACCTCGACATCACAAAGGCCCTCGCAAACCGTCTGGACCTCCACGGGACCCAGACGATCCAGTGGCGTTTCGCCAAGTAGCCGCTACGCTGCGATTGGCCGACCCTGTTCGTGGCCTGCGCATTCAATGTAGAACCAACAAAGACGCTAAGGGAGCCTGCGTCCGGTGACGGCTTCGGTCGGAAACCGGCAGGGCACCCACCTGGCTATCCAGGTTCACAGCGGGCGCAGGTCACGGCAGGGTCCGGCCGTAACGTCGCGAAATCCGGCCCGGCTTCGCCGGGCCATGATGATTCGCGCCGATAGAGCATCGGACTCCCTTTGGGGCTTGGGTGGCGAGTGCCGGCGGAGCCGGCACTCGCGGTCATTGCCGCTAGCCTGAGTTTGTGCTCGAGCTGATTGGTGATTCTGCGCGTGGACCTGAGTTCGCGCTTGTGCGACTTGTTTTTGACGGGGAGCGGATTGTCGAAGCTGAGGCTTCTGGGCTCGATCGTTCGTTAGTCGGGCTGACATTGCTCGAGGCTGCTTCGGTTGGGGGCGAGACGCTCGCAGTTGACGCTCTGGCCAATGCGATCGGGCCGGTTTTTCGGGCCCGGCCGTCGCCCGGGCGGATCGCGGTTGCGATGAGTGGGGGCGTCGACAGTGCTGTCGCATTGCTCAAGTCCTTGCCGAATGCGATCGGCATCACGCTGCGGCTCTGGCTCGATCCCGACGGGCCGGATTCCGACCGCTCTTGTTGCTCGCCCGCTGCAGTGCTCGCCGCGCGCGCGACGTGTCACTCGCTCGGCGTCCCGCACGTGACCCTCGACCTGCGCGAAGAGTTTCGCCGTGCCGTGGTCGATCCGTTCGTGCGCGGCTACGAACGTGGGGAGACCCCGAATCCCTGCATTCACTGCAACGGCGGCTTTCGCTTCGCGCGGCTGTTGGCATTCGCTCACCGCGCGGGGGCGGATGCACTCGCAACCGGGCACTACGCCCGGATCGTCGAACATCGCGGCAGGCTCCTGCTCGCACGCGGGCTCGATCCCGACAAGGACCAGTCGTACATGCTGGCCCGCCTCGATCCGGCCAAGCTCGACCGGATCTCGTTTCCGCTCGGCGCGCAGACGAAGGCTGAGACCCGGGCCGAGGCCGAGCGTGCCGGTCTCTCCGCCGCCGGGCGCGAAGAGAGCCAGGAGGCGTGCTTTCTGGCGGGCGACGACTACCGCATGTTCCTCGAGCGCCGCGGGCTCGAGGCGGAGGAGGGCTCGATCGTCGACGAAGACGGACAGGAGGTTGGCAAGCACGGCGGTTACTGGCGGTTCACTCCGGGCCAGCGCAAGGGGCTCGGCGTCGCGGCGCAGGAGCCGCTCTATGCGATCCGCTCCGATGCAGCGACGAACACCGTTGTCGTCGGCCCGCTCGAAGCGCTCGCCCGAACGACGATCGAGGCTTCAGGCGACCTCTACGTGCCTGCGGAGCATGTGCAGGCGAAGCTCCGCTACAGATCGGATGCCGTTCCGGCGCACGTTCATCTGCACGAAGGCGGCTTTCGCCTCGAGCTCGATCGACCCGCCTATGGCGTCGCCCCCGGACAGGCTGCGGTCGTGTACGAGGACGATGTGGTCGTCGGGGCCGGGCTCATTCAAGCCTGATCCGTAGTATCCGAACCGGGTGGATGTCCTAGCGCTCACCCGCGAAACCGGTGACGCCGGTTGTGCGTTCTACCCAGTGGATCGGACTGGAGGGAGACGTGATCGCTGACGAGATCCGCCTGACGCTGCCCGCGGACGACGCCTTCCACGGCGTCGCCCATCTCGTGCTGGGCGGGCTCGCCGCGCGGCTCAACCTGACCTTCGAGAATCTCGAGGACCTCGAGCTTGCGCTCGACTCGCTGCTCGAGCGTCCCAGCGACGGCAGGGAAGTGATCCTTCGCGTGCTCGTCGCGGATAGCGAGCTCCGGATGGTCGTCGGCCCGTTCGCAGCCGTGCGTGCCGAGTTCGAGGAAGGCGGGGCGGATTCGCTGAACCTCAGCCGGATCCTCCGCGCCGTCTGCGACTCCGTCGAGATCGAGGACCGCGACGGCTCCCAGTGGGTCGAGCTCACGAAGCGCCTCGACGCCCTGAAAGGGGGTCGCGAGTGAGCGAAGCCGACAAGGCCCTGCTCCGCCGCTACCACGAGGACGGTGACTTGCAGGCGCGCGAGCAGCTGATCGAGCAGTACATGTCGCTCGTGCGTTCGCTCGCGCGGCGGTACTCGTATCGCGGCGAGCAGCTCGAAGACCTCGTCCAGATCGGCGCGATCGGACTGATCAAGGCGATCGATCGCTTCGACATCGACCGTGGCGTCGAGCTGACCACCTATGCGACGCCAAACATCATCGGGGAGATCAAGCGCCATTTCCGCGACAAGGGCTGGTCCGTCCGCGTCCCGCGCGGGCTCCAGGAGCTCAACGTGCAACTGTCCAAGCTCGTGGAGCAGCTGACGGTGCAACTCGGCCGCTCGCCGACGATCGCCGAGCTCGCCAAGGCGGCAGGGGTGGAAGAGGAAGAGGTTCTCGAGGCGCTCGAGTCCGGTCGGGCCTACTCGTCGCTGTCGCTCTCTTCGGGCGGCGGCGGAAGCGACGACGGGGAGGAGCTCGATCCGCTCGAGTCGATCGGCACCGAGGAGCATCAATACGACGTGTCGGAGGACCGAGCCGTGCTCGCACCCGGGTTCCGCGTGCTCGACGAACGGGAACGCAAGATCCTCCACCTTCGCTTCTTCGAGGGATTGACGCAGTCTCAGATCGCCCAGCAGGTCGGCATCTCGCAGATGCACGTGTCGCGGCTGATCCGGCGCTCGCTCGAGAAGATCCGCGAGGAGATCGCCGCCGAGGAAAGCAGCGAGCCGAAAGTCGCTAGAGGTTAAACGAGACGAAATCCGGCTCGGCTCCGCCGAGCCATGATGATTTCGTCGCGAGGCTGCTGTCGGTCGGCCTTAGCGGCTGCGCCCGGCAAAGCCGGGCGCCCTCGGAAAGGGCGAACTCATCAACGGGCACGACTGAACCGCCTCGTACAATCTCAAGATGCGTACGTCGGCCGAGCTGCGCGCGGGGTTCCGCGCCTTTTTCGAGTCCAAGGGCCACGTCTTCAGGCCCTCCGCGCCGCTTGTTCCACGCGCGGACGACCGCTCGACGCTGCTGACGACGGCGGGGATGCAGCCGCTCATGCCCTATTTCCTCGGCCGTGAGCCGCCGCCCGCGCCGTTGCTCACGACCGTGCAGAAGTGCTTTCGCACGCTGGACATCGACGAGGTCGGGCTCGACGGCTCGCACTTGACCTTCTTCGAGATGCTGGGCAACTTCTCGTTTGGCCAGTACTTCAAGGAAGGCGCGATCGACCTGGCGTGGGAGTTCGTCTTCGAGCATCTGAAGATCGACCCGGAGCGTTTCTGGGTGAGTGTGTTCGCGGGTGATCCGGAGCTCGGGCTCGGCGAGGACCAGAGAGCGTTCGACCACTGGGTGAAGATCGGGCAGCCGACCGAGCGCATCGTGTTCCTGCCAGCCTCGGAGAATTTCTGGTCCGTCGGCGGTCCATGTCCGTGCGGCCCGGACACCGAGATGTATTACGACTGGGGCGAGGAGCACGGTTGCGGCGAGCCCGACTGCAAACCGAGCTGTACGCGGTGCGAACGCTTCCTCGAATTTTGGAATCTGGTCTTCATGGAGTTCGAGCTCCACGCCGACGGCAAGCTGACACCGCTGCCGCAACAGAACGTCGACACCGGCATGGGTATCGAGCGGACTGCGGCGGTCCTGCAGAACGTCATGACGGTCTACGAGACCGACGTCTACCAGGCGATCATGGGCTGGATCGCGGAGCAGAGCGGTAGAGCGTACGGCGATTCGCCCGAGGCGACGAAGGCACACCGCGTGCTCGCGGATCATGGCCGCGGGATGACGTTCCTGGCCGCCGACGGCATCGCGCCTTCGAATGAAGGCCGGGGCTACGTGATGCGGCGGATCATCCGCCGCGCCGTGCAGCAGGGGGCTCGCGTCGGGCTCGAGCCTCCGTACCTCTCGCGGCTCTCGGACGTCGTGATCGAGCGGATGAGCGACGGCTATCCAGAGCTCCAAGAGCATCGGGACGAGATCCACCGCATCCTGACCGCCGAGGAGGAGCGCTTCGGGAGGACGCTCGAGCGCGGCCTGCGACTCTTCGAAGAAGTCGCCGGGAAGGAGGAGGTCATCTCGGGCGAGGACGCGTTTCGCTTGCACGACACGTACGGCTTCCCGCTCGAGTTGACCCGCGAGCTCGCCCGGGAGCGCGGACTCGGCATCAACGAAGAGGAGTTCACTCACTTGATGGAGCAGCAGCGGACGCGCTCGCGGGGTGCGCTCTCTAAGGACGACAAGCGGGCCGCCGAGTTCGCCAAGCGCGCCGGCTTTGGCACAGAGTTCGTGGGTTACGAGAAGACCGACGTGCTCACGCAGATCGGCGCCCTCGAGGATCTCGGCGACGGGCTCTTCCTCGCGAAGCTGCGCGAATCGCCGTTCTACGCCGAGGGTGGCGGCCAGGTCACCGACACCGGCTGGATCGAGCGCGACGACGGGTCGGGCGTGCGCGCCGAGCTGCGGGAGGCGTACCGGCTGGAGGAAGATCAGGCGCTGCTCTTCGAGGGTGACGGGTTCTCCGCAGGCGACCGCGTTCGAGCGGTGGTGGCCTGGGGCGTCCGGTTCCCGACGATGGCGAATCACACTGCGACGCACCTGTTGCACAAGGCGCTGCGCGACGTGCTCGGCGAGCATGTCAAGCAGGCAGGTTCTGCCGTGCGGCCGGACAAGCTTCGCTTCGACTTCACCCATCCGCAGCAGCTCACGAATGAGGAGCGGGAACGAGTCGAGCACCTCGTCAACGACAAGGTCTTCGAGAACGTGCCGGTGCGCGCGTTCGTGACGCCGATCGACGAGGCCCGCCGGCTCGGCGCGATGATGCTGTTCGGCGAGAAGTACGGCGATCAGGTGCGCGTCGTCGAGATTTCCGGCTTCTCGCGCGAGCTGTGCGGAGGCACTCACGTCAGGTCGACCGCGGAGATCGGCCCCTTCGTCATCCTCTCGGAAGGCTCGGTCGGGGCAGGCGCGCGGCGGATCGAGGCGATCACCTCCGGCGAGGCGCATGCGTATCTCCACGCGACGATGCGCGAGGCCGACGAACTGCGTGCAGAGCTCGAGCGCGTCCGGAAGGAGTCGAAGAAGCCGAAGGCGGCGGCCGCCGCAGACTTCGAGATCGTCGAGAGCGACGGCGGCGTCGTCCTTGCGGAGGCGAAGTCGCTCAAGGGTGGTGCACTGCGCGACCTATCCGATCGCCTGCGGCAACAGGAGAAGGCGGCCGGCGTCATCGTCGGTTCCGTCGACGACGGGCGCGTCTATCTGGTCGTCAATCTCGACGAGTCCCTCGTCGGCCGCGGCCTCGACGCAGCGGAGCTGGTGCGTGAGCTCGGCAAGCACATCGAAGGCGGAGGCGGCGGGCGCCCCACGCTGGGCGAGGCGGGCGGCAAGAATCCGGAGGGACTCCGCAGCGCACTGGAAGCCGGGAAGCAAGCGATCGCCGCAGCGCTGAAGTGAAGGTTCTCGCACTCGACTACGGCCGAGCGCGCACCGGCGTTGCAGTTTCGGACCCCACCGGCACCATTGCACGACCACTCTGTGTCGTCGAAGGGGCTGCGACCGGCGACGGGCTCGCCCGTCTGGCGGCCCTGATCGGCGAGCACGAGGTCGACCGCGTCGTCGTCGGGCTCCCACTGACCCTCCGCGGCGAACGCGGGGAGCAGGCGCGCGAGACGGAACGCTTCATTGAGGCCCTGAACGACGTGACGAACGTCCCCGTGGTCAGGTTTGACGAACGCTTCACGACCGACCTCGCCGAACAGACACCGGCCGACGCGCCCGAAGACGCGCGGGCGGCCGCACATCTTCTCTCCGGATATTTGACTTGGGCGAGCAGCGCCCCGGCGTAATCCCGCCGCGGCAGGGGCGTCCGCCGCAAGGACCCAGCCCCCGCCAGGTCACCAGGCGGCGCGTCCTGGCCCTCGGCGTGCTCGTGCTCGTTCTCGGCGGGCTTGGCTGGCTTGCCGTCGCCGCAATCGGAGGCGGCAACAGCACCGACCCGGTCGGGCAGACGTCGACGCTGTCCAGCACGCTCGTCTATCGAACGGTGACCCGCACGACTGCGACCGGCATCGTCGAGACCGTGATCGCAATGCCGAAGCCCTTCCATGTGGTCTTCCCTGAGGGCTTCACGCGAAAGCAGATGGCCGAGCGTGTTGCGGTGGTCGCCAAGATCGCGGCGCGCAAGCGGAGGGTTCAGCCACGACTCTCGCGTGCCGCCTACCTCGCCGCGACCGTCAAGCCGCGCGTCCCATCGTGCTTCCGGAACAAGGTGCAGACCGTCGAGGGGTTCCTTTTCCCGGCTACCTACGAGTTCTTCAAGGACACGACCTCGTCGCAGCTCGTGCGGGACCAGCTCGACGCCTTTTGCGAGAACTGGAAGCAGATCGATCTCGGCTACGCGCGATCCAAAAATCTCACGCCCTACGACGTGCTGATCATCGCGTCTATGGTCGAGAAGGAAACGCTGTCTCCCGACGAGCGCCAGCTCGTCTCCGCGGTGATCTACAACCGCCTGCACGCTGGCATGCCGCTGGGCATCGATGCCACACTGCGGTACGGGCTCAACATCCAGCCGACCGAGTCGATCCATCAGTCGCAGCTCCAGAGCGACTCGCCGTACAACACGCGCAAGCGTAGAGGGCTGCCCCCGACACCGATCGCGAACCCGGGACTCGCGTCACTGCAAGCTGCGGCGCATCCGGCGAAGGTGAAGTACCTCTATTTCGTCCGGAAGCCGGACAAGAAGCACCACTTCTTCACCTCGAGTTACAAGGCGTTCCAGCAGTACGCGAACGCGCATGGCTACGGCCCATGATCTCGGGTGAGACACGGCTCGTCGGATTGCTCGGCGATCCGGTCTCGCGGTCGCTGTCGCCTCTGATGCAGAACGCGGCCTTCGCGGCCCGAGGGCTCGACTGGACCTACGTGCCGTTGCCCGTCGCGGCCGGGCGGCTCGACGACGCCGTGCGAGGGCTCGTTGCACTTGGCTTCGCCGGCGCGAACGTCACGACGCCTCACAAGCTGGCGGTGGCCCGGCTGGTCGAGGCGGACGAGCCGTCCGTCAACACGCTGGTCGTTCGCGACGGCCGCATCCTCGGCTACTCGACCGACGCGGCCGTTCTCGACCAGCTCGAGTTTCGGCGTGCCGCGATCGTCGGGGACGGCGGAGCGGCCGTTGCCTTCGCGGCGATATTGCCGGACGCACCGCGCTTCTCGCGCCGCGAGACCTGGCCGCCGGACGTGTCGCACGCCGATCTCGTCGTCAACGCCACATCGGCGCGCGACGAGGTCCTCTTCGAGCTCGGTTCGGGACAGACACTTGTCGACCTTCCGTATCCACCGACCGCGACAGCGCGGGCGGCAGAGGCAGCAGGGGCGCGCGTCGTCGACGGGCTCGACGTCCTCGTTGCTCAGGGCGCGGCCTCGTTCGAGATGTGGACCGCCGTGCCTGCACCGGTGGACATGATGCGCGCGGCAGTACGCTCCGCGTGATGGCACTGAAGCTCACAACAGCGGGCGAATCACACGGCCCGGCCCTCGTCGCGATTGTTTCGGGTCTTCCCGCAGGTCTGATGCTGGACCGGAAGCTGATCGACGCGGACCTGCACCGACGCCAGCAAGGATACGGCCGCAGCCCGCGACAGCAGATCGAGCAGGACGAGGTCGAAGTGCTGGCGGGCCTCCGTCACGGGCGCACGCTCGGAACGCCGCTCGCCCTCGTCGTGCGCAACCGCGACCACAAGAACTGGGAGTGGGGGATGAGCCCTTGGCAGCCGGAAGGCCAGCCGTCGGGCAAGGGGACGAAAGAGGTCACGCTGCCCCGGCCGGGACACGCCGATCTCGCCGGCGCCATGAAGTACGGCGTCTCTGACGTGCGCGACGTGCTCGAGCGTGCGAGCGCGCGCCACACGGCAGTGATCGTCGCGGCAGGCTCGGTGGCGAAGGCCTTGCTGGCGCAGATCGGTGTCGAGGTAGATGGGCGAGTGCTGACGGAAGATCTCGAGCAGCGTGTCGACGAGGCGCGCGCGGATCGGGACACGGTCGGCGGCGTTGTCGAAGTTCGCGCCCGCGGCGTTCCTCCGGGCCTCGGGTCGTACGCCACGAAGGACGACCGTCTCGACGCCCACCTGGCCGCGTCGCTGATGGGCACGCAGGCGGTCAAGGGCGTCGAGATCGGAGAGGGCTTCGAGCTCGCGTCGAAGCGCGGCTCCGCTGCACACGACGAGATCCTCCGCGACGAGCGCGGGCTCTACCGCGAGACGAACCGCGCCGGGGGAATCGAGGGCGGCGTGTCCAACGGAGGGGAGATCGTCGTGCGCGCTGCTATGAAACCGTTGCCGACGCTGATGAAGCCGCTCGCCTCCGTGGATCTACATACAAGCGAGCCGGCGCAGGCGCTCGTCGAGCGGAGCGACACCGCAGCGGTCGAAGCGCTGGCGGTCGTGGCTGAGGCGTGCGTGGCCTGGGAGCTTGCGGGTGCCGCGAAAGAGAAATTCGGCGGGGACGCGCTCGACGACTTCCTCGCCGCACACCGCGCGTACCTGGAGCGGATCGACTGGTCACCCAGGTAGGCGCGCTCGGCCGTCATCTCGCGCTCGTCGGTTTCATGGGCGCGGGAAAGTCGACGATCGGCCAGCAGGTCGCGGCCCTCAGCCGCAGGCCGTTCGTCGACCTCGATCGTGAGATCGAGCTGCGGCACGGTCCTGTTGCCGAGCTCTTCGAGCGCGGCGAGCCGGAATTCCGTCGCGTCGAGGAAGGGCTCGCCGCAGAAGTTCTCGCTTCGTCGACTCCGACCGTGATCGCGCTGGGAGGCGGGGCCGTTCTCTCCGAGCGCACCCGAAAATTGCTCCGGACCGACGCGTTCACCCTGTGGGTGGACGTTGACTTGACCGCGGCCTGGCGACGCGTCCGCGACACCGGACGTCCGCTGGCGCAGGACAGGGACCAGTTCAGGCATCTGTTCGACGCGCGGCAGCCCCTGTACGAGGAAGCGTCCGCGGGACTCGTCGACAGCGCTGAAGACGTCCTGCTCGCGGCGCTGGAGATCGATGTCGGTCGGGGACTGCTCGCAAAGCTGGCGGACCGGCTCGGCGCAGATCTCGAGGCCGTTGCCGTGATCGGTGACGAGCACGTGCTCGACATCCACGAATTGGCCTTCGATCCTGCAACCGTCCATCGCGTGCCCCGAGGAGAAGCGGCGAAGACGCCGGCCGTCCTCGAGCGGTTGTGGAAGGAGCTCGAGCTCGACCGCGGTGGGACGATCGTCGGCTACGGCGGCGGATCGACGACGGACGTCGCGGGGCTCGTCGCAGCGACATACATGCGCGGCGTCCGGTGGATCGCCGTGCCCACGACGTTGCTCGGCCAGGTCGACGCAGCGATCGGTGGCAAGACCGCGATCGACCTTCAGGCCGGGAAGAATCTCGTCGGCGCATTTCACTACCCGGCTCGAGTCATCGCCGACCCGGGAGTGCTGGCGACCCTGAGCGAGGTGCAACGACGTGAGGGCATGGCGGAAGTCGTGAAGACGGGACTCCTTACGGGCCGTCCGCTCTGGGAGCTCGAAGACGAGTCAATGATCCGTGCGTGCGCCGCCTTCAAGGCGGCCGTGTGCCTGGGAGATCCCTTCGATCAAGGCCGCCGCGCAATCCTCAACCTCGGGCACACGTTCGCGCACGCCCTCGAGGCGGCGGCCGGCTACCAGGGTCTGTCGCACGGAGACGCCGTTGCGCTCGGCCTTTTCGCCGCGCTTCGGTTGTCCGGCCGGCCGACGGGCGTTGTCCAGGAAGTGCTTCGTCCCGAACCAGTCCGCGTCGATCGTGACCGTGCCTGGGTCGCGCTGCAACGTGACAAAAAAGCGCAGCATGGAGAGCTGCGACTCGTGCTGCTCGGCGAAGACGGTCCAGCTGTGGAAACTCGGTCGGCGGGCGAAGTTCGAGCAGCTCTCGACGAGCTGATAGCCGATTAGAGTGCACCGATGCAGGTAGTCGTCCTCAACGGGGCCAACCTCGACGTCCTCGCGCGCCGCGATCCTGCGCTCTACGGCGGCATGTCGCTCTCGGAGCTCGAGACCCGCATCTACGACTGGGCCTCCGGGCTCGGCTGTCACGTGCGCTGCCGGCAGACGAATCACGAAGGCGAGTACGTCGAGTGGTGCCACGACGCCCTCGACTGGGCCGACGGAGTCATCGTGAATCCCGGCGCCTGGACGCACTACTCGTACGCGATTCGCGACGCCCTCGAGCTCTTCGACGCACCAATCGTCGAAGTGCACCTCTCGAACATCGAGGAGCGGGAGGAATGGCGACGCACGTCCGTCGTGGCCGAGCTGGCGGCGAAGCGCATCCTCGGCAAGGGCGCGGACGGCTACCGCGAGGCGCTCGAGTTCATCGTCCAGCACGTGGGCGCTGCGCGATGAACCCTCGCATCGAGCGTCTCCGCGAATTGCTCGAGGAGCCGCTTCTCGTCACCAACCCGACGAACATCCATTACCTCTTCGGGTTCAAGAGCTCGAACGCTGCCCTTCTGGTCGAGCAGGATCGCGCTCGGCTCTTTACCGACTTCCGCTACTCGGAGGCTGCGCGCGCGGTCGAAGGCGTGGAGTTCGAGGAGACGAAGCGGGCGCTGCTCGCCGATCTTGCGGGGAGGCTGTCCGGACGCATCGGGTTCGAAGCCGATTTCGTGTCCTACTCAGGCTACGAGACGCTTCGTGACGGCTCCGTCGAGCCCGTCCCGCGTCGCGGTCTGGTCGAGCGGCTCCGCGCCGTCAAGGACGAAGACGAGCTCGCCGCGATCAAGCGCGCGTGTGAGATCACCGACCGTGTCTTCGAGCGGCTGGTCGCGGAACGCTTTGTCGGCCGCACCGAGCGGGACGTGGCGTGGACGATCGAGCAGTTCTTTCACGACGAGGGTGCCGAAGCCGTCGCCTTCGAGACCATTGTCGCGTCAGGCCCCAACTCGGCGCGTCCACACGGTCGTGCCGGCGATCGCCAGATCGGGCGTGGCGAGACTGTGATCGTGGACACCGGCTGCGTCGTCGGCGGCTATGCGTCCGACTACACGCGGACGTTCACGACCGGGTTCGTCGAGGGGCCGGTCAAGGAGGCCTACGCCCTCGTGCTCGCCGCCCAGCAGGCAGGCTTCGATGCGTTGCGTAGCGGTGTCCGCGGTTTCGACGCTGACGCCGCGGCCCGGCGCGTGGTCGACGCGACGGCGTTCGCCGGCGCCTTCGGCCACGGGCTCGGGCACGGTCTGGGCCTCGAGGTGCACGAAGCGCCGCGGCTCTCGAGTGAATCGACGGACACCCTGGCGGCGGGAAACGTCGTGACGGTCGAACCCGGGATCTATCTCGAGGGTCGCCTGGGAATCCGTATCGAGGACAACGTCGTCGTCACCGGCGACGGCATCGAGAACTTCACCGGGTTTCGGAAGGATCTCATCACCGTAGGCTGATAGCTACCCTCCCCGCGTGGCCGAGACCGTCAACACGAACCAGTTCAAGAACGGGATGCACATCGAGCTCGACGGCTCGTTCTGGCGCATCGTTGAGTTCCAGCACGTCAAGCCGGGGAAAGGCGGCGCTTTCGTGCGGACGAAACTCAAGGGCCTCGATACCGGCGCCGTCGTCGACCGGACGTTTCGCGCCGGCGAGAAGTTTCCCCGCGTGCGGACCGAGACGAAAGACATGCAGTACCTCTACGACTCCGGCGACGAGGTCGTCTTCATGGACCAGGACACGTACGAGCAGACGGCGCTACCGCGGGGTACGGTCGAAGATGCGCTCGAGTTCATGCTCCCCTCCAGCTCAGTGCAGATGCTGCTCGTCAACGGCGCGCCGACCGGTGTTCAGCTGCCTGCATCGGTGGAGTTGGCCGTGACTCAGACCGAGCCCGGGGTGAAGGGCGACACGGTCTCGAACGTGACGAAGCCCGCAACGCTGGAGACAGGCGCGGTCGTGCAGGTTCCGCTCTTCGTAAATCCGGGCGACCGCATCAAGGTCGACCCCCGCGAAAAGCGGTACATCTCCCGGGCCTAGGTCAAAGCCCGGCGCAACGCCGCGGCGCCGTTCTCCAGAACGGGATCGCCGTGCGACACGACGACGAGCTCGACCGGAAGCTCGGCCAGGCGTTCGCGCAAATCCGGCTTGAGCTGCTGCTCGACCCACTCCTGCTCGCCCTTCGGGAACCAGCGCACGGGCAACTCGATCCCGCCGTCGGTTCCGACGAGGAGATCGCCCGAGACGAGCGCCCGGTGCGGCTCCAGGAAGAACAAGGCTTCGACCCAGTCGCTGCCTTTGACGATCTCGGCATGCACGCCGGCCGGTAGTTCGCCCTTCTCCTCCGGCCGCCAGAGCGTCGCCTTGTAGCGGTCGAGCACGGTGGCGACGCTCCGCTCGTGCCAGTGCACGGTCAGCAGCACGCGCACCGGCAGGCCGAGCCGCTCCACGTCGCGGTCCAGCGCCGACCAGAACCGCTCTTCCTCGTCAGCCGGGACGAGCGGATCGACGACGACGAGCGAATCCGCGAGCTCCGCATAGACGGAGCCGACTTCGGGCCCCCACTGCTCGGCGTGATCCCACTCTGGATGCGACGCCGTCCAGCGCCATAACCCGGGCCTGAGCTCCTGGACCTCCATGCTGCAAACCTATCCTGGCTCGGCAGGGCGCTAGGCTCCCCGCATGCCGGCGCTCGCCGACACCACTATCCGCCTCCTGGGCCAGGAGCCGCTCGCCGGGAGATTGCCGACGGCCGAGCAGCTGCGAATAGCGGCGATCCTGGACCGGGCCGGTTACGCCTATCTCGAGGTCTCGGGCGGTGGGTGTTTCGACAGCGCGGTTCGGCGTGGCGTCGAGAGCCCCTGGGAGCGAATCCGCGCGCTGAAGGGGCGCGTGAAGACACCGTTGGGGCTCGCGGTCCGGGGTCGCTTCCTGGTCGGCTCCCGCCCGGTCGACAACGACTTCATCCGGCGATTCATCGCCTCTGCGGCGGAGAACGGCATCGACGTCTTTCGTCTGCACGACCCGCTCAACGACGTCTCCAACCTGCGCGAGGCCGCGGACGCCGTCGCCAGGGCAGGCTGCGAGTTCGAGGCCGGGCTCGTCTACAGCCCGGGCCGAACCGGCGAGAACGATCCCCTCATGGAGCAGGCCAGAGAACTGCCGAATCTCGGCGCAGTGCGCGTGCTGCTGCACGACCCGACCGGCTCACTGCAGCCACATCGCGCACGCGAGCTGGTCACGGGCCTCCGGGAGGTCACCGGTCTTCCCGTCGGCATCTACTGCCAGGGCTCAGGGGGCAACGCGCTTGCTGCCGCCCTCGAGGCTGCACGCGCGGGAGCCGACCTGATCGCATCCGCCGTCTATCCGATCGCGCTCACGCTGCACCGAGTGTCGGGCGAGGCGCTCGCGGAGGCGCTGGCAGGGCTCGGGCTCGACTGCGACATCGACGTGTCGGCTCTCTGGGAGGCGTCGGACGTGGTCGACGAGCACATCGGCGACGAACCGGTGACGCCGCTTGCCCCCCGTGTCGCGGTGCGCGCCGCGCGGCACGACCTACCGGCCAGTCTCGTCGCGGCGCTCGACACCAACCTGCGGGCTCAGTCGGCGGGCGCGAGGCTCGACGAGACGATCGCCGAGCTCGTCCGGATCCGCGCCGAGGTCGGCTGGCCGCCGCTCGCTTCGCCGATCGGACAGGTGCTCGGCTCGCAGGCGTTGCTCAACGTCCTTTCCGCGAGCCGCTACACGGTTGTCGTGGACGAGCTGCGCTCGCTCGTCGAAGGTCGTCTCGGCACGACGCCGGCCCCGATCGAGAAATCGATCGAGCGCATCGTCTCGCTCACCTCCGATCCGGAGTCGGCAGAGGACTCGACCGCGCCGCCGTTGCAGGAAGTTCGGGCCCAGGCCGAAGGCCTGGCGTCGAGCGAAGAGGAGCTGCTTCTGCTCGGCCTGTTCGGCGACAGCGCAGAACCGCTGCTCCGTACGATCCGCGGTCGGTCGTCGGGCGACGAGTCGCTCACCGCAGGCGGGGTCGACCAGGCGAGGGCAGAAAGGATTCGCGAGCTCGTGCGCATCGTGCAGGAGACCGGGATCGGCGAGGTCACGATCGAGGAGGCGGGGATGCGCGTCTCCGTACGCCGGACCGAGGATCGCGAGCCGGCGGCGGCGCGGCTCGAGTCTCCACTCGCGGCCGTCGAGGACGACGAGCTTGCTCCGGTCGCGCCGAACGGCATCGTGCGTGTCGAGGCGCCGATGGTCGGGACGTTCTATCGAGCACCGCAGCCGGGCGCGGAGCCGTTCGTCGAGGAGGGACAACCGGTCGGCGCCGGGCAAACGCTTTGCATCCTCGAGGCGATGAAGCTCATGAACGAAGTGAAGGCCGAGGTCGAGGGCATCGTGCGCGGGATCCACGTCGAGAACGCCGCGCCGGTGGAGTTTGGGCAACTTTTGTTCGAACTCGAACCACTGACCGCGCGTCCGCTGGACGCCCTCTAACGATGTTCGCGCGCGTGCTCGTGGCGAACCGTGGTGAGATCGCGGTGCGCGTCATTCGCGCGCTGCACGAGCTCGGCGTGGAGGCCGTCGCCGTGTATTCGACCGCTGACGCGGGCACGCTGCACACACGCCTGGCCGACTACGCGGTGTGCATCGGTCCGCCGAGCGCAACCGAGAGCTACCTGAATCTCCCCTCGGTCGTTGCTGCGGGCGAGATCACGCGCTGCGACGCAGTGCATCCCGGCTACGGCTTCCTCGCGGAGAACCCGGATTTCGTCAAGGCGTGCGAGGAGAACGACCTCGTGTTCGTGGGGCCGGACGCCGACGTGATGGCCCGCATGGGCGACAAGGTCGAGGCCAAACGCGAGCTTGCAGACGCAGGGCTCCCGCTCGTTCCGGGAACGGAGGCGGTCGAGGCCGATGAAGCGGGTGCCGCCGGCGCCGAGATCGGATTCCCGGTGCTGCTGAAGGCCGCGGCCGGCGGAGGCGGTAAGGGAATGCGGCTCGTGGAGCGGGCGGATGAGCTCGAAGATGCTTTCGCGAGCGCGAGCGCCGAGGCCCTGGCCGCGTTCGGCGACGGGACGCTGTACCTCGAGAAGCTGATCACGCCGGCACGACACGTCGAGGTCCAGGTGCTCTGTGACGCGGACGGCGGTGTGCTGACACTCGGCGAGCGCGAATGCTCGATTCAGCGCAGGCACCAGAAGCTGATCGAGGAGTCGCCGTCGCCGGCGCTCGATGACTCGACGCGCGAAGCGATGGAGTCGGCCGTTGCGCGCGCTTGCCGGGCGATCTCCTACCTCAATGCCGGCACGTTCGAGTTCCTGCTCGCGCCGGACGGCTCGTACTACTTCATCGAGCTGAATGCCCGGCTCCAGGTCGAACATCCGGTGAGCGAGCTCGTGACCGGCATCGACATCGTCCGCGAACAGCTGAAGATCGCTGCGGGCGAGCAGTTGCACGAAACGGGACGCGCGGCGAGACGCGGGCACGCGATCGAGGTCCGCCTCAACGCCGAGGATCCTTCCAGGGGCTTCACGCCTGCGCCGGGGGTGATCGAGCGCTTCCGGCCGCCGCTCGGTCCCGGCGTGCGGCTCGACACCCACGTCGAGGAAGGATCGGTGATCCCGCCCTACTACGACTCGCTGATCGGCAAGCTCGTCGTGTGGGACGAGGACCGCGATTCCACCATCGAGCGTTCACTGGGTGCGCTCGGTGAGCTCGAGCTTCGAGGGGTGCCGACGACGCGCGAAGCGGCGCTGGAGATCCTCGCGAGCGACGCGTTCCGCAGCGGCCGATATTCCACGAGCTTTCTCGACGAGACGCAATTGGCAGCCGTGGGCGTTGCATGAGCGTCGCTCGCCTTCGGCTTGCTCCCGTGAAGAACTCACAGGTTCGTGCTGGGGGAACCTCCCGGTTCCCCCAGACCCCCTCCACCGGTCCGCTTCGCGGACGAGACGCTGCGCGTCTTCCCTCACGAGCTCCCTTCTTTAGGGATCGCCTCGGCCCCCG
>Ga0307301_10000109_pt1 | contig 22128 bp, 33 predicted proteins | sample ER_DNA_182_FD_194506 | JGI IMG/M metagenome (GOLD analysis project Ga0307301, IMG submission 194506) | Bulk soil microbial communities from the East River watershed near Crested Butte, Colorado, United States - ER_DNA_182 | ecosystem: Environmental > Terrestrial > Soil > Floodplain | place...
TCTCTGAGCGCCGCTTACGAGATAGTCCCCGCTTGATGACGGTCCGATGGCTGGAGTCGTCTACGGCTGGGGCTCGGGGCGACTGACCAGGGGTTGGCGACGGCTGGCGACGGTGGGTATTGAACAGGCGGGGCACGTTAGGGGCAGATGGCGCCCGCGGCATCCGGCTAGCCAGTCCGCGGCTTGTCGAATCGGAATGGCACGCTGCCGTCATGGATCGTCTCGATGCATTGCGAATCAAGTACGCACGGGCCCAAGAGCACTGCGCGGCATGGTCCCGCGCCCTCGACCAGTGGGTTGCCACGCTCCCTTACGGGGTACGCGGCGAGGCCGATCCGTTGGGGTGGTTCGTAGTCTGACTGGTCGCCCGAGAGCCTCCGCAGCTCCCTGATGGCCTCATGGCTTAGGACTTCGAGCCGGTACGGCGCTCTAGGGCTTCGATTACGGTTGGGCAGACGTCGATGTTGTAGAGCCTTTCGACGCTTTGCATGCCGCCTGCGCTTTCAGCGTTGATCTCCACGACTTTGCCGCCGATCACATCGATGCCGACGAAGTACATGCCGTCGGCGACAAGTTTGCTGCTCATCGCCTCCACGATGCCGCGTTCCAGGTCACCGATCTGCAGAGGAACCGAACGCCCGCCCACGCTGATGTTGGCCCGCGGGTCGTTACCGGTAGGCACTCGCCGGAAGGCGGCCAGCTTCCCCTTCCGCTGCAGGATTTCTCCCTCGAGCAGGAAGATCCGGGCATCACCGTGCTCGCCGCCGTCGACGAATTGTTGAACAATCGCGTAGCCGTCTTGGAGCACCGCCTCGCTCATCTGCGCAAGATTGGTTTCGGACTCATTGTTGATCATGAACACGTTCCGACCCTTGGCCCCGTACAAAGGCTTCACCACGCAGCGGCCGACCTCGCCGACGAACCGCCCGATCGCATCCGGGTCGCGGGTCACCAGCGATCGCGGCCGGATCTTCTCGGGGAACTCCTCCAGATACAACTTGCTGGTTGCCCGCATCAACGAGACCGGGTCATTCACCACCGTGACCCCTCGAGCCTTCAGCATCTGGCCGAAAACCGCACCCAGCGGACTTGCCCACGGCCGCTGCTGCAAATCCTCGATCGAGTCGTTCCGCAAAAACAACACGTCGAGGCCGTCCAGAACCAACCGTTCAGCCTCGCGGCCCTGAATGCGCGCCATGAAGGTTTCCAGCGTGTCATCTTTATCGAACTCTGCGGCATGGGCTCGAGCCATCAGCTGGCCATTACGTTGCCCCAGTTCCACGTCGCCAAGCCCGACATACCACACCTGATGGCCGCGCTGCGCCGCAGCCCTGGCCAGACGGGTCGTGGTGTACTCATCAATCTCAGTAGCCACATCGTTGACGAAAAAGGCAAGCCTCACCCCGATCCATCTCCCTCATACAAATCGATGACAGATACCCCCGCGCGCAACTTGTCCAACCGCTCACCAGCCCCCGGCACATCCAGCCAGCGTGGACGCACCCACGGTGGCTGCAGCACCTCGCGGTCCAGCGGTTCGAATTCCAGCGGTCTGAGCCGAAGAATGGGGACCGTGCCAAAATCACTTCGTTCGAAGTCCGCCCACGCCTTTGCTGCGTTGACCGGGGTGACGTTGAGCAGCAGAGTCAAACCGCGCTCGATCTCGGTAAGGCGGGCGTCGACATCCAAAGCGGGCGCAAGCTGCCGGGTCGAGGATGTCATCTGACTAATGCCCTCTCCACTGGGTCAGTCGGTTCGATTCCGGTCGATGTCCGCATCTGGTGCCGAAGGGAAGAAGTCGTCGGAGTCGAAGCCGATCACCGGGCCGACACCAGGTGGTCCGACTGTGAAATCCACAACCACACGGGCATCGTCAGCTGCGAACAATTGACTTGGCTGATCTGGAGAAGCGATCTTGTCGTCATCTTCCACGTGAACCTCCTTCAATCGCAGCGGGTAGCGGCCGACCGCCACCTCCTCAGAGCTCACTGCCGATCCACGCCTCTCGCCTGCTGGGCGACAGTTGGCCCCTGGGTGAGAAAGCTGTGGACTTCGTAGGTCGTTATTTCGGGGTCCGGCAGGCCAATTTCGGACAGGCACGGCTGGATCTCCTCGCGAAAAGTGATTTCGAAATATTGGCGCGATTGCCAAACCTCTGTGACACGAACGCCGTCCAGCGTGCGTCTCGACCACTGAAAGAGGCTTCCGGTCACGCCCGGGCCGCATGGACTGAGCCGCATGCGTTCGAGCAGGTGGTCGAGCTGGCAATGTGTGTGGCGCCGACGAAATCCATCACGACAGCAACCACTGCCTCCGAATCGATCGGCTCGGACGCCGGCTCCTGAACAGCACTTCGGACCGCTTCCGTGGGTGGGGCCTGGTCTAGAACAGTCATATCTTGGTGGCCTTCTGCTCTCGGGTAGACGTTTGGACTTCGGGTCTCCGGTCGGGATGACCGCGAGCAGCGGAGCCGGGCCGAATGTCCCCACGCGCTCCGCCAACCGTCGGTGCTTCCACCGTTGAAGACGCCTACCAGCGGCCACCATGACGCGGCTGTTCATGCAAGGACGGGATCGGCGGCTACGACGATAGCGACTCGCTGCCGGATCGGGGTCGGTGCGACCGTTCGTGTCAACTGGGTGTGCGCCCGTGCCTGTTGGTGCGCTCCCTGCCCACAGCGGTGGCGAAGCGGTCCGCTTCGGGCGTGTTGACGACAAGAACTGACATGCCCTGATGCGGGCTCAGGCTGATCGGAAAGGTGCGCCACTGATCAACCGGGCCGAGCCTTTTCTTGGAGAACATATCTATTGCCATGGCGCCCGGGTGGAGATGTTCGGAGACCACCTGGTCAGATATCTGATGGCTCGAGAAGTTCAAGGCGGTTACCTGAATGGGCCCGCTATCAAGCCGATGAACCATAACGAGCAGAGCCTTGTTGGACACGGCGGGTATATCGATCTGCGTACTGGTGGCAATTCCGTAGCGGCGACGGATCGCCAGAATATCGCGCAGCCGCGACACGAATGAATTTTCGTTCTTCAGTTGCTTAGGTAGTGATCCATAAAGGCTCCGGCCACGGGGCATCTTCGATGATGATTCGCCTGCTTGCGGCTGATAATCCATCAAGTCGTACGCGCCGCGCTGGATCCAGCGAGTGTCACCAGTGCGCAGAAGATGTGCAATTTGAGATCGCTTCAGCGTCAGCATCCCGCAGACGTCCCAGCCTGAGAAAGCAAATACACCAGGCTGCCACGCGTTGAACATGGCTAGCAACACGTGCGCCTGTGTGACCTGCTCGATGACCTCATGGTCAAGTATCGATATGTCGGTGATCCCCAACGAGGCAGTAATGATAGTTGCGGTCGTGGACGCTATTCCGTTAGTCGTGAAGATGTCGTTGTACGACGCGGCGGCGCCGGTAAGCCGCTCGATAAGCTCCGCACGAATTCTGATCGCCAACTCCGCACCGGTCACGTCGGTGCCACGGAAATGGAAAATGTCGTCTCGGTGCGTTGCGGCGAAATGCACCAACTCATAGGTCAACTCGTCGTGATTTTGGAGGGCATGCACCAAAGAGATTGGTTGCAGGCCCATCCGGAGGGCAGTGCTCAGAGTGAGACGCAAGAACTCGGTGTCGCCGGTAGCCAAAGCATGGTGGTACGCCGGGCGGCTGACATAGTCGTAAGAGAGATCAGCGCCGAGCTCGCTGGTGTTCTTGATGTCGTCGATGGCCAGGTTCAGCTCCTGGAATGTGAAGCCGCCGACCTTGCGCACCATGCTCGCGATCATCTGGTTGGCGGCCTCCGAGAGGGGATGTCCTTCCGACCAGGCGGGAGCGCCGCCTTCGGCGCTCTTCTCCACACCGAGGAAGCCGTTGGCATCCAGCCTCAACGCACCGGCCCCAAGGTCATGCAGCGCGTGCAAAGCGTCACCCATCACCAGCCGCATGCCGGCGCTCGTGGGGTCCAGCCAGTTGATCGATGGCTGACCATCCTTGAAGTAGTGCAAATACACCCAGCGACGGTCCACCCCGTCTACACCAGTGACGACCGCGGTGGCGCTCCAGTTCGTGTCTTTGACACCCGGCTCATGGAAGATAACCCGCTGCATCTTGCCGATGATGTAACCGGCCTTCGCGAGCCGATCCTCGGCCTCCAGATCGAGGTTGACCGAGTCCTTTCCTTGTGGAACCGGAGGCAAGAGATGCCAGTCCTCGGGCGGGATCTCCACCATGTGGTAGATGCCCGGATAGTCACCAACCTTCATCTCCGCCAGACGAAAGTCGGCACCCTTGCCCGTGTGGCCCGGCACGATGTCATCGATGATGGTGCCTCCGTGCGCGGCCGCCACCTCACACATTGACCGGAACTCCACCTCAGTGCCGAATGCCTCATCGATCCGAGTGCTGATTCGGTCGAAATGCCCGTCCACGCTAGGTGTCACGTCCCAACCAGAGATACCGCCGGCCCGCTTGACTGGTCCGGTGTGCACCGCGTCGACCCCGATAGCCTCAAATAGCCGCCACAGGTCCTCGTCCGCCAACATGCGGAGGAACGACTCACCGGCCCTCGTGATCATCGAGATGGGGTACGCCGTGAACCACACGGACGCCTTTTGGGTTGCAGCCCGGGGATTCGATTGAGCGAATGATCTTTGGGACATACCACCCGAGCCGGCGAACTGGGAAGCAACCGCCGCGCCGCGTGCCAGCATCGACTCCTGCTGTAGCCATTCGACGTAGCCTCGATCTATAGCGCTGCCGCTCACAACCAGCTCTCCCCGTTCTCCAACTAGCCACGTGGTGCTGCTAGCCCACTCGACGTTCAATGGACTCGCCGATTACCAGGCTCAGGCCCACCCCGCACCAGACCAGCATCCAATTCTGTCGCCATCCGCTCCGTCGTTAGACCGACTTCGGATCTATTGAGGGGCGCGCAAGGGCAATCCACTCCGCCCCATAGCCCAAGACTGAAGACGCTTCGGTTTGGGGGGCGTGACGTGGGTCGTCGATACTCAGGACTTCGCGAGATAGCCGCGCCGCGTCATCTCGTACGTGGCCAGCACCTCGACCAGAAAGTCGCCGGCAGTGGCGGTCAAGCCGTCGAGCTCCTCGGGGCTGCCGGTGCCGAGGACTTCGCGGAGGACGTCATGGTGCACTTGCACAAGATCAAGAATGGTTAGTCCGTCCACGACGGCGGACCGGCCGATCTGGTAGCCGGCGTCAAGCGCAGCCTCATCCCGGTTCGGGAGATACCGCAAAAAGGCCGCCCGGTAGTTGCGGCGTAGGCGCTCTAGGGCGTTCACGGGCGGAAGTGTGGTTCGGTGCCGTCCGGCGCAGGCAGGCTATGCGTTCCGCCGAGGTAGGCCAGGCCTTCTTCGAGGTCGAGTGCGGTGTGTACGGTGCCGGTACCCAGACCAAGGGCGACCATTGAGAAGGCGACGTCCGGCTGGATGCCGACGATCACGGTTTCGGCCCCGCGCAGTCGCGCCATCTCGGCGAGAGTACGGAGCGTCCGCGCGCCAAAGGAATCGAGAACGTCCAGAGCAGCCACGTCGATGATCACGCCGCGGGCGCGATCCCGGCCTATCTGCTCGATCAAATTCCGCTGGAATCGCACCATCTCGGAGTCATCGAGGGCGGTGTGAATTGACGCGATCAGGTTGTCGCCCTGTCGCAAAATCGAGACCAGCCCCGGCCCTTCGTCCACTATCCGGCTGTTCCGTCCTGCTCCGAGTTGTAGCCGAGCAGGCGCTCGGCTTCTTCGAGACCGCCCTGCAGATCACCGATCGTGTGCATCTTGCTGAGGTCGACGCCGATCGTCACCAGCGTCTGGGCAATCTTCGGTGACAGCCCGGTAATGATGACGCTGGCGCCCATCAGACGTGACGCATCCACGGTCCGCACAAGGTGATTGGCTACTGCCTCGTCGACCTCCGGCGCCCCGGTGACGTCGATCACCACCACCCTCGCCCGGTGAGTGCGGATACCGGTCAGCAACTGCTCGGTCAGCTGACGCGCGCGTTCGGTGTCGAGGATTCCGATGATTGGCAGGATCAGCAGCTGCTCCCGGACAGGCAGGACCGGCGTGGACAGCTCACGGATGGAGTCCTGCTGCTGTCGAATGATCCGTTCCCGTTCCTCCACAAAACTGACGGCCACGGTGTTGGCGATCCGGTTCGCCGCGGGCTCGTAAGCATCGAGTACCCGGTTCAGGAAATCGAAGTCTCTTTGGTACTTCTCGAACAGCGATCGGGCGAGTACGTCGCGTAGCAGCAGCACGATGCTGACGACCTCGTGCGTCTCGACGCCGCGGGGAATGATGCGCTCGGAGAGATCGCGGGCATAATCCTGCAGGGCTTCCACGCTGCCCGTTTCGAGGACCTCGACGTAGTTATCGTAGACCGAGGTCGTTTCGTCGGTCGTCTCCTGCGGCGTCATCGCTTCGAGGAGGTGGGCCCTGTGGATCCGGTTCGCCCACTCTTCACGTAGCCGGCTGCGATGCTCACGCAGGTGCGCGACCAGCTGGGGTAGCAGTTCGTCCTCGTCTACGCGATCGATGGCAGGGGAAGCATCCGCTAAACGCTCAGCCGTGGGTGAATCCTGGGTCATGGTCATCCTTCCGTTCGCCACTTGGTCATCGTCACGGTCGTGCCAACGTTGATCTCAGATGTGAGCGTGAACTCATCCATCAGGCGGCGGGCACCGGGCAGGCCCAGCCCCAGACCGTTGTAGGTGCTGTAGCCGTCCGCGAGCGCCTGGTCGATGTCCGGAATGCCAGGCCCACTATCCCGGGCAACAATCCGGATACCCGGCCGCGGCTGGTCTACGAGCTCGATGTACACCTGGCCCTTGGCGGCGAAGCGCACAATGTTCCGAGCTATCTCCGACACGGCAGTTGCGATCAGGGTCAGGTCGGTCCGCGAGAAGTCGAGCCTGGTTGCCAGCTCCCGTGCGCTCTTCCTGGCCCGCACTACATCGGCATCGTGCTGGATGCGAATCGTGATCTCGTTCTCGCCTTCCGGCCGTCGTTCGAGAAGCGGCTCGCTGAGCTTGGCACACAACTCACACTCCAAGACATGCCGGGCGGCATCGACCTCGCGCTGACGACGCCGATCGCCCCCCGATATGGCATACAGCACGGGACGGCAACGATCGGTCGGCGGTTCGGCGTCGTGCAGAGCCATCAAATACTCCACCCGCATACGGGCCCGCGTCCGGTTGAGCTGGGCCGCCACGGCGCCGGCTGTCGTATTGAGTTCAGTCGCTAGGGATCTCATGTCCTGCCCGGACACCTCATGGGCCAGCAGCGTCTGTTGCTCCCTTTCAGAAAGATGCTCGAGCGCAGCGGAGACCGCCGCGCGCTCCTCTTCTTTGAGGAGTCGCTCATCCGGAGCGTCGACCTGGTCTATCCCGACTACGCGGTGCTGGTTTCGCCGCTGGGTGTCCTGCGACCGCCACATCGAAGCGATCACGTGCCGCGCCGTCGTAATGGCGTACGGCTCAAGCATCCCCGGCTCGATGCGGTTTGCGGCAGCCAGCACCTTGACGAGCGTCTCTTGGACCAGATCCTCAGCAGCCGCTTCATTTCCCACCCGAGAGAAGACGATCCGCCGCAGCATCGGCAACAGCGACGCGACATCGGGCGCGGCGTCCGAGTCCGGCCGAGCTCCATCGAGCTCCGCACCCTCCATGACTGGAACACTACGCCCGATCACCCGAGCGGTATTCGCTGTAAACATCGGCACAGGCCTGCAGCATGCGATTCATATACCTCGGCGGGTCGGGCACTCGGGCAGAACTTGTGAATGGTGCTCGATTGGCACGTCGGTCGGCCGGGCGGTGGACCACCTCTGCATTCAACCTCGAAACCATCCTGGATCGCCGGGCGCGCGCTCGAGTCCGCATTCATCAAACCTGGGTTTACCAGTCGTAGGAACGCGATCGCCACCTTGACACTCGTCTCCTAACCGTGGTGGCACGCGCTGCCCGTCCGACAGGCCCTGCGGATGCTCGACCAAGCCGTCACCGACTACATCGATGCCTGGATCGCCGCCTGAAAGTCGGCTCAAGTGTCAACCCTCGAGCGACCAAGGATCGCAAGTCCATCAGTTCCTCGCGTACTCCTGCGCCCCTCGAGTTCTGACGGGGCGCTAACGACTCAGCGATGCACCTCCTCTCGCTCCCGCGTCATGAACGGGTTGCCCAGGCGTTTTCAGTGCGTAGGGACGTGCACATCGAGTAAGGAGCAATCATGCGTATCAGCAGAACCCAGATGGAGAGTCTTGCGACCTCGGGAGGCAACGTCGTCGCTGCCGACGGTCAGAAGATTGGCAGCATCGGTCAGGTCTATGTAGACGGCTCGACCGGCGAGCCGAGCTTCGTGACCGTAAAGACCGGCCTCTTCGGCACCGCGGAGAGCTTCGTCCCATTGCAAGACGCGACCGTGACCGGCAGTGACATCCGCGTGGCATACAACAAGACCGAGGTCAAGGACGCTCCACGAGTAGACCCCGATGAGCGGATCACACCCGAGGAGGAGCAGCGGCTGTACGCGCACTACGGCATCTCGAGTCCTCGCGGACATACCTCCGGGACCGAGAGGACCGGACCATCGGACACCGGTGGCTACGGCCCCAGTAGCAACGACACTTCCGGTTCGACAACCGACGACGCGATGACACGGTCAGAAGAGCGGCTCAAGGTCGGCACCCGAAAGGAAGAAGCCGGACGGGCGCGGCTCCGGAAGTATGTCGTGACCGAAAATGTCACCCAGACTGTTCCGGTGAGCCGCGAAGAGGTCCGGGTCGAGCGGGAGCCAATCACTGATAAGAACGTCGGCGCTGCCCGTTCCGGCCCGAATATCAGTGAAGAGGAGCACGAGGTCGTCCTGCACCAGGAGCGTCCGGTCGTGGAGAAGGAGGCTGTTCCGGTGGAGCGGGTCCGGCTCGGCACCGAGACGGTGACCGACCAGGAGACTGTCTCCGAAGATGTCCGCAAGGAGCAGATCGACACCGACCTCGACCGAGGCCGAACCAGGCGCCGATCCGACCGCTGAGCCCGCCGCGCTTCAAGGAGAACCTGCAAGGTAGGAGGCTCAGCGGCTCGAGCCGTCGAGTACCTCCTGCGTAATTACGGGTAGTAACTAAATTCGGGGATCAAGCCGAGGGAGCCGATCACTGTGCGGATCCCATCCCCTGGCCTACCGGCGATCCACTCCGGACCGGTCGGCCACGTGACGACTTTGGAGGAAACCAATGACGAGATCTAATCCGGTGTCCTGGCTCGCGCACCACGCTCGGCGAGGCGTCACCGATCTCCCCGGGAACATCGTGTGGGCGGCCGACACCGTGCTGAAGAAGCCGGCCAAATCTGCCGGGAGGACGCTCCAGTCGGTGGGACACCAGGCGACATCCGCCGTTGCCGAGGTGAATCCGTTCGCTGATGGCGCCGACGGCCGGGTCGACGCAGCCCTGGAGCGCGCCCAAGAGCTCGAGGCGCAGGCTCGGGAGAAAGCCGAAGACGCGAAGGAGCGAGCGGAGGCAGCCGCGAAGGTCCAAGCCGGCGGCGACAAGCAGATCGACGCAGCGCGGGATGAAGGCGAACGCGAGATCGCCGACGTGGTGGCCGAGGCTCAACGAGAGGCTGACGAGTACGTGGCCGCGAAGCGCGCCCGGGCGGAGAAGATCGCTGCCAACCACGTCGCCGCGGTCGAGGCCGACGTCGCCGAGCAAATAAAGCGAGCCAAGGATGAGGCCATGAAGGCGCACGCCAAGGCCGAGCAGGCGATCGAGCGGGCACGTGATCAGATGAAGCAAGCTCGTGAGCTGGCCGAGGCGGCCGCAGAGGCTGCGCGACGGGCCGCCGATGAGGCCCGCGCTCGGGCCGAACGCCTATCTGAGCAAGCCGACGCCCAGGCCGCCGCTGCCCAGCGCAAGGTCAACGAGGCCAATGAACGACGTGAGGCCGTGCCCACCGAGGGCCGGAAGCTGGGCACAGATGCTGATACACGTCCGCTGGCTCTCGACGACATGACCAAGGAGGAGACATGATGTACAAACTTTTTGGCAAGAAGACAATTATCGATCGTCTTGGAGAGGCCGTCGGTCTAAAGCCGAAGCGCTCGAGCACGGCACTGAGGTCGGGACTTGCTGCGGCGGGTGCAGCCGCCGGGCTGGCCGCCGTGAGCGCCGTGGTCTCTGCACTGCGGGACCGCCAGAGCGATGGAAAACGCGATGGTCGGTAGGAAGACTCTCGGCCGCGTCGTCTTCTTCGGTCTGGGCTACCTGGCAGGCACGCGGGCCGGTCGCGAGCGGTACGCCCAAATCGAGGCCGGCTTCAAAGCCGTGATTGACAAGCTTCGTGCGCGCTATGCCGAGAACGCGACGAGTACGTCGTCATCGCCGTCGGGACGGGATGGATACAGCGACATCAGGCTCGGCGACTGATCGACGGCCACCATGCTGATCGAGATCCGTCTCCTGGCCCGGGTGTTCCGAATCCCACTCTTGCGTGTCGAGGGCGTCGTCGCCTTGCGGGACGACGATGCTCAGCACATATCGATGGCCCGAGCCGCTGCGCGGCCGAGGTTGATCGACACGATGCCCGGGAATGTCAGAGGTGCGATCGGCCGCGCGCCACTCGGCCGGGACCTTGCCGAAGCCGAAGCGATCATCTCCGGCATCGACCGATCGGGATCTCAGTGATGGATGAAGGATGGGACTCATTACCGCACGCGTGCCCAGAATTTCCTTCGCGAGAATCTGTTGATTGCGCGCTCAGACCCTGGGAACGATCTTGACCCGAGCCTCGTGCACCGCCTTGAGCCGCTCAGCCTCTTGCTCGGGATTTTGGTATGGGATGGCGCGGATGGCGTAGCTGCGCTTGCGCTTGCCGTCGGGGGTCTCCACCAGGAGCCCGTCTACGGTGGCGCGAACGGTGATCAGCTAGCAGCTAGATCGCGCAGAGGCCCCCCGAATGTCTGCCGGGGGGCCTTTGCTTGCCCGCGATCAGTGCGGGCGTAGCCCCCCAGAAGGTCTCTTGACGTCAAGATAATGGGGGTATGTCGGTCCCGGTCAAGATCGCCAGAGCGCAAGCGAGCGCGCGCCTGGTCAAGGCGATCGATGATCTTGCCCGGTCCGGGATGCTGCCGCACTGCGCCGACCGTAGGACCAGCCACTTGTGGCTCTCCGATCATCTCGAAGATCGCGCCCAAAGCGGTCAAGCTGTGCCGCGGCTGTCCGATCTTCACCGAATGCGGTGAGGCTGCCAGCGCTCGCCGTGAGCAGTTTGGCGTCTGGTCGGGCGTAGATCGCACCCCGCGCACCTGGCAAGGTCGGTCGACCAGCCAAGCCAGGCCGGCGTCATCGGCGGGTCAAGACGTGACTGCGAACCTTCTCGGCGGTCGCGTCCTCACCCTTGACGGCATCGATGCGCATCAGGCACTCATGATGATCGAGTGGCTTCGCCGGAACTATCCCAGCGTTCGCAATGGCGGTGCGGTGCCCGAGATCCCGTGGTTGCCGCTGCTGCGACGAGCGGCGAAGTTCGTAGACGAAACAACGGAACAAACCTCTGAGGTGATCGAGGCATCGTCTGACATAGATCACGAGCACGAGATCGACGCCATAGAGGCAGCCAAGATCCTGGGCTGGACGCCCACATACGTCCGGCGGATACGGCACAAGATCGGCTTCGTTCGCGAGGCTCCGGTGATCATGTTCGACCGAGCCACGGTGGAGCACTACAAGCTCCGCCCGCCATCAAGGAACGAGGCAGCATGACAGACCCCCAGAAGGCGCGAGATAGCGGAAAAGCTCCGGTATATCCCACGCACGACCGACAACGCCACGCAGCTCACACAGCGCTACCGGTCGCACTTCCTGCAGCAGGGCCTGCCGGCTGCCCAAGCTCAATCACGAGCCGAGTTCTGGGCCAATCTCAAGACGAGCCTGCCTGACAGCACCGTGATCGACCCCGACCTGAGCGTGGACGACATGATCATGCAGCACCGCATGGCGCGCGGCACCGTTGATTCCAGCTCGATCACCGCAGCGTCCGGCATCCGCGTGAGCGCTGCTAGCGGCCTCCCTGCTGGCGGTCCACCGCAGATCCTCGAACGCTCGGCCGGTCGCTGGCTCGGCAATCAGGTCAACGTTGATCGATACGCCGCGAACCCAGGAGGCGACTACTACAGCGCGCTGATCCCAGGGCTCAGCAATCCGCCCACGATGTTCGCCCACCGGTGATCTGCCGATCATGACTGCGAGCGGTGTCGATCCTGCGATGTTGCGCTGGGTGCCCTGGACTATTCGACACTCGGCCGCGCGTACGCCAGCGAGCGTGCGTGGGTGCTTGGTGCGATCGAGGCTGGGCTAGCGGGCATAGCCGATCCAGAGCAGTGGGAGACCCCAGAGGGGCGTGCTGCACTGACTGACTACTTCGCCAGGATCGGCACCTGGGTCAGCACACCACCAGATGGTGGTCTGGTTGATCCCACGCCTGAGGAGATTGCACGCTTCTATCCACCTGAGTAACCATGCTTGGCGGTGGGCTGTGGTGTGGCCTCGGGCCTGTCTGTTGCGGTGCTTCGACCAGGCACGTGCGCACACTCTCCTCACGCAACGGAGTCTCGATCCTTTCGCGAGACGCAACGGGTCCACCACGGGTCACTGATCAGTCCAGTGCCACGATGTCTCGACCTGGCACGCGTTGTGCCCCTTCGCTGTGCTGCCGAGGCTGCTAGCACCTGAGTAGCTCTTGTCGACTGCTCAGGTGCTTGCATGATCAACACCGATACAGATCTGTATCACTCAAGTCGATCACTACTCACGGATCAGTGAGTATCGCAGGTCGATCCCGCGGCAAGATTTGCGGTCAAGATCGGCCCCCGCTCCAAAAAGGACGGTCGGTGGGCGGTGGAGAGCGTAAAGCGCTCGCACGTTCGGTGGGGAGGGTTACAAGATTTTCCGCGTTAGCGCTGTCAAGTGACCGAAATGCCTGATGATCGAACCAAAAGCGCGGGCTGCGTTACAGCGCAAATTTCTCGATCAAGCCATTGGTGATCGAGAAGAGGCTGACCGTCTCCAGCGCGTGTTCTATCAGGAGTTGCAGCGTCGATCCGCTGCCGTGCGTCGCGCAAGGGCTGCTGCTGCCAGACGGGCCGCGCAGGCCGAGTTGGCTGCGCTGGGGATTGTGTCTGAAGCTGAGTTGCTACGCCGCCAGAGGGAGCTGAGTGCTCAGGATGGCTCGCTGTGAGAACGTCCCTGAACGCTTGGGCGCGCGTATCTACCGGTGGCTGTTCTTGATGCTGCCGGTCAGTTGGAAGCCGGCGAAGCCGTAGACCTCGCACACGACCAGGCGGTCGCCGTCGTTCCAGAGGGACTCGGTGGGGGTCCGATAGTCGAGGTCCAGCTCGGAGTCCTCAGGGGATTTGCCGACGTAGTTGGTGAAATCGTGGGTGCAGGCGCGGTCGGCCGCCTCGTCGATGCCGTCGTCGCCGGGGTACAGACCCTCGGGGAGCGTAACGTCGCCGATGATCTCGCCGTCGTGGGCGACCGTGCATGACTGGCGGAGGACCTCGCCCTCCGCGTTGCCGTAGTCGAAACATTCACCGACCGCCAGGTCGTGGACGGAACCGTAGTCTTGGACCGTCGCCCAGTGGCCGATCCCGATCCCGAACCCGATCAGCACGAGCAGCACGATCAGCACGTTCACGACGTACCCGATCGTCACTATCCATCGTCGCCAGGAGGGGCGGTAGAGCATCCAACCGGCCAAGGCATCCGGACCGGCCGTCCACGGTGGCGGCGTCCAACCGGCGATCGAGTCCGGATCGGGGTCGACGCCACGGTCCGGCGGCTGCATTCCTTGCTGCGGCCACGGCTGAGGCTGGGGCTGCGAGAGAGGCTGTCCCGGCGGCCCTGGGGGCATGGGCGGCTGGGACACGGACGACCTCCATAAGTTGGGGGAGCATCGGCCAGACTGGCGCAAAAGCAACAATATGCGTGGAGACCGTCGCACATTCTGGCTGGATTGTAGTGAGTCGCAGGGTCGATCGTCTAGCATCCGCTGTTGGCGCGTTGCCAGTTCACTTTGGTGCCGCCCGCAGCCGTTCTGCCGCGTCCGACGCCCAGGGCTAGTGGGTCTGTTAGGTCGGGGTCCGGTTCCTCAGGCATGCGCTCACCTCACGTGGGCGGCGCTGTAGCCTCTGGCGGTGGCATTCCTGGGACGCAAAGCATCGGTGGTGAACGAACCGGTGGCCGACAAACCGGTGGCTGACGAACCTGACTTCACGCTCGCGCTCGAAGAGGCGCGCCGCGGCTTCGACTCGCTTGAGAAGCACCTGGCAGACATTCGGAACCGCTCGCAACAGATTGTCGGCATACGCGGACCTCTTCGATGCCGATCTAGACGCGGTAGCCGTCCAGCTCGACAGTCTCCTCTAAAACTGACGGAGGTTGTTGACAGTCTGGGTCTCCCGACCGAGGAGATCATCGATGACTGAACGTGAGCTGGAACGACGAGCCCAGCGCCGGCTGGCGGTGCTGCGGCACGTCGAGGAAGTCAGCTTCAACGTGGCCGCGACGTGCCGCTATTACGGGATCAGCCGGCAGTGCTACTACGGCTGGCTCCGTCGCTATGAGGCCGACGGTCTGGAGGGGTTGAAGGACCGCTCGAGCCGGCCGCACCGCTCACCGAACGCGACGCAGGCGGAGGTGATCGAGAAGATCGTCTGGTTGCGGAAGCACTATCACTTCGGTCCGGCGAAGATCGCCATGTATCTGGCCCGCTACCACGACGTCACCATCAGCGTCTCCGGGGTGTGGCGGATCCTGAAACGGCTGCAGATTGAACCGGCTACCCGCCTCCCAGCGCTACCAACCGCGGGCGCTGCGGTGGAAACGGTATGAGAAGCAACGCCCCGGCCACCAGCTGCAAGTCGACGTCAAATTCATCGAACCACTAGGCCAAACAGGCCGCCGGAAGAAGTACTACCAGTTCACCGCCATCGACGACTGCACCCGACTCCGCGTGCTCCGCGCCTACCCCCGCTGCGACCAAAAGACCGCCATCGCCTTCATCGACGACGTCATGGCCAAACTCCCCTTCAAGGTCGAGCGCGTACAAACAGACAACGGGTCAGAATTCGGCGCCTCATTCCACTGGCACCTGATCGATCTCGGCGTCGACCACGTCAAGATCCGGCCCCGCACCCCACGGCTAAATGGCAAGGTGGAGAGATCCCACCGAATCGACTCCGAAGAGTTCTACCGACTCCTCCAAGGCCACGTCATCGACGACGCCAACCTCTTCTCCGACAAGCTGCAAGAGTGGGAGGACTACTACAACTACCACCGCCCCCACGGCGCCCTAGCCGGCCAAACACCCTACGAACGCCTCCGACACAAAACCCAAGACCCACTGTCATAGGCCTTCATCAGTTGCACAAGCTCGACAGTCTCCCAGGTGTGTCACCAGTGTGTCACCGCGACAATGTTGCGGTTCTGCCCAGAGCCCTGAAATAGCGTCTGACTAGCGCTTTCATTCGGAGCCGCCTTGGGGAATCGAACCCCAGACCTACGCATTACGAGTGCGTCGCTCTGCCAGCTGAGCTAAGGCGGCATGTGCCAAGGGTCAGATGGCACGGTCGCCAACTATATCGAGAGGCGTGTCGCAGGGCGAAGCGCAATTGGAGCCGGGGACTCACCGACCTCGATCAGCAGTGGGTCCCGTCGCGCGGTACCTCATCACGAACGAGATACGCAACGACCAGCTTCCTGACACAGCCGCTTTGTCCGTACGCTAAATGACCTTCACCGTCCAAGGTGACCAGCACCCCTGAACGCAGCTCCCGCGCCATCGCCTGTGCATACTCATACGGCGTCGCCGGATCGCCGGTAGTTCCAATGACCACGATCGGCGGCGCGCCCGCCCCGTCCGCCGTCGGCTGTTTAGGTGCGGACTTGACCGGCCACAAAGCGCAGACCAGATCCGGACCATTCAACGGGCCCAAAATCGGCGCACTCTTAGACTCCTGCGCCAGCCGCCGCTCAGCCAACCGGACACTTTGGTCCTGGCTGTCCAGACACCGAATCGCAGGAAACGCATCGTTGAGCTGCCCGTAGCTGCCGTCCCGATTACGCCGGTCCGATGCATCGGCAAGCTGCAGCAGCTTGCTGCCGTCTTTGTCGAAGATCGCCTCGTCAAGCGCATCCCGTAACACCGGCCAGGCGCTGGTTCCGCCATACATCGAGTAGAAGACTGCCTCGACGCCCTGCTGCTGGCTGAGGGTGCGGCTGCCTGACGCGGCCAGCGGCTGTTGATCGAGCCGATCGAGAAAATCCTTGATCACGTGGATCACGTCGTCTTGCTGCGATCCCATCCGACAGTTTTCGTCGGCGCACCACGACGCGAAGTGGTGGAGAGCCCGCTCGAAACCATCCACCTGGGTGATCTTGGAGGTGGAGTTGACGTCAACGGCGCCGTCCAAGATCATCCGCCCTACTCGTTGCGGGAACATCTCCGCATAGAGTGCGCCAATTCTGGTGCCGTACGAGGAGCCGAAGTAGTTGATCTTGGCGTCACCGAGCAGCCCACGCAATAGATCGAGATCACGTACCGTCTCCATGGTCGAAATGTGTTCCAGCAACGCACCGGATTGATCCAGGCAGGACCGGCCAAAGTTGATCTGTTCGTCGATCCTTGCCTGGAGCTCAGTAGCGTCATCGGGTGAGCTGTCCATCGAGAAGTATCGATCAAGATCAGCTTGACCGAAGCAGCTCACCGGCGTGGAACGACCAACTCCTCGGGGATCCCAGCCGACGACATCGTAGTTTTCCAGGCCAGCAGCGTCGAAGTAGCCGACATAGCCAACCCCTGAGCCGCCCGGGCCCCCCGGGTTGATGATCAGGCTGCCGAGGTGCTCGTCCCCTTTGCCCGGCCGCTTGGCCACCATCAGGGTGATGGCTGTTTCGTCGGGTTTGGCGTAATCCAGCGGCACCAGCATCGTGCTGCAGAAGAAACCGTGGCCGCACGGCTGCCAATCCAGCCGCTGCCTTTCATAGCGCGCCAACCCCTTGCCGGGAGGTGGCCGGCTGAAACCCTCCGGCTTGACCTCAGGGACAGGCTGCAGCGGCCGCCCGTCCTTCGGCAGCTTGAGACTTGAGCTGGCGGCGGAAGACGGCACTGGCACCGGTGACGGCTGATCAGCCGGGGCGTCCGGGCTCGCCGAACACGCTGCTAGTACGACCACCAAGGCCGCCACCGTCACGCCGAGGAGGCGCAGACGGCGTACGGCAGACGGCATATCCAGAGCCTACGCGGCAGCTAGTCGCGCAAATCGCGGGTCAAGATCAATAACAAACGGACCTAACGGCGCTGCTTCCGGCTGACGTCCCGCATTTCCTCACCCCATCTGAACTACGCACGGTGTGACGAAGTGTCTAGCGATGCCTGGCGTGAACATTTGCGGTTTCGAAAGCGACACAGGCGACAGCTCTCAACTTTCCTCGCCGTCGGACGTGCGTCGCCGTATCCGGCCCTTCCGCGGCGGCCGCTGCACCTGGGCCGGAGTGGCGCGGGACGCAAAGAGCTGCCGAGCACCACAGGCGGCAGCCAGGGAGCAGCTCCTCGTCGTGCCGTTCGCGTTCATCCGGACCACCACAGAGTCGGCCGGGACCTGGTGGCCGACAACGACGCCGTCGCCGTCCTCCAGCGCAACCTGCTCCCCGATGCCCGGAGCCGTACGCGCGAACTCGGTGTAGAGCGGGTGCTCGTACTTCAAGCAGCACATCAGTCGGCCGCAGGCGCCCGAGATCTTCAGAGGGTTCGGTGGGAGATCCTGCACCTTGGCCATCCGGAGACTCACCGGCTCGAAGTCCTTCAAGAACGTGGCGCAGCACAAGTCGCGGCCGCAGTTGCCCAACCCACCGACCAGCCGGGCGGCGTCCCGCGAGCCGATCTGGCGCAGGTCGATCCGCGCATGAACCGTACGAGCCAGCTCGCTGACCAGGGTCCGGAAGTCGACCCGGTGGGGTGCGGTGAAGTAGACCACCACCAGCTGATCGAAATCGATACCGGAATCCACGAAGTCGACGGCAACCACCTTCATCGGCAGCTGGTTCCGCTTGATCAATTTCTTGGCGGCCAGCTTCGCCTCGGCGCGTCGCCGGCGGTTGGCCGCATCCCGCTCCAGGTGCTCCTGGCCAGCCAGGCCAGCGCAGACTGGCAGATCCGCAAAACCGTCCTCGTCGATCCACTCGGGCGCCCAGACACACTCCGCCACCTCTGGGCCGGAGTCGGTCGGCACCAGAACGCGGTCACCGACGCTGTAGTCGTGACCCGCCGGATCGAGGTAATACAGCCGGCCGTACCGCTCGAACGACACAGCCATAACCCGCGCCATGGACCATAGCCTAAGCCGGAGGCGCCCTCATGCACCCTGACACTTGCTCAGCCTGCCCGGAAAAACTGGAAGCCCGGCAGATGCGGGTCTGCCGGGCTTCCACGGGTGGGCATACTGGGGGGCAGGGTCCCACCCGCGCCAATCAGACTTATGTGATCTTGATCGTTTGCCCTATGTAGATCAAGTTGGGATCCTTGATCGTCTTCTTGTTGAGCTTCCACAGGCCCTTCCAGCCACCCTTGACGTGGTAGCGCTTGGCGATCTTGCGAAGCGTGTCACCGCGCTTGACGTGAACGGTTTTGCCCGTAGCACTGTACTTCTTATGAGTCGACTTCTTGGCGATCTTCTTCTTCGAGTCGCTCGACTTCTGGATTGCGGACGTACCGGGATTCGACGTCGGTGCCGCGTTCGCGGACGCCTCCCCGTTCGCCTTGGTCAGTCCCGCACGTCGGCCGCACGTCGGCCAGGCGCCAGGGCCCTGACCAGCTAGTACCCGACGAGCGATAGCGATCTGCTCGGCCTTGGTTGCCAGGTGCGCCTGACTCGCGTACGTCTTTCCCCCGTACGCCTTCCAGGTGCCGGCAGCGAACTGCACGCCGCCGTAGAACCCATTGCCGGTGTTGATCTTCCAGTTGCCGCCACTCTCGCACTGAGCGACTTTGTCCCATACGGACGACGCCGCCTCGGCAGGTACGGCACCGGCAAGCCCAATCCCGAAGGACAAAGCAAGCCCAGCACCCACGCCGACGGCGCGCGTGATGATGGTGGATGTCACCTAGGAGTAAATCCTTCCCCGAGTACGCCTGTGGTGACCCCGTGTGTTCAGGAGGCTACGTCCCAGCGCTCACGCGGTGTGAAACCCACACCGCTGTGAGCGCTTCACCCCGGGAATCTCTCAGTCCTGACGTGAGAGAAATCCGATGGTTCCCACCTCCGCTTTCGCCCGGGACATTCCCGGCAAGGTGCCCGTCCAGCGGAGTTCGGCAAACGGACACGCGATCCCAGCGACACATCGGATGCCACTGAGTTCTTCCCCCTTGGCGTTCCGCCCCCGCGAGTTAGATAACGAAACGGAAACGAGCCAAAAACCACCGTAGAGCGAAACTTCCCCGCAGCGCAACACTTTGCGATATCAATTTGTGACCTTGGGCCGGTCCGGCACGATGAATCAGCTGCGAGCGTCGGAAATCGCGCGCCCGCCGTGCTGAGGAGGAGGGAGTGGAGGCGCTTTTCCTCTGCGAGCGACGACGAAGTAGGCGGATTCCATGCGCGCGATGCGCGAGCAGCTACAAAACGAAAGGTCCAGCTGGATCAGCCAGACCTTGGGAAGGTTGTCGGAGAGGACGCTCGGGGGTTCGTCCCCTCCGGCAACCTGTGCGGCCCAGGTTACTAAACAACTCGAAGAAAATGAACCCCAAAATTTGCGGAGCGAGTGAGGTACACTGCGCCACCGTATCCATGGGCAGCGGTTCCTGCAGATTCCTCGGTCAACCTTCGACTAGGCCGATCAGCGCAGCCTCGACCGCGAGCAGCGGAGCAACATTGCCCTCGAGTGCAGTTCGGCAATCCAGCAGCGCATCAATGCGATGCAGCGTCGACTCAGGTGTCGACTTCCGCGCCAGTACAGCAATCTGCGGCTTCAGATCTTCATTGATCACCGCTGCACCGGAGGCGGTTTGAATGCTCAGCACGTCGCGATAGAAGCCGGTCAGCTCAGTCAGCGTGCGATCGATCGCATCCCGCTGAAACCGCTTGCTGCGAGCCTTTTGCTGATCTTCCAACTCCTTGATCGCCGCCTGAGCCTGACGCGGCTTGGCACCCTTCGTGCCGAATCCCAGCGCCTCCTCCAATGCCGAGCGTTCCTTCGCGTCCAGCTCGGTCGTTGCCTCGGCCGCCTCGGCAGTCGCCGACTCGACAATCTGAGCTGCCGCCGCCAGGCAGGGACCCAGGCCATGCAACTCAAAGGGAATGTGCAAGATCTGCTGCCGCCGATTCCGGGCGCCCTCATCCCGGGCCAGCACCCGTGCCCGACCGACATGTCCCTGCGAAACCCTCGCCGCGTACGCCGCCAGCTCCGGTTCCACACCATCGCGAGTCTCGAGTAGTCGCGCCACCGCGGAGATGGTTGGCGTCTGCAGCGACAAGAGGCGACAACGCGACCGGATGGTCGCAACCACATCCTCCGGGGTCGGCGCACACAGGATCCACACCGTACGCGGTGCCGGCTCCTCGATGCTCTTCAGCAGGGCATCGGCGCCGCGCTCGGTGACCCGGTCCGCGTCCTCGATCACGATCACCTGCCAGCGACCAAGAGTCGGACTCATCACCGCTCGGCGGACCAGTTCGCGAACCTCATCGACACCGATGGAGAGCAACTCGGTACGCACCAGGGTGACGTCGGGATGCGCGCCGGACAACGACGTACGGCAGGCGGTGCATGTGCCACACCCACCCGAGCTGCACTGCAACGCCGCAGCAAACGCCCGCGCGGCATTAGAGCGGCCCGAACCCGGCGGACCGGTGAACAACCAGGCGTGACTCATGGCATGCGGCTCTCTCGCCACCGCCCGTTGCAGGGTGGTCACGGTCGCCGTCTGTCCGATCAGCTCCGTCCAGACACCAAGGTCCGCCCCAGCGTCAGGAGCCGAGGTATCGGTTAACGACGCAGCCACAGCACCACTCTGCCACCGATCCCTGACGTCATCGGCGGGCTACGGCACGGAGCAACGGGGCGACCCGAGCGGCGACCTGGCCAGCGATCTCCTCGCGCGCGGCGCGTGCATTCAACACCAGATACCGCTCCGGCTCACGCCGGGCCAGGTCGAGGAAGAAGAGCCGAGTCCGTTCGTGAAACACATCGCCGGCCGACTCCAGGCGGTCCTTGTTGGACTTGGCGTGGACGCCATCGCTGAGCTCGGCATCGAGCACCACAGTGAGATCCGGTCGCAGATCCTCGGTGGCCCAGCGCGCGATGCGCTCGACGTCCTCGAGCTGCAACACCCGACCACCTCCCTGATAGGCCAGCATCGAGTCGACGTACCGGTCGCACACCACCACGGCACCTCGCTGCAACGCCGGCCTGACGACCGAGAAAACGTGTTGCGCCTTGTCAGCCGCATACAGCAAGGCCTCGGCACGCGGAGACATCTCGCCGGTCGCTGGATCCAGAACGATTTGCCGGATCATGGCTCCAACGGTCGAGTCCCCCGGCTCGAAGGTCTTGACGACCTCATGACCCGCATCGGCCAACCACCCACACAGCAGGTCGACCTGGGTCGTCTTGCCGACCCCGTCGCCGCCCTCGAAGACAATGAAGACCCCGCCTGCGGTGCTCACGCGCCAAGCTTCTTCTTCGTCTTGGCCCATACATCCACAAACTCCCGCCGAGCGCGGCGTACCCGCCGGGATTCGCGTTCGAAGTCGCGGCCCGCGGCAAACGCTTGTGCGGGAATCAGCTTGGCCACCTGCTCGGCTGTGACGAGCTCACGGCGATGCTCATCGTAAATCTCGGCCAGCAGCTGGCGGGCCTTGAGGAGCTGCTGCTGAATCGTTGCGGCCTCCTCCGGGAGCACCTGACCAGCGACGCCCACCACCCACTCGAGGCGTCCCATCTCCTGCCAGGCTTCTTCCCACTCCTCGTCGGCCGAGTCGACGTTCAGGTGATCGGCACACCGAGTCATCCGGGTGACGGCAATCGAGACCAGGCCGGCAAGCACCTCGCCGG
>Ga0307301_10000112_pt1 | contig 21931 bp, 25 predicted proteins | sample ER_DNA_182_FD_194506 | JGI IMG/M metagenome (GOLD analysis project Ga0307301, IMG submission 194506) | Bulk soil microbial communities from the East River watershed near Crested Butte, Colorado, United States - ER_DNA_182 | ecosystem: Environmental > Terrestrial > Soil > Floodplain | place...
TCGACGTACGTCTGCTTGGTGATGCCGATCGAGGGCCACAAGAGCTTGTCCGGGCGGGTGATCTGGACGCGAGCCGTTGTCATCGTGTCCGAGGCTATACCGCGGGGGTAGGGCTCTGGGTCCCTCCGCGGCGCCGCCTACGCCCTTCGTCCAACCAGCCCCGGCACCCGGCGACTCGGGTGGGAGTGGATCTGGTCACCCCGTGCCATCGAGCCGGCCACGCTCGATGCCGATGCAATGAGGTGAGAGGACGGAGCACAGAGGACGGAGCACATGGAACGGGTACGCCAACAGCACAAGAGCCATCATCGCGCCAGGGCCGAAGCAACGGGGGACGAGTCGGTCGAGCACGGCGTGGACGCAAGGCAGCTCGAGCGGGAGTTGGACGAGCTCCTCGACGAGGTCGATGCCGTCCTCGAAGAGAACGCGGAAGAGTTCGTCAAGGCGTACATCCAGAAGGGCGGCGAGTAGGCTCCGCCGATCGCCGATCGCCGAACCCGGGCCGTTGCCGGTTGGCCCTGGAAAGACCCCCGGCGCATACTCGGTTCTCGGAACCGGAGTCGGGGGTCGAGCCGTGACCGAGGAAGCGGTGCAGCGGGCCGAACCGACGCGGCCGCCGGCCACCGCCTACGTGAGATGGAACCTGATCGTCCTGTGCGTGGCGATCGTCCTCCTCGCGACGACCGCACTGGTGGCCCGGCACGAGCTCGCCGCGCTCGAGGTCAGGATCTTCCGCGCGGTGAATGAGCTCCCCCAGGGTCTGCACACGGTGGTGTGGCCGTTCATGCAATACGGCACGTTCATCACGATCCCGGCCCTCGCGGTGGTCGCGCTCGTGTTCCGTCGGTTCCGGCTGGCCCTCGCCATCCTGGTCGCCGGGGTCGGCGTGTACCTGGTGGCACTCGTGGTCAAGGGTTTCGTGGATCGCGGCCGCCCCGCCGCTCTCATCACGGCAGTGGAAGAACGGGAGCTGTTCGGGGCGGACAGCCTGGGGTACCCCTCGGGACACGCCGCCGTCGCGGCTGCACTGACCGTCGTCGTGGCGGCCCACCTCTCGGTGCGGTGGGTGATCGCGGCGCTCGCGCTCGGGGCGATCGTGCTCCTCGGCCGGATCTACGTCGGCGCCCACCTCCCACTCGACGTCATCGGGGGGGCCGCCCTCGGCGCAATCGTGGGCAGCGTCGTCAACCTGGTCGTGCGTCCGCGGGCGCTACCGCCCCCCGGGTGAGATCGAATCGATCGAATCCATCCGCCCGCCTGCTACCAACGATCGCGGTGGACGACATCCTCGATGGCCCGGCGGTTCGGACGGTTCAATGGTCGGAGCGGACGGCCGGCGGGGAAGCCGAGCGCGATGAGGATCGCGCACTCCCGATCCTCGGGCACGCCGAGGATGCTGCGGGCCAGGTCCTGATCCCCGACCGAGGCGTGTCCGCTCCCGATCCCAAGGTCGGCCGCGGCGAGCATGATCGACATCGTCACCTGCCCGATGTCGTACTGGAGCGTGTCGCGCTCGTCCCGATCCTCGGAGGTCGGCACCACGAGGACGATCGTCGCCGCGGAGGCTCCGACGTGGGCCGCGTACCGCCATGTCCGCGCAAGCTCACGGAGCCGATCGCGATCCGTGACGACGACGAAGTCCCAGGCCTGTTGGTTCATCGAGGAGGGCGTTCGGCGCGCCGCCTCGAGGATCCGTCCGAGGTCGTCGTCGGGGATGGCCCGGTCCTCATACCTCCGAACGTTCCGGCGAGCCCGGAGCGCGTCCCAGGTCTCCATGCCCGGAACGATAGCCCTCGGGTGACCTTCGGCGCGCATGACCGAGCGGGCCGTCTCGGATATCAGGGGGAGTGAGCCGTGCTCGTCAGTCCTCGGCGAGCAGCGCGTAGATCTTCTTGCGCGCGTCCGCCAGGATCTCGGCGGCGTGCTTTCGCTGGGCCTCCGAACCCGTGCGCGCGACCTGCATGGCCGCGGCCGCGAGCTGGCCCCCGGCCTCGCGGAGCTGCCCGAGCCCCTCGCCGAGCGGCCCGAACTCCCACGGCTCCCCGCCCCCGCGCTCCCGGCGCTCCTCGAGCTCGGCCCGGCCCGCGTCGGTGATCGTGTAGACGCGCTTGCCGTCCCGCTCCTCGCTCGTGACGAGCCCCTCGTCCTCGAGCAGCTGTAGCGTCGGGTAGATCGATCCCGGACTCGGCCTCCACGCCCCGCCGCTCCGCTGCTCGAGCTCGCGGATCAGGTCGTAGCCGTGCATGGGGTTGTCCGCCAGCAGCGAGATCAGCGCGGTTCGAACGTCGCCTCGCCGCGCGCGCCGGCCTCCGCCCCACGGCGGGCCGGCGAACCAGGACTTCTCCCAGTGCCGACCCCCGAAGGGGGAGTCGTGGTGGTGCGGGTGCCTCGGATGGCGCATGATCCGCTCCTTTCGACATCTCGTCAACGTGTCGCGATATATCGTAACACGTCGACAGTCCGTGGGCGAACGGGACACGTTGCCCATCCAGAACCGATATCGAGGAAGAGATCCGGGGCGTCACCACGGTACGTGTCAGACGGGTGACCAGGCCACGAAGTCCCCGTCGGCGACGAGGGCCGCCGCGCGATCCGCCCGGGCGGACTGGATCCAGATCCCCTCCTCGCCGTCCTCGTTCGTCCCCGGGTAGGCGAACGCGCTGCTGTCGGGCGACCACAGGCTCATGCTCTGCGCGTACTGCTCGAAGTACTGCAGGTAGTCGACGGCGATGAGCTCGCTCGGGACGAAGCGCGGCGTGAGGAACGAGGACGACCCGTCCCACACGCCCCAGCGGTACCAGAACTGCTCCGTGTCGGGAACCGCGTCCAGGAACAGCAGGCGCGACCCGTCGGGACTCCAGAAGAACGACGCGATGGCGTGATCCGTGATCTCGACCGTCTCCCCGGTACCGACGTCGATGACCGAGAGCGGAAGCGTGCGCTCGGGCTCCAGCACCTGGAACGCGATCCGATCGCCGTCGGGGCTCACCACGAAGGCGATCAACCCGTCGTACGGGACGAGGGTCCGTTCCCTTCCGGCCTCGGTGCCCCGCACGACGAGTCGCTGGTCGCCCGCGTCGATCGAGGCGTAGACGAGGGTGCGGCCGTCGGCGGTCCACACCGGCGCGGAGAAGGAGCCCGGTCGTTCGGCGACCGTCGTCGGCGAGCCGTCGAGGTCGAGCCGCTCGAGCCGGTCCTCGCCGACGTGCACCAGAAGCTCGTCGCCGTTCGGTCCCCACGAGAGGTACAACGGCCGGCCGGTGTCGAGCGGGGTGCCCGCGCTCCGGCCGGCGACCTCCAGGATGCCGAGCTCGATCGCGGCCTCGCTCGGCGACCCGAGGTAGGCGATCCGGGTCGACGTCGGGTCCCACGACAGGTAGAAGGGGACGACCGCGGTCCGGGCCTCGGTGGGTCTCTTGCCGCGGCCGGTGGACGTGGCGACCGCGGCCGAAAGCGAGCCCGCCTCCGTGATCTCGACGTGGACCCACCCGACGCTGCGACCGTCCGGTGACCACGTCGGTTGCCGGACCTGGCTCCGGCCGGCCTCGACCTCGTCGAGGACGAGCTCGTTCGAGCCGTCCGGATCCATCGTCACCAGGTCGCCCGCGGCGTTGACGATGGCGAGGCGACCGGGGAGGCCGGCGACCTCCGATGCGACGGTTGGGGTGGCGCCCTCCGAGGGGGCGTCGGTCGTCGGCCCCGCCGACACGTCGATGTCGACGTCGGGCAGGTCCCGCCGCTCCGGCTCGGACGTGCACGAGGCCGCGAGGACGAGCACCAGCACCGCCACGGAGGCGCCCCGCCGGCATCCGCGCGCGCGACCGCCGACGCGCGCGCGCGTGGTGGAGCTCATCCCGGCAGTGTCGAACGGGGCGCCGATCCTCGCAAGGCAGGGATCACGTCGGTGGGGCGTCGGCGTGAGGATCCAACTGCGGGAAACGCTCGCGAAGGTGCAAGATGGGAGGACGGAGAAGCGGGAAGGAGGCCGTCATGGAGGTCAACGACGTCATCTCGCAGGCGCGGGACACGCTCACCGTCAAGCGCGTGTTCGGCGAACCCTATGAGAGGAACGGCGTGACCGTGATCCCGGCCGCCAGGGTTCAGGGCGGCGCCGGAGGAGGAGGCGGGGAGGGTCCCGATGGCCAGGGCAAGGGCTCGGGAAGCGGTTTCGGCCTCAACGCCCGCCCGGTGGGGGCGTTCCTCATCAGGGGCGACGAGGTGATGTGGCGGCCCGCGGTCGACCTCAACAAGGTCATCCTCGGAGCCCAGGTCGTCGCCGTCGTCGCCCTGCTCACGATCCGGACGATCGTCAAGACTCGCGCCAAGTCCAGGGCCTGAGCGCGCCACCTCGGCTCCGGCGAATCAGAGATGGCGCGCGTTCGAAAACCGAAGGTCGACAAGTCGGGCCGCACCAGCGCTGGCATCCTGTTGTGGCGCGAGCCGGCGGGTCGCCTCGAGGTGCTGCTCGGCCACCCGGGGGGGCCGTATTTCGCGGGCAAGGACGCGGATCACTGGACCGTGCTGAAGGGCGAGGTGGATCCGGGCGAGGACCTGCTCGCGGTCGCCCGGCGCGAGTTCGAGGAGGAGACGGGTCATCCGCCGCCGGAAGGTCGGACGATCGAGCTCGGCGAGATTCGCCAGAAGTCCGGCAAACGCGTCCTGGCCTGGGCGGTGCAGGGAGACCTCGACACGGCGACCGCTGTGAGCAACTCGTTCGAGATGGAGTGGCCTCCCCGATCCGGTCGCATTCGGGAGTTCCCCGAGATCGATCGCGTCGAGTGGTTCGGCCTGCACGATGCCCGCGAGAAGATCAAGGCCGCACAGGCCCCGTTCCTGGATCGGCTCGAACGGACGCTGGCAGACCAACACGACCAGGCGCGATGACCGTCACGCGCTCGGAGCCGCGTCCATCTCGATCACGCCGTAGACGTTGCCATCTGGTGCCCGGAAGTGCGTCCAGGTGAGACCCACCTCGTCCGATCGAACGGGGCCGAGCAGGATCGGGACGCCGGCAGCGCGGAGCTCCTCGGTCGCGGCCGCCACGTCCTCGACCAGGAACTCCACCACAGGTCCGGTCGTGTAGTGGTCGTTCTGCGTGGGTCCGAACACCTCGGCGATGCTGCCGTCCGGCAGCCGGAAGGCCCACATGTCGTCACCACCGTGCATGGGCCGAAGCGCGAGGGTGCGCTCGAAGAAGTCGACCATGGCCGCGGGCTGGTCCGTTCGGGTTCCGACGAAACCGATCTTGAGCACCTTCACGATCTACCTCCTTCGCAGCGAGCTCCACATGTCGTTCACGGACGAGGCCCTCGTGGCTGCGCCTTCGCCTGCATCCGGAGGTACGAGTCGACCCCGGCGACGCGGCGCTCGATGAAGCGAGGGATGAGCGGGGCGTCACGGAGCTCCCGGTCCTCGATCAGCTCCGGATCCACGAGCGCCACGTCGCGCCCCCGGGTGCGAAGAGAACAGCTCCCCGCAGCCAGGACGTTCTTCACCCAGTCGACGTCGGCTCCGTAGGTGAGGAAGAACAGGTACGCGTCCCCTCGACGGAACACGTTGATCGGCGTCCGATACTCCCGTCCGCTCATGCGGCCACGGTGCGTCATGACCGCGAACGCCGGGAGCCACGAGGCCACCGGGCGGAGAACCGGATCGAGGTACCGCGTCGCGATACGGCGGAAGCGCCAGGCACGCGTGCGGGCCTTCATCACGATTCGTGAGCCCCTGTCAGCCGTCTCGTGAGCCTAGCATCGCGCGGTCCGACGGAAGCACCGGGGCGGGTGGCTATCGGACTTCGGATGACGTTAGGCTGAGAGGCCACGGCCAGGAGGTGACCATGAGGAAACTCTTGATCGGGCTGCTGATCCTCGGTGGCGTGATCGCCGCGATCGCCGTCATCAAGCGGCGCTCGGGCTCCGGCGTCGACGAATGGGATTCGTTCGCCGCCGATGACGTGTACCCGCAGGCGTCCAGGACCACGGCGAACACCGCCGACGCTGTGAAGGGCGCCGCCTCGACAGCCACGAACGCTGCCAAGGACGCGACCACGAAGACCACCGACGCTGTGAAGGGCGCCGCCTCGACAGCCACGAACGCTGCCAAGGACGCGACCACGAAGACTGCCGACGCCGCGAGGGGCGCCGCCTCGACAGCCACGAACGCTGCGAAGGACGCCGCAACGAAGGCCACCGATGCCGCCAAGGACGCGGCCGCGAAGGCCAAGGACGCGGCCGCGAAGGCGACCGACGCCGCGAAGGACGCCTGAGCGCGTCGAGACGAAGGAGGCCCGCATGTCGCATCAAGCCGCCCGCCGGGCGGGTCCCGCCTACTGGATCAGCCGCGCAATCATCGTGTTCGTCTATGGTTTCGCGATCGCGTGCATCGTCATCCTCGCGATGGCGTTTTTCCTCCAGCTCTTCAACGCGAATACGACGGCCCCCTTCGTCGACTGGGTCTACCGGGCGGCCAAGAGGATCATGCAGCCGTTCCGCGGGATCTTCCCTTCCGTCGAGGGCGAACAGGGTTCGGTCTTCGATGTTTCGATGCTCTTCGCCATGTTCATGTATGGGCTCCTCGCGCTGGGTGCGCATGGCCTGATCGATTGGATCGACCGGAAGATCGCGGCCAAGCGGTATGAGGAGATGCGGCAACCGGCCGCCACACCGGCGGCGAGCTCGGGTGTCGTGACGATCCCGACCACGGCTCCGGCCGTGTCCTCGCCCGTTCCCGAGGTCACGGCGCCACCGCCGGGGCCGCCTCCGTAGGGGAGGGACCGACCGACGCGGAACGCCTCGGCCACATCGCTGTCGAACGGCGATCTGGGCGAGCTGCTCCGGCGTGCCGCGCGCGAGGAGACCGACCACCGCCGCAGGGCGCTGGAGCGGGCATCGAGGGCCGCGTGGTTCTGGCCGGAGGAGGCGGGCGAGGTCGCGGCTTCGGGGCGGCCGCTGACGGAGCTTCGTGCCGTCGGACCCTGGGTCGCCGCCCGGATCGAGGCGTGGCTCGAGGATCCTCCCACGACCGAGCCCGACGAGACGCGGCGTGGGTTCCTCACGTACGCGGAGGTCCGCCGAACGCTGGACGACGACCCCGCATGGGAGGCGACCCCGTGCGCCGACCTCCAGATGCACACGACGTGGAGCGACGGCACCCTCCCTCTCGAGGAGATGGTCCAGGCCGCGAGATCCCTGGGACGGCCGTTCGTAGCCGTCACCGATCACTCGCAGGCGCTCACGATCGCGAACGGCATGACCCCCGCCGAGCTCGCCGAGCAGGCGCGCGCGATCGACGCGTTGAACGTCGGGTTCGAGGCGGACGGGGATGCGTTCCGTGTGCTCCGCTCGATGGAGGTCGATCTGTTCCCCGACGGCACGCTCGACATGGATGACGACTCGCTCGCGAGCCTCGACCTGGTGCTGGGCGCGTTCCACTCCGAGCTGCGGTCGAAGGACGACCAGACCGAGCGCTACCTCGCCGCCCTCGACCAGCCGCGCCTGCACGTCCTCGCGCACCCGAAGGCCCGGATGTACGGGCGGCGGGTCGGCCTCGTCGCCGACTGGCACCGCGTGTTCGCCGAGGCCGCAAGGGTGGGGAAGGCGCTGGAGCTCGATGCGACGGTGTGGCGGCAGGATCTGAGCGTCGAGCTCGCCACCCTCGCGCGTCGGGAGGGCGTCGAATGGTTCACGATCGGGAGCGACGCCCACGCGGCGCGAGAGCTCGAGCTCCTCCCGTTCGGGATGGCGATCGCCGCGCTCGCCGGGATCCCGCGCGAGCGCATCCTCAACTACCGGCCGGTGGAGTTCGTCCGTGGATGGGTGCACGAACGGAGGAGCGCGTGAGCGGCTGGTGGCCCGCAGCCCCGTCGACCCTTGACCCGGGACCGATCGGCCGGCCGCGATACCGAAATCGGTATCGGACTCGCCGAGGAACAACGCACCTCTGAGGGTCAGCGATCCAGCAAAGGCTCGAGCCACTCCGGCACGACCCGGCCATCGAGCCGCACGAACGGCGGTTCGAGGTCGGGCACTCGCTCGAGGGTGGCGGCGGCCTCGTCGATCGAGATGGTGGAGCTGCGTCCCTCCGCCTCGATCTGCATCGGAACGAGACGCACGTCACCCGCCGTGCACACGCCCGTCGCCTCCGGCCGACGCAGGGCGAAGGCCATCGCCGCATCGATCGTCGACTGGTCGTCGAGCGGCTCGTACCACGTCGCGAAACGGCGTTCCTCGCCCGCCCTCCAGAGGTTCCTGGCAACGGCCTTGATCAACATGAGTCCGGCATCCTGCGCGCGGACCTCCTCGACGAGCGCCTCGAAGTCGTGCAGGTACTCCGGGTAGCGAGTGAGCCGGTAGTTGTAGGGAGTGAGGACGGTGTCGAAACGGAATCGTCGCAGCGCCTCCAGATGCACCGGGGGCGCCCTCATCCCGTGGCCGGTGATGCCGATCGCGGCGACGAGCCCTTCCTCACGGGCGCGGATCGCACCCTCGAGCGCCCCGCCGGATGCCGTTCGCCGGTCGAGATCGTCGAGGGCCCCGACGGAGTGAAGCTGGACGAGGTCCACCCGCGTGACCTGCAGCCGTTCGATCGAGCGGCGGATGCTGTCGTACGCCCCGGTTGCCGTCGAGTCTCCCGTCTTGGTCGCGAGGAAGATCCGATCGCGGATCGTGGGCATCCACGTTCCGAGCCTCAGCTCCGAGTCGCCGTAGTCCGCCGCCGTGTCGAAGTGATTGATGCCCGACTCCAGCGCAAGCCGGATCGAACGATCGGCGACCTCCTGCGTGACCTCGGAGAGGGCCGCCCCCCCGTAGATCAGCACGCTGCTCATGTGGCCGAGGCGCCCGAGTCTCCGCTGCTCCATCGGCGCTGAAACCTCCGGTCGACCTCTCCACCCTATCGAAGTGAACCCCGGGCAAGCAGACTCCCACGAGGCGAGGAGGGCGACTTCGCCGAACTCTCGTAGGCTCCGTTCGGTGCCGACTTCGAGGTCGGGCCACGGGGGTGCGGGAGGTCGACATGCGGATCGCATCGGGCATCCACCGCATCGGAGATCACAGCATCATCAACGCCTATCTCATCGAGGAGGCGAACGAGGTCACCCTCGTCGACGCGGGGGTGGCCGGCCTGTACCGCGACCTCCCGAAGGAGCTCGCGTCGATGGGCCGAACGATCGAGGACGTCCGCGCCCTGATCCTGACCCACGGTCACAGCGACCACGTCGGCTTCGCCGAGCGACTCCGCACCGAGCGACACATCCCGGTCTCGGTTCACGAGGCCGACGCCGCGCTCGCTCGCGGCGAGGTGCCGAACCCCTCGAAGGGTTTCGGCCCGACCAAGGTCGGACCGATGGTCGGGTTCCTCTGGTTCTCGCTGGTGCGTGGCGGCCTTCGGACCCATCACCTCGGTGAGGTCTCGACGTTTGGTGACGGCGCGACCCTCGACGTGCCCGGGAGCCCGGTCGTCACTCTCACGCCCGGCCATACGCCGGGGAGCGCCGTGCTCCACTTCCGGTCGCTCGGCGCGCTCTTGATCGGCGATGCGTTCGCGACCTACGCGGTGACGACGGGGGCTCGGGGCCCACGCATCGCTCCGTTCACCGCCGACGCCACACGAGCGGTCGAGTCGCTGACTCGGATCGAGGATGTGTCCTCGGACATGGTGCTCCCCGGACACGGCGATCCCTGGACGGGAGGCGTGCAGGGAGCCGTTCGGCTGGTGCGCGAGTCTGCTGCGTCGAACGTTCAAGGCTGACGCCGATCAGCGACGTGCAGCAGCGCGTGGTGGCCGAAGCGACTTGCGCACCACAGGCCGGGTGGGTTTCCGCCGGGCCACTTCCCGGAATCCGGCGCGGTCGTACATGGACTTTGCGCCGAAGAACATGTCGTCCGGGTGACTGCGTTGGTCCTTGTCCACCGGATACGCCTCCACGAGACGTGCGCCGCACGACCGGGCGTAGTCCACGGCGGCATTGAGCATCCGCTGTGATAGGCCTCGACCTCGAGCCTTGCGGTCGACGAAGAAGCACACGATGGACCACACCGGCCGGTCGTCCACGGGCCTCATCACCGGGGACCGGCGGAGCTTCGCGTAGTCCTCCCTGGGCCCCAGCGACACCCATGCGACCGGAACGCCGTCCTCGTACCCGATCAACCCGGGCACCGAGTCCCGATCAACGAGTGCCTTCATCGCCCGCCGGTTCTGCTGGCCGACGCCAGTACCGGCCCCGGCCTTCCGATAGAACATGCAGAAACAGGTTCGAACGATGGGCCGATCGAACAGCTCGACCAGATCAGGCCACCGTTCCTTCGTGACCGGGTGTGCTTCGAACCCCATCGGGCATCAATCTACCGGCCCGGAAGGGAGTGGTGCGCTGAGGACCCGTGCTTCCGTCACGTCACGTGAAGACCAGAAGGAGGGCGAAGGATGCAGCCGCACCCTGGCGTGTTCGTCTCGAAGGCCTCGACCGACGACTGGGAGTCCGATCCTGACGTGCCCGGAAGCCAGATGCACGAGCTCGTGCACGCCGACGGCCTTTGGGCCGGGCTGACGCGCTTCACGAGCGTGGACGGCCCGGTGCCGTGGACTCCCGAGCGGCGAGAGGTCGCGCTGATCTTGGAGGGATCCGTGCGGATCGAGGTCGCGGGTGGTGACACGCTAGATCTCGGGGTCGGGGATCTGTTCTCGCTTCCTCCAGGCGTCGCGACCACGTGGCATGTCACAGCACCGTTCGAAGAGATGTGGGTGCTCGCTTCGGACTGAGTCCCTTCGGTCGGACCTTCGGATGCAGCCTGATGCTGATCGCGCCCAGACGGGATCGTCCAGCGAAGACTAGAGACGTCTCAGGGCTTCCACGAGCCGGTCGACGTCGTCGCTGTCGTTGTAGGCGTGGAGGGAGATCCTGAGCCCGTCCGCTCGACGGCCGCAGACGATCCGGGCCTCGGAAGCGAGACGTTCCGCGGTCACCGCGGGGTCGTGGTCGGCGTGGCGCAGGGACACGATGTGGGGCGCCGCCGACGGATCGCTGGGCGGCCGGAACGGGCGCCACCCCAGCTCGGCGACCCGATCGACGAGGTGCGTCGCCAGACGCCGCGCGTGCTGCTCGATGCGCTCGAACCCCACCGACGAGAGCATCGCGATCGATGACTCGAGCCCGATGGCGGAGACGTACGACATCGTCGAGAGCTCGAAGCGGCGCGCGTCGTCGGCCAGGCGAAGCGTGAGCGGATCGAGATCGAACGGGTGCTGGGCACCCATCCAGCCGACGAGGCCCGGAACGAGGTTCACCAGATCCGGAACGAGTGCCAGCAGCGCCACGCCGCCGTGGGCCGACAGCCACTTGTAGCCGCTCGTCACAAGCGCGTCAGCACCCCACCCGATCGTGTCGACGACTCCCGCACCGGCGAGCTGCGTCGCGTCCACGACGACGCGGGCGCCGATCTCGTGCGCCCGCTCCGCAACCCGCCGGGCGTCGACCCTCGTGCCCGTCGCGAACTGGACCACGCTGAAGGCCACGACCACCGTCCCCGGATCGATCGCTTCGACGAGATCCTGCGTGAGGTCTCGGTTGGCGCGGTCGTCGATGAACCGAAGCGAGATCCCACCGCGCTGGGCGGCCGCGAGCCACGGGTACGTCACGCTCGGGAAGTCCGATCCGACGAGCAGGACGGTCCCCTGATCGGTCTCGAGCAGCGAGGTCACCTGGCCGAGCCCCTCGCCCGCGCCCGAGACGACGGCCACCGCCTCGGATGAGGTTCCGAGCACCTCGGCGCCGGCCGAACGGACGCCGTCCAGGATCGCGGTCTCCTGGTCGTCGTTGAGATAGAGGTTCCCGTACTGCGCCGTCTGGTTCAGGAAGCTCTCCATCGCATCGATCGTAGGTTCGGGGATCAGCCCCAGAGACGCCTGGTTGAGGTAGGTGCAGCGCTCGAGGGCGGCGTACCGATCGCGCGGAACGAGCGAGGGAATCGAGGACATCTGCGCCTCCAGGAGGGAACCGCCCACAGGATGATGGATCATCGCCGCGACGCTTGCCGGACCTTGGGCGGGTGACGGTTCCGCTGCCGTGACCGTCTGAGCCGGTCAGGAAACGAACCACTTCGCGCTCATTCGGCCGTCGAGCGCGGCTCGAGGATCACGACCGCTGTCTCTCGCGGGCGTCGCGCAGCGAAGCCGTCAAGCTTCTGGTCGATTTCGCGCCAGCGGTGCCACATTGCCGGTCTCGCTCGTGCCGATCGGGCACACGCGGGGCTGTCGGGTCCTACGCCCGCTCGCGGACGACCTGCTTCGGACGCTTGTCGTCGCGCAGGCCGAGGTATCGGGGATGTCGGAGCTTGCCGTCCGGGGTCCACTCGCTGAAGCCGACCTGTGCGACGAGCTTGGGCCGTACCCAGTGCACGCCCTTCGTCGACACGCCCCTCGCGTCGGTGATCGGTGGAACCGCCTGCTCGAGGGGGCGGAGGAGTCCCGTGAGCCTGGCGAGCTCGCGCTCGTTGAACCCCGTACCCACCTTGCCGCCGAACCGCAGCGCGCCGTCTTCGTGGTAGCCGACCAGCAGGGCTCCCAGCCCGGAGCGCGACCCATGGGGATCCGTCCACCCCAGCACGACGAACTCCTGCTCGTTCACGCACTTGAACTTCAACCAGTCCTTCGAGCGTCCGTGCGTGTAGGGAGCAGAGGCGCGCTTGGCGATGAGGCCCTCCCAGCCCTTCTCGCACGCGGCGCGGAACGCGACCTCGCCCTCCTCGTCCAGGTGCTCCGAGAAGCGGATCGGGTCCGTGAAGGCGAGCGCGCCGTGCAGCACGGACTTCCGCGCGACCAGCGGCAGCGCGGACAGGTCGTAGCCGTCGAACCAGATCAGGTCGAACAGGTAGAAGACCACCGGCACGGCCGCCACCTGTGCCTCGCTTGGTCTCGCGTTCTGCATCCGTTCCTGCAGGCGGGAGAACGAGGTGACATCTCCCCGGAAGGCCACGATCTCACCGTCGGCGATCAGCGGGGCGGTCTCGTTGCGAAGGATGGCTTCGGCGAGATCCGGGTAGTGGGACGTGCGGTCCTTCTCGTTCCTCGTGATCAACCGGACGGTCGAACCACGCCTCCACAGCAGCGAGCGCTGCCCATCCAGCTTGGCCTCGAACACCCATGCGGGATCGGAGAACGGGTCCTTGGCAAGCGTGGCCAACATGAGCGGCGTGAAGGCCGGCATCGCGCGACGCCGGAGCAGGCGACGATCGCGCGCGTCGAGTTCGTCGAGGATGGGCTTCATGCGGAGAGGGGCCGACGTCGCCCGCATCGTACGCCCCGGCGCGAGACGGAGCGTCTCGTCTACCGCTCCAGCAGCGCCTTCAGGCCCGTCAGGGCGGTCTTCCAGCCCTCCTCGGACGCGGCCTTCGCCTCCTCCGAGGGCAGGTTGCGTTCGGTGATCGTCAGCTCGGTCGATCCGTCGCGCCCCGAGAGCGCCCAGGTGACCTCCTGATAGTTCTCCGGAGTGTCGGGCACACCCGAGACCTCACTCCAGTGGGTGTGGACGAGCAACGCGGGCGGATCGATCTTCAGGATCTCGCCCTTGTCCACGTACGGCTTGCCCTGCCACTCGCCTCGATGGATCAGCTGGCCGCCGGGTTCCCAGTCGCTCTCCGTGTCGACCCCGAAGAACCACTGCTTGATCAGCTCGGGGGTCGTGATCGCCTTCCAGACCTCGTCGATGGGTGCACCGATCGTGATCGAGCTGCTGCCGCCGAGCTCGTTCATCGCGCTGACCTCCTACGTGGCCGTGCGCCTCTCCATCCGTACCCAGCCTCGCCTCGGTGCACGCCAACGTCGCCCCTGCGTCGTTTCCACGAAGACGCCTCGCGCCAGTTAGGGAGAGCGTCCGGTGCCGGCACGAGGGCGGACCGGCGGTGGGCGCATGGTCGGGGCCGCCTCGGCCCGCGCGGGCGCGCCGAAGCTCAGCAGCCGGCCCCCGAACGCCACCGCGCACAGACCGAACCACGACAGGCCGATCGCGAGCCCGGCCAACGCGTCCGAGAAGAAATGCACGCCCAGGAGCACCCTGGTGCACCCGACAGCGACGCCGATCGCAAGGGCGGCGCCGGCGAGCGCGGCGCGGGCCTTCGGCGAGCTGCCGATCGCGAGGACGAGGGCAACCGCCAGGTAGGTGGCCGTGGCGGCGGTGGTGTGACCGCTCGGGAAGGACGTGCCCGTGAAGTCCGCACGGGGACGCAGCTCGGGACGGGCGCGGTCAATGAGGATCTTGATCGTGTTCGAGATCAGCATCTGCCCGAGCACGACCATCAGCACGAAGAGCGGGACGGCCCATCTACGCCATCGCCAGAGCCCGTAGGCGCCGACGGCGATGCCGATCCCGACGATCGTCTCGGTATCGCCGAGGTGCGTGAGCGCCCCGAGCACGCCGTCGGTGAAGGCGGTGGCCCGCGCCTCGGCCCACCGTTCGACGGCGAGATCCACGGTGACGACCCCGAGATCCCGCCGGATCATCCAGGCGAACAGGCCGACCACGGCGCCCGCCACCACGATGCCGATCAGGGCAGCGGTGAGCACGAGCCCGGTCGCGGTCGCGCGATCCAATCGCGAACGCAGGAAATTGCGGGGCTTCGGATGTTTCCGGAGCTTTGCCCCGATCGCCTCGGACGCACTCAGCGCCGGATCCGCCTTGGGCCAGTGGCGCACGACGAGGTAGCCGGTGAGGGCCGCGACGACGCTGAGCACCGCGACCACGAGCAGCACCACGGTGTCGAAACCTCCTTCCGAGACGTGATCGAGGTTTCCCCGGACGCCGTCCGTGGGAAACACCACCCAGACGGAAGGGGACCCTTGGAACCGGTACGAGCGGGCAGCCTGCCCGACCGACTCGCCCGGCGCTCGCGAACGCGGCGCCCGGTCGTCGCCGGCATCGCGGTCGGGGTGAGCGGCTACGTCGTCATGACCACGATCCTGGTCGCGCTCGGCCTCCTGTTGACGAAGGTCCTGCTCGACGGGCCGGTCGGACGGTGGGACTACGCGCTCGATCGCTGGTTCTTCCTCCAGCGCCAGGCCACGTTCGACGCGATCACCGAGTGGGGTTCCATGCTCGGCGACACCATGGCGGTGGTCGGCGTCGCGGCGGTGGCCGTCGTGGTCCTGGCGATCGGCCGCCATTGGGCGCACATCGCGTTCCTGGTCGGGGCACTGGTGATCGAGGTGACGACCTTCGTGACCACCACATTCGTCATCGACCGCGAGCGCCCGACCGTGCCGCACTTGGACCCGGGGCCCCCGACATCGAGCTTCCCCTCGGGACATGTGGCGGCGTCGATCGTCCTGTACGTGGGCCTCGCGCTCATCATCACCTCGCTCGTTCGGTCGAGGTTCGTTCGGGCGATGGCGTGGATCGCGGCCATCGCCCTGCCGATCTTCGTCGCGCTCTCGCGCCTGTACCGAGGTATGCACCATCCGACCGACGTGATCGGGAGCGTGATCGGGGCGCTCGGCTGTCTGGCGTTCGCGTTCCTCGCGACGAGGACCGGCGTGGCCGTCGCCGAGGCGAACGAACGTGCCGCGAGCGAGGACTCCCGACCGCCCGCTCTCGATGGCCAACGGCCAGCCACGACAACCACTCCCGCCCTCCCGAACACGCCCGCCGACGTCGAGGTGTCGCCGTGACCTCCGTCGGGGTGGTGGCACACGCCGAGAAGCAGCTGGGCGGCGGGCTCGCCGAGCTCCGCAAGACCTTGGCCGAGTACGGCATCAACGATCCGCCCTGGCACCAGGTGCCGAAGAGCAAGTACGTGTCTGACCGCGTCGATGAGCTGGTCGAACAGGGTGTCGACCTGCTCTTCGTGTGGGGCGGCGACGGCACCGTGCAGCGCGCGATCGATGCCGTCGTCGGAAAGCCCGTGACCCTGGCGATCCTGCCGGCCGGCACGGCCAACCTGCTCGCCACGAACCTCGGCCTGCCCGACGATCTCGATGCCTGCGTCCGGATCGGCCTCGACGGCGACCGCCGCGGGCTGGACGTCGGGAAGGTGAAGGGAGAGCACTTCGGCGTCATGGCCGGTGCCGGGCTGGACGCGATGATGATCCGGGCGGCAGATGCGGGACTGAAGGATCGGGTCGGGCGCATCGCCTACGTGTGGACCGGCGCGAAGAACGTGCAGATGGACCCCGTGGAGATGTCGATCGACGTCGACGGAGCTCGCTGGTTCGAGGGGGAGGCGAGCTGTGTCTTGGTGGGGAACGTCGGCGACGTGTTCGGAGGCCTGTCGGTGTTCACCGACGCGGTACCGGACGACGGCTATCTCGACCTCGGCGTCGTGACGGCGGACGGTGCGTGGGAGTGGGCACGAACCCTCGGTCGCGCGGTCGTCGGCGATGTCAGTGCGTCGCCATTCGTCAACACGACCACCGGCCGATCGTTCGAGGTCCGCCTGGCCTCCTCGATGCCGTATCAGCTCGACGGAGGCGATCGGAAGGCGAGCAAGAAGCTGAAGGTCAAGGTGAAGCCGGCGGCGATCACCGTCTGTGTTCCCGAAGGAGCCTCCTCATGAGCAGCGCGAACTATGTCCCGGAGACCTGGAACCTCACCGGATCCGACGCCAAGGAGACGCTCTCTGAGGTCGGGTCACGCCGGTTGCTTCGCGACGCGTTCCAGCGCCTGCGGGCCTCGGACGGATTCAGTCACGCGCGTTCGATGGCGTTCCTCACCGCGCTGATCCTCGTCCAGGGGGTCATCGCCCTCGTTGGCCTCGCGAGCGCCCTCGACGAGGGCAGGGTGAGCCAGGCCATCGTCGGGATACTCAAGGACGTCTTCCCCGGGCCCGCGGGAACGGTGCTGACCGATGCGGTTCAGCAGGCGCACGAGGCCGGTGCTCAGCAACGTTCCCTCGCGCTCACGTTGGGGGTGATCGGTGCGCTGGTCACCGGGACGACGCTCCTGGGACAGGTCGAGCGATCGATGAACCGCATGTACGGCAACGAGAGCGATCGCCCCACGCTGCGCAAGTACGCGCGGGCATTCGTCCTGACGATCAGCGCGGGCCTGCTGGCGGTCGCCGCCTTCTTCGCGACGACCCTGGGGCGCGGGGCCGCCACCTTGTGGGAGGACCCGGCCGCCCGGGACGTCTGGAACATCGTCCGATGGCCGTTGGCGTTCGTTCTGCTGGTCGGCGCGACCGTCTGCATCTTCCGCTGGAGCCCGCGCCGTCACCAACCCTCGTGGTCCTGGCTCACGTTGGGCGCGCTCCTGTCCGTGACGCTCGTGCTGATCGTCACGATCGCGCTCGGCGGGATCTTCAGCCTGAGCTCGAACCTCGGTCAGACGTACGGCCCGCTCGCCGGGTTCGTCGCGCTGTTGCTCTGGACCGTCCTGACCTCCATCGCCCTGCTCTACGGCGTCGCCGTGGCGGCCCAGCTGGAGGCGGTCCGCGCGGGGGTGCCGGCGCCCCGCAGACCCGCCCAGACGGCCGGGGTCACGCCCGAACCGACGAGATCGGAGGCGCCGGCCCCACCGGCCCCGGCCCGCGTGGCCTCATGACCACCATCGACATGAGCCGGCCTCAGCGCGCGTCCGAGGACCGGGCCGACGAGATCCGCCGCACGCTCGAGGGCGTCATCGGGGTCCCCGCCACGGAGGGGAACCTCGTCGACGTGCTCGTCAACGGCGACCAGATCTTCCCCGCGATGCTCGACGCGATCGGCGAGGCGCGGCGCACGATCGATCTGCTGACCTTCGTCTACTGGCGCGGCGGGATCGGCACAAAGTTCGCCGAGGCGCTTTCGGACAAGGCGGGCTCGGGTGTTCGGGTTCGGGTGTTGCTGGACGCATGGGGCGCGTCCTCGATCGACCCGGGCCTGGTCTCCGAGATGGAGGACGCGGGCGTGCGCGTCCGATGGTTCCGACCACTGCACCGGTTGCAGCCGACGAAGGTCAACCATCGGACGCACCGCAAGGTCATGATCGTGGACGAGGAGACCGGGTTCACGGGCGGTGTCGGCATCGCCGATGAATGGAAAGGCGACGCCCGGAGCGAGGACGAGTGGCGGGACACCCACTTCCGCGTGCGTGGGCCCGCCGTGGATGGACTGCGCGCCGCATTCCTGGACAACTGGCTCGAGACCGACCCCGAAGTGTTCGACGCGTCGATCGACCGGTTCCCCGATCAGCCGCAGCCGGGCGGGGCAGTGATCCAGTGCGTCCGGGGAGCCTCGGAGGTGGGTTGGAGCGACATCTCGACCCTGCTCCTCGCGTTGCTCCAGCTCGCGAAGGATCGGATCCGCATCACCACGGCGTACTTCGTTCCGGACGACGAGCTGATCGGGCAACTGAGTGCGGCGAGCGACCGCGGCGTGAAGGTGGAGATCCTGCTTCCCGGACCGCACGGCGACAAGCGCTTCGTCCAGCTGGCTGGGCAGGCGATCTACGAGCAACTCCTGGAGCACGGCGTCCGCATCTGGCACTACCAGCCCACGATGCTGCACGCGAAGATCATGACGGTGGACGGCCTCGTGGCGAACGTCGGCTCCGCGAACTTCAACGCGCGCTCCACCGAGCTCGATGAGGAGATCAACCTGGTGGCGCTCGACCCCGACGTCACCCGCCAACTCGATCGGCAGTTCGACGTCGACCTCGAGCGGAGCGAGGAGATCCAGCCAGGCCGATGGGAGGATCGCTCGGTCGGCCGACGGGTCCTCGAGGGCATCACGAGGCCGCTCCGACACAAGATGTGACGCGGGCGCGGGCTGGGAGTGGATTATCCGGAGGCGTTGAATTGGCGTTTCCCACGACAGACATGCCTGGGCACCGGAGGCTTCACGAGCGAGTATCGCTCGCGATCAATACTGGCTCTGAGGCTACTGACTCGGAGATCGCCAACTTGCGCGCCGAGATCTCGCGCCTGCACGACCCGGCCGAGCTCGAGAACTTCCTCGTCCTGCCTGAGATGGTGAGATCGGGCGAAGTCGCGTTCGTACGCCCGGGCCCGCCGACCCCACCGACTGCTGATCCGCCGTGACCCCGCGGAAGCCATGTGCTCAGGAGCGTTTGGGCGTATCCAGGAGTGGGTAGTCCTGCCTTTTCGCTGCCAGTGGCCGCCCCGAGCGGCCCGAAGGGGGGGTGCAGGCCATGGCTGCGATGTCACGGCTCTGCGACATCGACCACGTGCGGCCGGCCGTGGGGTCGATCCAGGTCATCCGACCGGGTCAACCTCCCGAGACCCTGTACCTCTGCGAGGAGCATCTCGCCGAGCGCCGCCGGATGGGATCCGGCCTCGGCTCGGGCTTCGGCGGGCTGGGGATGTTCGACGACTTCTTCTCACGCTTCTTCTCGGATTCGGCCGTCGGAGCCGGCGGTGGTGTGGGCAGCCCCGGCGGCACCGGGGGCGCTCCGGCGCGGCGCGGCGTCGAACAGATCGACGTCACCGAGCGGTTCAGCGACGCGACGCGGGAGCTCCTGCAGAGGGCCGCGCAAACGGCCGCGACCTGGGGGAGCCTCGATCTCGACACGGATCACCTCCTGATTGGAGCCCTCGGCGACGAGGTGGTCATGAACCTGCTCGAACAGGCCGGGGCGGATCCGAAGTCGATCGCCGCGGAGATCGAGGACGCGGCCGAGAAGGGTCAGCCGCTCGACGTGGCGCCCTCGCTCGCGCCGGACGCAAAGCGCGCGATCCTCGGGGCGTACGAGGAGGCGATGGAGCTCGGCGCGTCGTACATCGGCCCGGAACACGTCCTGCTATCGCTCGCGCGGGACGAGGACACCGAGGCTGGCGCGACCCTTCGGAAGTTCGGCCTGTCGCACACCAAGCTTCGCGGCCTGGTGGTCCGCGGCGTCGATCGCGAGGGCCAGGCGAGGGAGCGGAGTGTCACCAAGACGGTCGACGAGTACAGCCGTGACCTGACCGGGCTCGCTCGCGAGGGCAAGCTCGACCCGGTGATCGGACGGGCCGACGAGATCGAACAGACCGTCGAGATCCTCTCGCGGCGCACCAAGAACAACCCCGTGCTGATCGGCGATCCCGGCGTCGGCAAGACCGCGATCGTCGAGGGCATCGCACAGCGGATCGTGAACGACGAGGTCCCCGAGACGCTCGCCGGGCGCCGACTCGTGGCGCTCGACCTGGCGGGGATGATCGCCGGCACGAAGTACCGAGGAGAGTTCGAGGACCGCCTGAAGGCCGTGATCGACGAGATCCGCGACAACAGCGACCAGATGATCGTCTTCATCGACGAGATGCACACCGTGGTCGGGGCCGGCGCGGCCGAAGGCGCGATGGACGCCTCGAACATGCTGAAGCCGGCGCTCGCGCGCGGTGAGCTCCACGTGATCGGCGCGACGACGATCGACGAATATCGGAAGAACGTGGAGAAGGACCCGGCGCTCGAGCGCCGCTTCCAGCCCGTGTTGATCCGCGAGCCAACGGTGGACGAGACGATCATGGTGCTGCGGGGCCTGAAGGATCGGTACGAGGCCTTCCACCGGGTGCGGATCCCCGACGAGGCGATCGTCGCGGCCACGGAGCTCTCCGACCGCTACATCGGCGATCGGTTCCTGCCGGACAAGGCCATCGATCTGATCGACCAGGCCTCGGCGCGCGTGCGCCTCCGCGCCAAGACCAAGCCGGTCGACACGAAGGCGATGGAGGAGGAGATCGGCCGCCTCGAGCGTGAACGCGATCAAGCGGTCGGTGCGGAGGACTACGCCAAGGCGAACCAACTGAAGACGACCCTGCAGGAGAAGCAGGATGCGCTGTCCGGACAGAAGCACCCTCGCCAGCGGGCGCCGGAGGTCACCGTCGACGACGTTGCGGAGGTGGTCTCGCGAGCCACCGGCATCCCAGTCTCACAGCTCACGCAGGAGGAGCGCGACCGTCTCCTCAAGTTGGAGGAGCGGCTCCACGAGCGGGTGGTCGGACAGGACGAGGCCGTGGAGGCCGTCGCCGAGGCCGTTCGCCGAGGCAGGGCAGGTCTCGGAGACCCGAACCGTCCCGTCGGGAGCTTCCTGTTCCTCGGGCCGACGGGCGTCGGGAAGACGGAGCTCGCGAGGACGCTCGCCGAGGTGCTGTTCGGCGACGACGACCTGATGATCCGGTTCGACATGAGCGAGTTCCAGGAGCGGCACACCGTGAGCCGGCTCGTCGGGGCGCCGCCCGGGTACGTCGGCTACGAGGAGGCCGGGCAGCTCACCGAGGCCGTCCGGCGCAAGCCCTACTCGGTGGTGTTGCTCGACGAGATCGAGAAGGCGCACCCCGACGTGTTCAACCTCCTGCTGCAGATCCTGGACGACGGACGACTCACCGATGCCCAGGGCCGCACCGTGGACTTCAAGAACACGGTCGTAATCATGACGAGCAACCTCGGTGCCGAACGAATCCAGGCGCACGCCCGTCGGAACGAGGACTTCGAGGAGCTGAAGGAGGACCTGATGCAGCTCCTGCGGTCCCACTTCCGGCCCGAGTTCCTCAACCGGATCGACGAGATCATCGTGTTCCGGGCGCTCACCAAGGAGCAGGTCATCCAGATCGCCGAGCTGCTCCTGGACCGGGTCCGGCGGCGTCTGCGCTCGCAGCGGATCGACCTGACATTCACGCCGGAGGCCGAGGCCTTCCTTGCCGATCGCGGCTACGACCCCGAGTTCGGGGCCCGCCCACTGCAGCGGACAATCCAGCGGCTCGTGGAGAACCCGTTGTCACGGATGCTGCTCGACGGGGGGATCCAAGAGGATGACGCCGTCACGGTCGGCGTGGTCGACGGAGGGCTGGACTTCGACGTGCGGAGGCCCGCGGGGTCGGAGAAGAAGGACGAGAAGTCCCGCTAGATGGGAAAAGTCGGGCGAGGAGAAGGAACTGGTCGCAGACGCAGGTTGATCGAGTGAGATGAGTTCGCCCACCCAGAGGGGGGCGGCGTTTCGCCGGGTCCTACCTCCTATCCCGTCCTCCACGTGATG
>Ga0307301_10000125_pt1 | contig 21041 bp, 17 predicted proteins | sample ER_DNA_182_FD_194506 | JGI IMG/M metagenome (GOLD analysis project Ga0307301, IMG submission 194506) | Bulk soil microbial communities from the East River watershed near Crested Butte, Colorado, United States - ER_DNA_182 | ecosystem: Environmental > Terrestrial > Soil > Floodplain | place...
AGGAGGGCCCGGCGGCGGCCAGGTACACGCCCTGGCGGACCGGGACGCCCTTGGCCTGGCCGGCGGCGACGGCTGCGGCCCGCAGGGCCGGGTCGTAGGCGCCGGCCAGGTCGACGAAGTCGGGGGCGCCGCGCAGCGGGTTGTCGAACAGGAAGCTGATGTGGTCGGTGAGGACCATCAGGTCGGCCGGGTCGTAGTCCAGGTTGAGGCCGCCGGCGGCGTTGGTCGCGACCAGGGCCCGGCAGCCGACCTCGGCCGCGACCCGGGTCGCGAAGGCGACCTCGGCCGCGCTGTAGCCCTCGTAGGTGTGGACCCGGCCCGCCAGGACCAGCACGGGCACGCCGGCCAGGCGCCCGGCCACCACCGCCCCGGCGTGGCCCGGCACCTTGGGCACCGGCATGCCGGGCAGCCCGGCGGCCGGGATCCGGGTCGCGTCCTCGACCTCGTCGGCCAGCCCGCCCAGCCCCGACCCGAGCACCAGCGCCACCACCGGCCGCCCGGCCAGCCGCGGTTCGAGGGCCGCCGCGGCCGCCCGCACCGCCTCGGGCACGGCCGGTCGGGCGGGCTGCTCCCCCGCCGGCCCGGCCGCCACCTCCTCCGGGCTCCCACCCGGGGGGCCCTCGGTCATCACGTCGCTCCGGCCCTGGTCACCGCGGCGGGTCGGTCTCGGCGGACAGGGCCGCCTTGACCTGGTCGAGGGTGCGGATGGGGGTGGGGTCGACGCCTCGGGCGATGCCGAGGTAGGTGGAGGTGAAGTCGGCGAAGGCGGTCAGGCGGGCCAGGCGGGCCAGGTCCGGCCCCTTGCCGGCGGCGCGGACCACCGGGTCGCGGGCGCCGACGGCCTTCAGGACGGCCTGGACCCGGCGGCCGTCGCGGTCGTGCTCGCCGGCCTCATCGCGCAGCAGGACCAGCTCGCGACCCGGGCCGACCCCGCCCTCGAGGCCCATGACGTCGTTGTGGTTGGCCTCCGGGAGGGCCCCGGAGACGACCGAGACCTTGGCGTTCTCGTTGCACTGGGTGCGGAACCGGGTGGCCGCGACCGCCCCCACCTGGCCGCTGCCCCAGACGACGGGCAGCCGGTCCAGCAGCCGCAGCGCGGCCTGCTTGGCCGGGTTGGCGGCCGTGGACACGTCCGGGCCGAGGGCCGCGGTCTCCTCGTCCAGGGCGTCGGCGGCGGCGGCGACCCGGTCGGTCAGCGGCGGCAGGACCCCGGCCGCCTCGGCGGCCGAGCAGACCGGGACCACCAGCGACCACAGGGCGGCCCGCGGCATGCGGCCGCCCTCGATGGTGACCAGGGGGGCGCCGCGGGAGGAGGCCAGCTCGGCCAGGGTGCCGCCCGAGGTGACCGCGACCAGCCGGGCCCCGGCGGCCAGCCCCTGCTCGACCGCGGACACCGTCTCGGCGGTGTTGCCGGAGTAGGACACGGCCACCAGCAGCGTGCCCGGCCCCACGAAGGCGGGCAGCCGGTCGCCCTTGACGGCCAGCACGGGCACGGCCGAGGCGCCGAAGGCGAGCGCGGTCAGGACGTCCCCGGCGATCCCGGAGCCGCCCATGCCGGCCACCACGACGACCTCGGGCAGGGGCCCGACCAGGGGCGCCGCCTGGGCGGCGCGCAGGGCGACCCGCGCCTGGCCGCCGGCCCCGGCGACCTCGCCCAGCATGTCCCCCGGGTCCAGCCGGGCCAGCTCGGCGGGGTCGTCCAGCCCCGAGGGCCGGGAGGCGGTCGTCGGCGCGCTCATGCCGGCGCCGATCCCGGCTTCTCGGCCTCCTCGACCAGCATGACCGGGATGTCGTCGCGCACCGGGTACCGGTAGTGGCAGTCGCGGCACTCGATGACCTGCTCGGCCTCCTTGTAGTCGACCTCGCCGTGGCAGTTCGGGCAGGCCAGGATCTCCAGCAGCTTCTCGTCAAGGGCCATCCGTCGACTTCCCCTTCCTCGGGCCGTTCAGGCCGGCTCGCCGCCGACCGCCTCCAGCACCTCGTCCCGCACCCGGGCCATCTCGGCCTCGGTGGCGGCTTCGACGTTGAGCCGGAGCAGCGGCTCGGTGTTGCTCGGGCGCAGATTGAACCACCAATCGCCGCCCTCCACGGTCAGCCCGTCGGCGAAGTCGGCCGCGTCCGCCGGGTGGCGCGCGGCCACCTCCGCGATGACCTTCCTGGGGTCGCCGTCGACGCGCCGGTTGATCTCCCCCGAGGCGGCATAGCGGCGGTAGGGGGCGAGGACCTCCGACAGGGGCCGGCCCGCCCGCGAGAGGGCGTCCAGGGCGACCAGGGCGGCGATCAGGCCCGAGTCGGCCCGGTAGTTGTCGCGGAAGTAGTAGTGGCCGGAGTGCTCGCAGCCGAAGACGGCCCCGGTCTCGGCCATGACGGCCTTGATGAAGGAGTGGCCGACCCGGGTCCGGACCGGGACCCCGCCGGCCGCCCGGATCGTCTCGGGCACGACCCGCGAGCAGATCAGGTTGTAGAGCACGGTCGCGCCCGGCTCGCGCTCGCACATCAGCCTGGCCACCAGCGCCCCGACCAGGCTGGAGGGGACGGTCGCGCCCTGCTCGTCGACCAGGAACACCCGGTCGGCGTCGCCGTCGAAGGCCAGGCCGACGTCGGCGCCCTCGGCCACCACCCTGGCCTGGAGCTCGCGCAGGTTCTCGGGGTTCAGCGGGTCGGCCGGGTGGTTGGGGAAGTTGCCGTCCAGCTCGAAGTACATCGACACCAGCTCGAACGGCAGGCCCCGGAAGACGGCCGGGACCACGTGCCCGGCCATGCCGTTGCCGGCGTCAGCGACCACCTTGAGCGGCCGCAGGGAGGCCAGCTCGGCAAAGCCCCTGACGTGGGCCGCGTACCGCTCCAGCAGGTCGTCGGCCTGGCGCTCCTGGCCGCGGTGAGCGCTGGGGGCGGCGGGCTCGCCGGCGGCCACCATCCGCTTGATGTCGGCCAGGCCCGACTCCTCCCCCACCGGCACCGCGCCCGGGCGGCAGAGCTTGAGGCCGTTGTAGCGGGCCGGGTTGTGGGAGGCGGTCAGCATCACCCCGGCGACGTCGAGGGCGCCGGAGACGTAGTAGAGCATGTCGGTCGAGCACAGCCCGACCCGCAGCACGTCGGCCCCCTGGGCCATCGCCCCGGCGGCCAGGGCGTCGGCCATCGGCTTGGACGACGGCCGCATGTCCTGCCCGATGGCCAGGGTCCCGGCCCCGCTGTGGGCCACGAACGCCCGCCCGACCCGCTCGGCCAGATCCTCGTCCAGCTGGTCGGGGTAGACGCCGCGGACGTCATAGGCCTTGAACACCTGGTCGAGGGCGGCGGGCACGGCGACTCCTTGCTGCGACGGCTCGGGACGCCCGCGATTCTAGCCCCGTCCCGAGGCGAGGCGGATCCGGGTCGCCGTCAGGCGGGAGGAGGCGCAGCTCGGCAGCCCATGGCCAGCCCGGCCCCACCCGAACCGGCCAGGACGTTCGCGACGCCCGCGGTAACTGTCAGGTCTCCCCTACCGGTTCCCGTGGGCGTCGGGGGCACGGTACGGCGGCCGGCGCTGCCGGTCAAGCACGTGCAGGGCTATGGTTTGGCGGAGTTCCCGTCCGAGGAGGAGAGCCGCCCTGCCCCGCGCCCGCCATGGTCGCCGGCCGCCCCGGCCGCGCCTGCGCCTGCCGACCGTGCAGCCGCCGGGGACCGGCCGGGAGGCGTTCATCCGCCTGGTCGAGGAGGCCGTGGAGTCGATCCCCGAGGAGTTCCGGGACCGGCTGGCCAACGTCGACTTCGTCGTCGAGGAGACCCCCCGGGGCGACGAGGTGCCCGGCGGGGAGCTGCTGCTCGGCCTGTACCAGGGCGTCCCGCTGACCGAGCGGGGGGCCGGCTACTTCGGGGTCCTGCCCGACCGGATCGTGCTGTTCCGCCGCCCCATCGAGGCCAGGGCGCGCTCGGACGCCGACCTGGCCGAGCTGGTCCGCGAGGTCGTCATCCACGAGGTGGCCCACTACTTCGGCATCGACGACGACCGCCTCGACGAGCTCGGCTGGTAGCGGCCGGCCGCCGTTCAGGGGGCGGCGGCCGGGCCGGGGGTGATGGGGCCGCCGGCGGGGAGGCCGCCGATGGCCGAGCCGGGGACGATGGGGCCGCCGTTGAGGGGGGCGGCGACCAGGCCGGTCGAACCGGCCTGGATGACCAGGTTGGCGACGCCGTCGGGCACCTTCTTGACGGCGACCCGGCCGGGGGGGACCCGGACCGGCTGGCCGGTGCCGCCGCCGCGGGCGGTCAGGTCGCCCAGGCGGGCCTCGAGCTCGTCCGAGGAGAGGTTGGCCAGGACGAGCTGGCCGCCCTGGGGGGCGCCCGGGACCAGCCAGTTCCGCTCGGGCTGGCCGGTGCCGAGGTCGATGCGCGAGGTGGTCTGGTTGCCGTCGCCCTGGGTGACCCGCAGGGCGGCCACGAAGGGCGACCCGTCGACCGAGCGGACGTGCACGGCGAAGGGCCCCTGGACGTCGAGGGCCGGGATGGCCAGCTCGGCGGTGCCGCCGTTGGCGATCGGCTCGCCGAAGTCGCCGGGCGGCCGGAAGGTGGCCTTGGCCGTGGTGACCCGGACGTCGACCTTGAGCTGGGTCGGGTTGGGGTTGGTGACCAGCACCTGGGCCTGGGCGCCGCCGCCGCTCACCCCGCCCGCGAACGACCAGGCCGGTTGGGCGGCGCCCTGGGCCGGCAGGAGCGTGGGGGCCTTGCCGCCGCTGCTCACGGCCGCCCCGGCGACCACCCGCCCGGCCCGCGCGACCACCTCGATCGACGGCTTGAGGCCGGCCGGGGCGTCGTCGCCCAGGGCGCGCACGACCGCCTCGCCCGGCTGGATGAACACCTCGCGGTCGTCGGGCCGGATCGAGCCCGAGGTCAGGTGGGGCACCAGGTCGACGACGGCCGGCTGGTTGTCGGGGTTGGCGATGATCACCTTGGTGTCGGTGCCGAAGCGGGTGTCGGCGGCCGGCAGCCACCAGCGGCTCTCGGGGCCGGGGGCGCAGCCGAGCCCGGGGGCGCTGACCACCACCGGGGCGCTGAACGCCTCCACCTGCACGAACCCCGGCTTCACGGGCTCCAGCGACAGCTTCTGGGTCGCCCCGCCGGCCAGCTTCTTGGCGACCGGGGCGGACTTGGTCCCCGTCTCGCGGACGGTGGTGCGCAGCGAGGCGGCCGCGTCGCCGACGTTGGCGATGGTCACCGGGGTGGCCTGGCCGGGCAGCAGCGGGCAGACCCAGCGGGCCGAGTAGGGGTCGCGGGCGGGCGGGGTGGCCGGCGGCTTGGCCGCGGGCAGGGCGTTGGCCGCCAGGACCAGCACGGCGACCACGGCCACCAGCGCCCCGGCCAGGCCGAAGCTGGAGCCGCGCAGGTCGGCGGGCCGCGGGGGCCGCAGCTGGGGCGCCTTGAGCGCCGGGCGCCGCCGCGGCTCCTCCCCCGGCGGGACCGCCGAGGGCTCCCGGCCCGGCAGGTCGGGGCTCGGCCGGGCCCGCGGCTCCCGCCGCGGCCGCTGTCGCCCGGAAGGCTCCGATGGCGGCCACCCGGAAGGCTCGGGGGTGGGCCGGCCGGAGGGCTCTGGCCGTTCCCGGCCGGAAGGCTCCGGGGTGGGTCGGGAGCGGCGCAGGCGGCCGCGCTTGGCCTGGTGGCGGGCGGCGCGGCTGGGGATCAGGGGGGCCGGGCGCTCCTCGTCCGGGCCGCCGGGGCCGCCGGGGGGCAGCTGGTCGCTCACCGGGCCACCCCTCCTCGGGCCAGGCCGGCCAGTCGGAGGTCGCCGCCGGTGGTGTCGTCGACCCCGGCGGTCGGGGCGACCGGCGGGGCCACCCGGGTCGGCCGGGCCATGGTGGCCACCGTGGCCAGGACCAGCAGCGCCTCGATCAGCAGCAGGGTCAGGCGCCGGTCTTCGCCGGTGCGCACGATCGCCAGGTCGCCGGCGGTGCCGGCGGGCAGCCTGAAGCCCTGCGCCCAGCCGAGGGCGGTGGTCGGCTCGAGCCGGGTCCCGCCGGCGGTCGCCTGCCACACCGCCGCCTCCGGCACCGGCAGCACGACCGTGCCCGGGCCGGTGGCCTGGACCTGCCCGCTGGCCGGGTCGGGGACCGGGACGGGCTTGGTCGAGCTGCTCAGCAGGCCCTGGACCTCGGCCGGCGGGTCCTCGCCGGGGATGACCCAGCCGGTCTGGGGCACGTCCGGGCCCTGGAACAGCCCGGCCTGCTCGGTCGGCCTGGCGTCGAGGTCCTGCTGCCTGGCCACCAGGTCGACCAGCCGGTCGGCCTCGGCCCCGGGCCGCACGACCACGTACCCGATCCCGAACATGCGCAGCATCGACCCGGCGGTATGGGTGCGGGCCTGGACGATGTCGGTCACGACCGAGCCGAGGTCGTCGACCGCCTTGGCCGGCGGCCGGCCGGGGTCGAGCAGGGTCCTGCCCTCCGGCCCGGTGACGGCGAAGTCGACCCCGTGGTCGGGCCGACCGGCCAGCCACAGCACCCGGGCCTGGCTGCGGGTCACCGTGGCCGGCAGGGCGGGGCTGTCGACCGCCGCCATCGGCGACCAGGCCCCACGGACCAGGTGGCCGGCCACGAACAGCCCGGTGACGGCGCTGAGCAGCACCAGGGCGGCCGCGGTGACCCGGCGAAGGCTGAACCTCAAGTTGAGGTTTCGGACCGTCTCGCCGAGGCCGGCCAGGCCGAGGCCGGCGGCCGCGGCCCAGGCCACCGCCCCCGGCACCAGCAGCCCGGCCGGCCAGTCGGTGACCCTGGGGACCAGCCCCTTGGCCTGCCAGGCGGCCAGCAGCCCGGCGGCCACGAACCCCACCAGCAGCCACAACACCTGCTTGCGGCGCTCGATCGGGGCGAAGAACAGCCCGGCCAGGGCCAGCAACGGGTAGACCGGCCCGACCAGCGGGCCGGGCACCCCGCCACCGCCCGGCCGCAGCTGGAGCAGGTCGGCCAGGCCCGGGGTGGCCAGGGGCCGGCCCAGGCCGTCGAAGGCGGCCCCGGTGACCAGCCGCCCGCTCCAGGGCAGCAGGAGCAGCAGGGCCAGCCCGAACCCGGCGGCCAGGAGCAGCGACTGGCGGGCCACCACCCGGCGCCCGGCGGCACCCGCCCTGACCAGGGCGGCCACGATGGCGGCGGCCACGACCAGCCCGAAGGCGACGACCGCGGCCGGGCTCATGGCGATGGCCACGGCGGCCAGCAGGGCGAAGCGCAGGGCCGGGCGCCACGGCTCGCGCGGCTGCTCGGCGCGGAAGGCCAACACCACCTGGGCCAGGGCCGGCGGGGCGACCACCAGCAGGACCAGCTCGCCGATGCGGCCCTGGGCGAGGGCGCCGGTGGCCAGGGGCGCGGTCGCGTACAGCAGCCCGGCCAGGGCCCGCGCCCACAGCTGGGGCACGACCACCCGCAGGGCCCTGGTGCAGGTGGCCGCGGCCAGCGGCAGGGCCAGCCACAGCAGCAGCTTCTCGGCCACCAGGGCCTTGCCGAAGGTCAGCAGCGACAGGCCCCCGAGCAGGGCCAGCGACGGCGGCGCCGAGGCGGTGGAGCCCATCTGGGCCTGGTGGAAGCTGGAGGTGAACTCCCGCAGCAGCTCGGTGGCGGTGGCCGGCCAGATCCCGAGGCCGATGCTGGCGATCGCCGGGGCGATCAGCACCGAGCGCAGCGAGACGGCCATGACCAGGGCGAAGCCGGCGACCATGAAGGCCACCGGGTGGCCGGCGACCACCCGCAGCAGCGACGTCCCGCTGGGGATGTCCTGCTCCTCGCCCGTGTCGTCGTCCCGCTGGGCCACGTGCGCGCCCACCTCGGCGCCGTAGACCAGCTCGAGGCTGCCCCGGAGCATGGAGCGCAGGTGCTGGCCGCCGGGGGCGCGCAAGGGGGCCAGGGCGCTGTCGTCGACCTTGCGCTGCCGCTGGAGGCGGCGGCGCTGGACGATCGTGACCGGGAGCTCCTTGACGTTCCAGCCCCAGGCCCACAGCACCGCCAGGGCGTCGCCGGGCTGGCCGGTCAGGGCCAGGCTGGCCGAGCGGACCAGCGCCCCCGCCAGGGCCAGCAGGACGGCCAAGGGCAGCTTGCGCAGGCTGGTCGCCTTGAGCATGGCCGCGATGGTGTGACGCTCGATCAGGTAGCGGGGATGGCCGACGGCGCGGGTGCGGCGGCTGCGGGAGGCGGCGGCGGCGAAGTGGCGGACCCTGGCCTGGGGCACGACCAGCACCCGCCCCCCGGTGAGGTGGGTGCGCCAGCACAGGTCCAGGTCGTCGCGGAAGGCCGGCATGCGCTCGTCGAAGCCGCCGACGTTCAGCAGGGCGCCCCGCCGGACCAGCATGCCGGCGGTGTTGACGAAGAACATGTCGCGGATCTGGTCGTGCTGGCCCTGGTCGATCTCGTCGTCCTCGATCGGGGAGACGGCCCGGCCCGTGCGGTCGATCGAGAAGCCGATCTCGGAGAGCCGGTCGGGGTTGGTCCAGGAGACCAGCTTGGGGCCGAGGATGGAGGCGCTGGGCCGGGACTCGGCCTCGGCCAGCAGCCGCTCCAGGGCCTCCGGCTCGGGGGCGCAGTCGTCGTGGAGCAGCCACAGCCAGTCCATCCCCGAGGTGCGGGGGTCGCGCAGGGCCGACATCACCGCCCGGCCGAACTGCCCCCTGACGGCCATGACGGCGTCGTCGCCCAGCCGGGAGCGGGCCCAGTCGGCGCTGCCGTCGGTGGAGCCGGTGTCGACGACCAGGACGTCGTCGATCGGGCGGGTCTGGGCGGCGAGACCGCGGAAGGTGTCGCGGAGGAAGGCCCGTCCGTTGTGGTTGACGACGACCGCGATGACCCGGGGCTGACTCGCTGGCACAACCTTCCTCTCGAGGCCTCGCCGGCCGGGGGTAGCCGGGGGTGTAGCGAGAGGCCCGTAGGGTTCGCAGCTCCCCCACGGGCGTCGGGGAATGCTAGCACGGCGCCGCCAGGCAGCCCCAAGCCGCCCACGACGGCCCAGCCGGCAGGACGGATGTCAGAAAAGGCGCGACTGGAATAAGACACTCACCAGCGATCGGAGCTTCAGGAGGCGCGGCGCTTGAGGCGGCGGCGTTCGCGCTCGGACAGGCCGCCCCAGATCCCGAACCGCTCGTCGTTGGCCAGCGCGTACTCGAGACATTCGGTCTGGACCGTGCAGGTCTGGCAGATGCGCTTGGCCGCGCGGGTGGAGCCGCCCTTCTCCGGAAAGAAGCAGTCGGCGTCTTTGTCCAGGCAGGCCGCCCGCTCGTACCAGGGCTGGATCTCGACGGGGATGGGGCCCATCCATGGCCTCCTCAACCGGTGCAGCGAGGCGTCCGGGTCGCACGGTTATGGTGATTCGAACGTCACGATCGTAATTACATCGGTGGCATTCTGCGGCCGCTTGCGTGGTAATTTCAAGCGGAAAGATTTTTCTGTGGATGACCGCGGCCCGAGCGTCGGTGGGTACGCCTGGCCGGTCGCCGGTGCATGGGATAGCCTCACCGGCGGACAAGGTGCGTTGGGGGGTGGAGTGCTCGGCTTCGGGGGAGAGCGGGAGGCGGTGTCCAGGGTCGGGCTGACCGCGGCTGACCTGGTCGCCGCACGCCGCCGCGAGCCGGCCGCCGTGACCCGCATCTACACCGCCTACGCCCCGGCACTGTTCCGCTTCTTCATGGCCGCGGTCGGCGACCGCCACCAGGCCGAGGACCTCACCGGCACCGCCTTCGTGAGCGCCATCGAGAGCCTGCCCAGGTTCCGCGGGCCGGTCGAGGCGCTCGGCGGCTGGCTGTTCCAGATCGCCCGCCACGACCTGTACGACCATCGGCGCAGGCAGGCCCGCTCGCGGATCGAGCCGCTGGAGGACAACCTCAACGAGGTGGCCGTGATCGCCGGGGCCGAGGACCCCGAGGAGCTGGCCATCGCCCGGCTGGAGGGCAGCCGCGTGCTGGCCGCGATGCGCGAGCTCTCCCCCGACCAGCGCGAGGTGCTGCTGCTGCGGATGGGCGCCGGGCTGACCGCTCCCGAGGTGGCCGAGGTCCTCGGCAAGACCACCGGCGCGGTCAAGTCCCTGCAGTTCCGCGGCCTGGCCAGCCTGGCCAGGGTCCTTGGCCTACGTAGTCCAGACCAGACGCAGGAACGGCCGTATCCATCACCCGAGCCCGGTCGCCTGACTAGTCAGGAGGGGGAGGAAGGGTGAGGATGCACCGGTCACAGCCGAACAAGCTCCACGAAGAGCTCGACGCCCTGCTGGACGGGCGTCCCGTCGAGCTCACCGACGAGCTTGCGCCGCTGGCCGAGGTGGCCGACGCCCTCCGGGTCGAGCTGGCCGCCCAGGAGCTGGACTCCGAGGTGGCCAACCGGCACCTGGAGCAGGTCCTCAAGGGCTCGGCCACGGTGGTCCGGATGCCCACGCGCCCCCAGCCCAACGGCTGGGACGTGCGCCGGCGCGTGGCCGCGGTGGTGCTCGCGGCCGCCCTGGTCCTCGCCCCCGCCACCATCGCCTCGGCGGCCGCCCTCCCCGGCCAGGCCATGTACCCGTTCAAGCTGGCCATGGAGCAGGTCCGCCTGGCCTCGGTGCAGTGGTCGCCGGGCCGGGAGGCCGGCGAGCGGACCCGGGTCGCCCACGAGCGCCTCGACGAGGTCCAGGGCCTGCTGAATCTGAAGATGTACAACCAGCTGCCCGGCGCCATCAAGGCCCTCAACAAGGCCGTGATCGCCGCCCAGGTCGCGGTCGCGCAGGCGCAGCGGGAAGGCGAGCCGGTCCTGGGGGTGAAGGCGAGGCTGGGCGGGGTCGTGGCCGCCGGAGGCCAGGTGGTCCAGAAGGTCGTCGACGCCACCATGAACGGGTCGCTCGCGATCACCGACGGCACCCGGGACGCCATTCAGAACGCCGTCAACCAGGCACCGGCCGTGAAGCCACCGCCGGTCCCGCCGAGCGGGACGCCCAGTGGGACCCCGAGCCCGCCCCCCACCACCCCGGCCAACCCGGGGACCGGCTCGGGCCCGGCCTCGACCACCCCGGTGACGTCGCCGCCGACCACGCCGCAGACCACCAGCCCTCCGGAGCCGCCGACCTCGGTGGCGCCGACCACGACCAGCCCGCCGCCGGTCACCGACCCGCCGACCACCGAGCCGTCGCCACCCACCGAGAACACCACGACCCCCGGGTCGATCGGCGGCGGTGGCGTGGACCAGGCGGTACCGTTCGGGCAGGCGCCGCCGGAGCAGGCCCCGCCGACCACCCTCCCCTGACGCCGGGCGGCTATCCTGGGGGCGCTCCCGGCCCGGATCGAGGGGAAGCCATGCTGGTCGCGCTCGCCGGCGGCGTCGGCGCCGCCAAGTTCCTGCGTGGGCTGCTGCGCGTGCACGACCCCGGCGACCTGGTGGTGGTCGGCAACACCGGTGACGACCTGCGCATACACGGGCTGGCCGTCTCGCCCGACCTGGACTCGGTCGCCTACACCCTGGCCGGCCTGGCCGACGAGGAGCGGGGCTGGGGCCTGGCCGGCGAGACCTGGAACGTCCGCGAGGCGCTGGTGCGGCTGGGTGAGCCGGGCTGGTTCGCCCTCGGCGACCGCGACATCGCCACCCACCTGCTGCGGACCCGGCTGCTGGGCGAGGGGGCCAGCCTGTCGGCGGCCACCGCCGAGCTGTGCCGGCGCCTCGGCGTGCCGGTGCGGCTGCTGCCCATGAGCGACCAGCGGGTCGAGACCCGGGTCGAGGTCGACGGCCCCGACGGCCCGCTGGACCTGGGCTTCCAGGAGTTCTGGGTCGGACGGCAGGCCCGCGACCCGGTGCGGGCGGTCCGCTTCCAGGGGGTCGAGGACGCCCGGCCGGGCCCCGGGGTCCTGGAGGCGCTGGCGGCGGCGAGCGGGATCCTGCTCTGCCCCTCCAACCCGGTGGTGTCGATCGCCCCCATCCTGGCCGTGCCCGGGATCCGGGCGGCGGTCGAGGCGGCCGGCTGCCGGGTGGTCGCGGTGACCCCGATCGTCGGTGGGGCGCCGGTCAGGGGCATGGCCGACAAGCTGCTGCCGGCCTGGGGGGCCGAGGTGTCGGCGCGCGGCGTGGCCGGGCTCTACGCCGGCCTGGCCGACGCCTTCGTCCTCGACACCGTGGACGCCGCCCAGGCCGCCGACGTGGCCGGCCTCGGCCTGGAGCCGGTGGTGGTCCCGACCCTCATGCGGACCGTGGAGGACGCGGCCGACCTGGCCAAGGCGGCCCTGGGGGCGCTGTGAGGGACCGGGGCCTGTGGGTGGTGCCGCTGGCCGGCATGCCCGAGGTGCGGCCCGGCGACGACCTGGCCCGCCTGCTGCTGGAGGCGGTCGGGCGGGCCGGGCTGGCCCTGGCCGACGGCGACGTGCTGGCGGTCACCTCCAAGGTGGTGGCCAAGGCCGAGGGCCGGCTGGTCCCCCTCCCCGAGGACCCGGCCGGCCGCGAGCGGACGCTCCAGGAGGCGGTGGCCGCCGAGACCGCCAGGGTGGTGGCCAGGCGGGGCCGCCTGGTCATCGCCGAGACCCGCCACGGCCTGGTCGGGGCCAACGCCCTGGTCGACGCGTCCAACGCCGGCGGGGACCGGCTGGTGCTGCTGCCCGCCGACCCCGACGCCTCGGCGGCCAGGCTCCGGGCCGGCCTGGCCGCCCTCGACGGCCACGACGTGGCCGTGGTGGTCACCGACACCCTCGGCCGGCCCTGGCGCCTCGGCCAGACCGACGTGGCCGTCGGCCTGGCCGGGATGGGCGCCCTGGACGACTGGCGGGGTCGCAGCGACGGCGACGGCCGGCCCCTCCAGGTCACCGAGGTCGCGGTGGCCGACGAGGTGGCCGCCGCCGCCGACCTGGTCAAGGGCAAGGCGTCGCGGGTCCCGGCGGCCCTGCTGCGCGGCGTTCCCCACCCCGAGGGCGACGGCCGCGCCCGCGACCTGGTCCGCCCCCCGGCCGAGGACCTGTTCCGCACCGCCGGCACCGCCGAGGACCTCCTGGCGTTCCTGGAGGGCGCGCCCCCGCCCGACGGCTTCCGGCCCGACCCGGTCGACCCGGACGCCCTCGCCCGGGCGGTCGCCGCCGCCGGCGCCGTCCCGCTGCCGGGCGGGCAGCGCTTCCGGGCCGTCCCCGTCCCGGCGGCCGCCCGGACGGCCGGCCTGGCCGCCCTCTCCCCCACCCCGCCGGTCCTGGCCACGGCGCCGGCCCTGCTCGCCTGCTGCCTGGCCCCGGCGGCGGGCCGTGCCGGCCGGCCCGCCGGGGAGGGCGCGGCCGGGGCCGAGCTGGCCGCCGGCGGGGCCGTCCGGACCCTGGTCCTCGGCCTGCACGCCCTCGGGGTGGGGACGGTCTTCGAGCCCGCCGGGCCCGCGGACCGGGCCGCGGCCGTGGCCGCCGCGCTGGGCCTGGACCCCGGCTGGCGGCCGCTCGGCCTGCTCGCCGCCGGCCACCCCGGCTCGCGGCCCGGGTCCTTTTCCGGCTAGCGTCGGGCCGCCGGGCGCTCCTGGCGGGCCAGGCGGCTGTGGCGGTAGCCGTAGCCGAAGTAGACGACGAAGCCGATGACCATCCAGACCAGGAACCGCCACCAGGTCAGGCTGCCGAGGTTGAGCATCAGGAACACGCAGGCGACCACGGCCAGGATCGGGACCAGCGGGACGGCCGGGGTGCGGAAGGCCCGGGGCAGGTCGGGCTCGGTGCGGCGCAGCACGATGACCCCGATCGACACCAGCACGAAGGCGAACAGGGTGCCGATGTTGACCATGTCGGCCAGGGTCGTCAGGGGCACGAAGGTGGCGATGAGGGCGACGACCACGCCGGTGATGGCCGAGATCACCCAGGGCGTGCCGTAGCGGGGATGGACGCTGGACAGCCAGCCGGGCAGCAGCCGGTCACGGCTCATGGCGAACAGGACCCGGCTCTGGCCCATCATCAGGATGAGGATGACGGTGGTCAGGCCGGCCAGCGCCCCCAGCGACACCAGGCTGGCGATCCAGTCGTAGCCGACCGCCTTGAGGGCGTCGGCCATGGGGGCGGCGGTGTTGAGCTCGGTGTACTTGACCATCCCGGTCAGGACCAGCGACACGACCACGTACAGGACGGTGCAGACGGCCAGGGACCCGAGGATGCCGATGGGCATGTCGCGCTGGGGCTTGCGGGTCTCCTCGGCGGTGGTGGCGACCACGTCGAAGCCGATGAAGGCGAAGAACACGATCGCGGCCCCGAAGCCGATGCCCATCCAGCCGAAGGCGAGCGGCTTGAGCCCGAAGATGACCTCGATCAGCGGCCGGCCGGCCTCGACGGCGTTGGCCGCCTTGGGGGCCTCGGCCGGGGGCGGGATGAACGGATGCCAGTTGGAGGTGGTGATCTTCACCGCGCCGGCGCCGATGAACAGGGCCACCACGGCCAGCTTGATGGTGACCATGACGGCGTTGAAGCGGGAGCTGAGCTTGACCCCGATGATCGCCACCGCGGTCAGGACGAGCACGATCGCCCCGGCGGCGAGGTTGACCGAGCCCTCGCCCGAGATCGACTCGGGGACGGGGAAGACCGAGGAGAAGTACTTGGCCCAGCCGACCGCCACCGCCGAGGCCCCGAGGGCGAACTCGAGCACCAGGTCCCAGCCGATGATCCAGGCGATCAGCTCACCCAGCGAGGCGTAGGAGAAGGTGTAGGCGCTGCCGGCCACCGGCACGGTGCTGGCGAACTCGGCGTAGCAGAGGGCGGCCAGGGCGCAGGCGACGCCGGCGAGCACGAACGACAAAGAGACGGCCGGGCCGGCCTTGGTGGCGGCGGCGATGCCGGTGAGCACGAAGATGCCGGTGCCGATGATGACCCCGATCCCGAACACGGTGAGGTCCAAGGCCGACAGGTCCTTCCTGAGCTTGTGCTCGGACTCCTCGGTGTCCCGGATCGACTGCTCGATCGACTTCGTGCGCAGCACGCCCATCCGCATCGCCTCCTGGTCGCTCGGGTTGAAGAGGTACCCCGCCAAGGGGCCCTAAACGCGCAGGACCGCTCGAGGCGGGCGCGGTCGGCGCCGGCATTCCATAGAATCCCTCTGTACCCTGTACCGCCTTCCCCGCCGCACCCGGAGCGCAACGATGGCCGACACCCGCAAGCGCAAGCCGAAGCCCGGACCGACCGGCAAGAACCAGCCCGGCCGGGGCGGTGACGGGCGCGGCCGCCAGGCCGACAAGGGCAAGCTGGCCAAGGGGGCGGCGGCCCGCCGGCTGCAGGAGAAGCAGCGCCGTCGGCGCACCCTGCTCTGGACCGGTGTGGCCGTGGTCTCGCTGGTCGCCCTGGTCGCCCTGATCGTGTTCATGGGGCGCGAGCATCCGCCGGCCGCCAACAAGGCGGTGACGCCGGCGGCGCTCCAGGCCGGCCGGCAGGCGGCCGGCTCCCAGGGCGTGAAGACCTACCCCAGCGCCGGGCGCAACCACATCGGCGCCGACCAGCAGCCCAGCAACTGGAACTCCACCCCGCCGACCTCGGGCGACCACCTGGGCAAGCCGTTGCTCCCGGGGGTGTACGACAACGAGCAGGACATGCGGGCCCTGGTCCACAACATGGAGCATGGCTACGTGGTCATCGTCTACAAGGGCATCCCCCAGGACCAGGTGGACCAGCTGCGCGAGTTCGTGGACCAGCGCGACGGCTCCAAGCTGGTGCTGGCCCCCTGGTCCGGCCTGGAGAGCAACGGGGTCGCCCTGGCCGCCTGGCAGAACCTCGAGACCCTGCAGCGGGTGAACATGGACGTCGTCCAGGCCTTCGTCAACGACTACATGGTCCCCAACGGCGCCAAGTCGGTCGCCCCCGAGCCGACCGCCGCTTAGAAGGCATCAGAGCGGGCTTCGTAGCCGGCGGTGCGGCCGGCTCCTCGACGGGTGGCGAACCGCATGCTAGGGTCGAACTCACGTTCGCCTCGGTGTCCGACCCCCTGCTGCGAGAAGCCAGGCGGCATACCACGTTTCGGTTCGCGCTGGACCCAACCCCCGCGCAGGCGGCGATGCTCGTCCGACACGCTGGGGCGTCGAGGTTCGCCTTCAACGAGTGCCATCGGCTGGTCACCGACGCCCTCGCCGCCAAACAGACGGACCCTCAGGTCAAAGTGCCGTGGTCGGGATTCGACCTCATCAACGCGTACAACGCCTGGAAGGGCAGCGAGGCCGCCGGACGCGTCTTCGTTGTCGCTCGCGACGGTGCCACTACCAAGAAGGTCACCGGCCTAGCCTGGCGGCATGACGTATCGGCGCAAGTCTTTGAGGAGGCCGCAGTAGACCTCGGTCACGCCTTGGCGGCCTACGGGCGGGCCAAGCTTGGCAAGAACAAGGGCCAGCGGGTTGGCTTCCCCAGACGCAAGCGCAAGGGCCGCTGCCGCGACAGCTTCCGGCTCCGCAACAAGCAGAACCGGAGCGGCACCTCGGTGATCCGGATCGGCGAGCGACATCCCCGCAGTGTCACCTTGCCGAAGATCGGCACGATCCGCGTGCACGACGACACCCGCCGGCTTCGGCGGCTCCTCCACCCAATCGACCAGATCGACCCCGACACTGGCCAGCTGAAGGTCGCGCCGCTGGCCAGGATTCTGTTCATCACCTGTAGCCGTCACGGCTCCCGGTGGTACATCAGCCTGAATGTCAGGGCCCCCGGGTTTCACCCGGAGCGCCGCCACCAACCTCGCCTCAACGATGACTCGAGCGGATTCGTCGGGGTGGACCGCGGCCTTGCCGCGTTTGCCGTAGCGGCCACTGCCCAAGGGACGGAGGTCGGCCGCTACCATGCGCCCAAGCCCCTCCAACACAATCTGGCGGGCCTACGGCGGCGGTCCCGAGCGGCATCTCGTACCAAGCCCAGCTCCCGCAATCATGTGAAGGCGATCCGCCGACTGTCCCGACAACATGCCCGCATCAGCAGGGTTCGCCGAAGCTTCCTGCATGAGGTCTCCAGCCAGTTCGTCAAGACTCACGACCGGCTGTGTCTGGAAGGCCTTGCCATCGCCAACCTCGTCCGCAACAAGCACCTGGCCCGTGCCATCGGCGACGCCGCCTGGGCCGAGTTCGCTCGCCAGGTCGGCTACAAAGCCGCCTGGTTCGGCGCCGAGCTGGTGGTAGCCGACCGATGGTTTCCATCAACCAAGACCTGCTCACGCTGCGGGAAGGTCAACCAAGAGATGCGGCTGACCGAGCGGGTCTTCCGTTGCAGCCGTTGCGGGCTGGTCATCGACCGAGACCGCAATGCCGCCACCAATCTCGCCACCTGGGCCCAGGCCGCCCAGATGGCTATCCGGGCCCCGGCCCGCCAAGCGGGCGGCCGGGTCACCAATGCCCCTGGAGGGGAAGGCGCTGGCCGTCGCTCTGGCGATGGTGAAACCGGCTCCGATGAAGGGGGAACCGACGCGCACGCCTTCGTGGTGTGAGCTGAGGACACCCGAGAAGGGTGCTGCGGACCACCTCCTCGCATGGAGGTTGTCCGACAGGCTTCAGAAGCGGATCGCGCCCAGCCCCAGGCGGACGTTGGGGGCCACGCGGACGCCGCCGGCGAGGATGTTGCCGGCTTCGATCTCGACGCCGTCGCCGACCACGGCGCCGTCGCGGACCACGGCGCCGTCGCCCACGACCACGCCGCGGCCGATGATCGAGTCCGACACCTTGGCCCCGCGCTCGACCCTGGCCCCCTCCAGCAGCACCGAGCGCTCCAGGCGGGCCCCACCGGCGACCAGGGTGTTCGGCCCGAGCACGGCCGGGCCGAACACCCGGCCCTCGTCCTCGACGGTCGCGCCCTGGCCGACCAGGATGGGCCCGCGGAGCACGGCGCCGTCGTCGATCCGGGTGTCGTCGGCGAACCACTGGCTGCGGCCGCGCTCGGTGGCGTTGATGGGCAGGTGCAGGCGGCCCTCGAGCAGGTCGAACTGGGCGGCCAGGTAGGCGATCGGGGTGCCCAGGTCGCGCCAGTAGCCGTGCAGCTCGTAGCCGTACACGGGCGCGCCCGAGGCCAGCAGCGACGGGAACAGGTTGCGCTCGAACGAGGACGGCTGGCCGGCCGGGACGTGGTCCAGGACCGACGGCTCGAGCACGTACACGCCGGCGTTGATCAGGTCGGTGACCCAGGCGTCCTCGTCGGGGCCGGGCTTCTCCAGGAAGGCGGTGACGCGGTCGTCGGTGTCCACCGGGACCAGGCCGAACGCGCTCGGGTCGGGGACCCTGACCAGGGCCAGGGTGGCGGCGGCCTGGCGTTCGCGGTGCAGCGCCACCAGCCGCTGGAAGTCGACGTCGATCAGCACGTCGCCGTTGAGCACCAGGAAGGTCCCGTCCAGCAGGTGGGACAGGCGCTTGACCGCCCCCGAGGTCCCCATCGGGGAGTCCTCGGAGGACAGCACCACCTCGACCCCGGCCTTGCGGGCCTCGGGGAGGAGCTGGTCGAAGGCCTCGGGCAGGTACATGGTCGACAGCACGACCTCGGTGAACCCGCCGGTGGCGAGCTGGCGCAGGGTGTGGAGCAGGAACGGCTCGTTGGCGAACGGGATCAGCGGCTTGGGGCGGGTGCTGGTCAGCGGGCGCAGGCGGGTGCCGAAGCCTCCGGCGAGAATGACGGCTTGCACGTGGACGGTCTCCTGACGCGACGTGAGCGGGCCGGTGGTGCCGGCCAGGGTGACGGGCAGTCTACGGCGCGGACGCGACTATCCGGAAGGCGCCTGGCCCATCTCGGCCAGCATGCGCTGGTCCTGCTCGGCCATCCGCTGGAGCACGGCCAGCAGCTCCTGCCTGGCCGTGACGAACCGCCGGAAGGCGGCGGCGACCTCCGGGGAGGCCATCGTCTGGGGGTCGTGGCGGCCCATGGGCAGGTCGCAGGCGGCGGCCATCTCGCCGGCCACGGCCCGCAGGCGGGCGGCGGCCTGGCGCTGCTCCTCGGCCAGGCGCAGGTAGACGGCGTGCTCCTGCCTGGCCGCCTCGTCGTCCAGCTCCAGGGCCTGCATGTGCGCCATGAGGTTGTCGGCCATCGCCTCGGTCACCTCGGCGAGCTGCGCGGGCAGCACCGAGTGCTCGGCCAGGCCCCGGCCACAGGTCTGCTCCTCCATGCCAGCGCTCCTCTTCATCGGCGGCGGGTCCCAGTATCGTGGACTCATGCTGTTCGAGCAGCGGCTGTGGGCCGGGCTGGCCGACGGGACGGTCACGGTGACCTTCCGGCGCTGGCGGCGGCCGCGGGCAAGGGCGGGGGCGCGGCACCGGACCCCGGCCGGGATCCTGGCCGTCGACGCCGTGAGCGAGGTCGACCCGGCCGCCATCAGCGACGACGACGCCCGCGCGGCCGGGTTCGGGAGCCGGGCCGAGCTGCTGCGCCGGCTCGACCGGCACGGCGACGGGCCGGTCTACCGGGTCGACTTCCACCATGCCGGGGCCGACCCCCGGGAGGCGCTGCGCCGGGCCGACGACCTGCCCGAGGCGGAGCTGGCCGGGCTGCTGGCCCGGCTGGGCCGGCTCGACCGGGCCGGCCGCGACGGCCCCTGGACGGCCGCGACCCTGCGGCTGATCGGCGACCGGCCAGGGGTGCGGGCCGCCGACCTGGCCGCGGCCGTGGGCCGGGAGCGGCACCCGTTCAAGACCGACGTGCGCAAGCTCAAGGAGCTGGCGCTGACCGAGAGCCTGGAGGTCGGCTACCGGCTGTCGCCGCGGGGCCGGGCCCTGCTCTCCCGGCTCGGCACCTCCGCCCCGAGTGCCGGCGGCGGTGGTAGTGTTCCTGGATCCTGACCGCGCCGGTCTGTGGGGCATGCCCGCGTGCGGGAAGGGTCCTGACATGGGTCGATGGCGGTAGGGAGTGCATGGCCAGCGAGGTGACCACCGGGAGTGGCGGGGCCGAGGGCTCCGGGGGTTCCCGGGGTGTGGTGGTCCTCGGCCGCAGGGTGCCGGTTGGGGTGTGGTGGGGGTTGTTGGAGCTGTTTGCCCTGACCGGGTTGGCGGTGGCCCAGCCGTTGCTGGATGTGACCGGCAAGGCTCCCGATTTCTTCCTGCTGCATCGCTCGGATCGGGCCCAGATCCTGCTGCTGGTGGCCCTGATCGTGCTCGCCCCGACCGCGCTGTTGTGGGCCGCCGAGGTGCTGGCCTGGCTGGTCGCCGGGGAGCGGGTGCGGCGGCTGGTCCATCTGGTCTGGGTGACCGGCCTGTTCTGCCTGCTGGCCCTGGAGGTGGCCAAGAAGCTGACCGGGTTGCGGGGCCGCCGGCTGGTCCTGGCCGCCCTGGTGGTCGGGTTGGCCGCCGGCTGGGTCTATGCCCGTTGGGCCCCGATCCGGTTGTGGCTGCGCTATCTGGCCCCCGCCCCGCTGGTGTTCGCGCTGGTGTTCGCGACCTTGTCGCCCACCGCGGAGCTGATCTTGCCCGCCCGGGCCACCGGTGAGGGGGCGCTGGCGACCCAGGTCCATCCGGGTCGGCCGCTGCCGCCGGTGGTGATGGTGCTGTTCGATGAGTTCCCGTTGCAGTCGCTGCTGGACTCCTCGGGGCAGATCGATCGGCGGGTCTATCCCAACTTTGCCGGCTTTGCCGACCAGGCGACCTGGTATCGCAATGCCACCGGGATCGGGGGCTGGACCCCGTTCGCGGTGCCGTCGATGTTGAGTGGGACCTGGCCGACCCGGGCCCAACGCTCGGCGGTGCCGGACCGCTCGGGCTGGCCGGACAACCTGTTCACCTTGTTCGACCGCTACTACCACCTCAAGGTCTTCGAGACCGTGACCCAGCTGTGCCCGCCCCAGCGCTGCGGCCAGACCGGCAGCCGCTCGGGCTTCAAGACCGTCGCCAAAGAGACCGCCAAGCTCTACCGCACCATCACCTCACCCGAGGATGCGGCGGCCGACGCGGCCTCGGTCGGGGAGGACCCGGACCTGGGCGGCGACGCCACCAAGAAGGGGCCGACGGCCTATTTCGGCAACCTGGCCCAGGACCAGGTGCACCGGGTCGACCAGTTCGTGGGCTCGATCAACGCCGAGGACCCGCAGCCGACCCTGTACTTCCTGCACGTCCTGCTGCCCCACACGCCCTGGAAGTACCTGCCCGACGGTCGGGTCTACAACTCCTCGTCACTGCCCAACGCCGCCGTGGCCCGCAACGTGTGGCCGACC
>Ga0307301_10000139_pt1 | contig 19584 bp, 16 predicted proteins | sample ER_DNA_182_FD_194506 | JGI IMG/M metagenome (GOLD analysis project Ga0307301, IMG submission 194506) | Bulk soil microbial communities from the East River watershed near Crested Butte, Colorado, United States - ER_DNA_182 | ecosystem: Environmental > Terrestrial > Soil > Floodplain | place...
CGCATCCTGGCCGCTCACGATCTGGAAGTACAGCGACAGCGCGACCAGCACAACCGAAACAATGATGCCGACACGAAGGTGTCCAGCCTCAGCGGCCGAGAAGAGCGCGGCCGCAATTGGCAGAGCCAGACCGATCGGCGGGTACTGCAGCGCGTAGTACACACAAATGCCGAGCGAGGTGAGCAGCAAGACGAGCACCGGGTGCCGTCGGCGGATGAGCAGCAGCAGGCCAAAGCCAAGCGCGAAGGCGTACGCCGGCCACGGATCGGTTAGGCGGTCGCTTGAGCTGGTGAATACCGCCACGCCGACGGCCATGGCCACCGCGTAGCCGAGCAGGCCGTCGACCAGCGCCGGTGATGTCCACAGCGCGGCCGACCGGCGGCCTAACACAATCCTTGTGGCCACACATTCACTCTAGGCACGGAGCACAGCCGGCAGACTTCCGCACGACCCCACTTAGCAGCAGTTGCTTGGACTCCGCACTATCTGCAGACGACGCCAGGTCCACGTGAGCGATGCGGAGTGGCAGCGATTAGCTGCGTTAGGCGAGGCGGCTGCCGACTTGGGCAACTGACGGATTCGTCAGTGCAGACCCATCGCGGAAGAGAACTGTTGGCACGGTGAGATTGCCGTCATTGACCTGAGCGACGAGTGCAGCGCCATCGGCATGATCTTCGATGTCGATCTCGCGGAAGCCGATTCCCGCGCGCGAGAGTTGTGACTTGAGCCGTACACAGTAGCCGCACCAACGGGTGGTAAAGACGGTCGGCTGGTCCGCAGTTATCACATCCATAGTCACGATATGTATAAGCTCGACGCGGCCCAGCCAATTCCGCAGCAATTTATTGCGTTCGTCACATCACTGACCTAGTGCGGTGCCACGCTCGCGGTATGCCGCCTGCCGCCTGCCGCCGAGACGACCGCCATCTAGGTCGCTCTAGGATGCCGGCGGCGTAGCCGTGGCCGAAGAATGAGATTGATCACCAGCGGCGCCAGCGCCCAAACAGCGAACGCGCGCTGTCCAATGAGGAGATAGAGCGGGATTGAGACCGCGAAGCCGATTGCCATCGCCACCGTCTGCCAGAGGGCTGATTGCAGGCGTTGCAGGTCAGCAGCTGCCGGGACGTGTTGGGTACGGATGATCAGCACAACGATGACAGCGAAGATGGCGAATTGCATCGCCTGAGTAAAGGCGTAGAGGCCAAAGCGCAAAATGTTTTGGTGACCGATGCTCAGCGTCTTGGTCGTAAACGGTGTGATGACGATGAGCAGGAGCCAGTACAGGTTCAACCTGATGATCGCCCTAGTGGCGTGGCGGACGTAGCGGAAGACGCGATGGTGGAGCCGCCAATGCGCACTGATCACCAGGAAGCTGATGAGGAACGCCAGGTAGTCATCAATGTGCCGAGCGGCGTCGCGGATCATGTCTGAGACGGACGCGGAATCGGGGTTCTCGATGCCGCCGGGAACTGGAAGCTCCAGTGCAAGCAGCGTCAAAGCGATCGCGACCACAGCGTCTGAGAAGAACGCCAGCCGCTCAGCGGACGCGAACTCCATCTCGTGCTGGATGAGTGCGACGTCGTCTTCAGCATCCGGCACGTGGCGCTGCTCGACGAGTTCGCTGCTAGGCGGCTCGGTGGCTGCGGACTGCCGGCCGGCTGCCTCGTCCGCGTCCGCCATCAGGTCAGCGTAACCGGGTCCGGCGACGACGAATCCACACGTCAGGTGAGTGCAAGGATTCGGTCGGACGCACTCGCGTACGGTCGGGACGACACGACCGGGTAGTGCGACCTGCTCAGCTTGGTCGGCCAGCCAGTTGCCATATAGCCAGGCCAGTCGGGTGCTTTCCGCATGCCAGGGAAGAGCAGCGCAGACCGCTTCGGAGGCCGCGATGTGATGATCAAGGAGCACCTCAGCAGGCTCGGCCTGGGCGCGAATTCGTTGATCAATATCCAGCAGGGCCCGTTCCTTGCTGTTCTGCGGAGCCGCGTCGCGCATCGCGATCCAGAGTGTGTCGAGTTGCAGCCAAGTTGCACTGAGTCGGGCTGCGAGCGTGCGTGCAACGGTTGACTTGCCGGTACCAGCAGCTCCTCCTATGAGCAGCAAACGGCGCTTCGTGCGCGGCTGCCAGACGTGCCTAGGTGCAGGAACGGCCGCAGTGTCAGGCAGATGATCAGATCCGAGAAACGGCTTGGGGGCCGGTCTCCAATCGCGTCCGTCATGCGGCGGCGGGTGTTCGCCGGCGGCGCCCGCGGTGCTGTTGGCGTTGGGCGTGGAGGCGTCGGATGCGGGTGTTGATTTGGGGTCGTTGTTGTTGGTCGATCCACCAGGGCGGTATCCATTCGGGCAAACCGTCGGCGTTCATCCGACAGGTCCAACCCTTCTGCAGGAAGTGGGTGTGGTGGTATCGGCAGAGCAAGCTCAGATTGTCAAGATCAGTAAGTCCGCCGAGAATCCAGTCGAGAATGTGGTGTCGGTCGCACCAACTGGGTGGATGAGTACAGCCGGGAAAGGAGCATCCACCGTCTCGAGCGATCAAGGCCATGGTCTGACCCCGCGAGGCCAACCGCTGGCTTCTCCCCAGTGCTAGGGGGACATTGTTCTGGTCAATGATCGTGGGCCAGATTTCAGCCTCATCAGCAATCCTCAGCAACTGATCAGAAGTTAGTTGGGAGCCGTTGCTGGTTTCGGCCAACCCGGCTTTGGTGAGCAGCTCCTCCAGTTGCACCGTGACGATCACTGAGGCGGGGGCACCGCCGACCGAGGGCTGGTCTTTCATTTTCAGCAACCGTCCGCAGGCCTCATCTACGGCGTCGTGGAGGCGTTGTCCGTGGGGCCGCTCATCCGGAATCTGCGTGGTCTGCCCGTTCTCGTCTTCCAAGTTTGTGGTGCGCGGTTTGGTCAAAGGATCCAAGATCGCAGTCAGTTGGGCGCCGACGGTGGTGGTGAGTTTGCCTTGCATATGCCACATGCCATCGCGGCGCTGCTTCAACTCCAGATACCGCCGGTCTTGTTGTAGTTGGTCATCGATAGGTGCCGGCCCGTCCGGATCAGCAGCATTCACCACGTGTAGGGCATAGCGGCGCAGATCGGTGGGCCCCAGGATGGGTGCATGGTCAGTGAGCAGCTGCTCCGCCGTCTCCACATCTTGGGGGTGGAGGTCAGGACGGGAGAGTTTCTGCATGGCCCGTTCCACAATCTGCACCTTCTCCACCGACACTTCGCCTTCGCGTTGCAGCGCAGCCAGACGCGGTAGTACCGGCTCCAACTTCTCACCGAGCATGGAGGTGCGGGGACCCACGGCTGCTGCGGCCCGGACCCGGGAGGCCGCTTCACCGGGGGAGAGTTGCAACACCTGCACCAAGAACATGTTGAGGGTGGAGGCGCAGTAGCTGCCAGCTAGATCGGTGGCTTCAGCGTCAGCGATCAGAGTGTGGTCGATGAGTGGGAGCCGGTTGCGGAAGGTTTCGAACCGTCGCCATACCGCCACCTTCTGATGAGCGGTGAGTTGATCAAGACCGCCGGCTTCGACGGTTTCGATCAAACCATTCAGAGCGGTGTCGAACGCATCCAGGGCCACATCAACTGGGGGCCACTGGTCGCGCTCAGCCGTGTTGTGGTCCCCGAGTTCCATATATTCATTATATTCGAATCTGTGTTCGATCACAAGCGGTTTTCCAAGAAAATAAGGAAAAGGAACGGTCAAGAACCTGCACCGAACCGCCCAAACCAACCCAGGACAAAACCCCTACCCTCAACATTTCCCCGGCTCTCTTGCTCTTGTACCCCGGACCTGCTTCCGGCGCTACCTCAGCCGGAAGCAGGTCATGAACCAAGCCGGAATCAGAAAGACCACCGGGAGCAGAAAAGATCACCCTGACCAGAAAAGATCAGCCGGAAGCAGAAAGATCACCCGGACCATGATCACATGGAAGCAGATCATGAGAGCCCTTACGTCGGCAACGACCCCAGCCCTTGCCGCATACGACAGATAGGTGAATCGATGACTGACCTACACGACCTTCTGCTGCGGTACGTCAACGACGGCTCGCTGCCTGGAGCGGTGGGCCTGGTGGCCCACGGTGACGAGACCGAGGTGGCAGCCGTGGGCTCAAAGACTATCGACGATGCGCCGATGGCCAGGGACTCGATCTTCCGCTTCGCTTCGATCACTAAGCCCATCACCGCAACAGCCGTCATGATGCTGGTCAAGGATGGCCGGATCGCGTTGGACGACCCGGTGGACCAGTGGCTGCCGGAACTCGCGAATCCAACCGTGGTCCGGACACCCGCGAGCCCAGTGGAGGACGTAGTCCCGGCGGCCCGGCCGATCACCGTATTTGATCTACTCACCTCCCGGGCGGGATACGGCTTTCCGTCGGACTTCACGCTGCCAGCGGTCCAGCGGTTGTTTCCAGTGCAGCAGGACGGCCGGGAGCCGCAACGCTTCCCGCCAGCAGACAAATGGATGGCTGATCTCTCCGAGGTTCCGATGCTGTATCACCCAGGCGAGGCCTGGTTGTACGACACGTGCTCCACCCTGCAGGGCGTGCTCATCAGCAGGGCGTCCGGCAACTCGCTGCCGGAATTCTTGGCCGAGCGGGTGTTCCAGCCGCTAGGGATGCTGGACACCGGTTTCTATGTGACAACCGACAAGCTCGCTCGATTGACCAGCCACTACCGAATCGACCCCACCGGCAGCTTGGAGCTGGCCGACGGACCGGACGGGCAGTGGAGTACGCCGCCACCTCTCCCGCTGGGGAACGCCGGGCTGGTCGGCACGGTAGACGACTGGTTTGCGTTTGCTCACATGCTGCTGGCAGGCGGCACCAGCGCCGACGGCCGCCGGCTGCTGTCAGCCGATTCAGTTCAGCTCATGATCAACAACCACACCACACCCGCACAGCGCATGATCAGCGATCTGTTCCTGGAAGGGCAGGGTTGGGGCTTCGGCGGCTCGGTTGACATCGAGACGATCGATCCGTGGAACGTGCTAGGACGCTACGGGTGGGTTGGGGGGACCGGGACCTCCGCACACATCACGCCGTCCACAGGCACGATCGCCATCCTGCTGACCCAGGTGGCGGCGGACAGCCCGACTGCGCCGGAATGGATGCGTAGCTTCTGGCGGTACGCGGCCAGCAGAGGCTAGACAGGAGCGGTCGCGAGTGGCCAGGCCCCACGTGGAACGCAAGCACTGCGCTATCGCCGGCCGACGAGTCGGAGGGCCTGGTTGCGCAGTGCTATACCCACTCGTGATCTTGGGATCAGCAGATGCGAGGCGATCCAGACCCCACGCTGTCGCGGATGCGTGACCGCACGGTGAGCCGACTCGTACCGAGCCAGGGCCGTTGGCATGTCATGCGGCGACGCGCCCAGAGATGCGGCGAGCGTTGCCGCGCCCTCCATGGCCGAGCTGGAGCCGTCCCCGAACAGGGAGACGCATGACGCGGCGTCACCCAGCAAGGTGATATGGCCGCGTGACCAGGAGGGCACGCGGATCCTGCTGACGCTGTCGAAGTAGACGTCCTTTGTCGCAAGGTAGGCGATCAGCAGCTCCTGCGCACGCCAGCCGACGTTGGCATATACCTGCTGAAGCAGCTGCCGGCGCGCGTCGGGATCGCGATGATCAATTCTGACTTCAGATCGGAACATGAAGGCGACCCCCGAGACTCCCGTTCCCGGATGCAACGCTACCGCCGTGCCCGGCTCGTTGTGCATGATCACCAGGTCATCGCGCTCCAGGGGAACACCAAGTGTCGCTGTGGCGACATACATTCCGAGAGGTTCGACGAAGTCGGCTTCCGGTCCGAAGGCCAAGCGGCGGACCCCGGAGTAGATGCCATCCGCGCCGACGACCAGATCAAACCGTCGCGGGGCCGCCGCCCGGTCGAAGATCACCTCGACACCACCGTCGTCGGGGTGCAGCTCGGTGATCATCTCGTCGAACAGGAACTCAGCGTCCGCGCGACCTGCCTCGATCAAGATCGCACTGAGGTCTGCCCTCGGAACCTCCACCTCGCGATCCGACTGACGAGTCCGCATGCTCGCCACACGTCGGCCATCATCGTCAACAAAGATCAACTCGCGCACCCTCGTCGCGGCGTCCTGCAGGCGGGAGAGAACACCCAACCGCTCCGCGACCTGATACGCACCCTTGCGGACATCGACAGGATTGCCGCTCGATCGGACACCTTGATCGCGTTCCACGACTGTTACGCCGTGTCCAGCCCGACCGAGTAGCGCCGCGAGCGTTGCACCGGCGATCCCGGCCCCTGAAATCAGTACGCTCAGGCCGTCGCGCTTCAAGAGCTCATTGTTCTCGGGCTCGCTTCTCAGCGCGCTCGAGTTCGTCGATCTGGGCCTGCAGCCGTTCGAGTTCCAGTCGCTCCGCCTCAGCTGGGTCCGCCGCCAGCTGTTCTGCAGCCCGTCGCTCAGCCTCCAGCCGCTCCGCCTCACGCCGTTCGGTTTCGCGTCGCTCGACATCCAGCCGGTGCGCCTCGATGCGCTCCTCGCGGCGGCGCTTCCGCTCCAGCCGCTCTACCTCCGCCGCGGCGGCCCGGCGCTCGGCCTCGAGACGTTCGGCGTCGGCAGCTTGGGCGCGTTCGGCAGCAAGCTTGTCGGCCGCGTCGCGCTCGGCTGCGCGCCGTTTGGCCTCACGGCGTAGGGAATCGATCTGCGCTTGCTCCATCCGCTGCTGTTCCAGCCGGTGCGCTTCGGGTCGCGCAATCTGGAGCCAGGCGGCCAACTTTTGCTGCTGATCCGCATCGAGGGCCGAACGACTAATGATCTTGGTGGCAGCAACCGAAGCAGTCGTTGCCGCGTACGAAGCAGTCGAGGGGAGCGAGGTCCAGGTGGCTACTTGCGCACCGCGACTGACCACTCCGCGGTTCAGATCCTCAACCGCCGTATCCGACCCGGCCGGCACTGTCGCGGCGGCCTCGGCCGCCACTGCGTCCGCCTCGTCAACCCGGTCTGCAGCCTTGAGGTCCCCGGCGAGATCGGACAGCGCCGACGCCAGCTGAACGCGTACCGGATCACTCAAACGCCCGGTGAGCCCGCGCAGCAGCTCAATCAGCCTCCGCCGGGTGACGAGCCCCAGCTCCGCCTCGCCGCACCCGGCCAACCGGTCTGCCATGTCCCGATACAGACCGAAGAGCGGCTCGGCCAGGCGTTCCACGAGAGCCGGACTCAGCCGCGCCGGCTCCTCGAGACGCCCGCCGACCACATCGTCATATCGCGACTTGGCTGCGTGCAGATAGGACAGCGCCTCATCGGCCCGGCCCGCCGCCCACCGGCAGTCGGAGGCAAGACGGTCGACGTCCATCACGAGGTAGGCAGTCTCAGGATCGTCCCGAAGATCAGATTCGGCCAGCCGAGCTAGGGCCGCATCGGCGTACGCGTTCGCTGCCGCGATGTCGCCAGACGCCAGTGCGGCCCGCGCGCCGCACGAGAGTGCCCAGATGGCCGTCTGCGGCTCCAACTGCTGTTCGAGCCCCTTTCCCCGGAGTTGCTCCCGCATGTCCTGCAGGGATTCGATCGTCCGGCCGGCGGCATCCGACAGGCCGAGCCCAGCCTGAATCGCGGCCATGTGTACCACCGCGGTGACATACCGGGCCGCGTCCCTGATCGAGGTGTAGGGACCGATCGGTCCGTTCGCGGTGAGTATTTCTCCCGCACGACGTACGGAATCCTGAGCGTCCGCGGCGGCGGCCGTGTAGCCGTGCCCCAGCAGCCGGTGTCTTGTGAGCTGGACCAGCGCGTCGGCCAGCTCAGGCGCACGCGAGGGATCGGACCCGACCCAGCCGCGCAGCCGCTGCACCAACGATGCCAATGTCTTACCGCGCTGAGCATACGGATCGTGAGACTGCTGTTGTGCCTTTGCCTGGGCCATCGTGCCCTCTCGTGCCGAGTCTTGGCGGTCCGCCGATTGACTGCATCGACCTGCGGTGGTCACGCCGTGGCTACCCATTGTCTGCTGCCAGGTCAAGTCAGCGGGGCGCCTCACATGGTCAGCGAAAAAGTGGGGACCAGCGCGGCTAGCTCGGCTCAACCACGAACCACACGCCCACCGCCGGAACGTCCCCGCGATTGCAGTAGGCGTGCGGTCTCGTGGACTCGAAGCAGACAGAGTCCCCCGGGACCAGCACGTACTTGTCAAACCCCAAGGACAGCTCCAACTCGCCGCTGATCAGGTAGGCGTACTCCGTCCCGCTGTGCCGCATCAGCCGCCCCTCGGAGGACGACGCGCTTCCGGGCTGGTAAGTGACGAGCAAGAAGTCCACGTGGTGATGCGGTAGCTGACCCAACCGCTCCCAGGTGACTCCTGACTCCAGGGTCAGCAGTTCCCGGTCGTCAGGAGACACGTGTGGCCCGACGCCCTTGGTCCGGTCCGCACGCAGATAGCTAAAAACCGACTGGTCGGCTGTCGGCGGCGAGGCTGCCGATGCCTCTGTATCGCTCGCGTCGAACAGGTCCTCAAGCGACAGTCCGAGTGTCGAGGTGATCCCGTACAGGGTGCTCACCGAAGGCTGGCTCTTGCCGGTCTCGATCTGGGAAATGAGGCTGGGGGACACCCCGACAACACGCGCCAGTGCGCGGATGGTCACCTCGCGGCGGGCGCGCTCGGCACGGATCCGCGGCCCGATCGGCGGCACTTTCGGATCACTCATGTGCCCTCCTCACACGTTTGGGCTGCTCGCGCATCGCGCGGTGGATCCGCCACTGTCGTCGTCGCTCGCAGAGGAAAACGCCCCTGCTGCCTCCTCCCCCATGCGGCGGCGCGCAATTCCCGACGCTCGCAGCCCCCTGCGCGCGACACCCTAGTCAGTGCCACTGAACAGGCGTAACTTTTATTGAACACCATAGACACGCGGGGTGGCGATACATGGCGATCCGAACGTACGGGCCGAATGCAGTCGACTGGGAGGCGCGCGTCGACGTCGACCGGCTGCGGACTGATCGGTTGCAGCGGCTGAGGCAGCATCTGGACGCCTCCGAACTCGGAGCGCTGTTGACGTTCGACTTCTCCAATATCCGCTATATGACGGCGACGCACATCGGCACCTGGGCCATGGACAAGCTGATCCGCTTCGCGCTGCTGCCTCGAGGTGGCGACCCGGTGATCTGGGACTTCGGCTCGGCAGCCAAGCATCACCAGCTCTACAACCCCTGGCTGGACTACGACCGAAAGCCTGGCGACCGCGAGATTTCCGAAGCAGCGAGGGCCGGCCGATCCGGAGCCCGCGCCGGGATTTCCACATTACGCGGCGCGTTCCATCCCGACGCCGGCATCGCCCAAGAGGTGGCTCGAAAAGTGGCGACCGTCATGCACGAGCACGGACTGACCACCGAGCCGATCGGGGTCGATGTGATCGAAATGCCGATCCTGTCCGCGCTTCAGGAGGAGGGGCTCACGGTCGTCGACGGCCAGCAGCTGTTCCTGGAGGCGCGCCGCATCAAGACCGTCGACGAGATCGCGCTGCTCGCTCAGGCGTGCTCGATGGTCGACGCGGCGTACGAGGAGTTATATGCCTTCCTGCGGCCGGGCGTACGCGAGAACGAGTGCGTCGGCCTGGTCAGCAAGGTGCTCTACGACCTCGGCAGCGAGTATGTCGAGGGCGTCAACGCGATCTCCGGCGAGCGCTGCTCACCGCACCCGCATGTCTACAGCGACCGCATCGTTCGGCCGGGTGATCCGGCGTTCTTCGACATCCTGCACAGCCACCTCGGCTATCGGACCTGCTACTACCGCTGCTTTGCCGTCGGCAGCGCATCGCCGGCGATGCGTGACGCGTACGTCCGCTGCCGCGAGTACATGGACATGGCCATCGCGGCGGTCAAACCGGGCGCGACGACAGCCGACATCGTGTCGCTCTGGCCGACCGCCGAGGAGTTCGGCTTCGCCAACGAGGAAGCTGCTTTCGCACTGCAATACGGCCACGGTGTGGGCCTAGCCATCTGGGAGAAGCCGATCTTCAGCCGGCTGGTCTCTCTTGATCATCCCGAGGTGCTCGAGGAAGGCATGGTGTTCGCACTCGAGACGTATTGGCCCGGCTCCGATGGCTGGTCGGCGGCCCGGATCGAGGAGGAAGTCGTGGTCACCGCTGACGGCTGCGAGGTGATCACCAAGTTTCCGGCGGAGGAGCTGCTGATCGCCGGGCAGCGCTACTGGACTGTGGGTGGTGAGCTGCCGACCCTACGGGAAGCGCAGTCCCATCTGAACACGACGGCGGGCAGGGGCGAGCGGTGACGGTCTCCGCCGAGACGTCCGTCGCCGTCGATGCCAGCCGGTTGCTCGAATGGTACGAGCAGATGGCGCTGATTCGGCGGACCGAGAAAGCGGCCTACGACCTGTTCATGTCCGGCGAGGTGAAGGGCACCACCCACCTGGCGGCCGGACATGAGGCGGTTGCCGTTGGGACGAGTGCGGCCTTGCGCGAGGACGACTACGTGTTCGCCACCTACCGCGGGCACCACCATGCGATTGCGCGGGGCGCCACGCCGGCCGAGTGCCTGGCGGAGCTGATGAGCAAGGCCACCGGCCTGTGCAAGGCCAAGGGTGGTTCGATGCACCTCACCAAGGCCGACAAGGGCATGCTCGGCTCGTACGCGATCGTCGGGTCCCACCTGCCGATTGCCGCTGGCGCCGCGTGGTCGGCACAGCTGCGCGGCACGGAGCAGGTTGCGGTTGCGTTCTTCGGCGACGGCGCCACAAACATCGGGGCCTTCCATGAGGCCCTGAACTTGGCCGCCGTCTGGAAGCTCCCCGTGCTGTTCGTCTGCGAGAACAACCTCTACATGGAATACACCCCGATCTCAGCGGTGACCTCGGTCGCCAACCCGGCGGCAGACCGAGCTGTCGCGTACGGCCTGCCGGCGGAGATCATCGACGGCAATGACGTGGTCAAGGTCCACGACACCATGAAGGTGGCCGTGGACCGGGCACGGGCAGGCGATGGGCCCACGGTGATCGAGGCGCTGACCTACCGCCACTATGGGCACAGCCGGGCCGATCCTGCGAAGTACCGTCCGGCCGATGAGGTCGAGCGCTGGATGCAGCGCGACCCGCTGCTCGTCGCACGGGAGAGGCTTACCAGCACCGGCGTCGACGAAGCGGACATCGACGCGGCCGACGCCCGGGTGGCGCAGGTTGTCGAGGCCGCCGTGCAGGAGGCCAAGGACGCCCCCTTCCCCGATCCGGTCACGGCATTTACCGATGTGTGGGCAGACGGTGGGTCGGCATGGCGGAACTGATCACCTATCGCCAGGCCGTGTCCGAGGGGATCGCCCGTGAGATGCGTCGCGACCCACACGTGGTCTGTCTCGGCGAGGACATCGGTGCAGCTGAGGGGGTCTTCAAGACAACAACGGGCCTTTTCACCGAATTCGGTCCGAAGCGTATCTGGGACACCCCGATCTCGGAGCAGGCGATCGTCGGTGCCGCGCTGGGCGCCGCCATGACCGGGATGCGTCCGGTCGCGGAGATCATGTTCTCCGACTTCTTCGCCTGCTGCTACGACTACCTTGCCAACGAGATTCCCAAGATGCGCTACATGACCGGCGGCCAGGTCACTGTCCCGCTCGTGATTCGTACCGCCAACGGTGGCGGCCTCGGCTTCGGTGCGCAGCACTCTCAGGCAGTTGAGAACTGGGTCTTCACCGTGCCCGGCCTCAAGATCGCCGCACCGTCCACGCCGGCCGACGTCGTGGGCATGATGGCATCCGCGATTCGCAGCGACGACCCGGTGATTTTCTTTGAGCACAAGGGTTTGCTGGCAAGCAAGGGGGAGCCCGCGCCGCCCGAGCACGTCGTACCGCTGGGTGAGGCCGCGGTGGTTCGCCCGGGCGATGACGTGACGATTGTTGCGCTCGCGTCAACGGTGCCGACCGCACTATCGGCGGCCGAGCAGCTGGCCGGTGAGGACATCTCCGTCGAGGTGATCGATCTGCGCTGCCTGGTCCCGCTCGATGCGAAGACCGTGCTGTCGTCGGTGGCGCGTACCTCGCACCTCGTCCTGGTCGAGGAGAACCCCTATCAGGGCGGCTGGGGCGCCACGGTCGCATCAATCGTCGTCGACGAGGGATTCGAGTCACTTGACGCGCCGATCCGGCGGGTGGCCGCAGAATGCGTGCCGCTTCCGTTCGCAGACGCGCTCGAGCACGAGGTGATCCCCACCGTCGACAAAGTCGTCGACGCCGTACGACGACTCGCCGCCTTCTGAGGCGGACCAAGGAAACCACGCCAGATGCAAAGGAGCAGGGGCAGATGACAACTAAGACGCTGATCCGCGGGGGGACGGTTGTGAGCATGGATCCCCAGGTCGGGGATCTCACCGGCGACGTACTCATCGAAGACGACAAGATCGTCGCCGTCGAGCCGAACATCAGCGCTGACGCCGAGGTGATCGACGCGAGTGCCAGCATCGTCATTCCGGGCTTCGTCGACACACACAGGCATACCTGGGAAGCCGCGGTCCGCGGATGCGCGCCCAATGCCACGCTCGATGACTACTTCGTCGAGGTCCTGGACACGTTCGCCCCGGCCTACCGCGCAGAGGACGTCTACGCGAGCAACATCGCCGGCTCCCTGGAGTGCCTCAACGCCGGTATCACCACGCTGGTCGACTGGTCGCACATCAACAACACGCCTGACCATGCCGACGCCGCCGTCACCGCGCTGCAGCAGACCGGCATCCGGGCGCAGTACGCGTACGGCAGCGCCAACCTCTCGCTGGCCGAGTACTGGTTCAACAGCTCGATCACGATTCCTGGCGACGACGTCCGACGCGTACGGGACACCTACTTCAGTTCCGACGACGGGTTGCTTACCTTGGCCCTAGCCACCCGCGGCACCGGCTTCTGCATGGAGGAAGTCGTTCGGGCGGAGTGGAAACTTGCGCGTGAACTGGGCATCCCGATCACTGTGCACGTCTCGATGGGCCGGCTCGCCGGACGGTTCGCGATGATCAAGACCCTCGACGACTACGGGCTTCTGGGTCCTGACACGACCTACATCCACTGCTGCCACTTCAGCGACGAGGAATGGCGGCTCGTCAAGGACAGCGGGGGCAAGATCTCAGTTTCACCTCAGGTGGAGATGCAGATGGGCCACGGCTGGCCGCCACTGCTGCACTCCCTGCGGCTGGGGCTGCGGCCCAGCCTGTCCATTGACGTGGTCACGACGGTTCCGGGCGACATGTTCACCGAAATGCGGGCAGGGTTCGGTGCCGACCGCGCGCGAGTGCACGCTGAGAAGTACGAGCCGAATGAGCAGGTGCCCAAGGACGTGCTGACCGCGCGCGAAATGCTCCAGGCAGCAACCATCGACGGCGCGTACACCGCGGGGCTCGAGGATCGCACCGGCTCACTGACACCGGGCAAGCAAGCCGACATCGTGATCATCGAGGCAAAGTCGCTGAACATGGTCCCGGTGATCGACCCGGTCGCCGCGGTGGTGCTGAGCGCCGACGTGTCAAATGTGGACACCGTGCTCGTTGCAGGACAGGTTAAGAAGCGCGACGGCAAGCTGCTTGCCGATGTCGACAAGGCCCGAGCCGACATCGAAGCTTCCCGGGATTACCTCCTCGCAGCCACGGCTGAGAAACGCCAGTGAGCGGAGGCCACCTGGTACGTCCGGCCGGTGCGGTGGAGCTCGTCGCTCCAACCACTGGCTGGGCCAGCACAGCGACGGGCTACCGGCGCGGCATGGCAGTAAGCGAAGATGATCATGCCGTGCACACCGGGTTCATGATCAGCGAACTCGACGCCGGCGGCTCGATCCCCTGGCATGTGCACTCCTTTGAGGAGAGCTTCTACCTCGTCGAAGGTTCGGCGGTGATCGACACCGCGGAGGGGTCGTTCCGCGTCTCCGAGGGCGGTTACGGAGTGGTCCCGATCGCGATGCCGCATCGGTGGCGCAACGTTGGCGAGCTCACGGCACGCTGGGCCGAGATGCAGGCGCCGGCGCCGCGATCTGCCTACCAGGACGACACTTTCGTGGTGCCGGGCCCGACGTACGACGAGGCGGCCGACATCGATGTGCGCGACCCTCGTAACCGCTACTTAGGCAAGATCACCGCGTCGCAGATGGACCCCACCCGGCAGAGCCAGGACCAGCTCGAGGTCACAGCGAGCATGCGCACCGCCCTGCTCGTTTACGGAGGGATCAACGTCAAGATGATGGTCGACTCCGACCTCGGTGCCCAGCTGTCCACGATGTTCATGGTGCAGTACGATCCGGACGGTGCGACCGGCCCGCATGATCATCCGTTCGAGGAGACGTATTACTTCCTCGAAGGACAAGCTGAGGCGACCTTCGACGGTAAGCGGGTCGTGCTCGGTGCTGGTGACATCGCGTGGGCAGGCGTGGGGGCCGCGCACTCTTTCCGCAACATCGGAGGCGGCACGCTGCGATGGCTGGAAACCCAAGCCCCGCAGCCTCCGCGGCGGTACTCGTATCGATTCGCACGCGACTGGGACTATCTACGGGAGGTGCTCGGATGACGGCACTGCTGATCGTTGGCGGCACTCATGGCATCGGCTTGGAGATTGCCCGCCGCTACGCCGGGCAGGGCTGGTCGGTCGTCGTGGCCGGCCGGGACGGTTCGCACGCCAAGTCCATGGCTGCGGAAATAGGCGGCGACACGCGGGGCATTGCCCTGGATCTGTCCGAGCCGGAGCAAGTCGTGGACGCCCTGGCTGACGTTGACGCGGTCGATCACATTGTGCTGTCGGCGATCATCCGCGACACCAACACGATTGAGAACTACGACATCGCCGCCGCGCGCTACCTCGCGATCATGAAACTGGTCGGCTATACCGCGGTGGTCAGCGCGCTGCGAGAGCGGCTGGCTGAGGACGGCTCCGTCGTGCTGTTCGGCGGCAGGGCGAAGGACCGTCCCTACCCAGGTTCGACGACCGTCTCGAGCGTCAATGGCGGCATCTCCGGCATGGTGCGCACGCTTGCCCTGCAGCTAGCACCGCGCCGAGTGAACGCGATCCATCCAGGCATCGTCGGCGACAGTCCCTATTGGTCGGAGAAAGAGGACTACATCGCAGATATCCGAGAGGCGACGCCGACCGGCCGCAATGTGGCGATGGAGGACATTGTCGACGGGGTCGACTTCTTGATGCGCAACGGCTCGGTGAACGGCATCGACCTGTACGTCGACGGCGGCTGGTTGTTGCAATGAGGGTGGCACTGATCGGTGCCGGCCGAATGGGAAGCGCAATGGGAGGCCGGGTCGCGGGCGCCGGTCATGATCTTGTGGTGTTCAATCGCACGCGGTCGCGCGCTGAGGAGGTCGCTCGGCGCACCGGTGCGCACGTGGCAGACACCGCCCGCGAGGCAGCGGAGTCTGCCGAGATCTGCCTGGTCTCCCTCGCCGACGACGTCGCGGTGACGATGACATACCTGGATGATGAGGACGGGCTCATCGCGGGTGTGCAGCCAGATGCAGTGGTGTGCGACACCAGTACGGTCGCCCCGGCAACGGTCCGCAGCCTCGCACCGCTGGTCGCGCAGAATGGTGCCACTTTGTTGGACACCCCAGTCTCAGGAAGTGTTTCGGTCGTCGAGTCTGGGACCTTGACGGTGATGGTGGGCGGAGACGAGACGGCCCTCGAACGGGCCCGGCCGGTGCTCGAGGCGTTTGCAAAGTCGATCTTCCATCTCGGCGACATCGGGGCCGGCGCGATCATGAAGCTGGTCGTGAACTCTCTGGTTCACTCGCTGAACGTCGCTGTTAGCGAGGCGCTAGTGCTGGCCGAAACGGCCGGGCTCGACCGCGAGACGGTGTACGACGTCTTCGAGGCCAGCGCTGCGGGCGCGCCGTACGTGAAGTACAAGCGCGCGGCCTTCCTCCGACCCGGTGAGGTTCCGGTCGCTTTTAGCCTGGATCTGGTTGCCAAGGATCTGGCGCTCATCCACGACCTGGCGCAACAGACGGGAATGCGGATGGACCAGGCCGAGGCGAGCCGGCAGCTGGTGACTGAAGCACTCCAGGCCGGAATGGGGGAGCGTGACATCAGCGAGGTCGCGACGTTCCTACGTCACCTGTGACTTCAGCCGGACCAACTCAGCTGCTGACCTCGGCAGTGCTAGGTGGTGTCGGGCTCGCTCTTGCTTTTACGCGTGATCGCGGTGTACGCAAAGCTCAAGATCGCTGCCCCGGCCACGCTGATCACCCACCGGATCCAGTCGATGCCAAATGTGTGGCCACCGCCGAGAAGCCCCCACACCCAATAACCGATCAAGGCGCCGGCGATCCCAAGCAAAACCGTCACAATCCATCCGTACGCTTGCTTGCCTGGTATCACGATTCGCGCGAGCACACCGATGACCGCTCCAAAGATGATGGTCCCGATTACCTGAAACATGACGACTCCTTCGCGGATCACTAGCTTGCCGCGCACTGCCCTGTGCTGCCTCTAGACAGTATCCTCAACCCGCGAAGCTTCGACGGCGCACCGCCACACACGTGCCGTATCTGCCCGCGAGAGACGGGCGATGATGGCTAGTGCTGTGTCTCGACACTAGCTCCTCAGTGATGCGCGAATCTGGGCTGCACGATTCAGCTCGTTTGCCATCAGGATCCCGTAGGTGAATCCGGTTCCTTCTGCCCCGCCGCCGCGAGAACTGATCGTGGCGAGGAAGTTGGCGGCGACAGTGGCATCCTGATGCTCGCCCAGAAGTGTCTGCAGATCCTCGGCGTCCCGCGCGACAGCTTTCATCTCGCTGTCGGCAGGTTCGACGAGCTCAGCGGCGTATCGCGCCCGCTTCGTCGCTCTCCGCGCTCGATGCAGTCGTTCGATGTCGTCGTCGGCCTTCCGCAGTCGTTTGTCTGCTTTTTTCTTGGCCTTCTCCACATACGTGACCGCCGCCATGGTCTCCTCACCGGCGGCCTTCGTAAGCGGCGGCGCGGCCCGCCAGCCGCGCAGCAGCTGCACCAGGTGCGCATAGCGCGAGGTGCGCATCGCCTTGCTCAACCGGTTTACGGCTTGCTCACGCTCTGCAGCAAGTGTCTTCGTGATCTCGGCTTTTACCGATCCTCGAACCTGTTCCCGCGGCAATTCAGCAATCTGCTTGGTCAGGCGGGTGCTGAGAATGTCTCTGTCTCGCACTTGGCCAAGTACGTCGGCGTACCAGGCCAACTCGTTGTCCATTTCCTCAGCCGGACCAGCGTCGAAGACGTCATCAAACATCCGCAACGTACTTCGGAGCCGGCGCGCTGCCACCCGTGTCTTGTGTACGGCTGGCTTACCCGTGCGCATGCCGACGTCGTTGCCAGCGAGCACCTCGCACTGCGCCACCACGTACGCGGCCACCAGCTCACCGACCGTGCCTGCCTCGACCGCGGAAACCTGCCCGTCCGGCGACATGGGGCCCAGCGCGCGATCTAACTTGGTCCTGCTGCTACTGGGGGCCGCGCCGGCAGCCTGAAGCAGATTCCGTGCCCGCTTCAGATCCTTCTTCTTGCCGGCAGGCCCCAACTCGACCTCCACCTCACGCCACGTGTGCAGGGTCGACTCACCGTCGGGCGGTCCGGACTCCACCTGGTCGTCGGCAACCTCCAGCACCAGCTCACCGTCGGCATTGCGGAGCTGGTACGCCGTTCGAGTCGTCATGATTGAGGCGACGGGGTCGAGGCTCTCACCGGCTAGCAGCCCCTCGACACCCTCCGCCAATGCACGCGGCAGCGTCTTCGCCCGCGAGCCGCTCTGCAGTTCTGTCCGGGCCGTGCCACTGGGAATCTTCAACTGCCAGCCAGTCTCCGAGCCTCCGACTCGACGCCGCAGCGTGATGCCGAACACCCGCAGACCAGCACCTGGTGTGTCGAAATAGGTGTTATCGAGCTTGCGCACCTCGTGATCAAGACGCCCGCCATCCGGCAGCAGCTCCGCGAGCTGTGGCATCACCCAATCCGAGTCGACATCGAACTTGTCCTCTTGCTCTTTCACGATTCGCACTCGCACCAACCTCCTCGTAGCAGTCTCCTACCCGCGGGCTCACCTATCTGAACCATCCTCCAACGGTCAAAAGATCTTGCCGGGATTGAGGATGTGGTACGGATCGAGGGCGGCTTTCACGGCGCGATGCATCTCAAGTACGGCAGGAGAGAGTTCGCGAGAGAGTCCAGCGCGCTTGAGCAGACCCACACCGTGCTCGCCGGTCACCGTGCCACCAAGATCAAGTGCAGCGCTGAGGATCTCCTCGAACGCGATCTTGGCGCGATCCTGGGCGGCCGTGTCGCCTGGGTCGGCGATGAGCAACGGATGCAGGTTGCCGTCGCCGATGTGGGCAATGTTCGCGATCAGAATGTCGTGCCTGCTGGCGATCTGCTCGATACGGGCCAGCATGTCGGGCACGGCGGCGATGGGTACGCACACGTCCTCGGTGAGCACCGGACCCAGGCGCTCGAGCGCTGGGTAGGCCAGACGGCGCGCAGCGAAGAGCGCTTCGGCCTCCTCCTCGTCGCTCGATCGGGCTGCCCAGGTAGCGCCCGCGGCCTCAAAGCAGGCCAGCATTTGATCGGCGCGGTCATCGCCGATGAGGCCCGGGTCATCGATTCGGCCCAACAGGACTACGTCGGCCTCGACGGAGAGACCCATGTTCTTCCACTGGTCGACGGCAGCAAGGCAGTGCCGGTCGATCAACTCCAGGGCGGAGGGAATGATGCCGGCCCGTGCGACTGCTCGCGCCGCCTCGCCGGCGTCGACAATCGAGCTGAAGTAGCCGACGATCGTCCGCGGCGCGGCCGGCAGCGGCTTGAGCCGTACGGTGGCCTCGGTGACGATGCCGAGAGTGCCCTCGGAGCCGACCATGAGGGCTACCAGGTCGTAGCCGGCGACCCCCTTGGCGGTTACCCGTCCGAGCCGTACCAGTTCGCCCGTGCCGGTCACCACCTCAAGGGCGAGCACGTAGTCCTTGGTTACGCCGTACTTGACGCAGCACACCCCGCCGGCGTTCGTCGCGATGTTGCCGCCGATGGTCGACCACGGTGAGCTGGCCGGATCGGGCGGATACCAGAGCCCTTGCTCCGCGGCGGCTGCGCGCAGATCGTCGTTGATCACCCCGGCCTGGACCACGGCCAACCGCTCCAAGGGATCGATCAAGCGGATCTCGTTGAGCCGGTCGAGCGCGATGATCACGCCGCCTTCGATGGCATTGGCCCCACCGGACAGTCCTGTACCAGCACCGCGTGCGGTCACTGGCACGCCAAACCTGGCGCAGATCCGTACGGCAGCCGCGACGTGATCACTCGACGGGGCTCTGATCAACGCGAGGGGTTCGCCAACCGGTGCCCATTCGGCCTCGTCGTGGCCCAGGCTTCGGGTCACGTCACGGTCGACGATCAGCGCGTCGGATGGCAGGGCCGCCGCTAGCGCCGCGAGGAACTCAGCGCTGTTCATGACGCCATCTCAAACATACACGAAGAGTTGATCATGGACTGGAGCGGTTTCATGCCCGCGATACCTGCTCGTTCGGAGGCCTGATCAAAGGGGCTGTGGGCTGAACCGCAGCAGCACCTTGCCGGACTGTCTCGGATCGCTCGCAACCTGCAGCGCTCCGAGTGCGTGGTC
>Ga0307301_10000156_pt1 | contig 18569 bp, 16 predicted proteins | sample ER_DNA_182_FD_194506 | JGI IMG/M metagenome (GOLD analysis project Ga0307301, IMG submission 194506) | Bulk soil microbial communities from the East River watershed near Crested Butte, Colorado, United States - ER_DNA_182 | ecosystem: Environmental > Terrestrial > Soil > Floodplain | place...
AACCTCGACGAAGTGGCGGTCGGCGCTTCGGTGCGTGGCAGCCTTGCGCTCGAGCGCGCCGCTCGTGCGTGGGCGTTGCTCGATCATCGTCCATACGTCGTCCCCGAGGACATCGATCGGCTCTTCGCGCCGGTGCTGCTGCACCGCGTCGTGTTCCGTCCGACGTTCCTCGCCGAGGCGCGCCGCGTCGGCTGGAACGAGGCCGTCGAAGGGATCGAGCGCAAGTGCTTCGCAGCCGCGCCTCGGCCTGAGCCCGAGCCGGTCGAGGTGCAGCCGGCTCCGGAGCCCGTGCCCGTCGCGCGTGACCAGCACTGACGTCACCTTTCCGCTGGCGCCGCGCCGGCGGTTCGCAGGTCTTCCGTTCGGCGGCATGAACAGCGTTCGTCGCGGCTCGGGCTCGGACATCGCGGGCTCGCGCCCCTACCGCCCCGGCGATGATGCGCGCTCGATCGACTGGAACGCGTCCGCGCGCCTGTCCTCGGCGCACGGCGCCGACGAGTTCATCGTCCGTGAATACATCGCGGAGGAAGCGCCGCGGGTCGTTCTGCTCTGGGACCGCCGTCCGGCGATGTCGCTCTTCCCGAGGCCGTTACCGTGGCTCGCGAAACCCGAGGCCGTGCGCGTGGCGGCGGATCTCGTCTCCGAGGCGACGCTCGCGGCGCGCGGGTTTCTCGGCTACCTCGATCTCGACGACGACAAGGCGACGTGGGTCGCGCCGCGGTCCGAGCACGAGTTGCCCGACGCGGCACGCGGCGGAGCTTTCCGCGCATCCGAGGACAATCTCCAGCACGCGTTCGACTTCCTCGCGCGGCAGCATCCGCCGCTTCCAGGCGGAACGTTCATCTTCGTCTTCTCCGATTTCCTCGCACCGGTCTCCGACGACACGTGGGTGTTCACGCTCGAGCGCGGGTGGGACGTCGTCCCGGTGGTCGTGCAGGACCCTGTCTGGGAGCGAAGCTTCCCGGAGGTCGGCGGTGTCGTCGTGCCGTTGCACGACCAGTCGACGGGGCGTTTCGTCTCGGTCCGACTGACCGACCGTGAGGCCATTCGCCGGCGAGAGGAAAACGAAGCGCGTTCGGAGGACCTCCTCCTGCGCCTGCGCGCGCTCGACCTGGGCCCTGTTCTCGTCTCGACCATCGATCGTGAGCAGATCTTCCAGGCGTTCCTCGAGTGGGCAGACGAGCGCATCATCTCGCGGGGTCGCTGGTGGTGAGCAGGCGCCGTAACTGGATCGTCGTGGCGGTCGCGGCGCTCACGGTCGCCGCCGCGCTCGTGCTCGCGGTCGTGCTCACGGGCAGTTCGACCCAGGCCGTCCCGGAGCATGCGCTGACGGCCGAAGCCTCACTCTCGCGCTCCGGCGCCCTCTTCGCCGACCCACTGCGCGCGACGATCGAGGTGCTCGTCGACCGAAAGCGCGTCGATCCTGCGCGCGTCGGTTTCAGTGTCGCCTTCGAGCCTTACTCCCGGATCGGCATTCCGCGTCTGTCCCGTCACGACACCGATCGGCTGACCCAACTTGTATTCAGCACTGATCTCGTGTGCTCGACCGACGTCTGCCTGCCGAAGGGCCGCAGCAGCAGCATGAGGATCCGCTTCGCGCGGGCCCAGGTCTTCTACTTCCCGCGGGACGGCAGTGGACGGAAGACGCTCAAGCTCAACTGGCAGCCGCTGACGCTCGGCACCCGGACGACCCCCGCCGATCTCGCCGGCGACGATCCGTTCTCGCAGCCGATCTGGCACGCGTCGACCGATCCGCTCGCAGTGTCGTACCGCTTCTCGCCGTCCGTGTTGAAGACCGTGCTGGTCGTGCTCAGCGCGCTTTTCTTCGTGGGTGCGGCTTTCGCCCTCTGGCGGGTCTTGCGGGCACTGCAGGCGCGGCTGCGGCTGCCGCTCCCGAGCGCGCTCGAACGTGCGGTCCGGCTCGTCGAGCGGACCGAAGCCAGGGAAGACGCGGCTGCGAAACGCAAGGCACTCGAATTGCTGTCACGCGAGCTGACGCGTAGCGGCGAGAGCCAGCTGGCCCTCGCCGCCCGTGAGCTCGCCTGGGCGGAACCGACGCCGATCCCTGCAGCCACTCAACCGTTGACGCTGGACGTCCGGCGTCTGATCGAACAGCGGTCGAACGGACATGGCGCGTAACCCGCTTCCAGCGCGCACGCGCGGTCCGGCGATCCCGCTCGCAAGCACTGCCGAGCTGGCCGGCCCGGCTCGCCGCACGCTCGTACTGCGCGTCGCGCTCGCGGTCGCGCTGCTCGTGCTCGCGCTGCTCGCGAGCGAGACGGGCCGCAGCAACGCGGCGGCAGCACGCGGGCTCCTGGCTGGTGGGGGAACCGGCGTGCTCGTGCTCGACGTGTCGCGCAGCATCAAGCCGGCGGCCAACCGCACGATCGTCAACGTGTTGCAGCAGCTGATCAGGTCGCAAACCCGGCTTGGGCTGGTCGCATTCTCGGACATCGCCTACGAGTTGCTGCCACCCGGAACGCCGTCGAGGGAGCTGCGCTCCCTGCTGCGGTTCTTCGCTCCCGTACCGCCGCGGCCCGGATCTGACGAGGTTCCGCCGAATCCGTGGTCGAGCAGCTTTTCCGGAGGCACCCAGATCTCCCTGGGGCTGACGCTCGCGCATGACGCGCTCGTTCGGGCCGGCAATCCTCGCGGCTCGATCCTGCTCGTCAGCGATCTGGACACCGCACCCGACGACGTCCCGCGCGTCGCCCAGACGTTCAACACCTTCCGAAGCCAGGGTGTGAAGTTCCGGATCGTCGCGCTCACGCCTCGCGCGGACAACCTGTCTCTCTTCCAGAATCTCGCGGGACGCGACGCATTCGTGCCTCATGTCAGTTCTGTCCGAAGCGGCGTGGGGGACACGGAGGGTGCGTTGCAGGGCCGGACGCCCTGGTCGCTTATCTTCATCGCCGCGCTCGTGCTCGTCGCGCTCGCCGCGAACGAACACTGGAATGGGCGCCTGCCCGTCCCGAGGACGCAGTCATGACGCTCCGGTGGGCCACCGCCTGCGTCGTCGCTCTGACCGTGGCGATTCTCGCGCTGCTGCTGGCACTGGACGTCGGGCGCTGGCAGACGACGATCTCGCGTGACGACGTGCGCTTCAAGGCGACGCCTACCCGCGCAAATCTCTGGCATCCCGACGAGCTCCTCCCGTTTCACGCGACCCGTTCTCTGCTGCGTCTCGACGACGACATCGAGTACCGCGAGACGCTCCGGAACTTCTGGCTCGCCCGCCCACATGCGAGCTCTCTGACGCAGCTGAATCTCGACGCGTTGCGTAGCGAGGCGATCGTCACGCTCGCGAACTTCGCACGAACGCAAGAGGAACCGCTCCGTCGGGGCCAGACCGCGAACCTCCTCGGCGTGATGGGACTGGGCCTCGCAACGACCGACGACCCGGGCCAGCGCCTTCGCTTCCTCCTCTACGCGTCGCGGGCCTTCCGCGGTGCGCTCACCGCAGATCCGAACAACGAGGACGCCAAGTTCAATCTCGAGCTGACGCTGCGCCTGCTGCAGCGGCAGCCCACGCGGACGGGCGGCGGCACCGCGCACGGGCCGGGACGCGCATCCGGCGCAGCCCTCGCGCAACCCGGCAGCGGCTACTGATGACTTTTCTCACGCCACTCGCGGCCCTGGTCGCTCTGGTCGTGATCGTGCCGCTTGCCGCGTACGCGCTCCTCGAGCTGCGCGCGCGCCGCGTTTCGCGCGTCTTGAAGCTGACACCGCCGTCGTTTCGCTCGCGGCCGGGCATTCCAGTCGCGATCGTCGCAGTGGCCGCGCTGCTCGCCTTCGCAGCCGCGCAGCCTGTCGTCGCAGGCACGCAGAAGCGAGTGGGCCGGTCGGACGCAGAGGTCTTCTTCGTGTTCGACTCGTCGCGGTCGATGCTCGCCAAGCAGGACTTCGGCTCACCAACGCGTCTCGCACGCGCGAAGGATCTTGCACTGCACCTCCGCCAGAGCCTTGCGGACGTCCCCGTCGGCATCGCCTCACTCACCGATCGCGCGCTCCCGGATCTCTTTCCCACGCTCGATGCGCAGGTCTTCGCGTCGACGCTCGAGGACTCGATTGGAATCGAGCGCCCTCCGCCGAGCGGCACGGAGAAGCTTGCCACGGATTTCGGCGAGTTCGGCTCGATCGCCGCGAACAACTACTTCAGGCCACAGGTGTCGAAGCGCCTGCTCGTGATCTTCAGCGACGGCGAGAGCCGCGCGTTCGACGCGAACAAGCTGGCCGGGAAGCTGCGCGCCGGGCACGTCCGCGTGCTGTTCGTTCACCTCTGGGACCCGCGCGAGAAGATCTTTCTCACCTCGAAGGCGGCGGATCCGGGCTACCGGCCCGATCCGGAGAGCCGACGCGAGGCGGCCCAGGTCGCAGCCGCCGGCGACGGCAAGGTGTTCCACGACGGCGACGGAGACGCACTTGCCTCGGCGGCGAAAGACGTGCTCGGTAGCGGTCCCGCCACCACAACGAGAGAGCAGCGGACGCGCGTGTCCCTTGCGCCCTACGTTGCGCTGTCGGCGCTGTTCCCGCTCTCGTTCGTGCTCTACCGGCGGAACTTCGCCTAGCTCAGGATCGAAGCTTCGACTAGTCGAACCACGTCCAGGTGTCGGACATGGTGACGTTGGTGTCACCGAAGCGTCGCGCGGCTCCGGGGCTCGGCTCGGGGCGGGCGTTGCCGGGGGAGCTACTACGGCCACGTCCTGGTGTCGGACATGGTCACGGAAGTGTGACGAACTTTCCACAGGCATCTACCATCACCTGTCGAAGATGACCGGTCGGACGGCCAGGGGGTTCGGAGCCGCCGCCTGCATCGCGGCGATGCTCTGCGTGTCGCCGCCGGCTCACGGGGGCGTTCGCGACGACACCGCGTGGCTCCAGGCCAAGCTCGAGGCCGGTGGCAGTCTCTTTCTGCCGCGCCTTCCGAACGGGGAGTGCTACGAGACACGCGGCCTCTGGGTCTCGCACGACGACACGACCGTTACGTCCGACGGAGCGTGCGTGGTCGCGCTCGGGCCCGGCGAGGGTCGCATTCCGAGGGGCGACGGGACGTTCGTGCGCGCGAACGCGGTCTTCTTCGTCGATCACTCCGACGTGCGCAAGCCCTTGCCTGTCCGGATCTCGATCAGCGGGCTGCACATCACCGTTCCGGCGGCAAAGCGCATGCACGGCATCAGCGTGCTCGGCCACGAGGTGACGCTTGCCGGCCTTGCGATCGACGGCGCTCCGCTCACCGATGTGCGCATCGGCGTCGGCGCGAAGGGCTCAGGGGGAATGTCGGGCCGCGTCGAGCTCACCGACTCGGCGCTCTCGGGCGGGCAGCGCGACGTCGTCTCGATCTTCGGTGCAGTGGGGTTGCGCGTCGCCGGCAATCTCTTCTCCGGTGCGCGCGGGGCGGGCGCCGCCGGCCTGCATATCCGGGCGGCCGATCGCGGCCAGCCGACACTCGACGTGCACGTCGCCGGGAACAAGGTCGTCGGCAACGCAGGCCCCGGAATCTTCCTGGACCTCGCGCCGGCGAACGGCCTGCCGGTGATCGCATCGGGGATCGAGCTCGTCCGCAACGAGCTCGTCGGGAATGCGCGGAAGGCGCCGCCGGACCGTCGCGCCGGCATCGTGATCGCCGGCGGACAGAACGACGGCAAGGGCCAGGTCGTGTTCGCAGAGAACCTGTTTCGCGGCAACCGCGGCCGGGCGCTCCTGACGCGCAAGAGACGGGCGGTTGCGGTGGTCGCGGGCCCGCGGACCACGCCGCCGAACTTGGGCGGCGCCGAACGCGACGACACGGCATGGCTGCAGGCGCGACTCGACCGCAGTGGGGGAACCATCTTCTTGCCGAAGCTGCCGAACGACACCTGCTACGCGACCCGCGGACTGTGGGTGTCGCACGACCGGACGACGATCACCTCGGACGGCGCGTGCATCGTTTCGCTCGGCCTCGGGCCCGTCCGTCTGCACTCGGTCGACGGTGACCCGATCGCGGCGAGCGCCGTGTTCTTCGTCAATCGATCAAAACCGTCGAAGCCGGCGCCGGTGGGGGTCACGATCTCGAACCTGAAGGTCGTCGTTCCCGACGGCCAGTCGATGTACGGCGTGGCGGTCTTCGGTCACCAGATCACCTTGAGCCACCTCGACATCGGCGGAGCTCCGAAGGACGACGTCACGATCAGCGGACGAGGGAACGGCAACTCGTACGCGGGCAGCGTGTCGATCCTGGACTCGACGCTCAGCGGCGCCAGCCGGAATGCGATCTCCGCCACCGCTGTGATCGGGCTGCGCATCGAGCGCAACACCATCGTCGGCGTGCGGGACTCTCCCCCCGGGCAGCCCGCGGCCGGCATCGACATCGAGCCGGACGATCGTGGCCAGCCGGCCCTCGACGTGCACATCGTCGGGAACACGATCAAAGGAAACGCCGGCCCGGGCGTCATGTTCGAGCTCGAGTCGAACGACGGCCCGGCGGTCATCGCGACAAACCTCGAGATCAGCGGCAACACGATCCTCGAGAACGCGCTCAAGCTCTCGCCGCCAAAACGAGCGGGCATCGTCCTCGCAGGCGGGCAGGATGGAGGCCAGGGGACTCTGGTGCTGAAGGACAACACGGTGCGGGGTAACGGTGGGCCCGGGATCCTCGGCAGCCGCCTTCGTCTGGTCGTGCAGGCGAGCGGCAACGACCTCGGCGGGAACGAAGGCGGTCCTTCGCGCGGTTTGTAAGTAGATCGCTCTTACGCGGTAGCGGCGCGCGGCCGGTTGACGAAGACATTGTCGAGCGCCGAACGCAGGCCGACGGCCAGGGCGCCCATCAAGACGGCCGACTCGCCGAGAGTCGAGATCTCGATCCGTGGCGCATAGGGAATCCAGGCGGCGAGCAATCTCCGCACCGGCGTCAGGAGCAGATCGCCGTTCGTTCCCAGCCCCCCGCCGAGGACGACGAGGGCCGGGTCGGCGACGGCGGCGATCGGAGTGATGTGCGCTGCGATGCGGCGGGCGACCTCCTCGACGATCGTCCGTGCGAGTGGATCTCCGGCACGCGCAGCCGTGAAGATCGCACGCGGGTCGTATGGCGGCGTCAGCGAGGTCGCGGTCGAGCCGGACGGGGCGATGCGCGCCGCCAGCGCCGCAACGCCGTCCGCGGAGGGATCGACCTCCTCCGCCATTCCGGCGAGTGCCCAGTCGACTTCGCCGGCCGCGCCGTGATTGCCGCGATGGAGCTCGCCGCCGAGCACCAGCCCCATGCCCATGCCGGTGCCGACGGAGAGAAACGCGAAGTCGTCGACCCCCTGCGCGACACCGGCCCAGTGCTCGCCCACAGCTGCGAGGTTGACGTCGTTCTCGAGCGTCACATCGATGCCCAGCTGCTCGCGAAGCTCGCCGCCGAAGGCCCGGCCTTCGAGCCCGGGGATGTTCGGCGTCGTCAGTTGCAACGTGCCTTTCTTTGCGTCGATCACGCCCGGTATGCCGAGAACGACACCATCGATGCGCTCGACCGGTAGATGCGCGGACGCAATCAGGGATTCGTGCAGCCTGCAGATCGCCTGCAGCGCCCCGTCGGCGTCGGCACCGCGCAGCTCGACGTCCTGACGCGCGCGCACCTGACCGGCAAGGTCGCAGACAGCTCCGCGCAGGAACCGTGCACCGAGGTCGAGGCCGAGCACGTACGCCGCGTCCGGGACCGGCTCGAAGAAGACGGCCCCGTAGCTCGGCCCTCCGGGGGCGTCGGCGGCCTCCCGGACGAGCCCCGCTTCGAGCAGCGACTGGAGGGCGAGCGAGACGGTCGGCTTCGAGATGCCCGCGCGGCGCGAGATCTCGGCCCGTGAGATGGGGGCGAGGGCACGGATCGTCTCCAGCACCGTCCGTTCGTTCAGGTGCTTGAGGAGCGGTGGCGTCGCGCGGGCTGGGGGGACGGTTTCCGCCATCTTGTCAAGGAAGTTAACTCGGCAAGCCCGATTCTCGTCAAGCTTGACTCCATTTCGAGACAGTCGTAGAGTCCTCGTTCGGAAACCTTACGAGATCCAGGGTGCCGGCTAGAGCAAGGAGCCGGGACTGGAGCGGGAGACCGGGGTCGACGACAATCACCCCAAGAGGAGGCAGGGTATGAGACGCGTGGGGATCGGGCTGCTCGTGGCGCTTGTGCTCGGAGCCGCCGTCATCGCGGCAACCGCGAGGACCACGGCCAACGCCGGCACGTCTGCGGCGAAGGCCAAGAACATCACAATCTGGGTGGGCTGGAGCGCTGCGGAGCTCAAGGCCTTCAAGGGTGTCGTGGCCGAGTACGACCGAAAGCACTCGGACGTGACCGTCAAGGTCGTCGGCGGCATCAACGACGACAAGATCACCGCCGCGATCCGCAGCGGCAAGGTGCCGGACGTCGTCAGCTCGTTCACATCGGCGAACGTCGGCAGCTACTGCAACTCGGGTGCGTGGATCGACCTGAAACCGTTCCTGTCGAAGGACAAGATCGACGTCAACATGTTCCCGAAGACGTCGCAGTACTACACGCAGTACAAGGGCAAGCGGTGTGCCTTGCCGCTGCTCGCCGACGTCTACGGCTTCTACTACAACAAGAAGATGTTCAAGGCGGCCGGGCTCACGAGCCCACCGAAGACGATGTCGCAGCTCACCGCGTACGCAAAGAAGCTGACGAAGAAGAACTCGGACGGCTCGATCAAGGTCGCTGGGTACAACCCCTTCCTCGGTTTCTACGCAGGCAATGCCCCCGACCTGAGTGCCTACGCGCCGCTCTTCGGCGCCAAGTACGTGGACGGAGGTGGCAAGTCGATGATCTCGCGGGATCCGGCCTGGAACCGGATGATGAAATGGCAGAAGAGCCTTGTCGACTGGTACGGCTACAAGAAGCTCCAGAAGTTCAACGCGGGAGCGGCGGACGAATTCTCCGCGTCCCACGCGTTCGAGATCGGCAAGCTCGCGATGATGATCGACGGCGAGTGGCGGGTGGCGTTCATCGGACGCGAGCATCCGTCGCTCGACTACGGCACGGCGCCCGCGCCGGTCGACGATGCCCATCCCGAGCTCTATGGGGCTGGTTACGTGAACGGCACGATCATCGGCATCCCGAAGGGCGTGAAGAACAAGGACGAGGCGTGGGCACTGGTCAAGTACCTGACGACCGACAGCCACGCGCTGGCGATCTTCTCGAACGGCGTGCGCAACGTTCCGACGACGAAGGCATCGCTATCGTCGAAGGACATCAAGCCGGACGCGCACTTCAAGACGTTCCTGAAGATCTTCGCGAACCCCAACTCGAAGACCACGCCGATCACGGCGGCCGGAAACGCGTACGGATCGCTGATCCAGGCGTTTGCGGTCAAGTATCAGGCAGGTCACGGAGGCGACCTGTCGGGCGGCCTGAAGAAGCTCGACAAGCAGATCGACGCCCAACTGAAGCAGGCACAGGCGGGCGGAGTGCCGTAATGGTGAGCGTCGTTACGGCTGCTGCTGTACCGACCTCGGGGCGCGCGGGCTTTGCCCGCGCGCCCATTTCCAAATGACCGAGATAACCGTTCCGGCGGCCCGCGCACAACCGGTCGACCGGACGCGGGCGAAGCGAAAGGCGGCCTGGCGTCGACGTCGCCTCGTCCTGCTGCTGATGGCGCCGTGGCTGATCGGCTTCTCGGTCTTCTTCGGTTACCCGCTCGTGATGAGCGTCTACCTGTCGTTCACGCATTACGACCTGCTGTCTTCGCCGAAGTGGATCGGCACCGCGAACTACCGGTACCTCTTCACCCAGGACTCCCAGGTCGGAGGGGCGGTGAAGAACACCCTCTGGATCATCGCGGTCATGGTCCCGTTGCAGGTCATCTTCGCCTTCGGCGTCGCCACGATGCTCGCGCGCGCGCGGCGCGGCGTGGGCTTCTTCCGGACGATCTTCTATCTCCCGGCGCTCGCGCCGCCCGTCGCCGCAACTCTCGCGTTCGTCTACATCCTCAACCCCGCGACGGGGCCGGTGAACATCCTGCTCCAGCACCTTGGCATCGACGGCCCCCTCTGGTTCCAGTCGCCGGGGTGGTCCAAGCCGTCACTGACGATCCTGGGCCTCTGGGGCGTCGGGAACATCATGATCATCTTTCTCGCCGCCGTCCTCGACGTCCCGAGACACCTGTACGAGTCGGCGGAACTCGACGGTGCAGGCCCGTTCCAGCGCATGCGCTGGGTGACCCTGCCGACGATCAGCCCGGTGATCCTCTTCTCGGTCGTGATCGGGGTCATCGCCGGCCTGCAGTACTTCACGCAGGCCTATGTCGCGGCGAACGTCGCGTCGGGCCAGGCCTCCCAGGCCGGTGATCAGACCGTCAACAACCTCGGCTATCCGGAAGCCTCGACGCTGTTCTATCCGGTGTTGCTCTACCAGCACGGATTCCGCTACTTCAACATGGGCTACGCCTCGGCGATGTCCGTGATGTTGCTGCTCGTCGCTTTCACGGTCACCGTCCTGATCATTCGCAACTCCCGGCGCTGGGTGCACTACGTGGGGGCGGCCAAGTGAGCAGCGCCACGGTTCCCGCTGCGACTGCTTTGACGAGGCGAAAGCCTCCGGCCGCCGTACGGAGGCGCCGCTTCCTGCTGGCCGTGGCGAACCACAGCCTGCTCATCGTCGCGGCCATCGCCTTCCTGGCGCCGTTCGTGTTCATCGCACTGACCGCGCTGATGACGAACAGCCAGGCGCTGTCCTCGCACATCTGGCCGCATCCGTTCCGCTGGCAGAACTTCGTGGACGTGTTCCACCAGGCGCCGATCTGGCGCTGGGCCCTGAACACGATGATCTACGCGTGTCTCGCCACCCTCGGCGTGCTGGTGTCGAGCATTCCTGTTGCGTATGCGCTGTCTCGCATCCGCTGGCGTGGGCGCAACGTCGCTTTCGGGCTCGTCCTGATCGCGCTGATGTTGCCGCCCGTGGTGTCGGTCGTGCCGCTGTACGTCATGTGGGCGAAGCTGGGCCTCGTCGGCGGTCTCGGGCCGCTCATCATCCCCAACTGGTTCGGGGACGCCTTCTCGATCTTCCTGCTCCGCCAATTCTTCATGACGATCCCCGAGGAGTACCTCGACGCCGCCCGTGTCGACGGTTGCGGCGAGCTACGCATTCTCGGCACGGTCGTCCTCCGGCTCGCGAAGCCCGCGATCGCCGCGGTTGCGCTCTTCTCGTTCCTGTACACGTTCAACGACTTCTTCCTGCCGCTGCTGTACACGCGCGAGAACCCAAGCAGCTGGGTGCTCCAGATCGGCCTCTCTGAGTTCCGCTCGCTGCACCAGGTCCAGTGGAACCTGACGATGGCCGCGACGCTCCTCGTGATGGCGCCCGTGATCATCGTCTTCTTCCTCGCGCAGAAGGCGTTCGTGGAGGGCGTCACACTGACGGGGGTCAAAGGATGAAGATCGCCGTCATCGGCGGCGGCTCGACGTACACGCCCGAGCTCGTGTCCGGCCTCTCGCGCGAGCGGGACCGGATCGACGTCAGCGATCTCGTCCTCCACGACATCGATCCGGAGCGGCGTGAGGTCGTCGGCGGGCTTGCGCAGCGGATGCTCGACCGGCAGGGCTACGAAGGCAGGCTCGAGATCACCGACGACCTCGATCGTGCGGTCGACGGTGCGGACTTCGTCCTGATCCAGATCCGGGTCGGCGGCCAGGACGCCCGGCTCTCGGACGAGACGGTGCCGCTCGCCTGCGGCTGTATCGGTCAGGAGACGACGGGTGCGGGCGGCCTCGGCAAGGCGCTGCGCACCGTTCCGGTCGTCCTCGGGATCGCCGACCGCGTCCGCGAGCGTGCAGCCGACGGCGCGTGGATCGTCGACTTCACGAACCCGGTCGGCATCGTCACACGGTCGTTGCTCGATCACGGGCATCGTGCGGTCGGTCTCTGCAATGTCGCGATCGGGTTTCAGCGGTCCTTCGCGAAGATGCTGGGAGCGGAGCCGGAGCGTGTGCAGATCGACCAGGTCGGGCTCAACCACCTGTCCTGGGTCCGCTTTGTTCGCCTGGACGGGGAGGACGTGCTCCCGGAGCTCCTCGCGGCGCACGGGGATGAGATCGCCGAGATGTCCGGCGTGGCACGGCGCCTGATCGACGAGCTCGGCGTGGTCCCGTCGTACTACCTGCACTACTTCTATTCACACGACCAGGAGCTCGCCGAGCAGCTCGTCGGGGTTCCCCGTGCCACGACCGTCGCGGAGATCGAGCGCAACCTGCTGGAGCTGTACCGCGACCCGAACCTCGTGGAGAAGCCGGCTCTCCTGGAGCAGCGCGGCGGCGCGTTCTACAGCGAGGCCGCAATTGGGCTCGTCGGCGCGCTCGCCACCGACAGCGGCGAGGCGCACGTCGTGGACGTGCGGAACAACGGAACGGTCGAGGGTCTTGCGGACGACGACGTGATCGAGGTGCGGTGCGCCGTGGGCGTGGGCGGCGCGAAGCCGCTGCCGCAGCCGGCCGTCGCTCCGGAGCTGCTCGGACTGATGCAGCACGTGACCGCCTACGAGCGTCTTGCTGCAAAGGCGGCCGTGACCGGCGACCCGGCAATCGCGCGCAAGGCATTGCTGACGCATCCGCTGATCGGCCAGCACCCGCTGTCGGAGGAGCTCGTCGACCGCCTGCTCGAGGCAGGTTCGGAGCATCTCCCGCAATTCCACGCGGAGACCCGCGCGTGAGCCGCGCGGCGGTGCTTGCCGTGGACGGCGGCAACTCGAAGACTGACCTCGCGCTCGTGGGGACGGACGGGTCGGTGCTTGCACTCGTCCGCGGCCCGCTCAGCTCTCCTCACCATCTCGGCATCGACGGAGCTCTGGCGGTTCTCGAAGGCCTGCTGGCGGAGGCGGTGCGCGAGGCGAGGCTCGGCGATCACGCCGGACGCGTCGCACGGGTCGCCACGCTGCTGATGGCCGGAGTCGACTTCCCTGCCGAGGAGGACGTCGTACGCGAGGCGATCGAGGAGCGCGGCTGGGCCCAGCGGGTCCACGTCGGCAACGACACGTTCGCCATCCTGCGCGCGGGGACGGAGCGCGGCTGGGGCGTCGCAGTCACGTGTGGCGCCGGAATCAACTGCGTCGGTGTGTCGCCGGACGGTCGGCACGCACGCTTTCCCGCGCTCGGTGCGATCACCGGCGACTGGGGCGGGGGGTACGACCTCGGCCTCGCCGCCGTGTCGGCCGGCGCCCGCAGCGAAGACGGCCGCGGCCCGCGCACGAGCCTGGAGCGCGCGGTGCCGGCCCATTTCGGTCTCACGACGCCGAGTGAGCTGGCCGAAGCGATCCACGCCGGCCGGATCGAACAACGCCGCGTGATCGAGCTCGCACCCGTGGTGCTGGCCGAAGCCGCGGATGACGCCGTCGCGGCGGAGATCGTCCAGCATCTCGCCGCTGAGGTGGTCGCGCTCGCCCGGGTCGCGTTGTCCCGCCTGGATCTGCTCGACGAGTCGGTAGAGGTCCTCCTGGGCGGAGGAGTCCTTCAGGATGCCGACGGCGCTCTGCTCGCCGCGATCGACTCGGCGTTGCACGAAGTCGCTCCCAACGTCACTGTTCGGCCCACGGCGTCCGCGGCGATCGTCGGCGCAGCGCTGCTGGGTCTCGACCAGATCGACGCAGGCCCCGACGCGCAGGCCCGGCTGCGCCGCGAGCTCGGCACGGCGTTTTCCCAGCTGGAAGGAGTGGCGAGCATTGGCTGAAGTCCGATTCGTCCAAGCGACCAGGGTGTATCCGGGAACGGAAGCCCCCGCAGTCGATGCTCTCGATCTGGACATCGCCGATGGGGAGTTCATGGTGCTGGTCGGCCCGTCAGGCTCGGGTAAGACGACGGCGTTGCGGATGCTCGCCGGCCTCGAGGAGGTCGACGCCGGGTCGGTCTTCATCGGTGACCGCGACGTCACCGACGTCGCGCCCAAGGAGCGCGACGTCTCGATGGTCTTCCAGAACTACGCGCTGTATCCGTATCTGACCGTGGCCGCGAACATCGGCTTTCCGCTTCGGATTGCGAAGGTGAAGAAGAGCGTCCGGGAAAAGCGCGTGAAAGAGGTCGCCTCCTTGCTCGGCCTGAGCGAGTACCTCGAGCGCAAGCCCGGGCAGCTCTCCGGCGGACAGCGCCAGCGGGTCGCGATGGGACGCGCGATCGTGCGCGTCCCGAGTGTCTTTCTAATGGACGAGCCCCTCTCGAACCTCGATGCAAAGCTTCGCGTCCAGATGCGGGCGGACATCGCGGCTCTGCAGTCCGACTTCGGCATTACAACGGTGTACGTGACTCACGACCAGTCGGAGGCGATGACCCTCGGGCACCGGGTCGCCGTCCTGCACGAGGGCCACCTCCAGCAGGTCGGTCCGCCACGTCAGCTCTACGAGCGTCCGGCGAACGTCTTCGTCGCGGGCTTCATCGGCTCGCCTGCGATGAATCTCTGCACCGTGCAGATCTCGAACGGGACGGCCTCCTTCGGCGGCGTCGACGTCCCGCTGCCGGCCGGCGTCGCTGGCAACGGGAGATCGACGCTCGTGATCGGCGTGCGGCCCGAGTCACTCGAGGTCGCTGCAGACGGGATCCCCGCGAAGGTCGACGTCGTCGAGGACGTCGGAGCCGATGCGTTCGTCTTCTGCAGCACCGAGCTTGCCGGGGAGATGACCAAGCTCGTCGCCCGCACCGAGGTGCGCAAGGCGCCGAAGCAGGGTGAACGCGTGACGCTGCGTCCGCGTTCCGACGAGGCGCACCTGTTCGACTCCGCCAGCGGCGAGCGACTGGATCACTGATGGCGCCGGCCGCCGTTCCGGAGCCCGACCCGCACACCCCGGGCGAGCTGTTCCGCGGCGAGATCAGGGAGCAGCCGGCAGCGCTCCTTCGGCTGCTCGAGCACGAGGCGGAGTTTGCCGCCGTGACGAAGGCCATGGTGGACCGAGCACCCTCGGTCGTACGTCTCGTCGGCCACGGCTCGTCCGACGCGGCAGCGTCGTACGGCGTCTATGCGTTCGGCCTGCTACCGGGCTGGACGGCAATGCGCGACTCGATCTCGCTCACCGTGTACTACGACGCGAACCTGGACCTCTCCGACTCGGTGGTCATTGCTCTCTCGCAGTCGGGCGAGACACCCGACGTGGTCGAGTACGTCAAGCGTGCGCGTGCGAGGGGCGCGCTCACCGTTGCGATCACGAATGGGGAAACCTCTGGTCTCGCGCAGGCGGCGGACGCGACATTGCCGCTCGCCGCCGGCCCCGAGCGCGCCGTCGCCGCGTCGAAGACGTTCCTCAACACGCTGGCCGCGCTTGCGTTGCTCGCGGGCGGAGCTGCGGGCAGAGGGACCGAGATCGGCGCCGGCGTGCGCCGCGTGTCCGAACAGCTCGCGGAATCGCTTGAACCCCTCGAACGCGCAGTGACCAACGTCGCGATCGCGTTCGCCTACGTCGGCCGGATGTACGTGATCGGACGCGGCATCGAGTTCGGGACCGCCCGTGAGGTGGCCTTGAAACTGACGGAGACCTGCCGCGTCGCAGCCGAGCCTCTCACCGCAACCGATCTCGCGCACGGGCCGATCGCCGCGGTCGATGCACTGTTTCCGATCTGGACGATCGCTTCGCGCGACGAGAGCCTGCCGATCGTGGTCGATGCGGCCAACCGATTGCACGAGGCCGGCGCGACCGTTGTTGCGAGCGGCAATGCCGCTGCCGAGATCGCCGGCGCTGCCTACGTCCTGCCAGTGCCGGAGCCGCCGCACGCAATCCTTTCGCCGCTCCTCTCGGTCGTACCGGGCCAGCTCTTCGCGGGGGCACTCGCGCATGCCAAGGGCCTCGACGCCGACTATCCGGTCGGGCTCAGCAAGGTCACGCGCGTGCGCTGAGCACGCCCGCGCGGCTTCTGGCTTCAGCTGTGCGCCATCCCCTCAATTGAGGTAGCTCGATCGGGGGTAGACGCGCACCGCAGATCTGACGACTCTGTCAGAGGAGAACTGCGGCACCATGACTATGTTCGAGACCAGCCAAGCGGCGTCCGCGACGCCCACCGCACCCCCGTTCAGCTCTGCAGAGATGCGGAGCTATCCACTAGGCACGCTCGTATACCGGTCGGGCCTGATGCCGCTCGAGACCGTCAACCGTGCGCTGGCCGAAGCGGCGGAGAGCGGACGACGGCTCGGCGAGGTCCTGCTCGACTACGGGCTGCCGGAGAGAGACCTCACGCGACTGCTCGCGGCTCAGCATGGACAGGAGTTCGTCGACCTCACCGAGCTTCCGATCGACCTCGAGGTCGTCCAGCTCCTGCCTCGCACCGTTCAGGAGATGTACTGCGCGTTGCCGCTGCGGCGTGAAGGTGACTGCACCATCGTCGCGGTCCCCGATGCGGACAACGCGTCGCACCTCACTCGCCTGCGGGAGGCGCTGCACGGGCCGATCCGGCTGGTGACCGCAGCGCGTTCCGACATCAAGGACGCGATCCAGCGCGCACACGAGCCTCAGGGGATGATCACGCAGATGGCGCTGGCGGAGGCGAGGACACCGCAGGTGCCCGAGCCGGAAGCCGTGCCCACCACGATCTACCGCGTCGAGGTGACGCTCGCGAGCGGCGCGACGCTGCTCGTCGCCGAGGCGACCGATTTCGAGTACGCCAAGGAAGTCGGCATGCGCGTCATCGACGAGGCCGAAGCCGGCGGGACAGTTGCGATCGGTGACGCGACGATCGACGGCCGCCAGGTCGTCTCGGTCGACGTGTTGGGACGAAACGGCGCATGAATTTCCCTCTTGCCGCCGTCCGTGAGCTCGTCTCTTCCGTGAGCAAGGACGGCAAGCCCGTTGTGCGGCTGAGCTGCGCCGACTACGGGTCGGAGTGGGTCGTTGCCGCGGACGTCTATCCGGTCGACCAGCTCGAGGTCGAACCGCGAAGCGCCGGCCCGTACGTGTTCGGCTCCGCGCAGGAAGCCCGGAGCTTCGTCGAGAGCTCGCTCGTCGCACTCCAAGTTCTCGGCTGCGAAGTCGCCTAGCCTTCTTTCACGGGCGGCTCTTTTGTCGCGCGACTGACGCCACTTCCTTCCAGCGTTTCTTACGTGCGATTCGGAGTCGATGGTCGGTGCGTGCTGCGATCGCCTCGAGCTCTCGCTGCAACTTGCGCCACGAGCGAAGCCGGTCGAGCTCCAGGGAGCCGTTGTCGACCGCTCCGAGGACCGCACAGCCGGGCTCGCTTGCGTGCGCGCAGTCACGGAAGCGGCACGTTGTCGCGAGGGCTTCGATGTCCTCGAAGGCCGCAGAGACGTCGCCTTCCCAGAACTGAAGCTCGCGCAGCCCGGGCGTGTCGATGACGAGTCCGCCGTTCTCGAGGCGGAAGAGCTCACGATGAGTCGTCGTGTGACGTCCGGTGCCGTCGGCCGCAAGCGCACGCGTGCGCATGACCTCTTCTCCCGCCAGCCGGTTGAGAAGCGTCGACTTGCCGACACCGGACGAGCCGAGCAGAACGATGGTTCGACCAGGTTGAACGTAGCGCTCGAGCGCATCGAGCCCTTCGCCCGACACGTTCGAGATGGGATGAACGGGCACGCCGATTGCGACGGTCTCCACCGCCAGCACAGCCTCCGCCACGTCTGCGCAGAGGTCGGCTTTCGTCAGGACGACGATCGGTGCGGCGCCGCTCTCCCAGGCACTGGTGATGTAACGCTCGAGTCGTCGCAGGCTGAAGTCGTCGTCGAGTCCCGCGAGGAGGAATGCGGTGTCGACGTTCGCCGCCAGCACCTGTTCGGTCGAGTCCTTGCCTGCGGTCTTGCGGATGAACGCGCTCCGCCGCTCGACGATCGCCGTGATCGTCGCGGGCGGAGTCACGCCCACCCAATCGCCGACAGCGGGGAGCCGTCCGCCGACCTCGTGGTCGTGGAACATGCGGCCGGCCGCTCGCGCGCGCAACTCCCCCTCCTCCGCGAAGAGGACGTACTCACCGCGGTGCTGCGCGGCGACGCGGGCAGGTAACAGATTGTCGTCTTGCAGTTCGTCGAATGCGGCCGCGAATGCGGCGTCCCATCCGAGGGAATCCAGGGGAAACAAAGCGAGTCTCCTTTGTGAGTGAGTGAACGACGAAGCACCACCGCCCGTTGCGGTGGTTCAGCTCACGGGACTCGCGCTAGTCGAAAGTGGTGCCGGCTAGCCGACGAGCCGCGTGGCTCTTCGGGCGGAGGCAAGCTCAATCGTCATTTGTTCGACCTCCTTGTCGCCGGGAACGAACTGACCGTAGCACGCGGTCACGAACAGCACCAGCCCGCGATCCTGGAATCGGCGCCGAAGTTCGCGCGGATGTTCGAGACCGCGAGGACCTTCTTCACCGGCGAGTGGATGAACAGCCACTGGTCGGCGCTCCTCCAATCGAGGAGCAGCCAACGACCGTCGGGTGACCAGCCGATGTTCGCGAAAGTCCCCGCTCCTGCGAAGATCGGGCCGGTCGGGCCACCGAGGACACCCGTCAGCTGCAGTGTGCTGCGTCCACCTCGTGTTTCGACGAAGGCGATTCTCTTTCCGTTCGGCGAGATGGCAGCAGCGGACACTTGTGCGATTCCTCTGTCGAGACCGCCGATCCGCGGGCCACGCTGTGAGAAGACTTCGACGGCATGCGGCTCG
>Ga0307301_10000167_pt1 | contig 18048 bp, 17 predicted proteins | sample ER_DNA_182_FD_194506 | JGI IMG/M metagenome (GOLD analysis project Ga0307301, IMG submission 194506) | Bulk soil microbial communities from the East River watershed near Crested Butte, Colorado, United States - ER_DNA_182 | ecosystem: Environmental > Terrestrial > Soil > Floodplain | place...
CCGGTCGGCGATCTTCGCTCCGGTAGAGCGCCTCGGGCTGATCGTCGTTGACGAAGAACAGGACTCGTCCTACAAGCAGGAGTCTGACCCTCGCTACGACGCGCGCACGGTCGCCGCGAAACGCGGTGCGCTCGAGAACTCGGTCGTCCTCTACGGGACGGCGACTCCCCGCCCCGAGAGCTGGGAGCGCCTCGAACGGCTCGAGCTGGGGGAGCGCCTATCGGGCTCACTTCCGCCGGTCAAGATCGTCGACTTGCGCCGTGAGGCGGGATACCCGCTCTCGGCGCCACTCCTCGTCGAGCTTGGCCGGCTCTCCGACGGCGGCGGCAAGGCCGTGCTCCTCCTGAACCGCCGCGGCGTCGCGCCGGCGATCCACTGCCGCGCCTGCGGCCAGACCTTCCGCTGCGACCGGTGCGACGTCGCCCTCACCCTCCATGGCGACGGCCGCCTCCACTGCCACCACTGCGGCTTCACGGCCGAGGCGCCGGATCGCTGCTCGGTTTGCGGCTCGACCGAGCTGGCCCGCCTCGGGGCAGGCACGGAGCGTCTGGAGGCGGAGCTGTCCGAGCAGTTTCCGGACCTCGAGCTGATCCGCCTGGACGCGGACACGGTTTCCGATCCCGCACTCCTCCGCGACGAGTTGGCCCGGTTTGCGGCGACGGACCGTTCCGTCCTTCTCGGCACGCAGATGGTGGCGAAGGGCCACCATTTCGCCGGCGTCTCGCTTGCGGCCGTCGTGGACGCCGACACAGGGCTCGGAATGCCGGACTTCCGCGCCGAGGAGCGGACGTTCCAACTCGTTACACAGCTCGCCGGGCGGAGCGGGAGGGACGCACCGGGGCGAGTGCTCGTACAGACCTACCAGCCGGATGCTCACCCGATCGCCCTTGCGGCCCGGCATGGTGTCGAGGAGTTCCTCGTCGGCGAGCTGGCTCGCAGGCGCGAGCTCGGCTACCCGCCATTCCGCCAGCTCGTCCGGATCGTCGTGTCGGGCCCGGACCCGGCCGGGCCGCGGGCCGTCCTCGACCAGCTTCGGTCGGGGCTCGAAGGGCTTCCGGATACAGACCTGCTCGGGCCCGCGACTCTGCTGCGGCTGAGGGGTCGGCACCGTGCGCAGCTTCTCGTGAAGACGGGCGCCCCGCGACCCGTCGCGAGCCGCGCGGGCCGGCTTTTGAACGCCGCCGCGGTCGCCATGCGGAGAGATAGCCTCGCCGCCGTAGTCGACGTTGACCCGCAGAGCTCGTCGTGAGGAGCGTCGCGGCCGCGCTGGCGCTCACCGTGGCTCTCGGCGGCTGCGCCGGGGCCGGGACCGCTTCGCCCGAGGAGGTCGTGCGGAGCTGGTCCGAGGCGTTGAACGCCGACGACAACGACGGCGCCGCCGACCTCTTCGCCGGCGGAGCGGAGGTCGTCCAGGCCGGCATGTCGTACCGCCTCTCCCGGCACGACGACGCCGTCCGCTGGAACGCCGCCTTGCCGTGCGACGGGAAGATCGTCGAGCTCGAGGTCGACGAGGACGAGGTAACCGCGGTTTTTGTCCTCTCCGACAGCAACACGACACCCTGTGACGCGCCAGGTGCGAAGGTGACGGCCATCTTCACGGTGCGAGACGGCAAGATCGTCCGGTGGGAGCAGCCGGGCGCCGGAGCTCCCGCCCCAGGCGACGTCGTCTAACCTGACCGGCCGTGAGCGAGGTCGAAGGACAGGTCCGGGACGAGCAGTTGGATCCGGAGCGCGAGGCGCGGCGGCTGCAGGCGCTCGCGCAGGTGCGCCAGTATCCGGACCCGGTGCTCCGGATGCGCGCGAACGAGATCGAGGAGACTGATGATTCCCTCACCGACCTCGCGGAGCGGATGGGAAGGCTCATGCAAGAGGCGCGCGGAGTAGGCCTCGCAGCGCCCCAGGTGGGCATCCTCCGCCGCTTCCTCGTCTACCAGTCGGCTGACGAAGCACCGGTGCAGGCTCTGGTGAATCCCGTGATCGTCGAATCATCTGACGTGACCGAGATCGGCCCGGAGGGATGCTTGTCGCTCGGCGCCGCGTCGGTCGTCGTCGACGTAGAGCGCCCGGACTCCGTCGTCGTCGAAGCCAGGACGCCGGTGGGGGAAGACATCCGAATCGAGGCGGAAGGGCTCGAGGCTCGGGTCCTCCAGCACGAGATCGACCATCTGGACGGCGTGCTGATCCTCGACAAGACGACGCCCGAGCAGCGTCGCGAGGCGCTCGGAAAGCTCCGGCCGCAGCCGCTCCTCGGCACTCTGGAAGTGTGAAGCTCGCGGTCGCGGCGACGGCGCCCTTCGGCGCCGCCGTGCTCGAAGGCCTGGCGGCCAGGCACGACGTCGAGCTCCTGCTGACGCGACCGGACCGGCCGAAAGGCCGCGGCCGCCGCGAAGGGCCGCCGCCCGCAAAGGAGGCCGCGGAGCGCCTCGGAATCCCTGTCGAGCAGCCGGAGCGGCTCGAGTCTGTGCCGGGGAAGGCGGACACGATCGTGGTCGTCGCGTACGGCCTCCTGATCCCAGAGTCGCTCCTCGCTGAACGCCTCTGGCTGAACGTCCATCCCTCGCTTCTTCCGCGCTGGCGGGGCGCCGCACCTGTCGAGCGGGCGCTCATGGCCGGCGATCAGGAGACGGGCGTCACCGTCCACAGGACGACCGCGGAGCTCGACGCCGGCCCGATCGCCGCACAGCGGAGCTTCCGGATCGGCCCGGAGGACGACGCAGGCGCGGTCTACGCGCGGTCGTCTGCGCTCGCGGTCGACCTCCTGGACGAGGTGCTGCCGGATGCGTTGTTCGTCCCGCAGCCGGAGGAGGGCGTCACGTATGCGGAGAAGATCCGCCCCGAAGACCGCGAGCTCGACTGGTCGCGCCCGCCGCAGGAGGTGTACGACCGGATCCGTGCGCTCTCGCCGCACATCGGGGCGCGTGGGGAGCTTCACGGCCGCCGGATGACCATCTGGCGCGCCCAGCTGGTCGAAGGGAAGGTCGTGCCGGTCGAGGTGCAGCCCGACGGCCGCCGGCGGATGACATACGAGGAGTTTCTGCGCGGGCTCCGATGACGGCTCGCCAAGCCGCCTACGAGGTCGTTCGGCGCGTCTTCGAAGACGACGCCTACGCGGACCGCGTCTTCCGCGCGGCTGCAGAGGGGCTCGATGATCGCGATCGGGCTTTCGCGATGCAACTCGCCTACGGGACCGTGCAGCACGTCCGGACCATCGACCACGCGATCGAGACGCTGGGCAAGCGTCCAGTCCGGAAGCTCGACCCGGCCGTCCGCGCTGCCCTGCGGCTCGGCGCCTACCAGCTCGCGTTCATGGACGCGGTACCGGTGCACGCGGCTGTGAACGAGTCCGTGGAGCTCGTCCGGCGTGCCCAGCTCGAGCGGGCGGTTCCGTTCACGAATGCGGTCATGCGCAGGCTCTCGGAGGGGTTGGGAGGCCTCCTCGCCGGCCTCGGCGAGGCGACCCCCGCAGAGGCGGCGCTGCGCCACTCCTATCCCGACTGGGTCGCGGAGACATGGTGGCGGGAGTGGGGGGCGGAGGAAGCGGTCGGCCTCATGCGGGCCCAGAACGAGCCGCAGGAGACTGCCGTCCGAACGCGCGACGGCGCCCGTGTCGTTGACCGGATCCCCGAAGGCTGGCTCAGGACGGGCTACGCGTGGCCCCAGAGCCGTGGCTCGCAGCTAGCAGGAAGCGCTGTCGGCGCCGAGCCGGGTGACCGCGTCCTCGACCTTTGTGCGGCCCCCGGAGGAAAGACCGCCCAGCTTGCGGAGGTCGCGGGCGAGGTGGTCGCCGTCGAGAAGCATCGCGGCCGGGCTCACGAGCTCGCGCAGAACGTCGAACGGCTCGGCGCGCGCAACGTCCGGGTGGTGCACGCGGATGCGCTCGATCTCCCCGACGATCTCGGTGCCTTCGACCGCGTCCTTGTCGACGCGCCCTGCTCCGGGCTCGGCGTGCTCGCCTCGCGTCCAGACCTGCGCTGGCGTGCGACGCCGCTCCCGGAGCTCCAGCTCGAGCTGATGCGTGCGGCGGTTCCGCTCGTGCGGCCGGGCGGCACGCTCACATATTCGGTTTGCACGATTCACGGGGCGGAGAACGGGGCGATCGTCGATGCGCTCGGGCTCTCCTTCGACGACCTGGGCGCGGAATGGCCCGACTTCCGCCACCCGCGGCGCCCCGAGTTCCTGCTGACGCTGCCGCACCGCCACGGGACCTCGGGGTTCTTCGTCGCCCGCCTGCGAACGTAGGATCGACTCGTGGCCTGGCGTGAGTGGGTGCAGGACTTCGAGATCGAGCCGTCGATCTATGCCGCGAACTTCGCCGCGCTCGGAGCAGACCTGGAGGGGGCTCTCGACGCGGGCGCGCGCATCCTCCATTTCGACGTCGGTGACGGTCACTTCGTCGAGCCGATCACGATCGGACCGATCGTCCTCGAGTCGATCGCCCCGCTCGTGCACGCGCGCGGCGCCGTGCTCGACTGCCACCTGATGGTGGACAATCCCGAGCACCATTTCCCACAGATCGCGAAGGCCGGCGGAGACAGCGTCACGTTCCACCACGAGGTCGTCGCCGATGTCGCCGTGACGGCGGCAAAGGCCCGGGAGCTCGGGCTCGGAGCAGGGCTCGCGTTCAACCCGGAGTCCGAGGTCGCGGATGTCGTGCCGCGCGTCGAGGGCGTCGACCTCGTCCTCTGCATGAGCATTCACCCGGGCTACTCCGGGCAGGCGTTCATGCCCGAGGCCCTCGATCGGATCCGGGAGCTTCGGGCGGCGCTCGCGGACGATGTCTACGTTCAGGTCGACGGTGGCATCAAGGCGGAGAACATCCGGGCGGCGCGCAAAGCGGGGGCCGAACTCCTGGTCGCCGGAAGCGCGGTCTTCGACGGCGTCGACCCGGGCGCGGCCTACAGCCGCTTAGTCGAAGCAGTCGCGTGACAGTCCCTCGCCTCCGGCTCGCTCCCGCGGAGGAAACCATGTTTCCCCCGCGAGCCCTCTTCTTACAGTCCAACGTGGAGCAACCTCCCGGTTCCCCCACACCCCCTCCACACGCTCACAGGCCAAAGGGCGGCCTATGAGCGTCCCGCTCGAAAGGGCGCTCGAGCTGGCCGAGCGGGGCCGCGGCACGACCCGGCCGAATCCGATGGTCGGGGCCGTCGTCGTGCGCGACGGCGAGGTGGTCGGCGAGGGCTGGCACGAGCGGCCCGGCGAGCCCCACGCGGAGGCGATGGCCCTCGCGGCTGCCGGGGAGCGTGCCCGCGGCGCGACGCTCTACGTGACGCTCGAACCGTGCGCGCACCTGGGGCGGACGCCGCCTTGCGCCGATGCGGTCGTCGCCGCGGGGATCTCACATGTGGTGGCTGCCATAGGCGATCCGGATCCGCGGACGAACGGCCAGGGCTTCGAGCGGCTTCGAGCGGCCGGCATCGAGGTGGAGATCGCCGAGGGCGACTTCGCCAGACAGGCGCGCCGCCAGAACGAGGCCTTCCTGACCTGGGCCACCAAGGGGCGCCCGTTCGTCACCTACAAGGCGGCGATGACTCTGGACGGGAGGCTGGCTGCGGCAGGAGGCGATGCACGCTGGGTGTCCGGCGAGGAGAGCCGCCGCCGCGTCCACGAGCTGCGCGCGGCCTCTGACGCGGTTGCGGTCGGGATGGGCACGGCCCGCGCGGACGAGCCGCGCCTCGACGCCCGCGGGGTCGGCGCGGTCCGGCAGCCCCGCAGGCTGGTCTTCGGCCAGGGTCCGCTGCCGGACGGGTCTGACCTCGAGCTGGTCTCCGGCCCGCTGGACGAGGAGTTGGCCCGTCTGGCGGGGGAGGAGGTCCAGTCCCTGCTCCTCGAGGGCGGTCCGACCCTCGCCGGCGCCTTCCTGCGGGCGGGGCTGATCGACAAGCTGCTCCTTTTCGTTGCCCCGAAGCTCGTCGGTGGAGACGATGCGCCCCCGCTCTTCGCGGGCCCCGGCGCCCGTTCCCTGGCGGAGTCGGTCCCGGTCGGAGAGCTCGAGGTGGAGCAGCTCGGGGACGATCTTTTGCTCACCGCGTATCTCAACGAGCCCTGAGCCAGCCGTAAGCTCTATCCATGCTGATCTGTCCCGCCTGCGGTCAGGAAAATCCCGAGGGCTTTCGCTTTTGCGGCTCCTGCGGCAAGCCGGTAACGGACGAGATCCGGCGCCCGCGCGAGGAGCGAAAGGTCGTCACCGTGCTCTTCGCCGACCTCGTCGGGTTCACGGGCCGAGCCGAGCAGCTGGATCCCGAGGACGTCCGCGCGATGCTTTCCCCGTACTACGCCCGGCTCCGCAGCGAACTAGAGCGGCGCGGGGGGACGGTCGAGAAGTTCATAGGCGATGCGGTCATGGCTGTTTTCGGCGCGCCGATGGCCCACGAGGACGACCCCGAGCGGGCGGTTCGGGCTGCGCTTGCGATCCGAGACGCGATCCGGGACGAGGACGCGGGGCTTCAGGTTCGCATCGCCGTCAACACTGGTGAGGCGCTTGTCTCCCTCGACGCGAGGCCGAGCGCCGGCGAGGGCATGGCAGCCGGAGACGTCGTCAACACGACGGCCCGGCTGCAATCGGCCGCCCCCGTGAACGGCATCCTCGTGGGCGAGAGCACGTATCGCTCTACCCGCCACGCAATCGAGTATCGCGAAGCCGCCCCGGTCGAGGCGAAGGGGAAAGCCGACCCGGTCCAGGTGTGGGAAGTCGTCCAGGCGTATTCCCGGATCGCAGTGGAGACATTGGAGACGGGGGCGCCGCTGATCGGCCGCCGGCGCGAGCTCGACGTGCTCACGGGCGCCCTCGAGCGCGCGCGGCAGGAGCGCACTCCCCAGCTCGTCACCCTCGTCGGCGTGCCGGGGATCGGGAAGAGCCGGCTCGTCTACGAGCTCTTCAAGGCGATCGAGTCGGAACCAGACCTTGTCTTCTGGCGCCAGGGACGTGCTCTTCCATACGGCGAAGGCGTCACGTACTGGGCGCTCGCCGAGATGGTGAAGGCGCACGCCGGGGTGCTCGAGACGGACTCGCTAGCCGACGTGGGGCAGAAGCTGACGCAGGCGGTCTCTGTCGTCCTCGGCGAGTCGCCCGAGGCGGAATGGGTCGAGCTGCACCTCCGTCTCCTGGTGGGGCTTACGACAAGTACGGACATGTCGGGCGACCGCCGTGCCGAGAGCTTTGCTGCCTGGCGGCGCTTCTTCGAGGCTCTGGCCGAGCAGAACCCGCTCGTCCTGGTCTTCGACGACCTCCACTGGGCCGACGACGACCTACTCGACTTCGTCGACCACCTGGTCGACTGGGCGAGCAGCGTCCCGATTCTCGTCGTTTGCGCCGCGCGTCCGGAGCTGCTCGACCGCCGCCCGGCCTGGGGTGGCGGAAAGCTCAACGCCGCCACCGTCTCGGTGACGCCGCTCAGCGACGAGGAGACGGCGGAGCTCATCGGCGCGTTGCTCGAGCGGATTCTGCTTCCGGCCGAAATCCAGGCGACCCTCCTTGCGCACGCGGACGGCAACCCGCTCTACGCGGAGCAGTTCGTCCGCATGCATCTCGAGCGCGCCGGCGATGCGCCGGCGTTGCCCGAGACCGTGCAAGGCATCATCGCGGCGAGGCTCGACATCCTTCCCGCGGCGGAGAAGGCGCTTCTCCAGGACGCCGCAGTCATGGGAAAAGTCTTCTGGCTCGGCGCCGCTGCCGCTATCGGCGAGCTCGGCCCCGATGCCGTCGAGACGCTCCTGCACGCGCTCGAGCGCAAGGACTTCATCCGCAGAGAACGGCGCTCCTCCGTCGCCGGAGAGACCGAATACTCGTTCCGCCACGTTCTGGTGCAGGACGTTGCCTACGCCCAGATTCCCCGGGCCGCGCGCGCGGAGAAGCACCGCGTTGCCGCTGGCTGGATCGATTCGCTCTCGGACGACCGGGCCGACGATCGGGCGGAGATGCTTGCGCACCACTATCTGGCGTCCCTCGAGTTTGCCCGCGCAGCCGGTAGCGAGACCGACGACCTTCGGGAGCGGGCCCGCCTTGCCCTGCGCGTCGCTGCGGAGCGCGCCATGGCGCTGAGCGCCTTCGCGGCGGCGGCTCGCTTCTTCGAGAGCGCGCTCGAGCTCTGGCCGGCCGACGATGCCGAGCGGCCAAAGCTCCTGCTTCGGTGCGGGGAGGCTCTGTACACGAGCCGCGGCGCGGGCATCGAGTTCCTCGAAGAGGCGAGGGACGCTTCACTTGGCGCCGGCATGGTCGAGGAGGCAGCCGAGGCAGAGGCTCTGCTCGGGCAGCTTCGCTACGACCAGGGGCTTCCCGACGAGGCTCTCGGCCACATGGATCGAGCCGTCGCTCTCATCGAGGATCGGGCGGCCTCTGCGGCCAAGGCGAGCGTATACGCGCAGGCGGCGCGGTGGAAAGCGCTTACGGGCAATCGCACGGAGGCGATCCGGCTGAGTGACGCGGCGCTCGCCCTGGGCGACGAGCTCCAGCTTCTGGATGCCACGGCGTACACCCTCAACACGCGGGGGATGGTCAGGGTCATCGGCGGCGACCTGGGCGGGATCGAAGATCTCGAAGCGAGCATCGTGGTCGCCGGGGAGCGGCGGCCGGCCGACCTCGCGCGGGGGTACGGCAACCTAGCCTCGATGCAGGTCGATCTGGGAAACCTCACGAGGGGGCGCGAGCTGCACGAGCGAGGGCTCGAGGCCGCATCGCGAATGGGGCAGGAGAACGACGTCCGCTGGCTCGACGCCGAGCTTTCGTGCGACCGCTTCCTCGCGGGCGAGTGGAATGAAGCGCTTCGCGGCTTCGATCTCCGGATCGCGGAGTCGGCGACCTCCCCGTTCTTCATGGAGGCTCCGTGTCGCGGATTGCGGGCGCTGATCAGGCTGGCGCGGGGCAACTTCGCCGGGGCGCTCGAGGATTGCGAAAGGGGTCTCGCGCTGGGCGCGTCCAGCCGCGGCGACTCCCAGACGTTTCTTCCGATTCTTGCTAAAGCCGCCCTTTGCCGCCTGGAGACGGGCGACGAAGGCAGGGCCGGAAGCCTCGCAGACCGGCTGGTCGAGATCAAAAGCAGGGCGCTGCTCGCGCACTCGTGGTTCCTCGAGCTCACCTTCGTGTTGGTGGGCCTAGGTCGCTCTGCGGAGGTCGGTCCGGCGGCGGCGGGGTTCCCGACGCCGACTCTCTGGCTCGAAGTCGCAACCTCCTACGCAGCCGGGGACCCCCTGGCAGCCGCAGAGATGCTCTTTTCCATGGGGGCCCGACCGTACGAGGCATACGTTCGTCTGCGGGCCGCCGAGGAACTCGTGGCCCTCGGGCGCCGCTCGGAGGCGGACCAGGAACTGCGGAGAACGCTCGACTTCTGGCACGCGGTCGGGGCGAGCACGTACGTGCGTCGAGGCGAGGCGTTGCTTCCCGCCTCCGCGTAGCTCTCGCCCGGATCCGGCTCCATTATCGTGGCGGCAGTGTTCACAGGAATCATTCGTGAGCTCGGGCGGGTCGCGAGCCTGAACGGGGAGTCCGCTGGGATCCGGCTTCGCGTCGTGGCGCCCGTGACGGCGAGCTTGACCGCGGCCGGAGATTCGGTTTCCGTGAACGGCGTGTGCCTGACGGCGGTCGACGTGGAGGGCGGCGTCCTGGCTTTCGACGCGGTGCCCGAGACCCTCCGCCGCAGCTCGCTCTCGCGCCTGACCGAAGGCGGCTCGGTGAACGTCGAGCCGGCGGTGCGTGTCGGCGAGCCCCTGGGAGGCCACCTCGTCCAGGGCCACGTCGACGGTGTCGGGCGCGTGCTCCAGCTCGAACCCGAGGGCGAGGGCGCCAGGCTCACAGTCGAGGCGCCCCAGGAGCTCCTCCGCTACATCGTCGAGAAAGGCTCGATCACCGTCGAGGGCGTCAGTCTCACCGTCGCAGCGCTCGCGCCCGACGGCTTCGAGATCGCGCTCGTCCCGCACACGCTGCAAGCGACGACGCTCGGATCGCTCGCGCCCGATGACGAGGTGAACCTCGAGGTCGATGTGCTCGCGAAGTACGTCGAGCGGCTGTTGGGAGCCAGGAATGCGACTTGAGCCCCTCTACCGCGTCAGGTTCAGCTACCCCGAGGCCTGGTTCGTCGAGCTAGACGGGGAGCGGGGGACAGAGAGCCAGCACTTCTTCATCGCCGAGGGACGCTGCGAGGGCGGGATCTCCGGTCGCTTCCGGGGCGCGAACCACCCGCGCCGTCGCACGGACCTCACCTACCTCCCGGACTTCCAGGGGGTGATCGAGACGGACGACGGTTCCAAGGTGATGTTCGACTACCGCGGCTACGGGCGCGCCTACCCGGAGCAGAGCCGTCCGTTCGTCGGGACCGGCATGCACGTCTCCGGCGACGAGCCCTATAGCCGTCTGAACGACGTCGTCTGCGTCATCTGCGGCGAGGCTCGCCCGCTTCCGGAGGGAGCAGGCTTTTCGATCGTGCTCGACGTGCAGGAGCTTGTCTGGGAGCCACCCGGCGACTAGGAGTCTGCCGCCGGATACGATTTCCCGGATGGCACAGCACGCGCCCGAGCTCCAGACCGCTTCCCCCTTCGCCACGATCGAAGAGGCGATCGAGGACATCCGCCTCGGCAAGTTCGTGGTCGTCGTCGATGCGCCCGACCGGGAGAACGAGGGTGACCTCACGATCGCGGCCGAGCACATCACCCCTGCCGCGATCAACTTTATGGCTACGCACGCTCGTGGCCTCATCTGCCTGTGCCTGACCGAGGAGCGTTGTGACGAGCTAGGCCTCCGGCCGATGACCTACAACAACCAGACGCCGTTCGAGACGGCATTTACCGTTGCGATCGAGGCCCGCGAGGGCGTCACCACGGGAATCTCGGCTGCAGACCGGGCGCACACGATCCAGGTCGCCATCGACCCGTCGAAGGGGCCCGACGATCTCGTTCAGCCCGGCCACATCTTTCCGCTTCGAGCCCGCCCCGGGGGAGTCCTCCAGCGCACCGGCCAGACGGAGGCATCCGTTGACCTTGCGCGCCTGGCCGGTCTGAACCCGGCCGGGGTCGTCTGCGAGATCGCGAACGAGGACGGCTCGATGGCACGGGTCCCTGATCTCGTCCCTTACTGCGAGCAGCATGGGCTCAAGATGATCACGGTCTCCGATCTGATCGAGTACCGCCGGCGGCACGAGAAGCTGGTCGAGCGGATGACGAGCGTGCGGCTCCCAACCGCCTACGGCGAGTTCACCGCTGTTGCGTTCCGCGAGACGCTGACCGGGAAGCACCACGTCGCCCTCGTCAAGGGCGAGGTCGAGGGCCGCGAGAATGTGCTCGTTCGCGTCCATTCAGAATGCCTGACCGGCGACGTGTTCCACTCTCTTCGCTGCGACTGTGGTGAGCAACTCGAGCAGGCCCTCGCGCGAATCGGCGACGAGGAGAGGGGCGTTCTCCTCTACATGGCGCAGGAGGGCAGGGGCATCGGCCTTCTCAACAAGCTGAAGGCGTACGAGCTCCAAGAGAACGGGCTCGACACCGTCGAGGCGAACCTCGAGCTCGGGTTCCCTGCAGACGGGCGCGAGTACGGGATCGGCTCGCAGGTTCTCCACGACCTCGGGCTGACCACGATCCGCATCCTCACGAACAATCCGAAGAAGATCACGGGGATCGAGGCCTTCGGCCTCAAGGTGGTCGAGCAGGTGCCGATCGAGGTGGCTCCGAACGCCGAGAACCGCGGCTACCTGGAGGCCAAGCGTTCCAAGCTCGGGCATCGGCTGCACCATCAGGATCTGCGGTACGAGGAGCCACAGGAGAAGTGACTGAGCCGATCGACCATGCGCTCCGCGTCGAGCCGCAGGCTCCGGAGTCTCCGCTGACCGAAGCCGCGAGCCCCGAGCACGCAGCGGGCGGGCTTGCGATCCCGGCCGGCGTCGTCGTGCTCGAGGGTACGGCTGACGGAGCTAGGCGGTCGGTCGCCATCGCGGTCAGCCGCTTCAACGGTGAGATCACGTCGAAGCTCCTGGACGGAGCCCTGGAGGCGCTCGAGGAGGCCGGGGTCAGCCGTGACGCGATCGAGGTGATGCCGGTTCCCGGGGCGTTCGAGCTCCCGCTGGCGGCGATGGCGCTCGCACGGACGAGGCGCTATGCCTGCGTGCTCGCGCTTGGCTGCGTGATCCGGGGCGACACGCCGCATTTCGAGTTCATCGCCGCCGAGGCGGCGAGCGGGCTCCAGCTCGCGGGCCTCGAGACAGGCATTCCCGTCTCCTTCGGTGTCCTGACCTGCGACACCCGAAAGCAGGCCGAAGACCGGGCCGGAGGGCCACACGGGAACAAGGGCACGGACGCCGCGCTCGCCGGCCTCGAGATGGCTGACGTCTTCTCGCAGCTCCGGAACGCTGTAGCGCAGTAGCTAGCTATACTCGGCCGCCGATGTCCAAGGTCTGCGCAGTGTGTGGAAAGGGCCCGTCGTTCGGCCATAACCGCAGCCATTCGATGGTTGCAACGAACCGACGCTTCAATCCGAACCTTCAGCGCGTGCGCATTCTCGTGAACGGGGTCGCGCGCCGGAGCTACGTCTGCACGCGGTGCCTGAAGGCCGGCAAGGTCCAGAAGGCGCTCTAACCTTCGCGCGGGAGCTCGTCGGCGCAGCCCTTGCTTCGCTCGAGGCCAGCCGGGAGCGCATCGACAACCTGAACGTCTTTCCCGTGCCGGACGGCGACACGGGGACGAACATGACCCTGACCGTGAGGGCGGTCCGGGACGCACTCGCTGCCTCAAACGGGACGGAGGCCGGGGACGTGGCCCGCGAGGCCGTCCGCGCCTGTCTCATGGGCGCACGAGGCAACTCAGGCGTCATCCTCTCCCAGATCTTTCGAGGGGCCGCAGAGGCCCTTGCGGCTGGAGAGGATCAGGCGGCCGCGTTCCGCGCGGCGAGCGATGCCGGCTACGCGTCCGTGCGCGAGCCGCAGGAAGGAACCATCCTGACCGTGGCGCGCGCGCTCGCTGACCGGGCGGACCAGGCGCGGGCCGAGGCACTCGACACCGGAGAGGCACTGGCCAGGATTGTTGACGCGGGTGACGAGGCGCTCGCGCGGACGCCCGAGCAGCTCCCGATCCTCCGGCAGGCCGGCGTGGTCGACGCGGGCGGTGCGGGCCTCCTGGAGCTCGTCCGCGGGATCACGTTCCACGTCCGCGCTGAGCCGCTCCCCGAGATCGCGGCAGGCCCCGAGCGCTTACCGCTCGAGTCGGTGCACCTCGAGCCCTCGGCGTTTCGGTACTGCACGAGCTTCTTCCTCGAAGGGGAGGAGGCCGATCCGGACTTGCTCGAGCGCGACCTCCAGTCGCACGGCGACTCGCTCCTCGTCGTCGGTTCGCCGGGAGCCGTGAAGGTGCACCTCCACACGAATGACCCCGGACAGGTCCTCTCGCTCGCGACCGGGATCGGCGCGGTCGACGAGGTCGACATCAAGAACATGCATGTCCAGACTGCTGACCGCACCGAGCGAATCCTGTCCGTCCCGGCAAAATCCGACGTCGTCGCCGTGGTGGCGGGGAGCGGCAACGAGCGGCTTTTCCGGAGTCTCGGAGCCGCCGGGATCGTGGAGGGGGGACAGTCGATGAACCCGGCCGCTTCCGCCATCCTCGAGGCCGCCTCCGAGGTCGAAGCGCCAGAGGCGATCGTCCTCCCGAACAACCCCAATGTCCTGCTCACCGCCAGGCAGGCAGCGGCGTTGTCAGACTCGCCCCTGGTGGTCGTACCCACCGAGTCGCTCCAGGCGGGCCTGGCGGCGTTAGTCGCCTACGACCCCTCTCGCTCCGCAGCGGAGAACGCCGAGGCCATGGAAACCGCAGCCAGGGAGGCGCGAACGGGAAGTGTCACCCGGGCCTCCCGCTCGGCGAGGCTCGGGGCTCTCGATGTCGAGGAGGGCTCGTTCCTTGGATTTGTCGAAGGGGAGCCTGTGGCGAGTGGCCCGGTGCTGGAGACGGTCGCCCGCGAGGTCGTCGAGAGACTGCTCGACGGAGGGTCGGATGTCCTCACCGTGCTCGTCGGAGAGGGAGCCGAGCACCCTGACGCCCTCCGGAAGGAGCTCGAGGCGGCATATCCCGAGCTCGAGATCGACGTGCACGACGGCGGCCAGCCGCACTATCCCCTTCTGTTCTCCGCCGAATAACCGGATACTTGGAACCGTGGCCGACGACGTCATCGAGGTTGTCCTCGTGGAGGACAACGACGTGTTCAGGGAGACGCTCGAGCTCCTGCTCGACGTGACCCCGGACATGCGCGTGGTCGCGTCGGTGGCCGACGGTCGCTCGGCGCTCGAGGTCTCGGCCGACCTCGTTCCAGACGTCGTGCTCATGGACTACCGCCTGCCGGAGCTCGACGGGGTCGAGGCCACTGCCGCAATCCGGAAGGCATGTCCGAGCGCGGCCGTCGTCGTCCTGACCGCATCCGTTGAGCCCGAGGAGTACGACGCGCTGCTCGAGGCGGGGGCCGTCGCCTGTGTGACGAAGGATCGGGAGCTCGAGGAGATCGTCGGCGCGATCCGAGACGCCGCCGGGCACGGTGCGCCTTTCTGCTGAGACGACTGCGGTCGTCCTCGACTCGACGGCCGACCTGCCGGATCCCGCCGCTCGGCATCCAAACTGGCGCCTCGTGCCGCTCTACGTTCGCTTCGGCGACGAGACGCTGCGCGATCATGTCGACCTGACGGCCGCCGAGTTTTACGAGCGGCTGCGCGTCACGAGCGTTCCACCGGCCACCTCCCAGCCGACCCCGGGCGACTTCCAGGAGGCCTTCGAAGCGCTGGCGGAGTTCGAGCGCATCGTCTGCATCACGGTCTCGGCGAAGCTGTCGGGGACCTTCGAGTCCGCCCGGCTCGCAGCGGAGGCGATTGGAGGCGACAAGGTCCTGCTCGTCGACTCGGCGAGCGCCTCGGCCGGGATCGTGATCCTCGCAGAGTCGATCCAGCGCCGGCTCGCGCTGGGAACGAGTGACGGCGAGATCGAATCCGCCGCCGAGCGCTTCCGCCGGGAGGCCGACCTGCGGTTCACCGTCGACACGCTCGACTACTTGGTCCGCGGCGGCCGCATCGGGAAGGCAGCCGGGCTCGTCGGCCAGCTCCTGAACGTGAAGCCGATCCTCACGATCCGGGAGGGAGAAGTCGAACCCGTGAAGCGAGTGCGCGGGCGGGCGAAGGCGTTTGCTGAGTTCGAGCAGGCGTTGGTTTCGGGCAGCGAGGACGACCCTTCCTGGCACCTGGCTGTCGCACATGCCGATGCGCAGGCCGACGCCGACCGCATCGTCGCAACGATCGAGCGCGTCCGGCCGAATGCCACCCTTGACCTGGTGACCACCCTCGGCCCCGTCGTAGGGACGCACGGCGGCCCTGGTACGCTCGGGCTCTTCTGGTTCAGGGAGGCCACGTAGCGCACTGGGACGAGGTCGAGAGCGAGCTCCAAGAAGCGGGGCAGCTTTCAGGTCGCTGGAGTGACCTGGGCGAGGCGGCCGGAAGCGAGGACGTCGGGGTCTGCCGAATCCAGGTGACCCCGGGCAAGCGGTCGACGCCGCTTCACCTCGAGCTGGTGGAGGAGGAGATCTTCTTCGTGCTGGGCGGTTCCGGGCTCTCGTGGCAGTGGGAGGGAGAGGACCCGCTCGCCTACGAGGTCGCGGAGGGCGACTGCCTCGTCCATCTGGCCGGCGAGGCGGCGCACACGCTCGTGGCGGGACCCGACGGGCTCGACGTGCTTGCCTTCGGGATGCGCGTTCCGGCGACCGGGACCTGGCTCCCGCGGGCCGGCGTCGTCCGCATCCCGCCGACCTGGGTGGAGACCCCAGGAGGAAAGCACCCCTGGGAGCGGGAGGCCGAGGCAGGCGACGCGGAGCTACCGGATCCTTTGCCACGCCCAGCCAGCATCGTGAACATCGATCAGACCGAGGCGAGGGAGATCTCGCATGGAGAGTCCGTGTTCGTCGAGCGCGAGCTGTCGGCGGTCGCGAGGCGCACCGGCCTGAACCACCACTCGATCCGGCCCGGCAGGTGGAACTGGCCCTTCCACACCCACTCCGCCGAGGAAGAGATCTTCGTGGTGCTCGAGGGTGAGGGCTTCTGCCGCCTCGGTGAGGAGACGATCCCGGTGCGGCGAGGCTCCGTGGTGGCGCGGCCGGCCGGCACGGGCGTCGCCCACGCCTTTCAGGCCGGCGCCGACAGGCTCGAGCTGCTGGCCTACGGCACCCGAGACCGGCGGGATATCGCCTGGTATCCGGACACGCAGAAGATCAACTTCCGCGCTTTCGACTTCACCGCTCGCATCGAGCCGCTCCCCTACTGGGAGAACTAGAGCTAGTCCACGGCACGAAGCCAGGGGCGGCGCGACGCGACGAGGAAGAGGAGCGCAGACAGGATGGCGCCGCCGCCGATCAGCTCTGCCGGCCCGGCGAACCCGGAGACCCCGGCCGAGAGCGCCAGGCCGACCGGCATGAGGCCGTAGCTTCCGAAGTAGTCGAGGCTGACCACGCGGGAAAGGAGCCGGTCGGGGACGAGTTCCATCATCATCGTCTCCCAGAGGGCCACTCCGAACCCGATCAGGAAGCCGCGCAGCACGCTCAGCCCGGCCGCAGCGGCGAACCAGGGAACGAAGGCCACCCCGGCCAGGCAAAGGCTGTTCACGACCCAGATCCAGTAGGAGAGCACGCCCCTCCGGCCGCGCGGCTGCAGCTGGCCGAACGAGAGCGTCCCGAGGACCGTGCCGAGGCCGAGCATCGAGGTCAGGAACCCGAAAGCTCCGACCCCGCGGTCGAAGTGGTCGCGGACGAGCTCGGGCAGGAGCACTTGCTGCGGCGCGAGCTGGAGCATGAGCACGACTGCGAAGAGCGTGATCGTGACCCAGAGCCAGGGGACTCCCGCCACGTAGCGGACACCGGCCCCGATCTCCCGGAGCGTTCCCTCGCTCGCGGCGGTATCGACCACCCGCGGCCGGGCGAGGGACAAGAGGGCGGCCGAGAGGATGAACGTGCCCGCGTCGACGGCGAAGACCGTCGCCGACCCTGTGGCGTGGTAGAGCCCCGCTGCGAGCGCAGGGCCGACCAGGAGGCTCGTCCAGCGCGAGACGCCGATCAGGCTGTTCGCGGACGAGATCCGGCTCGGGTCGACGACTAGCGGCACCATGCCTCCGAACGCCGGGTAGAAGAGCCCGTCACCGAGACCGACGAGCGTCGCGAGGACGATGAGCAGCTCGAAGCTCAGATGCCCTGTCGCGTCGGCGCCGGCGAGGACGGCAACGGCTCCGAAGCGCCAGAAGTCGGAGGCGATCATGAGCGCCTTCCGCGGCAGCCGATCGCCGAGGGCGCCGCCGATCAGGAGCGTCGTCAGGAGCCCGATCGCGTTGCAGAGGAGGACGATGCCGAGGCGGCTCGAGCCGGCGATCGTGAACGTCTTCCAGCCGAGGGCGGTAAGGAAGGCGCCGTCGCCGATCAGGGAGACGGTCTGGCCGGTCCAGAGGAGTCGGAAGTCCCTGTGGTGGAGCGCCTCGAGCGCCCGGAATCCCCTGAGGTCGCGTCCGTTCGGAGCCCGGGCCATGGACGGCGCACGCTAGTGGTTCGGCATCGTCCGGGGACGGGCCTATACTCGGTTCGTCCTGGCCCTCGAGACAAGCACGCGCCCTGTGCTGGCCGGCTTTGCTGGCGTGGACCAACACGTGCCGATGGCGGGGAAAAGGGTGGATGCGGACGCGTCTGTCGAGTCGTTACGCGGCGTCGGGCCAAAGGTGGCGGAGCAGCTGGCGCGCATGGGGCTCCGGACGATTCGCGACCTCGTGGAACACATCCCGCGGGACTATCTCGACTGGCGTGAGGCAGATGGGTTCGGGCAGCTTCTGGCGGGCCAGGAGGCCACGGTCGCCTGCACCGTGGAACGCGTCTCCGTCCGGCCGACTCGCCGCCGGAACCTGAAGATCGTGCAGGCCTCAGTCGTCGACGCCTCCGGGACGAGGGTGAGTGCGCTCTGGTTCAACCAGGCCTGGCTTGCCGAGCGGCTCGCGGCTGGCACCAGACTCCTCCTCCACGGACATTTCGAGACCGGCTCAGGGGCGGCGACCTTTCGCGTCGCCCGGCACGAAATC
>Ga0307301_10000174_pt1 | contig 17649 bp, 16 predicted proteins | sample ER_DNA_182_FD_194506 | JGI IMG/M metagenome (GOLD analysis project Ga0307301, IMG submission 194506) | Bulk soil microbial communities from the East River watershed near Crested Butte, Colorado, United States - ER_DNA_182 | ecosystem: Environmental > Terrestrial > Soil > Floodplain | place...
GCGCTTCGCGGAAGCGCCGAAGGGTGAGATCACGCTTGTGCTCGGGCCCGGGAGCCCGAGCGCGGACGTCGGTGCGGCGATCGAGGCAGTCGGTGAGCTCGTCTCCGCCGGGCTGCCGCGCAGGCAGGCGGCAGACGTCGTGTCTCGTTTGACGGGCGCGTCGCGCAACGAGCTCTACCGCCGTACTTTGTAGCCAGTATTGACAACAGAGAGCGGCTCTTGCTATGGTCGCTTCGTTCTCAAAACTGGCAACAAGGAGGAATCCGTGCGGCGTCTTGCTGTCTTGCTCGTGTGTGCGTGCGCGCTCCCGGTGTCGGCGGCGCGTGCGTGGACCTGGCCGGTCGACGGACCGGTTCTGCGGCCTTTCTCGTTCGATCATGCGCATCCCTACGCGGGCGGTCAGCACCGCGGCGTCGATCTCGGCGCACCCGGCGGAACCCAGGTGCTCGCTCCGGCCGGGGGAATCGTCTCGTTCGCGGGAACCGTGCCGACGGGCGGGAAGACCGTGTCGATCGAGACGCCGCTCGGGTACACCGCCACACTCGTTCACCTCGGCTCGATCGGTGTGAAGCGCGGAGCGCCCGTCGGCGAAGGCTCGGTCGTGGGAACCGTCGGCCCGAGCGGCGTAACGGAGCTCACCGAGCCGTACGTCTACTTCGGTCTGCGCACCACGAGCGATCAGCAGGGGTACGTCGATCCGATGGTCTTCTTGCCGTCGCGCACACGCGTCCCGCCGGCGACCGCGGCGGACGCTCCGGCCGTCCCGGCGATCGTGGGCGCGGCCCCCACAGCTGAGGCCCCGGCTGCGGAGCCGGGCGTCGCTGCTACGACGACGGTCGCCGCCAGCGCTCCTGCGGAGAACGTGGCGGGCTCAGCTGCTGCGTCGGCGCCGGTCGCTTCGCCTGTCAGTGCACGTGTCGAGCCGTCGGCGGCAGCCGTCGCGGAGGCCGGCCGACCTCGCACGCGCGTGTCGACGAGGATCCGGGTCCTTCCGTCTCGCTCGGCGCGGCAGAGGTGACTCATGCGCGGGTCCCGGTGCGGGTCACGCAGCAGCACGGCGCGCAGACGGCGCCGCGCCACGGCCAACGCCCGTCGCCGGTCGAAAGCCACAACAGCCGGCCGGCGATCAGCTCCCCGCACGGGCTCCACCACGAGGAGGAGCGAGCGTCTCGGCTCGTCGCGGCAATGACCCAACCGGCGGCAGCGAAGGAAGGCGAGCATTCCTGGACCTTCGCTCTGGGCGCGCTGGTCCTGATCTTCGCCCTCGCTTGCGCGTGGCGACGGCGTTCCGCGCAAAAGGCGGCTCGTATCATGTCCCTCCCCGAGACGGAGACGCAGGTTCATGCCCGAGAGCTCATCGAAGAGGAAGGTCCTTGTAGCCCCGGCGTGGCCGTACGCGTCCGGGAGGAGACATCTGGGACATGTGGTGGGGTTCGCAGTCCCGGCGGACATCTTCGCGCGGTACCACCGCTTGAAGGGCGACGACGTTCTGATGGTCAGTGGGACGGACGAGCACGGCACGCCCGTGATGGTTACGGCCGACCGCGAGGGCGTGTCGCCGCGTGAGATCGCAGATCGTTACAACAAACTGACGCGCGAGGATCTGCGGAACCTTGGCATCTCCTACGACAACTTCACGCGCACCACCACGAAGAATCACGCCCGTGTCACGACCGACCTCTTCCGCACCCTCTACGAGCACGGCTGCCTGATCGAGAGAACCACGCTCGGCGCGTTCTCGCCGTCGACGGGAAACACGCTGCCTGATCGCTACATCGAAGGAACGTGTCCGATCTGCGGCTTCACGGAAGCTCGCGGCGATCAGTGCGACAACTGTGGCAACCAGCTCGATCCGACCGACCTCATCGAGCCGCATTCGATCATCGACGGGTCGACGCCGGAATTCCGGGAGACGAAACATCTCTTTCTCGACCTTCCACAGTTCGCGGATCGGCTTCGTCCGTGGATCGAGTCGAAGACCAGTTGGCGGCCGAACGTCCGGAACTTCTCCCTCTCGCTCGTCGACGAGCTCAAGCCGCGCGCGATGACGCGTGACATCGACTGGGGCATTCCGGTGCCGGTGGAGGGCTACCCGCCGGAGACGAAACGCATCTACGTGTGGTTCGACGCGGTGATCGGTTACCTCTCGGCTGCCGTCGAGTGGGCCCAGAACAACGGGACACCCGAAGCATGGCGCGACTGGTGGCAGAACCCTGACGCGACGCACGCGTACTTCATGGGCAAGGACAACATCGTGTTCCACACCGTGATCTGGCCGAGCATGCTTCTCGGTTACGGCATGGGCGGCGAGCTCGGTGCCGGCAAGGGCGAGCTCCACCTTCCCGACGAGGTCGTCGCGAGCGAGTTCCTGACGATGGAGGGAAAGCAGCTCTCGACGAGCCGGTCAATCGCGATCTACGTCAGCGACGTGCTCGAGCGCTACGACCCGGATCCCGTTCGCTACTTCCTGACCGCCGCGGGGCCCGAGACGCAGGACAGCGACTTCTCATGGGCGGAGTTCCTGCGGCGCAATAACGACGAGCTGTTGGCGAACTGGGGCAATCTCGTCAACCGCACGCTCACGAACGCGCAGCGCAACTTCGGAGAAGTGCCGCAGCCCGGCGAGCTCACCGACGAGGACCGCGAGGCTGTCGCGACCGTCGAGGCCGGCTTTGCGACCGTCGGCAAGTCGATCGAGGAAGGGAAGTTCAAGCAGGCGCTCGCCGAGGCGATGCGGCTCTCGAGCATCGGGAACCAGTACGTCGACCATCAGGCCCCGTGGGCCGTCATCAAGGAAGACCGCGAGCGTGCGGCGACGATCCTGTTCGTCGCACTTCGCATCGTCGACTCGCTCAAGCTGATCTTCACGCCGTTCCTGCCGTTCTCGAGCCAGAAGCTGCACGAGCTGCTCGGCTACGAGGGTTTCATCGCCGGTCCGCTCGAGTTCCGGGAGATCGAGGAAGAGGGAGAAGGCCCGCACACCATCCTCACGGGCGACTACTCGGGCTGGATCGGCCGCTGGGAGCCGAGCGAGCTTCCCGCTGGGCAAAGGCTGCGGGAGCCCGAGCCGCTCTTCCGAAAGCTCGAGCCGAGCATCGTCGCCGACGAGCTGGCTCGCCTGACAGCGACGTGATCGACACGCACGCGCATCTCGACGCGCTCGAGGATGCCGGCGCAGCAGTCGCGCGGGCGCATGACGCGGGGGTAACCAGGATCATCTCGATCGGCACCGATCCGACCTCCTGGGCCAACACGCTGGATCTGATCGAAGCGCACGAGGGCGTCTACGGCGTCGTCGGTCTTCATCCACACGAAGCGACCCTCACGTTCGATCTTGCAGCTCTGCCGCGGCTCCTCGGGCACCCGAAGGTCGTCGGGCTCGGCGAGATCGGCCTCGACTACTACCGCGATTACGCGCCACACGACGCGCAGGCGAAGCTGTTCATCTACCAGCTCGGCCTTGCGAAGGAGGCGCAGCTGCCCGTCGTGATCCACAACCGCGCGGCGGACGAGGACACGGTCTCGATCCTCAGGCAGTGGTTCGACGGAACGGTCGTCTTGCACTGCTTCTCGTCGGTCGCGCTCCTGGACGAAGCGATCGAGCAGGGCTGGTACGTCTCGTTCGCCGGCAACGTCACCTACAAGAATGCCGACGACTTGCGAGTCGCGGCGCGGACCGTTCCGGCCGAGCGGCTCCTTGTGGAGACGGACTGCCCCTACCTCGCGCCGCAGCCGGTCCGAGGGAAGACGAACGAGCCGGCGTACGTCGTCCATACCATCGCGGCTCTCGCCAAAGCACGCGGGGAAGACTCGGAAGCACTCGGCGTGCAGATCGATGCGAACGCGACCGAGGCGTTCGGCCTGCCATGAGCGTTCGGGCGAAGAAGAAGCTCGGCCAGCACTTCCTGGTCGACGAGAACATCCTCGGCGTGATCGGCCGGCTGGCCGAACTCGACGGCGACGACGTCGTGCTCGAGGTCGGGCCCGGGCTCGGCGTGCTGACCACGTATCTCGCAGACCGGGTCGCACAGGTGTACGCAGTGGAGCTGGACACGTCTCTCGAGAAGGAGTTGACCGACCGGTTGGCAGGACGGTCGAACGTCGATCTTCGCTTCGGTGACGCGCTCAAGCTCGACCTCGCCGAGATCGCGCCCGGCGCGAGGAAGCTCGTCGCCAACCTGCCGTACAACATCGCCACGCCGCTCGTCGCCGAGAGCCTCGACCGTCTGCCGGAGATCGAGCTGTGGACGGTCATGGTCCAGCGCGAAGTCGCGGACCGTTTCTTCGCCGCACCGTCGACGAAGGCCTACGGGGCGGTGTCAGTCCTCGTGCAGCTGGTCACGGAGCGGACGGGCTTTCACCCGGTGTCGCCGTCCGTGTTTCGTCCGCGCCCGAACGTCGATTCGGCGCTCGTGGCCTTCAGGCGCACCGAGCTGCCGCCGGACTTCCGTGGCATCAAGCGTGTGGTCGAAGGCGCGTTCGCGCACAGACGCAAGCGGCTCGCGAACTCGCTCGAGCTCGCTGGCGTCGCCGACCGTCAACGCGCCGAGGCGGCGGTCGAGCAGATCGGCAGAGACCGCAACGTTCGTGCAGAGGAGCTCACGCCGCCGGAGTTCCTCGCACTCACCGAGGCACTGCGGTGAAGCGGGCCGCCGCCGCGGCCAAGATCAATCTCGCGCTCGCCGTCGGGCCGCTACGCGACGACGGCAAGCACGACCTCGTGACGGTCTACCAGCGCGTTGCACTCTCGGACCGGATCGCGGTGGAGCACTCTGCGGAGCTGCGCGTCACGGGTTTCCCCGGCGACACGCTCGTGCGGCGCGCGCTCGAGCTCGTCGCCGACGGCGACGGGACGAGATTCGCGGCGCGGATCGAGAAGCGGATTCCAATCGCAGCCGGGCTCGGCGGGGGCAGCTCTGATGCGGCCACCGCTCTGCGGCTCGCGAACGAGCTGCGTGCAGAGCCGCACAGCGGCGGGCAGATCGAGACGTTCGCGCGGGACCTCGGCGCCGACGTGCCGTACTTCCTCGCTGACGGCCCGCAGCTCGGCACCGGTGACGGCACCGCGCTGTCGCCGCTCGAGCTGCCTCAGGACTACTGGGTCGTCCTCGTCGTCCCGCGGAACGCGGAGAAGAGCTCGACGGGCGCGGTGTACTCGAGCTTCGACACGCGAAACGGTGCGGACGGCTACGACGAACGCCGCGCAGCGCTCCTCCAGGCACTGGAGCGCGTCAGGCGTCCACGCGACCTCGCCGCGCTGCCGCCGAACGACCTCGCATCCTCGCCGCTCACCGCGAAGCTCCAGGCTCTCGGTGCGTTCCGTGCCGACGTCACGGGCGCGGGTCCGGCCGTCTACGGGCTCTTCTTGCACGGCGACCGTGCCCGCGCGGCGCAGCGGAAAATGTCCGCCGAGGGCCGCACCTGGCTGACCGCACCAGCGTGGTACCGTTGATCGCATGGCGTACAGCCAGCCCATGATCGAGGCCGGCACGACGCGCATGGGTAGGTGGCTACGGGAGCGGCGCATCCGCCTCGCACTGTGGGTCGCCGTGATCGAAGGGCTGCTCGTTGCGATCACACCTGATCTGACGAAGTGGACCGTCCTCGTCATCGGCGCGATCCTTCTCGCCTTCTACATCGTCGCGGGCCGCAACATGCGCTGGGATGTCGGACGTCAGCTCTCGTGGATCGCCGCGGCGTCGCAGGCGCTCGCGATCCTGGTCGTCATCCTCGCCTTCGTCCTCAAGCTCGTGGCGATCGTTGCGGTCGTAGTCTTCGCGATCATCGCCCTCGTTTATCTCTTCTCGGATTACCGGCGTACTTAAGCTCCTCAAGACGGTGGGGCGTAGCCAAGTGGCAAGGCAGCGGGTTTTGGTCCCGCGATCCCAGGTTCGAATCCTGGCGCCCCAGCTCTGATGGCAAACGACTTCGCAGCCGTCGTGATGGCGGCCGGTCTCGGCACGCGGATGAAGTCCGCGACGCCGAAGCATCTGCACCCGCTGCTCGGGCGGCGGCTCGTGGACTGGGTCGTTGAGGCGGTGCGGCCGCTCGGTCCCGACCCGCTCGTCGTCGTCCTCTCGCCGGAGGCGGCGGGCGCGCTCGAGGGAGTCGTCGTCGCGGTGCAGGAACGTCCGCTCGGAACCGGCGACTCACTCCGCAGCGCACGCGAGAGCGTCGGCGACGCGCGCACGCTGCTCGTCGTTTCCGGTGATCATCCGCGCATCAGCCCCGGGCTCTTGCAGCAATTCGTCGAAGAGCACCGCTCGTCGGGCGCACCGGCCAGCGTGCTCTCGTTCGAGCCTCCCGACCCGCGTGCCTACGGCCGGGTCATCCGCGACGCCAGCGGCCGCCTCGAGGCGATCGTCGAGGATGCCGACGCCGACGACGAGCAGCGGGCGATTCGGGAGGTCAACTCCTCCATCTACGTCTTCGAGACTGCGAAGCTATGGCCTGTTCTCGAACGGATCGAGCCGGCGAACGCCCAGGGCGAGCTGTACCTGACGGACGCCGTCCGCTTGCTAGTCGAAGAAGGGGAGGAGGTCGTCGTGTTCAAGGCTCCGGATGCCGATGAAGTGGAGGGAGTGAACACTCGTGCCGAGCTGGCCGATGCAGCATCTTTCCTACGCGCGCGCGTGAACAAAGAACACATGCTGGCGGGTGTGACGATCGTGGATCCCGAGACCACCTGGATCGATCCCGAAGTGGAGCTCGCGGCCGATTCGACCATTCACCCCTTCACGGTGCTTCGCGGGCTCACGCGAGTCGGTACCGGCGCCGAGGTCGGGCCGCACGTCGTGGCCGACGACGCGGACATTGGGAGAGACGCCAGGGTCGGTCCGTTCTGTTACCTCCGTCCGGGCACGAAGCTCGGCACGGGCGCGAAGGCCGGCACCTTCGTCGAGATCAAGAACTCCGAGATCGGCGCTGGGGCCAAGATTCCTCACCTGTCGTACATCGGGGACGCCGAGGTGGGCGAGGGCGCTAACGTGGCCGCCGGGAATATCACGGCCAATTTCCCTCATCAGCCGGATCGCCCCAAAGGAAAGACGAAGATCGGGCGGAACGTCAGGACCGGCATTCACAATGGCTTCGAGGCACCGGTGGAGGTCGGGGACGACGCTTGGATTGCGGGCGGTTCGTACATAACAGAAGATGTCCCTCCCGAATCGCTCGCTGGTTTCCCGCCGAAGCAGATCACGAAAGAGGGCTATCTCCGTGGAAAGCGCAACAACTGAGCTGACTCGCCTGCCTGGGCTGGAGGTCGCCGAGACCAAGGCCGAGGTGAAGCCGGAGCATTGGATCGAGCGTGGCCCATCGAAGCGGCTCATGCTCTTCTCGGGACGCTCCCACCCGGCACTCGCGCAGAAGATCGCCGAGAAGCTCGGGATCCAGGTCGGGGACGTCACGCTGCGTACGTTCGCCGACGGCAATACGTACTGCCGTTACGAGGAGTCGATCCGAGGGTCCGATCTCTTCATCGTGCAGACGAGCTCACCGCCGGTCGACCAGCACCTGATGGAGCTGATGATCATGATCGACGCCGCAAAGCTCGCTTCCGCCAAGCGGATCACGGCCGTGCTGCCGCTCTATCCCTACTCGCGCCAGGACAAGAAGTCTCGGCCGCGGGAAGGGATCACCGCGAAGCTCGTCGCGGAGATGATCCAGACGGCGGGTGCCGACCGCGTCCTCACGATGGACCTCCACGCGGGCCAGATCCAGGGTTTCTTCGACGTCCCGGTCGACCACATGACCGCGCTCCCGATGCTCGCGCAATACGTGCGGGATCTCGGCTTGCCCTAAGACGTCGTCGCGGTCGCTCCCGACACCGGCCGCACGCGCCTGGCGAGCAAGTTCGCGGAGATGATCGGCGGCGACTTGGCCGTGCTGCAAAAGGATCGGCCGGCACATAACGTCGCGCGCGTCACGAACGTCATCGGCGACATCGACGGCAAGTGCGCGGTGATGACCGACGACATGGTCGACACCGCGGGCACGCTCGTCGCTGGGGCCGAGTTCCTGAAGGAACGCGGCGCGAGGAAAGTCTTCGCCTGCGCGACGCACGGCATCTTCTCCCCGCCGGCGATCGAGCGGATCGAGGGAAGCGCCCTTGACAAGGTAATCGTGACCGACACGGTGCCGATCGACCCCATGACGAAGCCTGAGCGTGTGACCGTCCTGACCGTGGCCGACATCCTCGCCGAGACGATCCACAACGTCTTCGCCGATGACTCGGTGTCCGCCATCTTCCAGGACATGAACGCCCTCTTCTAGCCCCCGGGGGTTACAGAATCGACAGGGTGGTTAGGACTCCGTCATGCGACGTGGTCCCGGAATCAGCCTCTTCGGCCTCGTGTACGTGGGCGTCGGGGTAGCAATCGCCGCCAACCACCACTATTTCCAGAACGTCCACGGTTGGAGAGGCGTGCTCTCGGCGATCTTCGCCGTCTTCCTCTGGCCGCTGATCCTGCTGGGGATCAACCTCCACGTAAAGAAATAGCTACCATTCGCCGCCGTCATGGCCGGCGAACGAGTCAAGCTGCAGGTTTCCGAGCGCGAGCAGCGAGGCTCGCGAGACGCCCGGCGCCTGCGCAAGGCCGGCTTCATCCCCGGCGTGCTCTACGGGAAGGGCAAGGGCTCCTACGCCATCGCCGTGCCGGAGCGCGACCTCCGTCGGGTGCTGACCGGCCAGGGCGGGCTCCACGCGATCCTCGACGTCGTCGTGGAAGGCAAGAACACCACGCACGCCTCGATTCTCAAGGACTACCAGCAGGACCCGATCCGCGGCCACATCTCGCACATAGACCTGCAGGAAGTGCGGCTCGACCAACCGATCCAGGCGAGCGTGACCGTCCAGCTCATCGGCGAGCCTGCAGGCGTGAAGGAGGGCGGCGTGCTCTCGCAGGTGCAGCGCGAGATCAACGTCGAGGCCCTGCCGATGGAGATCCCGGAGCACATCGATCTCGACGTCAGCGGCATGGCGATCGGCGACACGCTCCGCCTCGCCGACCTTCCGCCGATGGAGGGCGTCACGTACCTGGACGATCCCGAGGAGACCGTGCTCGCGAGTGTCGGCCTGCCGGCGCGCGAAGTCGAGCCGGAGCCCGAGGAGGGCGTCGAGGGCGAGGAGCTGCCGGAGGGCGAGGTGCCCGAGGGCGAAGAGGCGGCGGAGGGTGCGGCAGAGGGCGAAGGCGCTCCGAGCGGCGACGCCGGCTCGGGCGAGCAGGGCGAGCCCGGCACCACCGAAAGTTAGCGGCCCTTCCGGCCCGTGTGGCGGCGCCGCGCCCGCTATAAGACTTCGCCATGCGTCGTCCTCAGTCGGCCCCATGCTGGAAAAGCATGGGGCCTCCCTGCGTCCTAGCCTGGCTCGCTTCTAGCGACCGCGGCATCCACCGCACGAACCGGAAGGACTGCTAATGCGCCTCCCCTGGCGCCGGGGCGAACGCGCCTCGTCGCTCGATCTGCTCGTCGTCGGCCTCGGCAATCCGGGCCGCGACTACGCCGGCCACCGGCACAACGTCGGCTGGATGGTGGTCGACGAGCTGGCCAGTCGCCACGGCGCCACCTGGAAAGGGAAGTTCCACGGCCAGGTCGCCGAGCTTCGGCTCGACGGGCACCGCGTCGCACTGCTGAAGCCGGAAACGTTCATGAACGACTCCGGCCGGGCGGTGAGCGCAGCCGCACGTTTCTACAAGCTCGAGCCCGACGCCGTCCTCGTCATCCACGACGAGATCGACCTCGAGCACGGCCGGCTGCAGGCACGCCAGGGCGGCGGATTCGCGGGGCACAACGGGCTCCGCTCGATCGCCGCGGGACTGAAGACGCCGGACTTCCTGCGCCTGCGCATCGGCGTCGGGCGGCCGGGCAGAGGCGATCCCCGCAAACCGGCCGACTACGTCCTCTCGAATTTCTCTCCGGAAGACGATGCCGAGTCGCTCGTCGCGCGTGCCGCCGACGCCGTGGAGAAGCTCGACGCCGAAGGCCTCGAGCGGGCGCAGGCGCAGTACAACTGAGCCCCGCCGACTCGATGGAGCCGAACGGTGCGCGGCTACCATGAATCCCGCCGAACCCGAGGGTTCGGCCTTTAGTCATGGACCAGCCGATCCTGCATCCCTTCGTCGCGACGCTCCGCGAGAGCGAGCGGCTCAAAGGCTTTGCCGAAGCCTTTCCGGCCCCTGCGCGCGTCTCCGAGCCCGCGTTGCCGCTCCTGCTCGCAGCGCTACACGAGGAGCTCGACCGTTCGCTCGTCCTGCTGGCCCCCGAGGATCAGGACGCGCGCGATGCCGCCGAGGGCGCAGCGTGGTTTCTGGGTGAGGAACGCGTCGCAATGCTCCCGAGCCGCGGTGTCCACTGGGGCTCCGGCCTCGACCCCGCACCGCATCTCGTCGGGGAGCGGGCTCGTGCGCTCGACATCCTCGCGTCCGGCGGGCTCGTCGTCGCCTCGGCAGCCGCACTCGCTGAGCCCATGCCGCCGGTCGCGTCGCGTCCCGAGCCCATCCGCCTCTCGCCCGAACAGGAGATCAGCCTCGAGCAGCTTTCCGAGACGCTCGCGCTCGCCGGCTACGAACGCGTAGAACGCGCCGACGAGCGCGGTCAGTTCGCGGTTCGCGGCGGGCTCGTCGACGTCTTTCCGACGACCGGGCGCGAACCGCTTCGCGTCGAGTTCTGGGGAGACGTGATCGAGCAGATGCGGGCGTTCTCGCCTTTCACGCAACGCGCACTTCACCCGGTGGAGGCGGCCGTCGTCTATCCGGCCGCCGAGCGGCGGCTCGACCTGGTGGAGCCGACACTGCTCGACGAGGACCAGCCGATCCCGATTCCGACCGATCTCGTGCCGCCGGTGGCGGCCGGTCCCGATCTCGTCTGGCAGGTAGACGAAGTGCGCACGGTCTGGGAGGAGGAAGGGCTCGAACCGGTGACGCTCAAGCGAGCCGCGCTCCTCGACACTCTTCCCGCCGGTCAGCCGTTCGCCTTCGAAGCCCAGCGGCCCGCGCTGGTTGCCCGCGGGCTGTCGGAGGCGGAGAACGAGCTCGGTGCTTTCGTGCGCGGCGGACAGCGCGTCGTCGTCGCGTTCCCGCACGCCGGCGAAGCGATGCGCCAGCAGAACCTCCTGCGGCGCGTGCAGGCGCGCATCCTCGAGGACGGCGAGGATCTGCCGCGCGAGCCGGAGCTGCTGTTCGCAGTCACACCGGCCCGTCGCGGTTTCGTCTGGCGTGATCTCGGGCTGACGCTGCTGCCGGACACGCAGGTCTTTCGCAAGCGTCCGCCGCGCGAGCGCCGGATCGGCGGCCGGGCACTGCAGTCGTTCGCCGATCTACGCAGCGGCGACTTCATCGTGCACGAGGATCACGGAGTCGGAAAGCTGCTCGGCTTCGAGACGAAAGAAGTCGCGGGCGTCACGCGCGACTACCTCTTCCTCGGGTTCCGCGGCGACGATCGTCTGTACGTCCCGCACGAGCAGCTCGGAAAGGTCTCGCGTTACATCGGCGCCGACAACACGATGCCCGCGCTGTCGAAGCTCGGCGGCAAGGCCTGGGACAACCTCAAGACCCGTGCGCGCGAGTCGGTTCGCGAGCTGGCGGGAGAACTGCTTGCGCTCTACGCACAGCGCCAGCAGGCGCCGGGGGTGGCGTACGACCTGCGTCACGAGTATCTCGAGCGTCTCGAGGCCGAGTTTCCGTACCGTGAGACGCCCGACCAGCAGGCCGCGATCGAGGCGGTCAAGGAGGACCTCGAGGCACCGCGGCCGATGGACCGCCTCGTGTGCGGCGATGTCGGCTTCGGCAAGACCGAGGTCGCGATCCGCGCCGCGTTCGCGGTCGCCGTCAACGGCAAGCAGACTCTGATGCTCGCGCCGACGACGATCCTCGCCGAACAACACTGGCACACATTCCGCGACCGCTACCGGGACTTCCCCGTGCGTGTCGAGATGGTCTCCCGCTTCCGGCCGGCGAGGGAGGTCAAGCAGGTGCTCGCCGACTTCCAGGAGGGGAAGGTGGACGTCTTGATCGGGACGCACCGGATCCTGAGCCGTGACGTGATCCCGAAGGAGCTCGGCCTCGTGATCCTCGACGAGGAGCAGCGCTTCGGCGTCGCCCAGAAGGAGTTGCTGCGCTCGTTGCGCCTCGAGGTGGACGTGCTCACGCTGAGCGCCACGCCGATTCCGCGCACGTTGCACATGTCGCTCTCCGGGCTGCGCGACATCTCGATCATCGAGACCCCACCCGAAGGCCGGCGGCCGATTCGCACGACGGTGAGCGAGTTCGACGAGGAGATCGTGAAGCAGGCGCTCGAGCGGGAGATCGAGCGGGGCGGGCAGGCCTTCTACCTGCACAATCGCGTCGACACCATCGACGAGGCCACGGAGAAGCTGCGCCAGCTCGTGCCGAGCCTCCGGTTCCTCGAAGCCCACGGCCAGATGCGCGAGCGCGAGCTGGAGGAGAAGATGCACGCCTTCCTCCGGGGCGACGCCGATGTCCTCGTCTCGACGACGATCATCGAATCCGGGCTCGACATCCCGCAGGCGAACACCTTGATCGTCGAGCGAGCCGACCAGCTCGGTCTCTCGCAGCTCTACCAAATCCGTGGACGGGTCGGCCGATCCGATGTCACCGCGCACGCGTACCTCTTCTACCCGGACATGTCGGAGCTCTCTCCCGAAGCCCGCGCACGCCTCGCCACGCTCGCCGACCACACGGAGCTCGGCGCCGGCTTTGCGATCGCGATGCGCGACCTCGAGATCCGCGGCGCAGGCAACCTGCTCGGCGACGAGCAGTCCGGCCACGTGGCCGCGCTCGGGTTCGAGCTCTACGTCGAGCTGCTCGCCGAAGCGGTCGCGGAGCTCTCCGGCGAACGCCGCGTCGCGGCGCGCCCGGTCCGGGTGGACGCGCGCGTCGACGCCTACGTCCCACCCGAATACATCGCGTCCGAAGCGCTCAAGATCGACCTGCACCGTCGTCTTGCGCTCAGCGACTCGGAAGACGAGGTGCGCGAGCTGCAGGCGGCAACCGTCGATCGCTACGGCCCGCTACCCGAGCCCGTCGAGAATCTCTTCCTCATTCAGGAGGCGAAGCTCAAGCTCGCGCGCGCCGGTGCGGACTACTTCGTCTTTCGCGGCGGCAAGGCGACCATCGGTCGGATGGTGCTCGGCTCGGACGAGCTGCGCGACCTCCGGCGCCGCGTGGACACGGCGGTGTATACGACCACCAACCACGAGGTGTCGCTGCGCGAGGACGGTTTCCCGCAGGCACTACGACTGGTCGATGCTATACTGGCCGCGCGTCAGGCAGCGTGACGAATCCGCTGCAAATGGCGCTTTTTCCATGAAGCGACTCTTTCTTCTTTCGTTTACATTGCTCGCGCTCGTCGCCGCAGGCTGCGGCGGGACGTCGACGGCCACGCTCGGGAGCGACGACGCTGCCGTGGTCGGCTCCACGCCGATCACGAAGTCCGAGTTCCAATCGCTGATGGACCGCGCGGAGAAGAGCTACACAGCGCAGAAGCGTCCCTTCCCGAAGCCGGGCACCACGGAGTACGAGCAGCTCAAGGGCCAGGCGGTCACCTTCCTGATCCAGCGTGCCGAGTTCGCACAAGAGGCGGACGCCATGGGGATCAAGATCTCTGACGACCAGGTCAACAAGCGCATCGAGCAGCTGAAGAAACAATTCTACGGCGGAAGCGACTCCCGCTACCAGAAGGCACTCACACAGCAGGGACTGACGGAGGACCAGGCGAAGGAGGAAGTTCGCGCCCAGATCATCTCCGAAGCGCTCTTCAAGAAGGTCACCGCCACGATCAAGGTCTCGCCGACCGAGGTGAAGGCCTACTACGCCTCGCACAAGTCGCAGTACGGCCAGCCTGAGACGCGTGACGTGCGACACGTCCTAGTCGCGAAGAAGGAGCTCGCGGACAGCATCTACGCGCAGCTCAAGTCCGGCGGGAACTTCGCGGCGCTTGCGAAGAAGTACTCGAAGGATCCGGGCTCTGCCTCGAACGGCGGGAAGCTGACGATCTCGAAGGGCCAGACGGTCCCCCCGTTCGACAAGACGGCGTTTTCGCTCAAGACGGGCGAGCTCTCACAGCCGATCAAGACGCAGTACGGCTACCACATCATCCAGGCGCTCTCCGCCGTGAAGCCGGCGAAGTCGACCCCGCTTGCCAAGGTTCAGGCGTCGATCAAGCAGCAGCTCGAGCAGCAGCGCAAGAACGAGTCGATGACGAAGTGGGTCGACGACAAGAAGAAGCAGTACTGCAAGTCCGGCATCAAGTACCAGATCGGCTATCAGCCGAACCCGGATCCCTGCGCGACCCTCTCGGGCTCGACGACCACCACGTCGCAGTAAGTGTCGCTCGCCGAGGCGCTCGTCGACCTCCAGGAGCTGACCGAGCGGCTACGCCGCGATTGCCCCTGGGATCGTGAGCAGACCGAGCGCACGATCGTCCCGCATACGGTCGAGGAGGCCTACGAGGTCGCCGACGCGGCGATCGGGCGTGACGACGCGAAGCTCGCCGACGAGCTCGGCGACCTCCTGTTCCAGGTCTACTTCCTCGCGCTACTCCTGGCCGAGCGCGGAGGCGAGGATCTCGAGTCCGTTGCCCGCCGCGCGCACGAGAAGCTCGTGCGCCGGCATCCCCACGTGTTCGGCGACGCCGAGGCGAAGACCGCCGGGCGCGTGCGCGAGCGCTGGGAGGAGATCAAGCGCACGGACGAGGACCGCGAGGGCATCTTTCACGACGTCCCGGAGTCGCTTCCCTCGTTGCTCTATGCCCGTAAGGTGCAGCGTCGCGCGGCGGCGATCGGCTTCGAGTATCCCGACACGGCAGGAGCGCTCGCCGATCTCGACGACGAGGTGCGCGAGTTGAAGGAAGCGCTTTCGGACGTGGGGGAGCCCGCGCCCGAGACCGAGCCGCACGCACACGTCTTCGCGGAGATGGGCGACGTGCTCTTCGCGGCGGTGAACGTCGCGCGGCGCCTGAACGTCGATCCAGAGCTGGCCTTGCGCGCGATGTCCCGCCGTTTCGTCGAGCGGGTGGAGCGTGCCGAGCACTACGCGGCCGGTGAGGGGAAGACGTTCTCCACGCTCGGCCTGCAGGAGCAGGACCGGTACTTCGACCGGGCGAAGGAGGAGTTCGAATGAGTGCGTCCTCGATCGCCCGGGTTCGAGGGCGGCAGATTCTCGACTCGCGCGGGAACCCGACAGTCGAGGTCGACGTCGTGCTCGAATCGGGGGTAACCGGCAGGGCGGCGGTCCCGTCTGGCGCCTCGACGGGACAGTTCGAGGCGGTCGAGCTGCGCGACGGCGACCCGCGAGCCTATGGGGGCAAGGGCGTGCTCACCGCGGTGCGGAACGTCGAGACGGAGATCGCGGAAGCGGTCACCGGTCTCGATGCGGAGGATCAGCGCGCGCTCGACCTCAGGCTGATCGAGCTCGACGGGACGAAGAACAAGTCGCGGCTCGGCGCCAACGCGATCCTCGGCGTCTCGCTCGCGACAGCGAAGGCTGGTGCGGCGAACGCAGGCGTGTCGCTGTACCGCTGGATCGGCGGAGTGAGTGCGCACGTCCTGCCGGTGCCGATGATGAACGTCGTCAACGGCGGCGCGCATGCGCAGAACTCGCTCGACCTCCAGGAGTTCATGCTCGTCCCTGCCGGTGCGGACTCGTTCGCGGAAGCGCTGCGCATCGGCGCCGAGACGTTCCACGCCCTGAAAGACGTGCTGCACGAGCGCGGACTCTCAACGGGCGTCGGCGACGAGGGCGGGTTCGCTCCCGAGCTCGACTCGACCGAGGCGGCGATCGAGGCGGTGCTCGAAGCCGCAGAGCGGGTCGGCCATCGCGAGCGCGTTGCGATTGCCCTCGACCCGGCGTCCACCGAGCTGTACAGGGACGGCGGCTACCACTTCGAGCGCGAAGGCGGCGTCATTCGAAGCGCCGACGAGCTGATCGATCTCTACTCGACGCTTGCCGACCGCTATCCGGTGATCTCGATCGAGGACGGGCTCGCGGAGGACGAGTGGGGCGCCTGGAAGGCGATGACGGAGCGACTCGGCGATCGGATCCAACTGGTCGGCGACGACCTCTTCGTGACGAACGTCGAACGCTTCCAGCGCGGGATCGATGACGGCGTTGCGAACGCGATCCTCGTGAAAGTGAACCAGATCGGCACGCTGACCGAGTCGCTGGAGGCGATTGAGCTCGCACGGGAGAACGGCTACAGCGTCGTCATCTCCCATCGCTCGGGCGAGACCGAGGACACGACGATCTCGGACCTCGTCGTCGCGACGGGTGCGGGCCAGATCAAGACGGGTGCGCCTTCCCGCACGGACCGAGTCGCGAAGTACAACCAGCTGCTCCGAATCGAGGAGGAGCTTGGCGCGGCCGCGGTCTATCCGGGGTGGCAGGCGTTCCCTCGCGCCCAACGCTGACAGACTCCGGCGCTACCCTGAGGAGCATGGCAACCGTCGCGCCGCGCCGGACGAAGATCGTTGCGACGGTCGGTCCAGCCTGCTCGACGCCGGAAACGTTGCGCGCGCTGGTCGATGCGGGGATGGACGCAGCCCGCCTCAACCTCTCCCACGGCACACACGAGGACCACGCCGCCCGGGCCAAGCTCGTGCGCGACGTCCAGGAGGACGTCGGCCGTCCGCTCGCCCTGATCGGCGACCTGCAGGGCCCGAAGTTCCGCGTCGGCGGCCTCGACCAGCCGCTCGCCCTGCTGCAGGGCGGTGAGGTCACCATCGTGCTCGGAGACGGCGCCGCCCGCAACGGCGAGCTGCCGATCGCCCCGGCTGCGATCGGCGGGGTGCTCAGGCCGGGCCATGAGGTGCTGATCAACGACGGGATGATTCGCCTGCGCGTCGACGAGGTCGAGGCCGGTCGTGCGCGCTGCGGCATCGTCGTCGGCGGCGAGGTCACCTCGCACAAAGGGGTGAACCTTCCCGGCGTGCCGATCCCGATTCCATCGCTGACGCGCAAGGACCTGGAGGACCTGGAGTTCGCGCTCGAGCTCGGGTGCGACTTCATCGCACTGTCGTTCGTGCGCTCCGCTGCCGACGTGCGCGACCTCAAGGCGCTGATCGAGCAGGAGGGGTCGACGGCGCACGTGATTGCGAAGATCGAGAAGTCGGAGGCGGTCGACGCGCTCGACGACATCCTCGTCGAGTCCGACGCGGTCATGGTTGCGCGCGGCGACCTCGGTGTGGAGATCGGAGCGGCGCTCGTCCCACTGCTGCAGAAGCGGATCATCTCGAAAGCGCTCGAACGTGGAAAGCCGGTGATCACCGCCACCCAGATGCTCGAGTCGATGATCCATCACCCGGAGCCAACGCGCGCCGAGGCGAGCGACGTGGCGAACGCAATCCTCGACGGAACGTCGGCGGTGATGCTCTCCGGCGAGACCGCGATGGGTGAGTACCCGGTTCAGGCCGTGCAGACGATGGACCGCATCTCTCGCGCCGTCGAACCGTCGCTCGGTTATCGCCATCAGATTCCCGAGGCCACCGAGGATCCGACGATCGGCAATGCCATGTCGAACGCGGCTTGCGACCTCGCGGAGGCGCTCGGCGCCGCGGCGATCCTCGTTCCGACCTTCACCGGCCGCACCGCCTCTGCAGTCGCCCGCCTTCGCCCGCGCCGGCCGATCGTCGCGCTGACG
>Ga0307301_10000191_pt1 | contig 16872 bp, 18 predicted proteins | sample ER_DNA_182_FD_194506 | JGI IMG/M metagenome (GOLD analysis project Ga0307301, IMG submission 194506) | Bulk soil microbial communities from the East River watershed near Crested Butte, Colorado, United States - ER_DNA_182 | ecosystem: Environmental > Terrestrial > Soil > Floodplain | place...
AGCTCCGCGAGTAGGTCGCCGTGCGCCTCGTGGTGGAACGAGACGACGTGCTCGACCTCGATCCCGTCGAGCCGGAGCGCCGGGAGCAGATCGGCCTCGATCCGCGCGAGCGAGACCGCGCTCGCGACGTCGACGCGGGCGTAGTTCGTGTCCCAAACGTCGGGGAACCGAGCGTCGGTGACGACCGCGCCCCACGCGGTCGGCAGGACGTCGGCGACCAGATCGTCCAGCGCGATCCAGAAGCGATGGAGCTGCTCGGGGAGCGGCACGATGCGCGAGGCTATCGCTGGAGGCTGGGGTACGCTCGCCGCCATGATCCGGGCGCATGCGTTCCGGGACGGGATCCCGCTGGAGGACGACCTGCTGCTCGGTGACGCGGAGCGGCTCCTCGAGGACGAGCACGTGTTCGTCTGGATCGACGTCGAGGAGCCGAGCGATGAGGAGATCGACGCGCTCGGGGCGGTCTTCGGGCTCCATCCGGTGACGATCGAAGACGCGCATCACCTGCATCAACGCCCGAAGGTCGAGCTCTTCGAGGGCTACGCCTTCGTCGTCGTGCACCCGTTGGAGCTGGGCTCAGGGGAGGGCGACGAGGGGCTGATCGACCAGGAGCTCCACGCGTTCGTCTCCCGTCGCTACCTGGCCACGCTCCGCTACGGCCCGAACCCGTTCCCGCTCGACGTCGTGACGCGTCGCTGGCGCGCGCAGCCGGAGTTATTGGCGAGCGACGGGGGTGGGTTCGCCGTCTACGTGCTGATCGACGAGGTCGTCGACGGCTACCTCTCGATCATCGAAGCCTTCGAGGACCGCGCGGACGACCTGGAGGATGACGTCTTCAGCGAGGGCGCCGCCGAGGACGGCGGGATCGCGCTGCAGGAGCGGATCTTCCTGCTCAAGCGCGAGGTCGTGCGGCTCCGGCGGTTCGCGGCGCCGCTCCGACAGGCGCTCGACCTGATCCAGGAGGAGCCGAAGCTGGCCGGATCGCCACTGGCTCCGTACTACCGAGACGTGACCGAGCACGTGATCCGCGTCACCGAGCTGGCGGACAACATCCGCGACCTCCTCACCTCGCTCCTCGAGGTCCGCGTGAGCCAGATCGCGAACCGCTCGAACGAGATCATGAAGAAGCTGTCCGCGTGGGCGGGGATCATCCTCGTGCCGACGTTGATCGCCGGCATCTACGGGATGAACTTCGAGGGGATGCCCGAGTTGCGGTGGAACCTCGGGTACCCGGCCGCGCTGGGGACGATGCTGCTCACCGGCGGCATCCTCTACGTGATGTTCAAGCGGCGGGGATGGTTGTAGCTCGTGTGCCGCGCCGTGAAGGTCCTCTGCGTCGCCAGCGACCAGGACGCCCTGGCGCGGCTGCGGCGGGCGTCGGTCGGTGCGGATTGGGAGCTGGTCGCGGGGGCGACCGACCTGCGGGGAGCGCTCGATCAGCTGGACGTCGAGCGGCCGCACGCGCTGGTGGTCTTCGGTCCGTTCGCCGACCTCGTGGCGCTCGCGGCCGAGCGCTTCCCGGGGATGCGGATCATCACGGACCGGGACGCACCCGGGGCGAGCGCCGTCGCGGCGTCCTTGGAGGACGTCCGGGGGCTGCTCGCTGAGCAGCCCCGCCCGGGTGGTCCCGTTCGTTGACCGGCGGCTAGCTCCAGGGGGCCCACCCGTACCGGCGAACCATCTTCATCGTGACGATGATGTTGGCGCGGGCGTTGAAGGCCGACCACCCCTTGAACCCGTAGTCGGAGGCACGACCCGGCCAGTAGGCGCACAGGTGCTGGTAGATGCCCTTCGCGCAGCTGCCGGCGTTGTAGGCATCGGGGTGGAACATGGATTCCCGGTGAGCGATCGTCACCGCCTTGTCAGGGTTGACCCTGTAATGACGCGCGGCGCATCGGATCAACCTCTTCACCTGGAAGGTCCCGTCGCGCCACTGGATGGGGCATATCTTGCCGGGCGTGTAGCTGTAGGAAACGTCTGCCGTCATCGCCGAAGCGTGCGCTCCGGAGGAAGCGATGAGTGCGGTCAGGATCAGCGTCGCCGCGAGTGCGCGACGCGGCCGGATCGCGTTCTTCATGGGCATCTTCACCCCCGCGGTGGGCGGAGCTGGCAGCTGCGCCCGCATGAACCGGCCCGGCGAACCGTTCGCCGCTCTCTCCGGCCGACCCGCGGTAGGTCGTGGGTGTCCGCATCACCTCCTGTGTCTGTCGCTGTTCACGTGTGACCTATCCCGTCCCACGGCCCCTCCCGTTCCAACGTCCCGGCAACGGGGCGCGCGCGAACCGACCCTGGGAAGGCGGAAGCGCACGCTCGGTGCCGGGAAGGGAACGGACGGGAGGTGTCCGTAGGAAGGTCGTCCCACCCTAACGAGGGACCGAACGCTACGGCAACCGAAGGAGAGTGACCGCAGGTCATGAGGGCGGGTGCGTAGCATGAGGGCCATGGACCGCCGTGTAGCGTCCCGTGGAGCGACGGGGATGAGCGACGGACCCAGTCGTCGGCCCGGTCGTCGGCCCGGTCGTCGGGTGGTGTTGCTCGCGGCACCGCGTGGGTATTGCGCTGGGGTCGAGCGCGCGGTGGAGGCCGTCGAGCGGGCCCTCGGCAAGCACGGCGCCCCCGTGTACGTCCGCAAGCAGATCGTGCACAACCTGCACGTCGTCCGCGACCTGGAGGCGAAGGGCGCGATCTTCGTGGACGAGATCGACCAGGTGCCGGTCGGGGCCGTCACCGTCCTCTCGGCCCACGGGTCGCCGCCGTCCGTCTACGAGGAGGCGGGCCGGCGCGAGCTCCAGCTGATCGACGCGACCTGCCCGCTCGTGACGAAGGTGCACGTCGAGGCCCGCCGCTTCGCGGGCGAGGGCCGCACGATCGTCTTGATCGGCCATGCCGGGCACGAGGAGGTCGAGGGCACCAGCGGGCAGGCTCCCGAGCGGACCGTGCTGGTGCAGGACCTCGAGGAAGCGGCTCGGGTGGACCTCCCGACGGGACCGATCGCCTACCTGACGCAGACGACGCTGTCGGTCGATGAGACCGGGCAGATCGTCGAAGCGCTCCGGGACCGGTACCCGGAGCTCCAGCCGCCGCCACGCGAGGACATCTGTTACGCCACGCAGAACCGCCAGGACGCGGTGAAGGCGATCGCGCCCCGCGCGGAGGTCGTGCTGGTGATCGGCTCGAAGAACTCCTCGAACTCGAACCGACTGGCCGAGGTCGCCCGCGAGCTCGGCGCAGCGGCCTACCTCGTCGATGACGAGACCGAGGTTGATCCGGCGTGGGTGGCGGACGCGACGACCGTCGGGCTCACCTCCGGGGCGAGCGCGCCGGAGCACCTCGTTGCGCGGATGCTCACCTGGCTCGCGGAACGCGGGTTCGACGACGTTGAGTCGGTCCCGATCGCCGAGGAAGGCGTCCGGTTCTCCTTGCCGGCGGGGGTCCGGGGGTCGGCACCGTGAGCAGCTCCGAGCGGCCTGCGCTCAGCTCCACGCGCTGAACTGGTCGCGATCCTCTTCGCCCTCGTCGAAGGCGATGGAGACGAGCGTGCTCGTCGAGAGCACCCCCGGGATCGCGTGCACCTGTTCGAGGATCACGCCGCTGCCCGTGTCCCACGGCTGGGCGATGCAGGCAAGGATGTCCCACCGGCCCGCGAGGAGCGCGACACCGTCCACCTCTTCCATCCCCGCGAGCGCCTCGCCGATGTCCACCGCCTTGCCGACCGCCGCCTTGATGTGGACGTAGCACGCGTTCGGGAGGATCTGCGGGGGCGACACGGCGACGCCGAACAGCCCTGCCCGATCGGGCGGGACGACGGGGGCGGTGATCGTCTGGACCACGCCTGGGATCTGATGGACCTCGGCGAGCACGTTGTTTCCGATCTCATCGAGCGTCGCACCCCGCGCGTACAGCAGCAGATCCCACTCGCCGACCGTCGGCACGACGCGTTTGATCCCGGGCTTCGCGGCGAGCACGGCGAGGACCTCCGCCATGGACCCCGACGCGATACGGATGTAGACGTACGCATCCATCCAACCGCAGGGTAGGCCGCGCCACGGAGCGGCTCAAGCAGCGCGCGGGCTCAGGTCTCGACAGGAACGGGTTGCTCGCCGCAGAGCGCGATCAGTTCCTCCTCGCCCTCCTCGGGACCGATCGAGATCAGGCGATCGCCCCCACGGAGCACCGAGGTCCCCCGTGGCCGGTAGACCCACCTCGATCCGCGTTGGATCGCGAGCACGAACATCCCGGTCTCGGTCTCGACCTGCAGCTCCTTCAGCGACTTCCCGTCGGCGGGCGACCCGGGCTGCACCACCGTCTCGACGCTCGTCTCCTCCGTCTCCTCGAGGGCCATCTGGACGACCGGATGCAACGGCTCTCCGTGCTCCACGTACCACGTCATGTCCCGCGCCGCGTCGCAGATGGACTCCGATGCGCTCGCGAGCCGGAACAAACCGCGGAGCTCGTCGACGTTGCGCGCTTCCGGCGCCGCCCGCAGGACCCAGGACTCGAGCTCGTCCTGCAGCACGTCAGACCGAGCCTCCAGCACGCCGACCTCGGCGGCGAGCGTGCGGTTGTTGAACAGGATGGACGCGTAGGCGAGCGCGACGGCCGCTTCCGCGAGGTCTTTCATCTCCACGAGGATGTCGACCGCGCGATCGAGCTCCGACAGCGGAGGCGCGTCGCTCTCCGGCGCCTGCGGGATCGGCGGGGCGCCGGCGAGCTCGCGGACCAGGTTGACCCCTTCCTCCGGACCGCTCACGAGCAGGACGTCCCCGGCGACGACCATGTCGTCGGGCCCGGGGTCGAACTCCCATCGCATATCCGACCGGATGGCCATCACCCACATCCCGGTCTCGGTCGGGAGCGAGAGCTCTCGCAGGGTGTGGCCGGCCGCGACCGAGCCGTCGCGGACGCGGACGCGCGCGGTCATCTCGTCCGCGTGCCGGAGGTCCGGCCGGAGCGCGTCGGGGATCCCCAGGCGGGCGGCGATCACGCGAGCGATGTCGGAGGCGGCATCGCCGACCTTCTGGATCGCGTCGGCGATCCAGAGGACGCCGGCCATCCCCTCGGCATCCTCAGGACTTCGGGCCGCGAGCATCGCGATCGTCCGCAGCCTCCGCAGGTACAGGGTCGATCGCTCCTCGAGCCGGCCGACCTCCTCGGCGAGCTTCTCCTCGTTGAAGAAGACGGCCGCGTAGGCGAGGTCGACCATCAGCTCGGAGGCGTCCTTCAGCTCGACGAGCAGGTCTTTGACGGTGTTCGGCTCGTGTTCATCCATGGAGCACTCCCGATGATGTCATGACGATCAAGATCACCGCCACGCCGGCTAGGTCCATCACGCTCGTGATGATGGGAACGCCCTGGTTGTCCGGGTCGAGTCCGAACCGATAGGTGACGATAGCCAGGTAGTACCCGGCGAGCACCGTGAGCGGGGTCACCAGCACTCCTGCGAGCAACGTCGCCCCGATCAGCGTCCACGCCCCGGGCATCCCGGGCAGCCCCGTCGTCGCCCCGAGCGCCCACGAGATCGCGCCGATCATCGTGAAGACGACGAGCGACAGCCCAAGCACGATCGACCCGTCGACGATCGCCGGCGTCTCCGGGCGGCCCGACGGGGTGATCACGCCGATCTGGAGCTTGGACGTGATCCGGGACGAGAAGATCCCGCCGAGCGCTCCTGCCTGCGACACGAACGGCGGGATCAGCAACAGGAGGACGGGGACGGCCGTGAGCTCGGCGAGCCGCGCCTGTTGGAGACCGCCCGACAGGATGTCGAGGATGGGGGTCAGCAGGATCGTCGCGGTCATCTCGAGCACGATGCGACGGACCCGTGGGTCGCGGTTGATGTACGAACGAACCGTGGCTGCGACCGCCACGCCGATCGCGACGATCCCGACCCCTACGGCGACCGCTTCGTTGCGAACGAGGAACGTTGCGAGGAACAGGCTCGGGAGGGTGGTCATGTCGCCGAGCGCCGTGACCATGGGGGTCGAAACCGAATCCAGATCCCACTCCAGCCGGTAGGAGAGCGCGGACAGACCGATCGTGATCGTGAGCACCAGGACCGAACCGATCGCGCCGCCGACGATCGAGATCACGGCCAGATCCCACAGGGAGATCGACGGCTGCCCGAACAGGGCACCGGCGAACCGCGCGAGCAGGGCGAGCCACAGGGACGACGAGAACGTCGTGAGGATCGCGACGTCGACGTTCCGGCGCAGGACGCCGCCGGGCTCCAGGTTGATCTCCAGCACGCCGGCCGCGTTCGCCGTGCCCAGCCGGGCGCCGATCGCTCCGAAGATCGTGCCCTTCATCCCGACCGCGGCCGGGATCAGGATCAGCAGCCCCGGGAGCGCAGCGAGGGTGCCGGTGATGTGGGCGAGCGTCAGTCCTGCGACGAAGCCCGCGGCCGTGCTGATGACGAGCGCGACCAGACCCTGACGAAGGGTGCGGGTCTCCGACCGCCAGTAACCGAGGAGCCGGCGGGCGCGCCGCACGAGGGCTGGACGTGGCCCGGCCATCGACACTCCTTCATGGCGCTGGACATCGCTCGTGCACCTCCGGTCGCGGCTCGCTGGTCAGCGGCTCCGTGGGGTCGGACCCGCGCGGGTCGCTCGGGAGCCCGAGGCAGTATGCCCGGGGCCGAGGTCCGAGGGCAACCCCTGTGGCCTGGAACCGGGCTCCGGGGCAACCCCTTTGGGGTCAGTCCGCCCAGTCTTTCGTGACGAACAACCAGAAGGCGAGCCCCGCGTCGTCGCCGTAGCGCCGGAAGCGCCGTTGGATCTGTGCATCCGACGGGAGCTTCCGGCGACCGGCCGCGCGGACGTATGCGGGCCGGGTCCAGGAGTCGAGGATCAACCGCGAGCTTCGCCCCAGCGTCATCATCACGTTGGCCGCCGCGTACGGCCCGATCCCGGGGAGCGATCGGAGTCGCGCCTCGACCTCCCCGTCGGGGAGGTCGAGGCGCGGCGCGTCGGCCAGCACCTCGAGGTCGACCTCGCCGCCCGCGACCAGCTCCGCGAGGTGGACGAAGTACGGAGCCCGGTACCCTGAACGCACGACCTCGCGGTAGAAGCGCTCGTCACGACCGGCCATCGCGACCGGCGTCGGGAACGCGTTCGCGAGGGGGTCGTCCGCGAAACCCGCGGCCGGCTCGCCCAGCTCGCGCACCAAGGCGTTCACCATCGTGGTCGTGAGGCTCCACGCGCAGTTCGTCGTGCAGAGCGTCTTGACGACGTCCTCCCACACGGTCGGGGAGCGCAGCATGCGGCCGGCGCCCGCGGTGACCCACGCGAGCTCGGGATCGTCCTCTGCGAGGCGGTAGAACGGCGAGAGGTCCTGATCGAGCCGAAGGACACGCGCCGCGCCACGGGCGATCGCATCACGCGTGGCCGCCGATGTCGTTGCGCGGCCGAGGATCTCGACCCGAGCGAAGCGGCCCTTGCCGTCCGCGGCCGGGGCGATCCGGATGCGGCGCGGCATCCCCCGGGGCACCCGGAGCGTGAGGACGAGCGACCGGGCGGGCTCGTCGATCGCCATCGGCGCCAGGTCGTGGAAGCCGTGCGAGATCAGGGTCCGCCACAGGTCGACCCGCTCACCGCCGGGACCGCGGAGCCGCAGTTCGATGTCGGGCGACGTCACGCCGTCGTGCGCTCCCGCTCGCGGTACGCGCGGACCTTCGCGCGGTTGCCGCAGTCCTTCATCGTGCACCAGCGTCCGGAGCGGTTCTTCGAGCGATCCCAGAACACGGCTCGGCAGGTTGGGCTCGAACATCCCTTGAACCGAGACCACGAGCCGTCGAGCTCGGCGAGGAACGCGATGGCGAGGATCCGCCCGACGGCGCGCCGGACGCCGAGCGCGTCCGGCCGGAGCGCCTTGCCGCCGAAATCGAGGCTCAGCTCGGTCTCCTGGGCCGCTCGGTCGAGCACCCGGATCGCGTCGGCATCCGCGGGCGCGCCCATGTTCTCGCCCACCTGGGATCGAAGAGCCTCGAGGATCTGGGCCGCCCACCGAAGCTCCACCTCGGCCGGCATCTCGTAGCCGGCGAGCAGGCCGCGGTCGCAGAGCCACCAGCCGATCGTCTCGGGACTCGGGGGCAACGAGTCCCGCGTTCCTTCGACGTGATCGTGCAAGGAGAGGAATCCCCGAACGAGCTCGAGGTCGCCTGGGGCCGGCGGGGTCGGGTCGACGTCGGTGTGGGCGGGTCTCCGCGTGGTCTCCACGTGCAGAGGATACGCCGCGAAACCAGAGATATACACTTGACCGGTTACTTACCGATGAGTGTCCGGCCATGGATCCGCTCGATGACTGGATCCTGCTCGGCCCGCGGATGCCCTGAGTCGGAACCCGAGGACCGCGCGTAGCATCGCGGTCATGGTGGACCTCACCTCGCGCGCCCAGGATGCCCTCCTGGCGTCCCAGACCGCGGCCCGGCGCTTCGACCCGGAGGCGCACATCCGGCTGACCACCGACGGCGCCACGGTACGCGCGGTGCTCGCCTCCCGGCCGGAGCCAGGCGATGCGGTCCTCGAGGTCGGGGCCCTCACGATCTTCGTCGCGTCCGGCGTCACCGGAACCGTCGACGCCGGCGAGCACAACGAGCTCACGGCGGGCTGAGACGTGGACACCGCGACGATCCGTCGCACGCTCGAGGAACGGCGCTCGGCGCTCGACGCCGAGCTTGGCGAGCTCACCGCGGTTCCCCGCGACCCGGCCGCCGCCGTCTCGTTCGGCAAGCGGATCGGCGACGGGACGACCGAGGCCGTCGAACGCCTGACCAAGGTGGGCGCGGCTGAGCAGCTCGACGCGATGCGCGCCGACGTCGTCCGGGCGCTTGAGAAGCTGGACGACGGAACCTACGGGCTCTGCGATCGATGCGGGGCGTCGATCCCCGACGAGCGGCTCGAAGCCAGGCCCTGGTCGGTGCTCTGCGTTCGGTGCGCCTCGCTGCGCTGATGTGGCGATCCGCGTACCGATGGATGTACCGCACCGGTCGCACACCCTGGGATACCGGCGTCACCCCACCGGAGGTCGTGGAACTGATCGAGGGGCCCTCGGCGGTCGCCCCCGGCCGGGCACTCGATCTGGGCTGCGGCACCGGGACGAACGTCCGGTACCTCGCCGAGCACGGGTGGGATGCGACGGGGGTCGACGCCGTCCCCGCCGCGATCGACCGCGCGATGGTCAAGCTCGGCGGCGTCTCGAACGCTCGCGTGGTCCTCGGTGATGTGACGGAGCTCGCGCGGCTCGACCTGGCGGGCCCGTTCGACCTCGTGCTCGACATCGGGTGCTTCCACTCGATCGCCCGTCGTCGACGCCCCGCCTACGCGGCGGGTGTCGCGTCGTTCACCGGCGCGGGATCCAGGCTCTTCATCTTCGCCTTCGGTCGGGGGACCGGGCTCCTCCCCCTCGGCGTCACGGCCGCGGAGCTCGCGACCCGGTTCGCGCCCTGGTTCGAGCCGGTGGGAAGGATCCGCGGCACGACCCCGCCCGGGGCCGCCTGGTACCTCCTGCGGAGGGGCTCGGCGGCTCTGTCCTGACTCAGGCGGACAGGCGTCCGGCCTGGCGCGGGGCGACCCAGCCGCCATCGGCGGCGACGAGCTCCTCGCACGACTCCGGCCCCCACGAACCCGGCGCGTAAGGCTCCACGGGGGGCGGATCTTCCAGCAGCGGCTGGACGATCCGCCAGGTCTCCTCGATCACGTCCTGTCGCGGGAACAGCATGCCGTCCCCCGCGAGCGCGTCCTTCAGGAGGCGCTCGTACGGGCTCGGCAGCTCGCCGAGCTGCTCGTCGAACGACAGATCCAGATGCACCGACTGGGTCGCGGGCGCCCCCGGCTTCTTGAGCAGCAGCCCGATGCTCGCGCCGGCGTCCTCGCCGATGCGGAGCTTCACGTGGTTGTGGTGACGGAGGGCGCGCACGCCGTCCCCCAGCATGATCGCCGGCGGTCTGCGGAACCGGATGTCCACCTCCGTCGCCGTCATCGCGAGCGCCTTGCCGGCCCGCAGGAAGAACGGGACCCCCGACCATCGCCAGTTCTCGATCAACAGCCGCAGGGCGGCGAACGTCTCGGTCGTGGATCCGGGCGCGATGCCATCGACCGCGAGGTATCCCTCGTACTGGCCGCGCACGTAATGCGCGGGGTCCGCGGCCGGCATCGCTCGGAAGACGTCGAGGCGACGATCGGCCAGAGCTTCCGATCCCCCCGAGAGCGGCTCCATCGCAACGAGGGCGAGCACTTGGAGCAGATGGTTCTGGACCACATCGCGGAGGCAGCCGACCTCGTCATAGAACCGGCCCCGCCCCTCGACGCCGAAGCGCTCCGCCATCGTGATCTGGACCGACTCGATGTGCTCGCGGTTCCATAGGGGCTCGAACATCTCGTTGGCGAACCGGAGGTACACGATGTCCTGCACCGGCTCCTTGCCCAGGAAATGATCCATCCGGAAGATCTGGTCCTCACCCAGGACCGAGAGCAGGTCGTGGTTGAGCTCGCGCGCCGAGGCGAGGTCGTGGCCGAACGGCTTCTCGATCACCACACGGGCCCCGTCGGTGAGCTTCGCCGCCGCGAGCCCGTGGACGATCGTCGGGAACAACGAGGGCGGGGTCTCGAGGTAGAACAACGGATGCTCGGCTCCGCCCAACGCCTCACGGACGCGGTCGAACGTCGTGGGGTCGTTCGTGTCGCCACCGACGTAGCTGAGGCGGGTGAGGAACCGACCCAGGGCCTCGTGATCCGGCGGGCCGTGTTCCTCGATCGCCGCCCGTGCGTGCGCGCGCAGGTCGGCGTCGGTCCATTCGGTCCGTCCGGACCCGATCACCGGGACCTCGAGCAGCATGCGACGCTCCAGCTGATACAGGGCGGGGAACGTCTTGTGACGCGCGAGGTCGCCCGTGATCCCGAAGATCACGAGGGCGTCGGATGCTGGTCCGTCGGTCATCTCGTAGCCGATCCCTCCGGCGCCGTGACAGGGGCGCCAACCCGAGGATACGTTCCGACGCACGAAGAGAGCGACAGGAGGGTCCGATGACGACGGCGACGCCGACCCAGCTGGGGATGGTGGGGCTCGGTCGGATGGGTGCCAACATCGTCCGGCGCCTGATGCGCGACGGTCATCCCTGTGTCGTCCATGACCTCTCCGCCGACGCGGTCGCTTCGCTCGCTTCCGAGGGGGCGACGGGCGCCGGAACGATCCAGGAGTTCGTCGCGGCGCTGACGCCCCCGCGCACCGTGTGGGTGATGGTGCCGGCGGGGGCACCCACCGAGCACGCGGTCGGATCGCTCGCCGACACGCTGGCGACGGGGGATGTGGTGATCGATGGCGGCAACACCTACTACCGCGACGATCTGCGTCGCGCGGCGCAGCTCGCCGAGCGCGGGATCGCCTACGTCGACTGCGGCACGTCGGGCGGGGTGTTCGGGCTCGATCGGGGCTTCTGTCTGATGGTCGGCTGCGACGACGATGCCGTCTGGCAGCGGCTCGAGCCGATCTTCCGGTCGCTCGCGCCGGGCGTCGCGGCTGCGCCGCGGACGCCCGGCGCGCCTCCCGAGGTCACCCCGCAGGAACAGGGCTACCTCCGGGTGGGTCCGGTGGGGGCCGGGCACTTCGTCAAGATGGTGCACAACGGGATCGAGTACGCCCTGATGGAGGCGTACGCCGAGGGCATGAACGTCCTGCAGCACGCGAACGTCGGGGCGCACGCCCAGACGCACGACGCCGAGACCGCGCCGCTCGGCGATCCGTCCTTCTACCGGTACGACATCGATATCGCGGCCGTCGCGGAGCTCTGGCGCCGGGGGAGCGTCGTGTCGTCGTGGCTGCTGGACCTCGCGGCGGCGGCGTTGCACGACTCGCCGACGCTCGAGGACTTCGCCGGACGCGTCGCCGATTCGGGGGAGGGGCGATGGACCGCGATCGCCGCGATCGAGGAGGGTGTCCCCGCCGAGGTGCTCATCGCCGCGCTCTCCGCGCGGTTCTCCTCGCGCGGGCAGGCCGAGATGGCGAACCGGCTGTTGTCGGCGATGCGATGGCGGTTCGGTGGCCACGTCGAACCGCCGGCGTGATCTCCCGCCGGAACGTTCTCAACCGGTCGCGGCCGGGCGGGCACCCGCGTCGTACCACCGGAGCTCCGGGTAGCGGACGGCGCACCAGAACGCGCCGACGATGCACGCGATCCCGCCCGACACGACGCTGAAGGTGGGCGAGACCGCCGCCGCAACGATCCCGGCTTCCAGGTCGCCGACCTTCGGGCCGCCGGAGACGACGAGCAGGAAGATGCCGCCGAGCCGGCCGCGGAGCGCATCGGGGATGCTCACCTGGAGGATCGTCGAGCGGAAGATCGCGCTCACCACGTCCGCGGCACCCGCGAGCGCCAGGAACAGGAGCGCCCATGCGAGGTGCGCGCCCACCAGTCCGAAGGCGGCGATCGCCGCGCCCCATCCCGCCACCGACCAGATCACGGCTTCTCCCTGCCGGCGGATCCTGGTGACCGATCCCGCGACGAGCAGCTGCGCGAGCGCGCCGACCGCCGGAGCGGCGAAGAGCAGTCCCACGACCTCGGGCCCGCGGTGGAACTGCTCGACGGCGAGGACCGGGAACAGCGCCGCGGGCATCCCGAAGATCATCGCGATCAGATCGATCACGAACGTGGATCGGATCAGCCGATGGTGTCCGACGTATCGGATGCCCTCGCGGACGGCGCGGACGCCGACCGGCCGCTCACCGTCGGGGCTCGGCTGGGGAGGGAGCGGCTGGATGGCGATCGCGGCGATGAACAGCCCGGCGTAGCTGACGAGGTCGACCGCGTACGCGGCGGTCGGGCTCGTCCTCGCGATCAGCACCCCGGCCAGCGCCGGTCCCACGATCCCGGTCGTCTGCCACAGGACCTGGTTGAGCGCGACGGCCGACGGCATCAGCTCGACACCGACCAGCCGCGGCGTCGCGGCCTGTCGCGCCGCGCCGTCGATCGCGCCGAGGCCCCAGGTGAGGAGGTTCGCCACGTGCAGCAGCAGGAGCGGCGGATGCCCCCCGATCGCGCCGGCGACGAGCCAACCTGATACCGCCACGTGCCCGACCTGCGTCCAGATCAAGACCCCGCGACGATCGTGGGCGTCGATGAACGACCCACCGATGAACGTCCCCGCCACGTTGCCGGCGAGTGCCGAGACGCCGAGCAGACCGACCTGCGCCGGCGAACCCGTCAAGGCATAGACCTGGATGTACAGCCCGACGCGAACGAACTGTGAGCCGAGCGCCGAGATCAACGAGCCCGTCCACAGCAACCGGAAGTCGCGCGAGACGCGGAGCGGCGTCACATCGATCGCGATGCGACGCAGACGCCCCGACATGGGTCGACGCTAACAGGGGCGTCCGCGGACGGTCCTACCGCAATGCTGCGTCGACCGCTTCCTCGAGCACGTCGAGACCGTCTGCCAGCAGCGTCTCTTCGATCGTGAGCGGCGGGAGCAGCCGGATCACGTTGCCGTACGTTCCGGCGGTCAACACGATCACCCCGCGCTCGAGCGCTTCCCGCGCGATCCGGTTCATCGTGTCGGCGACGAGCGGCTCCTTCGTGTGCGGGTCCTCGACCAGCTCCATGGCGCACATCGCCCCGCGACCGCGGACCTCGCCGACCTGCGGGTAACGTTCCTCGAGCGCGCGCAGGCGTCCCATGATCGCGTCGCCGATGACGTTCGCCCGGTCGAGGAGCCCGTCGCGCTCGATCAGGTCGAGCACGGCGAGCGCCGCCGCGGCGGCGACCGGGTTGCCGCCGTACGTGCCGCCCAGCCCTCCGACGTGGACGGCGTCCATCAGGTCCGTCCGACCGCTGATGGCGCTGATGGGCAGGCCGCCGCCGAGTGACTTCGCGCTGGTGACGATGTCGGGACGCACGTCCTCCGCCTCGATCGCGAACCAGCGGCCGGCCCGGCCCATCCCGCTTTGGATCTCGTCGGCGATGAACACGATCCCGTTCGCTGCGCAGAACTCCGCGATCCCCCGGACGAAGCCCGGTGACGGCACGATGAAGCCACCCTCACCCTGGATCGGCTCGAGCACGACACAGGCGATGTTGTCCTCGCCGATGTGCTTGTGCATCTCGTCGACCGCATACGCGAGCGACTCTTCCGCGCAATGCTCGGGGCCGCTCGGCCACCGGTACGCGTAGGCGAACGGGAGCCGGTACACCTCGGGGGCGAACGGCCCCATCCCTTGCTTGTACGGCATGACCTTCGCGGTGAGGGACATACCCATCAGGGTCCTGCCGTGGAACGCGTGATCGAACGCGACCACCGCCGCACGGTCCGTGGCCTTCCGCGCGATCTTGACCGCGTTCTCGACCGCCTCGGCGCCGGAATTGGCGAACATCGTCTTCACCGGGCCGTCGATCGGGACGAGCGCGTTGAGCCGTTCCGCAAGCTCGATGTACGGCTCGTTCGCGGTCACGTGGAAGCAGCTATGCGTGTCCAGCTCGAGCTGCCGCTGTGCCGCCGCGACGACCTCGGGCGCGGTGTGTCCGACGTTCAGGACCGAGATGCCCGTCGCGAGGTCGATCAGACGGTTCCCGTCGACGTCCTCCACGATCGCGCCGGAGGCGCGCGCCGTCACGATCGGATGGATGTTGGCGACCCCCGGCGGGATGGCCGCCGCACGGCGTTCGAACAGGGCGAGGCTCTTGGGCCCCGGGACCTCGGTGACGAGCTTGCGTTCCTGCGGGATGTCCATGGATACAGTTTGCCGTTCCGGCCGCCCGGAGTCACCTCGGTCACCCCGAGCCGGCTGCCGCCGGCTCGGGGTGACCGATCACGTGGATCACACGGAGCCCGGTCTTGCCCTCGAGCCGGTGGGGGAGGTCGAGGCGCAGCTACCGCGATGGGCCGGGCGGCAGCGTGGAGAGCACGATCGCGTCGAACGTTTCGCCGCGAAGGAGGACATCCTCGACGGCGAGGGCGGGGTCGGCGTCGCCCACCTCGCCGTCGACGTCGGCATCGAGCGCCGCGAATCGGGCGAGCGCTTGCTCGAGCCGGGCCGCCGCGATCGACCGCGCCTCGGACTCCGTCCAGGCGCGGTTCCGCGGGGGCTCGGCCGGGACGACGACGTGGAACGAGCATCGATCGTGTTGCGTGAGCTCGCTGAGCTGCTCGAACAGGTGGGAGCCCGCCAGCGTCCGATTCGCGACCACCAGGTACCGGTGCATCGGATCACCTCCCGACTGAACTCCATGGTCGGTCCGGCGCGTCCGAGGGTCAAGCCCGGCCGCTGCCAGCAGCCGCTGCCAGCAGCCGCTGCCAGCAGGTGGTGTCGTTGCGCGGGAACGCGGGATACTAGCTGTTCGGAGCGGTCGCGGACGACCAGGAGGGCCAGATGGCTGACAGCTATCAGATGTTCATCGGCGGCGAGTGGGTCTCTTCGTCGGACGGACAGACGCGAGACATCATCAGCCCGCATACGGGGGCCGTGATGGCGACCGTCCAAGAGGGGACCGCGGAGGACGCGAACCGGGCCGTCGCCGCCGCGAAGAAGGCCTTCACCGAGACCTGGTTCGACTCCACGCCGAAGGACCGCCAGCTGGCGCTCCTGAAGCTCGCCGACGCGGTCGAGGAGCACGCCGACGAGCTCGTGAAGATCGAGGCCGAGAACGCCGGCAAGCCGGCCGAGCTCACGATGTCGGAGGAGATCCCGCCGATCGTCGACAACCTCCGGTTCTTCGCGGTGGCGGCCCGGACCATGGAGGGCCGAAGCGCCGGCGAGTACATGGCCGGGTTCACCTCGTTCATCCGGCGCGAGCCGATCGGCGTCGCCGGACTGATCGCCCCCTGGAACTACCCGCTGATGATGGCGATCTGGAAGATCGGCCCGTCGCTCGCGACGGGCAACACCGTCGTCCTCAAGCCCTCGGAGCTGACGCCGCTCACGGCGCTCAAGCTCGCCGAGTACGCCGCGGACATCTTCCCGCCGGGCGTGTTCAACGTGATCACCGGCGACGGCGTCCCGGTGGGCGACACGCTCGTTCGGCATCCCGACGTCGGTATCGTTTCCCTCACCGGTGACGTGAACACCGGCAAGCTGATCCACGCGAACGCGAGCGACACGCTCAAGCGCGTACACCTCGAGCTCGGCGGCAAGGCGCCGGTCGTCGTCTTCGACGACGCGGACATGGCCACGGTCGTGGAGTGGATCGGGATCGCCGGTTACTTCAACGCCGGGCAGGACTGCACGGCGGCCACCCGGGTGCTCGCGGGGCCGAAGATCTACGACAAGCTGCTCGAGGATCTCGTCCCGGCCGTGGAAGACATCAAGGTCGGCGGCGCCTTCGATCCGGACATCGCGGTCGGCTCCATGATCTCGAAGGAGCAGCTCGAGCGGGTCGAGGGGTTCGTCGAGCGCGCGCAGGAGGCCGGCGCCGAGATCCTCACCGGTGGCAAACCGATGGGGGACAAGGGCTTCTACTACACGCCGACCGTGGTCGCGAACCCCGCCCAGGATTCCGAGATCGTCCAGAAGGAGGTCTTCGGGCCGGTCGTGACGGTGCAGCGCTTCTCCGACGAGGATCAGGCGCTCGCGTGGGCGAACGGCGTCGATTACGGTCTCGCCTCCAGCGTGTGGACCCGAGACGTGGGCCGGGCGATGCGGATGGCCCGCAAGCTCCAGTTCGGCTGCGTCTGGGTGAACACCCACATCCCGCTGACACCGGAGATGCCCCACGGCGGCTACAAGCAGTCCGGTCACGGCAAGGACATGAGCGTCTACTCGCTCGAGGACTACACGAACATCAAGCACGTGATGGTGTCGCTCGACTGAGCGACCGGCGAACGACATGGAGGGCGGGGCGTCCGTGTGGCGCCCCGCCGCCATGAGAGGTGGTGAGCAGACATGACGGTC
>Ga0307301_10000193_pt1 | contig 16843 bp, 20 predicted proteins | sample ER_DNA_182_FD_194506 | JGI IMG/M metagenome (GOLD analysis project Ga0307301, IMG submission 194506) | Bulk soil microbial communities from the East River watershed near Crested Butte, Colorado, United States - ER_DNA_182 | ecosystem: Environmental > Terrestrial > Soil > Floodplain | place...
CGACTCCGACCAGCACAAGTCGCTCACGAAGATGGATTCCCTGGCGGCCTACGTCATCCGCGAGCACCGCTCCGGCCGCCCGCTCCAGGAGATCCTCGAGGACCCGTACCTGAAGAACCGCGCAACAGACGAGCAGCGGCTCCGCCTGCTCGAGCGCCCCGACGTCATCCGCGCGGTCGGCGAGGACGTCGCCAACATGGCGGCCTCCCGGGTCCGCGAGAGCTAGAGCTCGGTCCCCACGCCCCGCTCGCGCGCCCGTTCGACGACGAGAGCGCCAACGGCGAGGTCTTCGGCCGCTATTCCTAGGCTCTTGAAGAGGACGATGTCGTCGTCCTGCGCGCGGCCCTGCACCTCGCCGCCGACGACCTCCGAAAGCTCGTGCACCTCCAGCCAGTCGAGCACCCCGCGCTCGACCGGCTCGACGAGATCGCCGGCCTCGATCCTCGCCTGCTCCTTCGAGTCGCAGCAGACGAACGCGGCCCGCTCGAGGACCGCGTTGTCCAGCTCGCGCGACTGGATGCGGTTTGCGCCCACGGCGCAGACGAGCGCACCGGGCTTCAGCCACTCGCCACGGAGAACAGGGTCCTTGGAGCTCGTCATCGTCACGACGACGTCCATCTCGGCCGCGTCCTTGTTGTACTCGCCGGCCTCGGCGTCGAAGCGCTCGCAGAAGCGGGCGAGTCTTTCCTCATTGCGGGAGTACGCCACCACGCGCTCGAGCTCCGGCAGGGCAGCACGCATGGAGAGCACCTGGCTCTCGGCCTGCCAGCCCGTCCCGAGGATCCCGAGGGACTTCGCGCCCGGCTTGGCGAGGTGCCGCGCGGCCACGGCACTCGCAGCGCCGGTCCGGAGCTGGCCGAGCTTGTCCGCCTCGATGATCGCGAGCACCTCAGCGCGATCGGCCGCAAAGAGAACGACGACGAAGCGGGCGCCGCCCTCGGAGACGCCATACGTCTTCAGGCCGGCCACACCGAGGTCGAGGTCGGACGCGGCCATGACGTTCATGACGCCGGGGTTGAGCCCGAGCCGGAACCGCGGCCGGAGATCGACGCGGCCGGCGGCCATCCGGCGGAAGCAGGCCTCGACTGCCTCCACCGCCTCCTCGGGCGAAAGCAGCTCGGCAACCTCGGATTCACGGAGATAGAGGGGCATCGGGGCGCAGTAGTCTAGGCAGCGTGGAGCCCGTTCGGATCCCGCTTTCGAGCCTCGATCCGGACGGCCGCGCGCTCGTCGAGGTCGAAGGCACGCAAGTCGCCGTCTTCGTGGTCGACGGTCGCGCTCACGCCTTCGCCAACGCCTGCCCCCACGAGGGCAACCCGCTGCACGAGGGCGAGATCCTCGGCGACACGCTCACCTGTGCCTACCACGGGTGGAAGTTCGACCTCGGCACCGGCGCCTGCCTCTCCGGCGAGGAGCCCGCCCGGGTGTTCCGGGTCGAGATTCAGGGCGACGAGGTCGTCGTCACACCCTGACGCGCGACCACGGGATGCCCGGATCGGAGTATGCGTCCGGGTGGAGGAGGTAGGCGAGCAGCTCGACACCGTCGACGAGCCGGGGGCCCGGCCGGGAGAAGTAGCCGTTCGCGTCCACGGCGAAGACGCGGCTCTCCTGGCGAGCAGCCGTGCCGAGGAGGTGCGCGCTCAGGTCGAGTGTGACGACCTCGCTGAGCGTCCGGTCGAGGTCGAAGCCGCACGGGGCGAGGACGACCGTGTCGGGCTCGAGGCCGGCAACGTCCGTCCAGCGCATCCGGAACGACGGCTCGCCGGCAATCCCCGCGATCTCCATGCCGCCCGCGGCCGAGACCATGTTCGGCACCCAGTGGCCGGCGGCATACGGCGGCTCCAGCCACTCCGACACGTAGACGCGGGGGTACGTTTCCGTCTCCGCTAGTGCGGCCCGGACGCGCTCCAGGCGCAGGCGCATGCCGTTGGTCAGCTCATCCGCCGCAGCCTCCGCGTCGAGCCTCCACCCGAGCGCGGTGATGTGACCGAGCACGCCGTCCAGCGTCGCCGGCGAGTAGTCGATCACCTCAACGTCCAGGCGGCGCACCTCACCCGCCGAGACCGCGCAGACGTCGCAGAGCTCCTGCGCGACGACGACGTCCGCCTGGATGTCCTCCCAGACTCCCTCGTCGACCGCGTAGAGCGCCTTCCCTTCGCGGGCGGCCTCGGCCACCGCCGCGTCGATCTCGGCGCTCGAGAGATCGCCGCTCTGAAGGTGGGAAGCCGTGACCCGCGGGCGCGACTCTGCCTCGTGCGGCCAGTCGCACTCGTGGGTGACGCCGACGACGCTCTCCCCCAAGCCAAGCGCGAAAAGCACCTCGGTGGCCCCCGGGACGAGTGAGCAGATGCGCACCCAGCCACACTAGCGGCCTCGCGTTACCCCCACCCCCGCCGACGCGGCCAACCCCACTGGAAGACGCAGGGTGCCTCCATCGTCATGAGGGCCACGAGCCGCGAGATTGAGCGAGTCAAGGACGACCCCCGAGGCACAAGGAGGAACCCGAAGTGATTTCCACCGGACAGACAATCGAGAATCCCGTCACCGGCGAACGCATCACGTTCCACAAGGCCTCGCGCGACACCGGCGGCGAGTACGTGCTGATCGAGGCCGCGGTCGCCCCCGGCGGCGGCGTCGCCAGCCACGTGCACCCGTACCAGACCGAGGAGTTCGAGATCCAGAGCGGCTCGGTCGAGTTCCGGAAGGACGGCGACAAGGTCGTGGTCCGCGAGGGCGACTCGGTCACCGTCGAGCCCGGCACGATCCACCGCTTCAAGAACGTCGGCGCCGACGAGGCTCGCTTCACCGCCAAGGTCAGCCCCGCGCTCGAGTTCGAGTCCTTCCTCGAGACGATGTTCGCCCTCGCCGCCGATGGCAAGACGAACAAGAAGGGGATGCCGAACCCGGTACGCATGGCCGTCATCGCCAACGAGTACTTCGACGACGTCCGCGCCCCGCATGTCCCCGGCGCCATCCAGAAGGCCGCACTCTCGGCCGGCGCCGCGATGGGCCGCCTGGTCGGCTACACGCCACAGTACGTTCCCGCTCCGGCGGCTCCGCAGGCTGCGACTGCCGCCGCCTGATGCGTCAAACTGAGTCCACGTTACGGGCGGCTCGCCCAGCGGGCCGCCCGCAGTGCAGCTCCATGCGATCGGACTCCAACTCCTTCACGACTTCCTGGCTGGCGGCGCGCCTCGGCGCCGACCCCGCCCGGATCGAAGCTCGCCGCCGCGCCGGTGAGCTCTTCGGCGTCCCCAGAGACGGAGGCTTCGAGCACGTCTATCCCGCCTGGCAGTTCGGCCCGGACGGCGAGCCTCTTCCGGCCGTCGAGCACCTCCTCTCCGCCGCTCGCGAAGCCGGGATGGACAACTCCGCGCTCAACGCGTTCCTCGACCGCCGCGCCGGAGTCGGCGGGCCGCGGATGTGGGAGTTCGTCCGCGAAGGCCGCGTGGACTACGTGATCGCGTCGCTCGGCTCGGCCGCCTGACGAGCCGCGGCTACACTGGTCGCCTAGCCCCGCGCCCGTAGCTCAGGGGATAGAGCGCTGCCCTGCGGAGGCAGAGGTCGCATGTTCGAATCATGCCGGGCGCATCTTCGCCTGCGAACCGCCGATGACCAGGACCCCGTCCTCCGGCACCTCGGTGCGAACGTACCCGAGCGCGCAGCCCTCGACGGCGCTCGTCACACGGCCGACCACCTTGTCGTTCCAGACGATCTCGTCGCCCGCCTTCGCCGCCGGGGCCTCGAGCCTGCGCAGGCGGCGGTTCACGTGCCCCCTGTGCCGCAGCCGCGCGATCGGCTCCTGGCCGGGGAAGCAGCCCTTCGTGAACGAGATGTGAGTCTCGTCGAGGCCTGCTTCGGCAGGCAGGACCGTCTCGTCGAGCTCCTTGCCCCAGGCGGGCGTTCCAGTGTCGATCCGCAGACCCTCGAGCTCCGCCGCGTCCTCAACCTCGGCTAGCCGGTCACGCCAGGCCTCCCATGCCTCGACGCCGAAGTCGGGGATCGCGACCGCGGGCTCCCCGGGCTCGCTGCCGACCTGGACGAAGCCGACCCAAGGGCGGGTCTCGATCTCGCACTTGGATGCAAAGCGCGAAGCCAGGAGCGAGTCCGCGACCGGGCCCGCGAGGTCGGACGAGTCGGTGACGAGCAGGAACGCGTCCTCGGCCGTTCTGACCGCCCGAAGTGGGGCGATGATGCGCCCCTTCGCAGTCAAGAGCAGCGCGGGCCTCGAGGAGCCGGGCTCGAGCGCTGCTATCTCGTTCGAGAGCATTCGCTCAAGGAAGTCCTCGGCGTCCGGGCCCGAGACCTCGACATAGCCTCTGTCCACCAGAAAAGCCCTGCCGTTCGCCGATGCGGAGCTCATCGGATTCAGTGTACGGACCCTTCTCGATTTCTTAATCGATTGCCGGCGCAAGAAGGCCGCGCGAGGCGTATAGTCGCCGCGCTTCGACGTCCGCGGACATAGGGGAGGACCTAATGAGGAGATGGACACTGGTGGGGGCGCTCACCCTCGCCTTCGGCGTGCTGGTCGGCGTTGCCGCCGCATCGACGCCGGGGGCCGACGTGAGGCTCACCAACGACGCGAACAACCCCGGCTACGTCAGCTCCTACACGCTGGCAACCGGGACGCCGTACACGGACGCGACCCTTGCTGAGTGCTCGCGCTCACGGGGCCGGCAGAACGAACCGGCAATAGCCGTCGACCCAAGGAACACGAACGTGATCCTGGGTAGCTCGAACGACTACTGCGGCGTTTACAACACGAACGACGCCGACGGGCACCCGATCCCGGTCGGACCGATCTGGATGGGCTACTACCGGTCCGAGAACGGAGGAGGAAGCTTCGTCAGCTCCCTCATCCCAGGGTATCCGGACGACACCTCGCCGTACGGCCAGATTGCGAAGCAGCAGGTGCGCACGGCGAGCGCCGGAGACCCGGTGATCGCCTGGGATGCCCAGGGACGTGCGTTCTTCGGCTCGGAGAGCTCGGACGACCCGGCGGGGACGCCGAAGACCTTCGGCGACGTCTGGGTTGCGACCTACGACAACCCGGGCGGACAGAGCGGCAATCCGCAGAACGACGGCAAGCGGTATCGCCAGACGGTCGTCGTCAATAGAGGCTCGTCGGCGCCGAACCTGCTCGGCATCTTCAACGACAAGACGACGATCGAGGCCGACCACAACTCCGACGGCCGCTGTGACAACAACGCCTACTTCTCGTGGTCTCGCTTCAGCGGCAACGCGGGAGGCGTGGGGATCTACTTCTCCCGCTCGACCAATCACGGTGTCACCTTCAGCCAGCCGAAGAAGCTCTCGCAGACGATCTCGGATGTGCAGTTCCCGGACATCGCGGTGACGGGGAACAGCAACATCTACCTCGTCTTCCGCAGCTTCGAGTCCGGCCGCGGGCCGGAGGGCAATTCCATCTACTACGTCAAGTCGACGGACTGCGGAGCGACATTCTCTCGGCCGAAGCTCCTTCAGAACTTCATCGAGAACGATGCGCAGGACGTCGGCGAGCCCGAGGCGGCCCCGGCTCAGTCGCAGCCCGACGATCCGGGCGGCGAGGAAGAGCCCGAGGCCGAGGGCAATGCCCGCGACTGCGGCGACTTCGACGCCCACTGCGAGTCGGGCTACACGTTCTTCCGCCGCGACACGCAGCCGCGAGCCACGGCGGATCAGTTCGACACCGCGAATCCAGATCGGTTCTACGTCGTCTACGACGCGACGAAGCCCGGCACGGTGACGAGCACCGGCACGACATATGGGACGATCGAGTCCGGCACTGCCGGCCAAGCGGCCATTTTCTTCCTGCGCGTCGACGGCGCGACTGGAGCGAAGGTGGGCCCGTCGCTGATCGACAACGAGACGACCGGGCACCAGGTCTTCCCGGACATCTCGGCGGACAATCCGTCGGCCGCCACGCGCGGCACGATCCACACCATCTGGTGGGACAGCCGCAACGACGGGTGCTACAGCGTGACGCGCCCCATCGGCAACTGCGCCAACCGGACCACGGTGCCCTCGCTCGACGCGTGGGCTGCCAGGTCGACGAACTCCGGAGGGAGCTGGACGGCGACGCGCGTGAGCAACGTCACGTCCAACCCGAACTTCGAGCAGTTCTCCGACCGCACCGTGCCGTTCGCGGGCGACTACCTCTACGTCAGCTCCGTGAACGACTTCTCGTACGGCGTCTGGACGGACTGGCGTAACACAGTCCAGGGAACCGACCCGCGGGAGGACCCGGAGGACGAGGACGGAGCAACCGCTGACGTCCACCAGTGCCGCGTCTTCGAAAGCGGAGCGTGGAGCGGCGACCGCTGCCCGCGCGACGGCGGCATCGACCAGAACATCTACGGCGACTACACGCCGTAGCGAAACCGAACCCCGGTAACGAGAAAGGGGCGCCGCGAGGCGCCCCTTTCCGTACTGCCAGAAGCCTTTCGGCTCCTTACATCATCCCGCCCATGTCGGGCATACCGCCGCCGGCCATTGCGGGCTGCTTCTCAGGCACCTCCGCCACGACAGCCTCGGTGGTGAGGATGTTCTTCGCGATCGACGCCGCGTTCTGCAGCGCGAGGCGCGTGACCTTGGTCGGGTCGATGATCCCGGCCTTCACGAGATCCTCGTAGACACCGGTCTCGACGTTGAGACCGTGGCCCTTTGTGCCTCGGTGGATCGTGTCGACGACGACGGAGCCTTCGAGACCCGCGTTGTCCGCGAGCTGCCGAATCGGCTCCTCGAGCGAACGCGAGACGATGCTGGCCCCGGTCCGCTCGTCGCCCTCATAGGAGTCGAGCTTGATCGCCGCGACGGCGTTCATGAGCGCGACGCCGCCGCCGGGGACGATCCCCTCCTCGAGTGCGGCTCGAGTCGCCTCGAGAGCGTCCTCGACCCGGTGCTTCTTCTCCTTCATCTCCGTCTCGGTGGAAGCGCCGACCTTGACGACGGCGACGCCGCCGGACAGCTTCGCGAGGCGCTCCTGGAGCTTCTCGCGGTCGAAGTCCGAGTCGGTGTTCTCGATCTCGGCCTTCAGCTGCTTGATCCGGCCCTTGATGGCGTCGGACTTGCCGGCACCGTCGATGATCGTGGTCGAATCCTTGTCGACGACGATCCGGCGGGCGCGGCCCAGCTGCGAGACCTTGGTGTTCTCGAGCTTGAGGCCCATCTCCTCGGTGATGACCTCGCCGGCGGTGAGGACGGCGATGTCCTCGAGCATTCGCTTGCGGCGGTAACCGAAGCCTGGCGCCTTGACGGCGACGGCCTGGAAAGTGCCGCGCAGCTTGTTGACGACGATGGTGGCGAGAGACTCGCCCTCGACGTCCTCGGCCACGATGAGCAGCGGCCGGCCGGCCTGGATGACCTGCTCCAGGATGGGCAGGAGATCCTTGACCGCGCCGATCTTCTGGTTGGCGACGAGGACGAACGGGTCCTCGAGCACCGCCTCCATCCGCTCGGGGTCGGTGACCATGTACGGGGACAGATAGCCCTTGTCGAACTGCATGCCCTCGGTGAACTCGAGCTCGAGGCCGAGTGTCTGGCCCTCCTCGACGTTTACCACACCGTCCTTCCCGACCTTCTCGATCGCGTCGGCGATGACGTCGCCGATCTCGCGCTCGCGCGATGAGATCGTGGCGACGCGGGCGATGTCCTCCTTGCCGGAGATCTCCTTCGACTGGCTCTGGAGGTTCTCGACGACGGCCTCGACGGCTGTCTCGATCCCGCGCTTGAGTCCCATCGGGTTCGCGCCCGCGGCTACGTTCTTGAGTCCCTCGCGCACGATTGCCTGGGCAAGGATGGTCGCGGTCGTCGTGCCGTCGCCGGCCTTGTCGTTGGTCTCCGTCGCGACCTCGCGCACGAGCTGTGCGCCCTGGTTCTCGAAGACGTCCTCGACCTCGATCTCGCGAGCGATCGTGACGCCGTCGTTCGTGATCGTCGGTGCGCCGAACTTCTTGTCGAGCACGACGTACCGACCCTTGGGGCCAAGAGTGACCTTGACCGCGTCAGCGAGGACGTTCACACCACGCTCGAGAGCGCGCCGCGCCTCCTCGTTGAACAGGATTTCCTTGTGTGCCATTCAGCTTTCCTCCGTTGGTTTTCCGGCAGGGGCCTTAAGCGGCTGCGCCTGCCATCTCCTTCTTCTTCGAGCCCTTCTTGCCGGTCGTGACGACCTTGGCGAGGATGTCGGACTCGCGCAGGATCAAATAGTCGTCACTGCCGAGCCGAATCTCCGTGCCGCCGTACTTCGAGTAGACGACCTCGTCGCCTTCGACGACGTCCATCGCGACGTAGTTGCCGCCTTCGTCCCGAGAGCCGGGGCCGACAGCGAGCACACGGCCGCGCTGGGGCTTCTCTTTCGCGGTGTCCGGCAGGACGATCCCGCTCGAGGTGGTCTCTTCCTCCTCGAGGGCCTCGACGATCAGCCGATCACCCAATGGCTGCAGGTCCATTCAGCGTTCCTCCTTGCGTTGCAGCTGTCTGACTGTAAGAACTTGGCACTCTCCAGTGCGGAGTGCCAGAAGCCATGCTAGCGCATCTCGGAGCACTGGATCAAGGACTTTCCGGCACTCGAATGCGCCGAGTGCCAGCGACGCCGAGACTCGCGAGGGTGGCCGCGCAGAAGACCGCCATGATCAGGAAGGGGACGGCGTCCCCGGCGGCGTCGGCGATCGCCCCGCCGATCGCAGGCCCGAGGGCGTTCCCCGCGCCCCACGCCATGTTCATGAGCCCGAACGCGAGCCCCTGCGCGAGGCCGATGCGATCGGCCGCATCGGAGAGGAGGGCCATCGCCGGCGCCCAGAAGCCGCCGAACGTGATCCCCGAGACGATGAGGATGAGGACGATCACGGCGGGCCGGTTGGCGAAGGCAAAGCCGACGAGCACGGCGATCGCACCCATCAGCGCGATGCGGAGTGGGAGGAGTCGGCCGCGGCGGTCCGAGACTCGACCGATGAGCGGCGCGATCACCATTTCGATCGCCGCCGAGACGACCCAGGCGATCGCGATCGCCGTCGCGCTCCAGCCGGCCTGGTCGAGCTTGAGAGGGATGAGGACGCCGACGATCCCGAAGACGAGCGCCGGGACGCTCATGAGCCAGAGCGCCTGGCGGATCTCGACGTTCCGAAGCGCGCGCCTGATCGCCCCGGGACGCGGCGGCTCGGCGGCGGCGCCCGGCGTCCGCAGCGTCCACGCAGCGAGCACGACGGTCAGGCCGGCCAGCCCGACGAACACCTCGCGCGGCCCGACGCGGTCGGCGAACGCGCCGATCGCGGGCCCGAACAGGGCTCCGAAGATCGCAGAGCCGACCGCCGTCCCCAGCATCTCCCCTCGCCGGGTGACGGGCGAGGCGGCGATGAGCCACGTGAGCGCGCCCGCCCAGGCGAGCGAGCCGCCCACGCCCTGTGCGAAGCGCGAGATTCCAAGCGTCCAGGCGTCGCCGGCGAAGCCGAAGGCGAGGCTCGCGATGCCCATGAGCGCGATGCCGATGAGCATTGCGCGCCGAGGACCGTAACGGGCGGCCGCGATTCCGCCGGGCAACGCAGCGGCCAGGGCTCCCGCCGCGTAGGCCGCGACAAGGAGACCGGCGGCCGACTTCGAGAGCCCGAACTCGTCCCTGTAATGCGGAAGAAGCGGGACGAGCGCCGAGTACAGCATCGTCTCGACGAAGATGACCACGCAGACGAGCAGGAGCAGGCGGCGCACGTGGCCGATGCTAGCTTCACCTCGTGCGGCGAGAGTTCTCCGCAGGCGGCCTGGTCGTCCGCCGCATCCGCGGCGCCTGGCACCTGGCCGCGATCCGGCCCGGCGGGCGCGAGAAGGTCTGGGCTCTGCCGAAAGGCCTCGTCGGGGACGGCGAGCCGCCGGCCGACACCGCACTCCGCGAGGTGACGGAGGAAACAGGGGTCCGCGGCCGTCTCGTCGAGAAGCTCGGCGACGTCCGCTACGTCTACGTCTGGGAGGGCGAGCGCGTCTTCAAGATCGTCAGCTTCTACCTCGTCCGCTACTCCGCGGGACGGCTCGGCGACATCACGGACGAGTTCCGCCACGAGGTCGCGGAGACGCGCTGGCTCCCGCTCGAGGAGGCTCCGCGCCTCCTCACGTACAAGGGCGAGCGCGAGATGGCCGCGAAGGCTCTTCAACTAATCGACGAACGGGCCGTATGATGCGGCGGCCTCGTGCCGCTCGATCCCAGCGCCATGTACGCCCTCAACTTCTATTCGTCGATCGTCGCCGACCAGCTGCGGAGCAGACGGAAGACCGCAACGATCCGCCTGGGCGACAAGTCCGGCAAGTACCGGAAGGGCATGGTCGTGCAGATCCTCGTCGGCCAGCGCTACGGGCCGCGCGAGAAGATCTTCGACGCCGTCATCGACAAGGTCGAGGTGAAGCGGCTGATGGAGCTCTCACCGCGGGAGATCGAGCACGACAATCCGGAGATCCGCCGCCCGGAGGACATGGCGAGCTTCCTCGGGCACCTCTACAACCGTGACGTGACCGAAGAGGACGTCGTCACGCTCATCCGCTTCTCCGAGATCTCAGGGACCTAGCGGCCCGGCTTGCGAATCGGCCCGCCGAACGCCTCGGGCGGGCGCAAGGCGCCTCCGCAACCCTCGCACTCGACCGCAAAGGCGGACGAGAACCGTGCGCCGCACTCGGGGCAACGCGCCCGCATCTCGCCGCCGCAGGCCGGGCAAGAGGTGGGCAGCTCCGCCTCGAGCTCCTCGAAGTAGCGTTGCGCGTGCCCGCAGGCGAGGCAGAACGAGACCCAGTCGCCGAGGGTCTTGCGCCGCTCTTCCCGAAGCCAGTCGGAGGCCTTGCCCACGCTTTCAGACTAAGGGAACGGCTACAGTTCGATCCGGCATGGCCGTTGCCAGGGAAGCAGAGCCAGTCAGCTCTTTGACGGAGATCAAGGAGGCGGGCCTCGACCGCGAGGACCTGCTCGGGATCTACCGTCACATGCTCCTGACCCGCGGGATCGAGGAGCGCGGCCACATCCTCTACAAGCAGGGGAAGATCCCCGGAAGCTTCTATACCGGCCGCGGAAACGAAGCCGCGTCGGTCGGCATCGCGACCGCCATGGGCCCTGAGGATGTCGGCACGCCGCTGCACCGCGACATGGGCGTGCACATCGTCCGCGGAGTCGAGCCATGGCGGATCTTCGCCCAGTTCATGGGCCGCGCCGACGGGCCGACCAAGGGCAAGGACGGGAACGTCCACATGGCCGACGACCGCCTCGGGCTGATCGCCATGGTCAGCCACCTGCCCGCGATGCTGCCGGTCGCAGTCGGCTGCGCGCTCGCCTTCCGCATCCGCGAGGAGAAACGCGTCGCGCTCACCTGGTTCGGCGAAGGCGCCTCCGCGCGCGGCGACACCCACGAGGGGATGAACTTCGCCGGCGTCCGCCGCCTCCCGGTCGTGTTCATCTGCGACAACAACCAGTGGGCCTACTCGACACCGACCCATCTCGAGTACGCCTGCGAGCACCTCGCCGACCGCGCCAAGGCGTACGGCTTCGACGGAGTCGTCGTCGACGGCACCGACGTTCTCGCCGTCTACCGCGAGGCCAAGGCGGCGATCGAGAAGGCGCGCGAAGGCGGCGGCCCGACCCTGATCGAGTGCCTCACGCTTCGGATGGAAGGGCATGCCGTCCACGACGACGCCTCCTACGTCCCGAAGGAGATGTTCGAGGAGTGGGCGAAGCGCGACCCGCTCGAGCGCTACCGCACCTGGCTCCGCGAGAACGCCGACTTCACGGACGAGGAGGAGGACGAGATCCGCGGGTACGTCAAGAAGATCCTGAACGACGCAGTGCAACGTGCCGACGAAAGCCCGATGCCGGACCTCGACACGCTCCTCGACGGCGTCTACGCCACTCCGGAAGACCTCGAGACTCCCCACCACAAATAGCGCCGTGGCCGTAAAGACGTATCTGCAGGCAATCTCCGACGGGCTTCGCTCGGAGATGCAGCGCGACAAGCGCGTCTTCATCATCGGCGAGGACGTCGGCGTCTACGGCGGGGCCTTCAAGGTGACGCAGGGGTTCCAGGAGGAGTTCGGCCCCTGGCGCGTCATCGACGCGCCGCTCTCCGAGACGGCGATCGTCGGCGGCTGCACCGGCGCGGCGATCATGGGCATGCGCCCGGTTGCCGAGATGCAGTTCGCGGACTTCATCTCGTGTGCCTGGGACCACCTGGTCACCGTCGCGGCGAAGCAGCGCTACCGTGCGGGAACCCCGGTGCCGATCACGGTCCGGCTCCCCTCCGGCGGCGGCTTCTCGGGCGGGCCCTTCCACTCGCAGAATCCCGAGTCGAGCTTCGCGCACATCCCCGGGCTCAAGGTTGTCTGCCCGGCCACGCCGGCGGACGCGAAGGGGCTCCTCATCGAGGCGATCCACGATCCGAACCCGGTTCTCTACTTCGAGCACAAGCACCTCTACCGGCGCATCAAGGACGAGGTGCCGGACGAGCGCTACACGGTTCCCTTCGGCGAGGCACGGACGCACCGCGAGGGCGACGACATCTCGCTGATCACGTGGGGCGCGATGGTCTACACCGCCGACGAGGCTGCCCAGAAGCTCGAGGGCGACGGCGTCTCGGTCGAGATCCTCGACCTCCGCACGCTGGCCCCGTGGGACAAGGAAGCCGTGCTGCGCTCCGTCGCGAAGACGTCGAAGGCGCTCGTCCTCCACGAGGACACGCTCACCGGCGGCTTCGGCGCCGAGATCGCAGCGACGATCGCCGAGGATGCCTTCGAGAACCTCGACGCGCCTGTACGCCGCATCGCCGCGCCCGACACCCCGGTTCCGTTCTCGCCACCGCTCGAGAAGGCTTTCATCCCGCAGGTCGAAGACGTGGTGGCAGGCTTGAAGGAGCTCGCGGAGTACTAGGTGGCTCACTGATGGCAACCACCGGAACCGCAGTCGACGTCGTCATGCCCCAGATGGGCGTTTCCGTCTCGGAGGGCACGATCACGAAGTGGCTCAAGTCCGAGGGCGAGGCGATCGCGGCGGACGAGTCGCTGCTCGAGATCTCGACGGACAAGGTCGACACGGAGGTGCCGAGCCCGGCGAACGGAGTCCTCCAGCAGATCCTCGCCCAGGAGGGAGAGACGGTCGCTGTCGGGACGAAGATCGCGGTCATCGCCCCCGAGGGCGCCGAGATCGAGGCCGAGGCGCCGCCGGAGCCGCCGACCCAGGAGGCCGCTCAGGAAGCCGAGGCGGCTTCCGGCGCCGAGGGCGAGGGCCCGGCGGCCGCGAAGGCCGTGGAGGCGCCCGCCCCCGAGCCCGAGCCCGGGCACGAAGCCGCGCCGGAACCGCCGGCAGCTACCCCCGCGGCACCCGCGGCGCCAACGGCTGAGGACGACAACGGCCGTCGAGAGGCGAAGTTCGTCTCCCCGGTAGTCGCGCGGATCGCGGCCGAGCACAACGTCGACGTCGCGAGCGTCGAGGGCACCGGCCGTGGCGGCCGCGTTACCAAGAAGGACATCCTCGGCTACATCGAGTCCGGCCAGGCCGGGCAGCCTCCAGCGCCGGCCGAAGTCCCGCTCGAGGAGGCGCCATCGTCACCTGCGCCCGCCGCGGCTCCGCAGGCGGCTCCGGCCGCACAGGCCCAGGAGGGCGAGACCGTCGAGCCGATGAGCGCGATGCGCAAGGGCATCGCCGAGCACATGCGCCGCTCCCTCGACACCTCCGCACACGTGACGAGCTCCATCGAGGTCGACATGACGAAGATCGCTGCGCTCAGGCAGAAGCTGAAGAAGGATTGGGCGGGCTCGTACGGCGTCAATCCGACATTCCTCGCTTTCGTCGCGCGCGCCGTCGTCGACACGCTGAAGGACTACCCGTGGATCAACGGCGAGCTCCGCGGCGACTCGATCGTCACCCGGAACTACGTCAACCTCGGATTTGCGGTAGAGCTCACGGACGGAAAGGGTCTCATCGTCCCGGTCGTCCGCAACGCGGAGACTCTGAACCTGCTCGGGATGGCGAAGGCGATCGCCGACATGGCCGAGCGCGCGCGGTCGAAGCAGCTCCTTCCGGACGACGTCCAGGGCGGCACCTTCACGATCACAATCCCGGCGGCTACGGCACCTTCCACGGCACCCCCGTGATCAGCCAGCCCCAGGCGGCGATCCTCGGGACCTACGCGGTCGTCAAGCGGCCCTGGGTGGTCCAGGACGAGGACGGCCAGGACGCGATCGCGATCCGCTCGATGATGAACCTCACGCTCACGTACGACCATCGCCTGGTGGACGGAGCCCTCGCCGGCCGCTTCCTGCGCGACCTCCGCGAGCGCCTGCAGTCCTGGGACGAATCAACGGAATAGCGTGTCCCGGCCGGGCTACCTGCTGAACCTCGGCCTGACGCCCTACCGGGAGGCCTGGGATCTCCAGCGCTCCATCGCCGCGGCCGTCTCGCAGGACGCGGTCCCGGACACGGTGATCATGCTCGAGCATCCGCCTGTCGTCACGCTCGGCCGGCGCACGGACGAGGAGGAGCTACACGTGCCCGAGGGCGCCGCGGTGGAGGTCGTCGAGACCGATCGCGGCGGCAAGTCGACCTTCCACGGGCCCGGCCAGCTCGTCTGCTACCCGATCCTCGACCTCAACCGCCACGGGCGCGACGTCAAGCGTTACTGCCGCGACCTGGAGGAGTCCGTCATCCGCACCGCCGCAGCCTTCGACGTCGAAGCGACCAGGATCGAAGGCCTCACCGGCGTGTGGCTCGAGCGCCCGCCGCGGAAGCTCTGCTCGATCGGCGTCCACATCTCGCGCTGGGTGACCACGCACGGCTACGCGCTGAACGTCGACCTCGACCCCGCTCCCTTCACGGACTGGATCACAGCGTGCGGGCTCGAGGACGCGGCCTTCACAACGCTCGCCCGCGAGCTCGGGCGCGAGGTGACCGTGGACGAGGTGCGGCCGCACGCGGCTGCTGCCCTCGCGGAGGTCTTCGATCTCGAGCTGTCGGAGCTACCGGCGGAAGACGGCGCGGGCCTCTGGGACCAGCCCGTCCACGCCACGCTTTCTACGCGCTAGAGGTCCGGGAGCCAGCCGTCCTTGTAGGCCGTGTCCTCGACGGTGAGGCCCTCGTAGGCCTCTTCTGGATCCGCGGTTTCACTCTCGACCGAACCCCCGTACTTCTGGGCGAGCTCGGACACCGGATAGACGACATCCCGACTCGCCCGCGACCCGACCGCGACGGCGACGCAGGGCTCGTCTCCGCTCGCGATCAGAAGATGGTCGGTGTCCGCCGGGCAGTGGAAGTAGTCCCACTGCTTCATCTGCCGCTGCTGACCCTCGACGAGGAGAATGCACTCGCCGGAGAGGACGAGGAAGCCCTCCTGGTTCGGCTCACGGTGATACATGCAGGCCGGCTGGCCCGGCCAGAGGACGCCGATGTTGAACCCGAGCTGCGGAAAACGAGCAGCCTTGCTCTCACCGAGGCGCGTGAAGACGCCCATCGTCTCCGACTCGCCCCAGACCGCATCTCGAGCATTGACGACGAACCAGCCGTCCCCGGCCGCCTGCAGCCCGTTCTCCGTGCGGTCGAGCGGCGCCTCGGGAACCCCGGTCACGGCAGCCAATCCTCCTGATAACGCGTGAAGCGCCGCTCCGGGAAGGGCGCATACGCCTCCTTGGGATCCTTGGTCGCGGTCTCGACGCCCGCCCCGTGTTGGAGCGCTGTCTCGTCGACGGTGTAGCCGCCCCAGTCTCCCTCCGCGTTGACCCTCGAGCCGGTGGAGACGACGACACAGGGCCCGGTCCCCGCGCCGACGATGATGTGATCCGTCCCGGGCGGGCAGTGGACGAAGTCCCAGGCACGGAGCGGGCGCTCCTCGCCTTCGACGATGAGGAGCGCCTCGCCGGACAGGACGAGGAAATCCTCCTGGTCGTTCTCGTAGTGGTACATCGCCATGGGATGCCCGGGCTCGAGGACGCCCACGTTGAAGCCGATCTCCCAGAACTCTCCTGTGCCCTCGAAGAACGCGAGCTTCCCGAGCGGGCCATCGTCGCGCCAGCGCGCGTCCTTCGTGTTCAGGACGAACCAGCCCTCACCGGCGGGGACGACCCCTTCGCCGGTGTCCTCGAGCGGGGCTTCGGGCACCATCGTCCATAGACTAAGAGAGATGGAGCGTTCCCTGCCCGTCGCACAGAGGCCGCGCCGCCCCGAGTGGATGAAGGTGCGCGCGCCGAGCGCAGACTCGCGCTACTTCGAGGTGCGAGACCTCATTCACGGGCAGAGCCTGCACACGATCTGCGAGGAAGCCCGCTGCCCGAACATCTCCGAGTGTTGGGGACGCGGGACGGCGACCTTCCAGATCCTCGGCGGCACGTGCACGCGCGCCTGTCGCTACTGCTACGTCAACTCGGGGAAGCCGGAGCATCCGCCGGATCCGCTCGAGCCCTTGCGCCTCGCCCAGACCGCCGCGCAGATGGGGCTGAAGCACGTCGTCGTCACCTCCGTCGACCGGGACGACGTACCGGATCGCGGCGCCGGCCACTATGCGGCGACGATCCGCGCGCTCAAGAGCAAGGTGCCGGAGGCCTCCGTCGAGGTGCTCACGCCCGACTTCCTCGGAGTCGAGGAGGAGGCGCTGCGCACGGTGCTCGCCGCCCGGCCCGAGGTCTTCAACCACAACATCGAGACCGCGCGACGGCTCCACCGGCGCATGCGCGGCGCGAAGGCCTCCTACGACAAGGCGCTCTGGCTTCTCGTCCGGGCGAAGGAGCTCGCCGACTACCCGGTGCTGACCAAGTCGGGGATCATCGTCGGCCTCGGCGAGACCAACGACGAGGTCGTCGAGACAATGCGCGACCTGCGCGAGCACGGCGTCGACGTCGT
>Ga0307301_10000201_pt1 | contig 16626 bp, 16 predicted proteins | sample ER_DNA_182_FD_194506 | JGI IMG/M metagenome (GOLD analysis project Ga0307301, IMG submission 194506) | Bulk soil microbial communities from the East River watershed near Crested Butte, Colorado, United States - ER_DNA_182 | ecosystem: Environmental > Terrestrial > Soil > Floodplain | place...
CACCAAAAGCAAACCCGGACTAACCGGCGGCGTGGGTCGTTTCGAAGGAGTCGGACCCATCACCTTGGGCCAAGTCCGCCGCTTCCTCAGCGACACCGCCTGCGACATTAGGGTGCAACCAATCATCGACCCCCAAAACACCCCAGCAGTAGACAGCTATGAAATTCCCCGGCGGATCCGCGAAGCCATGTTCTTGCGCATGCCAGCCAGCTGCTTCCCCTACGCCCCCAGCACCCAACGAATGGATCTGGACCACACCAAGGCCTACCTACCACCGGCCCAGGGTGGGCTACCCGGCCAAACCGGGGTGCACAACCTAGGACCCATGAGCCGCTTCGAGCACCGCATCAAAACCCACAGCCGATGGCAGGTCCGACAACCCGAACCCGGCGTCTGGCTCTGGCAATCACCACACCACAACTACTACCTCGTCACCAACACCGGAACCCACAACCTCAGCAACGGACCCTTCGCACGCCGCATCTGGAAGGCGGCGCAGCCTCGCGCCGTCACGTCATCAAAGCTGGATAGTCCGCCCATCTATCTATCTCCCTGAGCACCTCTGCCGACGTCGAGCGCGACTGGGTCAGGGAGACGATCGGCGTGCCCGCGCGCTGCGGCGCAGATGCAGAGCGATGCCGCGACCCCGTGGTGGGTGGGTGTGATGCTCGCCTCATCGCGGCAGCACCTCGCGCTCACGCCGGTGCCATGCGGGGCATCCATTCGAAGCATTCTCGATGGCGGCGGCAGTCCCTCAGGTCACGATTCCGATGCCGCGGGCCCGCGCAGGTCGCGAAAGGCTCGTACCAGCTCGGCCTGCGCATCCTCGCTCAGCGTGGCGACTGGCACTGTGCCGAGCGCGCGAATGGTGTCGCGCATCTGTGCCACGTAAGTGGCGCAGCCTTTGCAGAGGCCGAGGTGGGCCTCCACCTCTTCGGTCATGTCCGGGTCGAGCACACCCTCGAGATAGTCGGTAACCAGTTCCACGACCTCCTGACAGCTGACCGTCAGGCCGGGTGCGCGTTGCTCGTGGTTCATGAGCCCATCGCCGAAGCGCCGGCAGCGTAGTAGAGCTCGAGGTGCGCCCTCAAACGGGAGCGGCCGCGGTGCAGCAGCACGCGCTGGTTACTGGCGCTGAGGCCGAGAATGGAGCAGACCTCATCGGAGGACAACCCGTGGACGTCGCGCAGCGTCACCACCGTCCGCTGCCGCTCGGGCAGCTGGGCCAAGCCGTCTTCGATCTGGCTACGACTTTCGGCAGCCATGGTCTCCTCCTCGGGTGAACGCGGCCAGGGCCGTGGGCTGCCGAGCGGAGTCCAATGTCGCGGCCAAGCATCGTCCGGACCTTGGAAGCGGTCAGGATCCACCGCCGGGCTGTCATCGTCCACTGGGCCTAGCGACGACCACGGCACGGTACGCGCTTCGCGTACGCCGCGGCTCCGGCCGATGTTGCCGAGAATGGCCAGCATCCAGGTCCGCAGCGACGAACGGCCTTCGAACCGGTCCAGGCCACGGACCAGTGCCATCCAGGCATCCTGGACCACTTCCTGCGCTGACGCGTCCGTCGAGACATAGCTGCGCGCCGCGCGCAACATCATCGGGGACCACGCCCGTACGATCTCGGCGAAAGCCTCTGCGTCGCCCGCACGGAGCCGATCGACCAACGAAGCATCGGCGGGACCGGCAGTCTTGGACGCCGGTTTCGGAAGCCGGCCAAGATCGCCGTCCTCGCTCGACATCCCGACACCTCCCATACGACCTGGCTAAGATCGGGCGCTCCTCGCGAGCCTAGCGAGGCGCTTGCACCTGAAGCGAGTCCTCGCCGATTGCGGGCCCCATACATGATCAGGACCGAGCCCGGCGCTCGGCTTCGGAGATCGCCCAGGCGGCGTTGGCCAGGCCGATGTGGCTGACCGCCTGTGAGAAGTTCCCGAGCAGCTCGCCACTATCCGGGTCTACTTCCTCGGCCAGCAGATCAAGATCATTGGCGAAGTGCCGATCGGAGAGGAGCGCGTGGTCGGCGATGGCGGTGCTGGCCATAAGGGCTCCTGGGTGCGGACTGGGGTCTTGGTTAGCAGTCGGCCGAGACTCTCCTAGCGTTACACCAGCTCGTACGCGCAAAAAATTTCGGCGGCTCACGCCGTGACGCCGGCGGTCGTGCAAGTGACAGTTCCCTCGTAGGGATTCCCCACCGTCAGTGAGGTGTGGTTGCACGTGCTCGAGGCGTACGGACTCTGACGCAAGCCAGAGGGATTTACAGTCTCCGGATTCGTTAGTCCGACTCGGAATGCTCGGCCATTCCGGATACCTCGCCGAGCCGATTGACATGCTCATTGAGAGCATCGAGGACGGCCGTGAACTGCACCTGCGCAACCTTGGCAAACATCCGGATGTACTCGACGTCTTGGACCGAAGCGTCCGGGCCGTTGGCGCGCTCGACGGTCGCCGTGGCGCGGTCGACCGCCCCCTTTGCGGCCACTTTGGCCTGCTCCATGACGTCGCGCTGCTGAGACCGCGCCGTCAGCAGCAAGTCACGAGCGGATTGCATGGCTTCATCGATCAACGAGTCGGCGAGCTGTTGGGCCTGGTTGAGGACGCTAACGGCCTGGTCGGTGGCCATTTCCTTCGGGTCTGCCTGAGCATCGTCGAGCTGGGCGCGTAGCCAGTCGTTGTCCTGGGTCAGGGTCGCGATCTTCGCCTGCAGTCGCTCGAGGTCGTCGCCGACCCCAGTGAGGAACGAGCGGACCTCTCCGTGGTCGTAGCCACGGAGCCGTAGGGTGAAATTTTTGCGACGTATCTCTTGTGGACTCGCCGAGACACGCGGTGAGTCGGTCTTGCTCATCGTATGCACCCCCACTGCTACCTAGTCTCCAAGGCGTCAGCTAACTCCTGTTTCGGTGACACCGCACCCTGGAAATCAAACTGCTCGCGCCGAATCGACGCGGCCGGCAGGCCTACTGCCTCAAGCTCGTGGATAGCGTGCCGGACCATTCCGGGCGAGCCGCAGACCATGGCCGTACGTCCCGACCAGTTCTCGGCCTTCGCAGCCACCGCGCCGACAAGCCCTCGGGCGCCGTGGTACGTGGGGTCATCGGAAACCACCGGGGTATAGGCGAACCATGGCTTGCGAGCCAGCCTGCTGAGGTGCTCGTTGTCATAGAGGTTCCAGGGCATCCGCGAGCCGTGGAACAGATGCACCCATGGCGCTCTGCCGGTCGCCTCCCAGCCTCGGTCGATCTGCTCCAGTACAGCGCGCAGCGGGGCCAGACCGGTTCCACCTGCGACCATCAGGAGATCGGGGAGCTCCCCATCCTCGGGCAGGGTGAGCTGCTCGCCGACTGGGGCACCCAGCCTGAGGGTGTCGCCTTCGCTCAGCCGGCGGACCACCGCAGTCGAGACGAGGCCGCCGGCAATGGGCTGGATGTGAAACTGCAGGTGCCCCGAGGACTGCGGAGCGTTCGCGGGACTGAAGTAGCGCCACACCCGGGGCCGCTGCGGGACCTCTACTGCTACGGATTGCCCAGCGCGGTAAGGAAACTCCTCCCGTGGCGCGACCTCTACTACGGCAACTTCGACCGAGCGTCGCTCGACCGACACCACATCTGCCTCCCAGGAGGCCGGCGCAACCTCTTCATGCTGCTCGGCTGCCGCGACCATGACCTTGGCGACCAGCCCGTACGCCTCCGCCCACGTGGCGGCCAGATCGGGTGTCCACGAGGGGCCGAGGAACTTCTTCAAGGTCGCGAGCAAGCTGGCCCCGACCGCTGAATAGTGCTCAGTCACTACAGAGAAGCGGCGGTGATCACGACCCAGCTGCTCGAGGAGAGGCACGACGCTGTCGATCTCGTCGACGTTCGAGACGACAGCACCCAGGGCGGTCACCAGTTTGTCGCGCTGCCCCGACATCTGAATCGGGAACATCGGGCGCACGTCGGGGTGGCTCAAGAACAGGTGTGAGTAGAAGTACAGCGGGACGTCGTCGCCCGCGGCAGCGACACTCGCCCAGCTCCCCTTCAGGGCGGCGGTATCCATCAGCTGGCAGACTACCCCGCTTCGACGATGTCGGACTCGGTGGCCGCAACCGCGGCGCCGGCCCTCCCAATGATGTCGTCTGGGACTCCGGCAGCCTTCATGGCGGCTGCTAGATGGCCGACGACCGCGGCGAAGTCGTCAGGGGTGATCCCGAGGCCGTCATGGGCCTCGTCGAGGGGGCGGCCGCCGTAGTTGTCGGGGCCGCCGAGCACCTTCGTCACCAAGAGCACCTGGTGGCGCTTGAGTGTGGGAAGGTCGACGTCATCGAAGTACGGCGCGAGTTGGGGGTCAGCCAGAACCCGCTCGTAAAAGTCGTTCACGACAGCGCTCACGGCAGTGCCGCCACCAATAGTCTCGTAGTCAGTCAGAGCTCCGCCAGTCGTCTGCTCACTCATTGCCTCCTGGTCCTTCCACCCCGAGAAGCGAACGGTAACAGAAAGATTACTGAGCTTTGTATTGGCCTGCAGGAAAAGTTTGGGCGCATTCCATGATGCGGGCTCGCGAATCAATCGATTCGTATCGCCGAGCTCCAGCTCAACCCGGGAGAAAGCTAAGCCGCACCTTCCGGTCCGGATTGTCAGCGTTCGTATCAACCAGCACCACGCTCTGCCAGGTACCAAGTGTGGGTCGGCCGCCAAGCACTGGCACCGTAAGCGACGGTGATATGAAGGCCGGCAGGACGTGGTCACGGCCATGACCGCGGCTGCCGTGCCGGTGCCGGTAAATGTCGTCGCGAGGGAGCAACCGGTCAATGGCCACCTCGAGGTCAGACTCAGAGCCGCTACCAGTCTCGATCAATGCGACACCCGCGGTTGCGTGCGGAACAAAGACGTGACACAGGCCATCGCCGCGGTCGCGACAAAACTGAAGAATCAGGTCAGTGATATCGGTGACAAGACTGGTTCCGGTACGCAGCTGCACGACATCGGTGTCCATTCCTCCATCATCGCGACTGCGGGCTATCACTTCCCAACTCGCGCCAATCGAGTTGGGAGATGGACCTCGAGCCTTCGAGCCGTTTCCCGACGTCGGTCGCGCGTTTCGCGCATGGGCAGGGCTTCGCGGATCGAGTAACGCGAGCGATCGCGACGCCAATCAGCTGATCAGTCATCTGCGTTTCTCGAAATCGCCCCCGCCCCCGAGCGGCGGCCACCTCGCTTCATCCACGCTCAAATCTTCGTCAGCGACTCATCTCAGGGCGATTCTGAGAATCGTCGCCGGTCAAAGAGGTGATCAAGGCTCAACCACGATGTCGGTCCCCGACGCGGTGAGGTGCACCCCTTCGGAATCGGCACTTACGCCGGTCAGCTGATGCCCGAACGGCAGTGTGCCGAGCGGGACCAACAACCTGAGCCGTTTGCCCAGCAGTAACCGGCTGGCTGCATCAAGCGACCCAGAACCCGTGTTGAGGCTCTCTGGTGAGATCAGCAGCGCATCGCCTTCGACCGATAAAGTCGCGTCGGCGGAAAGTGGCACGGTCTGATTCGCTATCTCGACGTTTCCAGTGACCCTGACCGCACTGTCCCGTCCTGGTGCGAGCGCCAAGCGCCGACCGGTGGCCGCAAAGTAGGCATTGAGATCCTCGTAGGTCAGATCCAGGTTCTCCTCCGAACGCCCGATGCCGACTCGGCGGATGTCGCGTACCAAGACATCGTGGAACGGTACCCGGACGTCGGATAGCTGGGATTCGACACGATCGATGCGCAGGGGGCCGCCCGTAACTCCCTCGGTGGTGACGTGCACCTCGGAGTAGACACCGCGGATCACCTGCGGCAGAAAGAAGATGCCGTGCACATCAACCTCGGGAGGGACCTCGACGCCGGTCGCATCCTGGATATTGCGCGACAGCAGCGTCTCGGCGCGGATCCTTGCCAGGGTGTCCGCGCCCCACAGGAGCAACGCAACGACGACGATCAGGCCAAGCACCTGAAGGAGGAGGCGTCGGCGTTCCGGCGATAGACCACGTCGGCGTCGCCTCGTCTCAGCCATCGCCGGACTCCGTACCGTTGATCGCCGGATGCCGTTCACCTCGGGTGATCCGCCGACTCGGCCAACTGGCGCGATGGCCTAGCACGGTGAGCAGTGCTGGCGTCAGTACCGGCCGTACGATCAGGGTGTCGATCATCAACCCGACGGTCACCGCAAAGGCGATCTGACGAAACGTGGCCAGCGGAATGATCGCGACGAGCGCGAACGTCGCCGCCAAGATCACGCCGGCTGTCGTAATCGCTCGCGACGTTCGGGGCACGGCAACCATGATCGCTTTCGCCAGTGGCCGGCGGCTCGCCGCTTCCCAAATCGATCCAACCGAGAAGACGGTGTAGTCCGCACCCAGTGCTATGAGCAGCACCGCCGCAGCGAACGGCGCGTAGAAGGTCAGCCCTTCTTGGCCAAGCACGTCCTGGAAGAGAAACGTCGTCAGCCCCAGCGCCGCTGCGACGCTCAGTGCACTGGCCGCCAGCAGCACCACCGGAGCGACGAGCGCCCTCAGGTAGAGGATCAAGATCACGAGCTCGATCGCGAGTGCCGCCAGCACCGTGATTTCGATGCTTCGCCGAGTCAGCTGGGCAACCGTGGAGGCGAACATTGTCTGGCCCGCAACAGACACCTTGGCATCGGACAGGCCAGACTGCGCAAGGAGGTCGGGGAGGCTTGACTCCAGGTGTCGTACGTTGCCGATGGCCTCGGCGCCTAGCGGGTCGCTGTCATAAATCAGCAGATAGCGTGCGGCGTTCCCGCTTTCCGACAACAACACGCCGCGCGGCTGCTTGGTCGGCATATCTGCCGGCCCGATAACGCGGGCGACCCCAGGCTGCTGAGCCAGCGCAGTCTGTAGGCGGGCCAGTTCCGGCCGCTCAGCCACCACTCCCGGCTTCTCGACGAGGATCTCTGAGGGCGCACTGATGCCACGGAGACCGGCCACGGACAGTAGGTCAGCGCCTTCGGCGACGCTGTCGTCTCGCGGCAGGGCGGCAACGAAGGATAGGTCCAGCCGGGCATGGGTAAGCGGCACGGCCGCCGCCGCGAGGCCGCCGCCGACAGCGATGACAACAAGCAGCGCCGACGCGCGGCGCGTCAGCAGCGCCAGCCCGAGATGCCTGCGACGCGGCGCGGCGCGGAGGAAGCCGTTCCGGGATTGTGAACCGCGGACCGGAAGCACAGTGAACAAGCGCCAGCCCAGGATGGTCATGACCGCGGGCGCCAGCGTCAGGCAGACTGCGAGCCCGACGAGCACGGTGAGAGCCAGCGCCGGGCCGAGCCCTCGGAAAACATGAAACGGTGCGGCCAGCAAGGCGATGGTGCCGCCCGCGACAGTCAAGCCCGCCACGGCGATGATGGGCGCGTTGACGCGCAGAGCGGCGCGGGCAGCCTCTTTCCGGTCGAGTCCGCCGCGAAGCTCATCTCGAAATGCTGAGAAGAGCAACACGCAGTAGTCGGTGACGACACCCAACAGCAGAGCAACAAGGACCGGCTCGAGCTGGGCAGGCACCGTGAAACCCCATGCCGCAGCGAAGCTGGACAACAGCGGGAAATACACCAGGTAGCCCACCGCTGCGACGCCCACCACGACCAGTGGCGCCAGCAACGAACGAAAAGCGAAGGCGACCAGTGCCATGATCACCAGCACGGTGGCGACCTCGAACAGGCGCAAACGGGAGTCGAGGTAGTTGAGCTGGGCAATCTGGGCCGGGACAAAGCCCGTCACGTACGAGCTGACATCCGGCTGGTTGTTGAAGTGCGCGGCGTACCTGTCGGCGAGCTGCACCTCATCGCGCAGGCCAGTGCCGGGCGCAACGTACACGTATGTGACGGCTACATCTGCCCGGCCGGTCGGAACCGGGATCGCTGCCGCAATGGTGCCCGCCTTCGGCTGGATGCCTGACTGCAGCGTGTCCTGCGTCGTCGCTAGCCCCCACAGCAACGAGTCGGCACGGGTCAGCAAGCTCAGCCCATCAGCCTGGTGTACGACGACTGTGGTGCCGGAGAGCAGTGGCACCCGAAACTCCTGGAGAATGCGCTGCTCGACACTGAAAACCGGGCTATCAGCGGGTAGCAGGTCGCCGAAGCTGGTACCGGTTGTGGTATCTGGCCGATACGGGATAAGTACGGTCAGCGCCACGGCGGCCGCCACCCAACCGACGAGAACAATCCAGCGAAGCGTGATGACAATGAAGCGATAACCTCTGCCGAGGCCAGAAGAGACCACCGAGGCAGCTCGGCCCACCCAAGACCCATTCGCCGACTGCACTGGCCGCTCCCGTCCGACCCTGCTCGACCAACCGGCGTCCAGAGCGCCGCTTACGATCGAAGATCAACTAGCCGCTCCATCCTAGGAGGCGCGACGTGGCTGGCACCGATTCGAAACACCAAGCCGATGATGCGACTATGCCGCCCCAGCGACGATCTCGCTGGTGGATCGCGGTGCTTACCTTTGTCGCGGGCGTCGCCGTCGGCGTCCTTATCGTCGGCTTCCTGACCAGGAGCACGCCGGATTTCTCGGGCGCTCCGAGCGCTCCGCCGACGAGCCCGTCGCCCGCCGGAAGCCAGGGTGTGCCCGCCGCGGCCAGTGCCCAAGTCAATGCCGCCTGCCTGCGAGTGATCAACGAAGCCCAAGACGTCGCCACGATCTTGAGTGAGGTCGGCCCGGCGATCACCGCCGTGAACCTCCAGCAGCTCGACGACATCGTGCGCCGGCTTCAGTCCATCCAGGCGCGGCTGGACGACGATCTCCGAGACTGCAAAGTCGAGGCCCAGGTCAACAGGACGCCAACGGCGGTGCCATCACCCTTGTCGACGGTGGAGCCCTCAGCCTCGCCGACGCCGCTACCAACGCCTAGCCCGACTCGCTGACACAGCGACGCCGCGCAGGCATTGCCCTCTCAGGACCGACTCCGACCTCTTTCGAGCTCTAGCAGAACCCGCTTTCGGTCCAGCCCACCGCCATATCCTGTGAGGCCGCCATTGGCACCGATCACCCGATGACACGGAACGATGATCCCTATCGGATTGCGGCCGTTGGCCAATCCGACCGCACGGTAGGCTCCCGGCGACCCGATCTGCTCGGCGATGTCACCGTACGACCTGGTCTCCCCATACGGGATCGTCAGCAGCCCTTCCCAGACCCGCCGCTGGAAGTTCGTTCCAACCAGATCAAGCTCGAGGTCGAACTCTCGGCGCTCGCCCGCGAAGTACGCGTCGAGCTGCTCGACTGCGTCTGAGAACGCTTTGTCGTCGCGCTCCCAACCGCCATGACTCGGTTCATGGGTCTGGTCGACCATCCATAGATGCATCAGGCGGTGATCTTTGCCCGCCAGGGTCAGCGGACCTACGGGACTGACAACGGTTCGGAATTGCATTACAGACATCATTTCTCCTTTATTGGCGGCCAGGCATTCACGGAGTGGTCCAGGGCGGTCCACAGATGTTGGGTGGCGTAGGACCGCCATGGGCGCCAGCGAGAGCTGCGCTCCGTAAGAGCACGGGCGTCTTCCGGCAGCCCCAGCTGCTTGGCGGCGAGCCGAACACCAAGATCAGTGGCGGGGAAGGCGTCGGGGTCGCCTAGACCTCGCATAGCGATGACCTCAGCCGTCCACGGTCCGATACCGGGTAGTGCCGCCAGCTGTTGTCTGGCACGGTCCCAATCGCAACCCGCATGGAGAACCACACGCCCGTCGGCCAGCGCATCAATCAACGCAACTACAGAACGCTGCCGAGCCATCGGGAAGGCCAGATGGGCGGGATCGATGTCGGCAAGCTCCTCAACCGCGGGAAAGACGTGCGTCAGGCCGCCCATCGAGTCGGTCACGGGCCGGCCGTATGCGGCGACCAGCCGGCCGACATGCGTACGCGCCGCCTTGATCGATACCTGTTGGCCGAGCACCACCCGCAGCGCCAACTCCGGCTCTTCGACCGTGCGAGGGATGCGCTGTCCGGGCGCTTTGGCAACCAGCGACCGCAAGTCGCCGTCGGAGCTCAGCGCCTCGACTACCGCCTCCGGATCGGCGTCGAGATCGAGCAACCGTCGACAACGGGCAATCGCGGCGGACACGTCGCGGAAATCGTCCAGCACCAGCAGACAGCGCACATGATCAGGAGTCGGTGTCAGGCTGACGATTCCGCTCCCGGACGGAAGCCGCAACGTGCGCCGATATGCGCCGTCACGTACCTCTTCGCAGCCGGGCACCGCAGTGGCCGCCAAGTGACCGAACACGCCCTCGTACGCGAAGGGCGTTCGCAGCGGCAGGCGCAAGGACAACGCTCCCGTTGCGGCCGGGGTGCCCCGACCCGAGCGGCCCGTCGCCCGCCTACGCAGGCCGGTTGGGGTGGTCTCAAAGACCTCTCGCACGGTGTCGTTGAACTGGCGGATGCTGGCAAACCCGGCTGCGAATGCGACATCGGCGAACGGCAACTCTGTGGTTTCGATCAATATTCGGGCGGTCTGTGCGCGTTGCGCACGAGCCAGCGCCAGTGGACCAGCGCCGACTTCGGCCTGCAAGAGACGCTCGAGCTGGCGGGGGGTGTAGCCGAGCCGGGCCGAAAGCCCGGTGACACCGATTCGGTCGACCTCGCCGTCGGCGATAAGCCGCATCGCCCGCGCCACGACGTCGCCCCGTATATTCCATTCAGGAGAGCCCGGCGAAGCGTCCGGACGGCAGCGCTTGCAGGCGCGGAATCCGGCACGCTGGGCCGCGGCCGCGGTCGGATAGAAGCGGACATTGCGGGCGAACGGCGATCGGGCTGGGCAGCTGGGCCGGCAGTAGATCTTGGTCGTCAGCACAGCGGTGACGAACCATCCGTCGAACCGCGGGTCCTTGGACTGAACGGCTCGGTAGGAGCGGTCGAAATCCTCATGCACGTATCAAGAATTACACCCGATCACCGACATAACTGGCGGAAATCCGACATGGTCGTGCTCCATGCCTATGAGTCAGTGATCGGTGCACCCGGCGTCTTTCGTTTCCTCTAAGCACGCATCCACGCGGAGCGCCGCCAGCGATGATCCGGCCGGTTACGAGAGCCGTGTCAGCCTGAACATCGGAAAGACGCGTGATGTCTTGGTCTCGTACGCGGCGAACCCCGGACGCAGCTCGATGAGCCGGCGCCACAGTTCGTTACGCTCCTCTCCCGTCACCTCTGTCGCGTCGACCGGAAACGTCGCGGTTCCTACCTCGACTGTGATTCGAGGGTGTTTCTTGAGGTTGTAATACCAGTCCGGGTTCGTCGGAGCTCCGCTCTTGGTCGCCGCGATGATCATGTCGTCCCCATCGGGCAGATACGTGAGCGGGTTCACACGCTCTCTGCCGGAGCGCGCCCCGATGTGGTGGATGAGGATCATATGGGCACCCTCGAAGTAGCCTCCGACCTTGCCCGCGTTTGCGTGGAACTCCTCGATGATCTTCTGGTTCCAGTTGTTGGGTCCACTGGACTCACTCACCGGTAGCCTCCTGACTGCTTGAGTTACGGCCGATTCAACCTACGCCGACGAGTTGCGTCGTGACGGAGCAACGGACGGTCAGAGGCGGAGACTCGTCATGCCGCCGTCGATGCGCAGGATCGTGCCGGTGGTCGACCCGGCGAGCGGGGACGCAAGCGACGCGATCCCGTACGCGACCTCCTCGGCGCTGACCAGGCGTCCCAAGGGCTGCCGTAGTCGCAGCGCCTCGGCCGCTGCCTCGGGGTCGTCGGCGGCGTCAAGCAGCCGGGCGACCCACGGGGTATCAGCGGTCCCGGGCGCCACGGCGTTCACGCGGATCCCTTCGGATGCGTGGTCGGCGGCCATGGCGAGAGTGAGCGCGAGCACCGCGCCCTTGCTGGCGCCATAGAGAGCTCGCTGTCGGACGCCGATGAAGGCGACCGCGGAGCAGGTGTTCACTACCGCTGCATGCGGTGAGCGGCGCAGGTGCGGCAGCGCTGCGCGCGTGACTCGAGCGATGCCCGTGACGTTGACGTCGAGCACGCGGGCCCACTCTGCATCGTCGTTTTGGCTGACGTCGCCGACTGCCCCGATGCCGGCGTTGTTCACCAGAACATCAAGGCCGCCCAGCTGCTCGACGACCTCGGTGACCGCGGCGTCGACCGCTGGGGTATCCGTGATATCGCAGTGCAGGGCCAGCACGCCATCAGGCGCGCCGTCGGTGCTGCGGTCAAGGACGGCCAGGCGGGCACCCCGCTGCTGCAACAGGCTCGCGGTCGCCGCCCCAATCCCACTGGCGCCGCCGGTGACGACGGCGACGAGGCCCTGGAAGTCAGTCATGTCGGAGTCCTCTCAGCTGAGCAGTGGATCGACGTGGATCTTGGGCCCCGGGCCTGCCGCCTCCGGCCGTTCACCGGCGAGCACGGCGCTGACCTGCTCGAGGCTGACGGTGGCGGCGACAAGCGGCCGGGGATCGACCGCACCGCTCGCGTACGCCGCGATGGTCGCGTCGAGACCCGGAGAGCCTGACAAGACGCCGACCGCCGTGACGTCCTTGAGAGCCAAGGTCCGGGTGTCGATGTGGCTTGGACTGCCGGCCAGGCCGATATAGACCACGCGCCCGGCCGGCTCCACCAGGTCGAGGGCCAGCGCAGGTAGGTGCGCGGCGTTGGAGGCATCGATCACCGCGTCGAACGGTTGGTCAGGGAGGCTCGCTTGCGTCCAAGTGTGCTCGAACCCGAGGCTGCGGGCGAACGCGAGGGACTCCTCGCTGCGACCCATCAGGTGCACCTCGGCGCCGGCAGCGCGGGCGAACATAGCGGCAAGCAGCCCGATGGTTCCCGGGCCGAGCACCAGTGCCCGGTCGCCGGATGCTAGGGCCGCACCCTGCGCCGCACGAAAAGCGTTGCCGCCCGGCTCCACCAACGCACCGAGCACGGAGTCGACGGAGGCTGGAAGGGGGTGTAACGAGGTGGCCGGTACGGCCACCTGCTCGGCCAGGGCGCCGGGACGATCCCCGCGCACGCCGAGCTCGTACCGGTTCTCGCAGACGTGCTGGTGACCCTTTCGGCACCGGCGACAGGTGCCGTCGCCGAGCTGGGTGTCGCCCATGACCCGGCGACCAACCCATGCAGAATCGACTCCGCTCCCAAGGCTGGCGACCGTGCCCGCCCACTCATGCCCGAGGCGCATCGGGTATGACGAGTGCCCCTGGTGAAGGTAGGCCATATCGCCGGTGAAGAACTCCATGTCGGTGCCGCAGACACCGACCCGCTCCACGTCGACGACAACCTCGCCGGGGGCCGCCGCGGGGGCCGGCACCTCCTGCACCCCGCCCTGCCCCGGCGCGTTCAGAACGTACGCGCGCATGCTTCGTGTGCTCATCACAGTCATTATTTCGTTCGGCCAGGAGCCGTTCACTCCAGCCTCGACACCCCGTCCCCCCTCGGCTAGGAAGGAACCATGTCCTCGTCGAACGACGGAAGCCGGCTGCGGAGCGCCCAGTGGTACGCCGGCGATGATCGCAACGCCTATATCCACCGAGCGTGGATGCGTCGCGGAGTGCCCGGTGACGCGTTCACCGGCCGTCCGCATATCGCAATCGCGAATACCGCCTCGGACCTCACGCCGTGCAATGCCCACCTGACCGAGGTGGCCGCGTCGGTGAAGAACGGCGTGTACGAGGCCGGCGGCATCCCGCTGGAGCTGCCGGTGGTGTCGCTGGGCGAAACCCTGCTCCGTCCCACGGCGATGCTGTGGCGCAACATGGCCGCGATGGCCACCGAGGAGATGCTTCGGGCCAACCCGATCGACGGCGTGGTGCTGCTAGGCGGCTGCGACAAGACCATTCCGTCCTTGCTCATGGCCGCCGCCTCGGTCGACCTACCGGCCGTGGTGGTGCCCGGCGGGCCGATGCTGACCGGCACTTTCCGCGGCGTCTCCCTGGGCTGCGGCACAGACGTCTGGCGGTTGTCGGAGGAGGTCCGGGCCGGCACCCTCTCCGCGGAGCAGTTCACCCGCTCGGAGTCGGCCATGATCCGCAGCCGGGGGCACTGCAACACCATGGGCACCGCGTCCACCATGGCGCTCGTGGCCGAGGCGCTCGGTACGGTCGTCCCGGGCGTCGCCGGGACACCGGCGGCCGACAGTCGCCTGCTGGAGGCCGCCCACGGGACCGGACGTTTGATCGTGGAGATGGTCGCTGCCGGTCGACGGCCGAGCACCCTCCTTACGCATGCTTCGTTCGCCAACGCGATCGTGACGATGGCCGCCGTCGGCGGGTCCACCAACGCCGTGGTCCATCTGCTGGCGATCGCCGGGCGGCTCGGGATCGATCTGACACTTGACGATTTCGACCGGATTGGTTCGCACGTCCCTCTGCTGGTCGACCTGCAGCCGGCGGGCCGGTTCTTGATGGATGACTTCTACCGTGCCGGTGGGCTGCTCGCGGTTCTGCGGGAGGTGCGCGATCTCCTCGACCCGACGGCCGTCACGGTGACTGGGCGTCCACTCGTCGACTACCTGGACGCCGCTCCCATCTGGGACCCCGAGGTGATCCGGCTTCGACGTCAGCCTCTGCTGACCGAAGGCGGCATCGCCGTGCTGCGCGGCAACCTCGCGCCCGCTGGCGCCATCATCAAACCCGCCGCCGCCTCCCCGCACCTCATCCAGCACCGCGGACGCGCTCTCGTCTTCGACAGCATCGAGGACTTCCACGCCCGCATCGACGATCCTGCGCTCGATGTGGACGCGAACACCGTGCTAGTGCTACGCGGCTGCGGGCCCAAGGGCTACCCCGGGATGCCGGAAGTCTCGAACATGCCATTGCCGAAGAAACTGCTCGAGCAGGGCGTTCGCGACATGGTGCGCATCTGCGACGGCCGGATGAGCGGCACTGCCTACGGAACTGTTGTGCTGCATGTCGCCCCCGAGGCCGCGGCCGGCGGACCGCTGGCACTGGTGCAGACGGGAGACGAGATCACCCTCGACGTACCCGACCGAACCTTGACGCTGGAGGTGTCCGAAGAGGAGCTGCGGCGCCGCCAACCCAACGCCGCGACCCTCGCCGGCTTTGCCAATCCCGCACGCGGCTGGGAGCGGCTCTACATCGACCACGTACAGCAGGCCGACACCGGCGCCGACCTCGACTTCCTTGTCGGCGCCAGTGGAGATCGAGTCAGCCGTGACTCCCACTAGCGGTTGACCTAAGTGGACTTAGACCTCTACAAGTGCGGTCGGGGCGCCACCCACCTGGTTGGGACGAGCCAGTCGCCGATGTTGAAGCAGCCATTCGTCGTGGTGCTTGTCTCGGCCACTCCAGCCGGAAAGCGTCTCCTAGAGCGGGGCCGAGCAGCCAGGGTACGAGCGATCGCCGCACTGCTTGCCGACGCCACCGAAGCGCAGCTGCACACCTTGCGCGCCGCCTCAGACGTCATTGCGGACAGGCTCACACTGGGCCGCTCGTGATTGGCCCCGATCCACAAACTCGGCCAGGCGGTATTCGCCGGATGAGGCCTTCGTGCCGCTGAGCGCGGGCACAAGATCGCCAGCGACAACCTCAACGAGCTAGTAGTCAGCGGGGAGCTGTCAGCAAGGGTCGCGGGAGACTCGCCGCGTAGGCCGAGAGACATGGACGAAGCGGCCAATCCGGTCACTCCTCTCGACAAGTCGCAAGGTCCCGACCGACGAATGTCTCGGAGTGGACACGACCCTTGCATAGAACCGTACGGGGCCATATGTTTTGCCCGCAGGTCCAGACCGCATGGTCAGAGGAGATTCGCCAATGGCGGCGACGACACCGGCAGCCGAGTCGGCCGTCGTGTTGTCGCGGCTCCGCAAGGAGTTCCCTGGCCCACCACTGGTCGTTGCCGTCGACGACATCGACCTGGATATCCGCGATGGCGAGTTCTTCTCAATGCTGGGGCCCTCTGGCTCCGGCAAGACGACGGTCCTGCGGATGATCGCCGGCTTCGAGGCCCCGACGTCGGGGCGCATCGAGCTCGGCGGGCGGGACGTGACCACGACCCAGCCCTACGACCGCGACGTCAACACGGTCTTCCAGGATTACGCGCTGTTCCCGCACATGGGTGTCCTCGAGAACGTCGAGTACGGCCTGCGTGTCAAGAAGATCGGCCGCCAGGAGCGCCGTGCCCGCGCCATGGAGTCGCTGGAGCAGGTGCGGCTGCCGGACTTCGGCGCCCGCCGGCCGGGACAGCTCTCCGGTGGGCAGCGCCAGCGCGTCGCGCTGGCCCGCGCCCTCGTCAACCGGCCCCGCGTGCTCCTCCTCGACGAGCCCCTCGGCGCCCTCGACCTCAAGCTCCGCGAGCAGATGCAGGTGGAGCTCAAGGCGATCCAGCGGGATGTCGGCATCACCTTCCTGTTCGTCACGCACGACCAGGAGGAGGCGCTTACCCTCTCCGACCGCATCGCCGTGTTCAACGCCGGCCGCATCGAGCAGGTCGGCACGGCCCGCGAGATCTACGAGCAACCGGCGAGCGAGTTCGTGGCCGGGTTCGTCGGCACGTCCAACCTCCTGACCGGTGCTGCCGCCCAGACCGTCCTCGGCCGGGCTGGCACCTTCGGCATCCGCCCGGAGAAGCTGTCCGTAGTGCCCCAGGGTGGCCCGGTCGAGGACGGCGCCGAGCGCGCGGCGGGCAGCCTCACTGAGGTCGTGTATGCCG
>Ga0307301_10000236_pt1 | contig 15324 bp, 10 predicted proteins | sample ER_DNA_182_FD_194506 | JGI IMG/M metagenome (GOLD analysis project Ga0307301, IMG submission 194506) | Bulk soil microbial communities from the East River watershed near Crested Butte, Colorado, United States - ER_DNA_182 | ecosystem: Environmental > Terrestrial > Soil > Floodplain | place...
TGGGCCAGCATGCAGTTCGCTCCTTTGGGTGAGAGGACATTAATCCCGGCCCGAGCGACGTTGCGGCAAGACTGTGATGAGCCACACCCGGAGGCGGACAAGCTTCTGATCAGGCCAACACGACAGCCGGGTCCGGCGCCGGCAGCAAGGACGGACAAGTCCCAGTAAGGGCACCATCAGCTGGGCCGATCAGTTTTTGGGTCACGTCTTTGCCGCCGGCACCAGTCTCAGACAACGCGTCGCGAAACCGGTGGATCCAGACTCACAATCAGTGCTCACCGGCACGACATCCCACCAGCACTCCGGCCCCCTCACCAACCGCCGGGGCACGATCTAGTCATAGACCTCAACACGCCAGGGAAAATGAAGTGCTCACCGACAGCCGGCTCGGACAACAGCATGCCCGAAAGGCTGCTATTGCAGTCCCATTAGGGGAAACGCTGGCGCACCCGGAGGGATTCGAACCCCCAACCTTCTGACGCTTCTATGTTTGTCAAGCGGCCGCTGGAGCTGCTGATATCTGGGCGGTGAGTGTGGTGCTGGTGTTGAGGGCGCGGTAGAGCTGGCGGGCGATGTAGCGCTTGAGGCACCGCTGGATCTCTCGGCTGGATTTGCCCTCGGCTGTGCGACGGGCGACGTAGTTCTTGGTGGTGGGGCAGCACCGGATGCGGGTGATGGCGATGGTGTGGATCGCGCTGTTCAGGGCTCGGTCGCCGCCGCGGTTGAGCCGATGCCGAACCGTCTTGCCGCTGCTGGCCTGCAATGGGCTGGTGCCCGACAGGGCGGCGAAGGCGGCGTCGCTTCGGCACCGTCCAGGGTGGGAGAAAGACACGATGGCTTGAGCTGCGGTGACCGCGCCGATGCCGCGGCGCTCGGTCAACCCGGGAGCCATCTGGTCCACGATGGTTTGTAGCTGAGCCCGGTTGGCCGCTAACGCGTGACGCCCCGCCCGTATGGCGTGAGCTAGGCGTCGGATCTCGCCGTGCCGCACCGCCTGCTCGCGGCTGGCCTGTGGTGGTTCCCGTCGCCGCACCAGGGCGAGGAGCACGGGATCGGTGAGCGTGGCACGGGCCAGATCACGCTCGGTGTCCTGCCCGCCCAGCAGCAGCGCGCGGAGCCGGTTGGTTTGGGCGGTGGTGACCACGGTGAGTTCGTGGCGGGTGCCGAGCAGGATCCGCAGCGCTTCGCGGTCGCCGTCGGCACGGGGTACCGGTAGCCGGTCGGCATCGAGGCGCAGCGCGGCGAGCACCGCGAGATGGGCGTCGATTGGGTCGGATTTGCCCTTCCCACGGCGGGCCTTGTGGTTGGGCTGCTCGCACTCGATGACGGTCAGGCCGGCGGCAGCGACCGCGCGGGCCAGCCCGACACCGAAGCTGCGGGTGCCCTCGATCGAGACGACCACCCGCGGTCCCGGCGCATGGTCGCCGATCCAGGCCAGCAACTCGGCAAAGCCTGAGTTGTCATTGCTGATCTTTCGTATCCCGATCGGAGTGCCGGTTGGGAGCGCGAGCTCCACTTCGTGGGTGTCGCGGTGGGTGTCGACACCGACGACGGCGTCGATGAGTTCTGCCAGCATGGGCACCGGCCTAGTCCTTCCTGTAGGGAGTGGGTCAACCGTCGGCACCGGCTTGGGTAGAGGTCACCGAGTGGCACATCTGTGATGGGTCACGCCCTCGAGCGGACAGGCTTCTGATCAGGCCAACTGGTGGGCCAGGCCGGTGTCGGCAACCACGACGGACAGGTCAGATGAAGGGCACGCCGAAGCGGCCGGATCCGTAGAGAGTCACATCGGGTCACCGACACCGAGCCTGCTGGTCCTCCACCCAGGAGCACCGCAACGACACTCACAGATCCGTAGGAGGGCGAGGCTCGTTCACCGAGGCGTAGCCAACATCGTGCCACTGTCAATCGTGGGCTTTTCGTCCAAGGCCATCCATGCCTGTGCGCCGACCGCGTTAGCAAAGTGTTAGCACGCGAGTCCCGACAACGGCGCGCCCGCTTTCCAAATCCGCAAATCGAGGTCCAGGCTGATCCGCAGGTCTCCGTTTGCGCTTGGGAAGCGATCATCCGGACGCTTACGGATGGCTACAAACGAAGACAACTGAGACCAAAACTGAGACCGCGCGGCTGTAGCAGCTGGGACGTGCGCAGTGTGCACATATACAAAATCAGCAACGTCCTTGCAATCGGACTGCTGCCCCTTAGTCGCCTTCTTGGTATCCGTTGGGGTAGACGATGGATTTGAGACTGTTCGGATCCAGGTCGCTCTCCAGCGCCTCGTCGGCGCGCTCAAGGTCGAAACGGCCCGTGACGAGGGAGTCGAGATCAACCTGGCCGCTGGCCACCATGTGGATGCCTGCCGGCCAGGTGTCGGTGTGCGAAGCCCTCGTGCTGCCGCTTGACCACTGAGAACAACGCCACCGCAGTGCCGATGCAGGCGAAGGCGTCGAGCACCACCCGCTCCCCGGCTGAGTGAACGCGTCTCTTGCGACTCTCACTGAGCGGTGTAGATATCTCGCTCACGATTAACAGATTCGTACATTGTACGGCTACAGTCGTATTAGGTGCGGTGAGCGATCGCGCCCCAATCAGCCTTACGGGCAGGACTTGCACCGTATGTCTCAGTCTCGGGTTGCCCGGGACGTAGCCCACCGTTGTGGATGACAACGGATGGAGCAAGAGATGGACGAGACGACAAGAACTGCGGTGTCGGTGGCCGAGGTGCCTGCCGAAGCCCCCCGGCTGCGGTATGACGATGGGCGGGAAGCCGTGCAGAAGGAGCTGAGCTCAACTAGACGAACCGCACGAGTGGTTGGAATGTTGGTCCTCGGTGGATACCTGACCTACGGCGTAGGGAGCGCGATCGCCACGGGCATCGCGGCAGCCCCGGATTATCTGTCAAGTGTTTCGGCGAGCACCCTGTTCACGGCTAGTGCGGTGTGGATGCTGTTGAACTCCGCCCTGGTGATTGGCATCGGGGTGCTGATGTTGCCGATTCTGAGGCCGCACAACAAGAACATCGCCTTGGGTTACTTCGCCACCAGGGTTTTCGAGGGGATCATCCTCGCCGTGGGCGTGATCAGCCTCCTGTCGCTGGTAATCGTTAGTCGGGGCTACACGGAGGCGGGCGCTGCTGATGCCTCCTACTTCGAGACGCTGGGCGCCCTTGCGATCAATGGGAACTTCATGGCCTACAACGTGGCGATGGCTGGGCTCGGCCTGGGCAGTCTGTTCTTCTGTTATCTGCTGTTTCGGTCGAACCTCGTCCCGCGGTTTTTGGCGGTCTGGGGCCTCGTTGGATATGCATTCTTAGCAACGGGATGCGTGCTGGAGACTCTCGGATTCGCCGGCACCGGTCTTGTAGCGACAATCCCGGGCGGTCTGTTTGAGATATTCTTCGGCATCTGGCTGATCGCCAAAGGTTTCAACCCATCGGCAATCACCATCGGAGCAGCCAACACAGCTGGCGTCGTGACCCCGTAGCGCCTGTTTACAAGTAGCCTCCTGCTAGGGCGGCGATCGTGCACGATCTCGACACGCCGCCTTAGCACCGTGGGCGTGGCTGGCGGCGATCGTCTGCGGACGTTGGGTCAGGTCTGCTCCATACCGTATCCCTGGGACGCGATCCACCTTTGCGCCAGGCGACCCAGCCACAGCATGCTCTCGGATGACTAGCGATCAAGCTAGGCCACTAGGGCGGATGAACAGACTAGGAGAACCAAGCCATGGGGAAAGTCCGTACAGGGCACGCAACGTCACTGGATGGGTTTATTGCTGGGCCGAACGACGGTCCTGAAGCATCTATGGGTGATGGCGGCGAGCGGCTTTTGGCTTGGTATTTCGGCGGCGACACCGACTACCGACTGCCTGGCACGGAGATGGTGTTCAAGGTCTCGCCACAAACCGCTGATTACCTTCGGGAGACGAGTACAACGACAGGGGCCTTGGTGACGGGACGGAGGACATTCGACCTCACCCATGGCTGGGGTGGCGGACATCCTTTGGGGGTACCGGTCTTTGTTCTTACCCATTCGGTTCCGCAAGAGTGGGTTTACGAAGGATCGCCTTTTACGTTCGTTACGGACGGCCTCGAAAGCGCTGTAGCGGAAGCGAAAGCGGTCGCTGGTGACAAGGACGTCGGCGTGATCGGTGCGAACCTGGTGCAGCAGTGCATCCGATCGGGACTTCTCGACGAGATACACCTAGATCTGGTGCCTGTCCTACTCGGGGATGGCGTCCGGTTGTTCGACCAAACCGCGGAACCGATCGAGCTGGAGAGCACCCAGGTGATCGAGGGCGCAGGGGTTACGCATCTTACATTCCGCGTCGTGAAATGATGGCGGGGTCTTGCGAGCCTAGTGACCAAGCGGTGGTCGAACAACATAAGGGCCCGCGGGACTGCATGACGGTCCCTGGAGCACAGATGCAGACAGGTCGCGGCGCGGCCCGCAGCGCAGCGAGGGCACGCGCCGGCTGGCTGAGCGGAGCCCGGCCTTTGATCTGAGAGAGCCGGATTCGGCAGTGTGCTGCCCTGCCATCTTGCCCTGCCATCTTGCCCTGCCATCGCCGCGTGGAGGGAGTGCAACCTCATGCTCAGAGCGCCGCGGTTTGACGACTGAGGTGTGTCGGACATCGAACTGAGGATTTCGTCGGGGGTACGCGCAACTCGTCTCACGCTGGAGCCCGTGGCTGCCGCAAGAAGAGTTTCTGCCTAGGGCGGATGTCGGATCGGCGTCGCTTAGGCGTTAGGTCCGAGCAAGTCGGTTAAGTGGCGGAGTACCCATGCGCGATAGTTCCACGTCAGGAACCGGCGCCGTGGCTGCACGGACGGTCGGCGTCCGGCAAGCACGCGGTCCGGCGATGATCACCGCGGTGACTGCGGCCACAAGCCACGGAGCCTGACATCAACGAGGACACACTCCACTATGCATCGTGTCGTCGGGGAGGATGAGTATGTCGATGGCGGTCAGCGAATCATAGACTCTGATCTCCGAACGGACTAGCGACGAATCTGTTAGCTAAGCGGGGTTGAAGACCGACCACAGTCGCCGCGCGCCGGTGTGGTCGGTACTCAGAGGCGCCTAGTCGGGCGGGATGTTCTGGTTGAGACGGAACACATTGTCCGGGTCGTATCTGCGCTTGAGCGCCTTCAGCCGATCGAACTTCGCCGGCCCGTACGCCTGCCGGACCCGTTCCTCGCCCTCGTCCATCATGAAGTTCACATACACGCTGGATTGGTACGGGGCGAGCGCCGACCAGTACGCCCGCGCCCACTCGCGTTCGGCGTCGAAGCCCTCCGCCGTATAGCTGTTGCCGTTGATGTTGAACGTAAACCCGGCGCTGCGCCCAGAGAAGGAGGTCTCGTCCTCGCCGATCCGGGCGACTGCGCCCCCCATCTGCCACAGCGCGATGCTGGAGATAGGTGACACGATCCGCCGGCCGTGCTCGGCAATGATATCGATCACGTCGTCGTTTAGCTCGGCTACGTCGCAGGTCCGGACGTAGTACCACCACCCGTGGGGGTACCCGGGATCGAACATCGACTGATGCGCCAGATACGGCTTGGGCTGGCACAGATCCAGCAACGGCTGGCCAAACGATTTGAGCGGGCGCAGCACGCGTTCGCCGTCCTCGACAGGCCCTGCGTAGCAGGCCGTGACCGCGATAACGTGCCGGCCGACCAGGTCTCTCGGGACGCCCGGCAGGTCCAGGACTCGCCGCTGCACCAGGATCGTCATCAGCTCGTCCGGGCAGTCGGCGACCCAGTCGCGGTAGAAACGCAGCACCTTCGCCGCCTCCTCCGTCGGCCAGAACACCGGTCCCGCGAATACGTCCGGCCCCAGCGGGTGCAGCCGGAACTCGAACTCCGTCACAATGCCGAAGTTGCCGCCGCCACCCCGGACTCCCCAGAACAGGTCGGCGTTCTCCGTGGCGCTGGCCGTCACCGACTCGCCGTCGGCGGTGACCATGTCGACCGAGAGCAGGTTGTCAACGGTCAGCCCGTACTTGCGCATGATCCAACCGATGCCGCCGCCCAGCGTAAGCCCGGCGACTCCGGTGTGGGTCACGATCCCGGCCGGTACGGCCAGCACGTACGCCTGCGTCGCCTGGTCCAGTTCCTCCAGCAGCACCCCCGCCTGGACGCGTGCCGTACGCGCATCCGGATCGACCCGGATTCCCTTCATCAAAGACAGATCGATCACCATGCCGTCGTCGCAGACGGAATGCCCTGGGAAGCTGTGGCCGCCGCCGCGGACCGCGACCAGAAGCCCGTGGGTGCGGGTGAAACGCAGTGCGGTGGCCACATCAGCCGCATCGGCGCAGCGGGCAATGCTGGCCGGGTACCGGTCGATCGACCCGTTCCACACGCGCCGCTGCGACTCGTAGGAGGCGTCGCCAGGACGAATCAAGGTGCCTCGGAGACGCGTCTCCAGCGCGGTGAGCACTCGCGGGTTGAGGGCACCCTGCCTGGGCCTGAACATCCTTGTCATGGATGCCAGTGTTCGCCACACATACCGGCGCTGTCAGGGACTTGAGTTCCAGTCCTGTTCCGCGATGAGCCGGGCCGGATCGACGATGATGATGCGGTTCCGTTCGGTGTGCACCACGCCCGCGGTGCGCAGCTCACGGAGCACTCGGACGATGACCTCGCGGACTGTCCCGACCGCCTCCGCCAGCTGTTGCTGGCTGACCGGGACGACCAGTTCCGGCGCGCCCTCGGACGCGATGTCGAGCAGATGCCGGGCTACCCGCTGGCGAACGGTGGCGAAGGCGCTGCCTGGAACCTCATACAAGAAACTGATCGCTCGTTCGCTCTGCTCGCGGAGGAAGGCCTGCGTCACGCGTATGTCCTGCGCCGCCGCACGACGTGCGACGCCGGGAGACAGCGCCAGCACCTCAGCGTCTACCAGCGCCTGGACCGCGGCCGGCAAGGCAAACCCCGGGATAAACAGCGACATTACCCCGAGTAGGGCGCCCGGCCGGCAGTACCGGACGGTCATCGTGCGGCCGTCCGGCGCAGTCACAAACACCCGAACGAGCCCGGAGACGACCAGCTCCAGGACCGGTGCGCCCTCACCCTCGCGATGGATTACCGACGAGGCGGGGATCTTTAGTCTCACCGCACCGGCCATGAGGTCATCGATAACATCTGCCGGTAGCTCGCGCAGATGCGACGCTAAGACCGCGGACTCCAGATCTGCGTCCACAGTCCGAAACTAGGGCATGTCCGATGGATCGATCATCGCCACTGACGGAGGGTCGTGAACACGTCCCGGCAGTCGCGGGATCTGGTAGGCGCCATCCACCGTGTCGCCGAACACCTACTCCATGCTCACGAAGTAGTCGCAAGAGTGTGCCCTTGCCGATCTTGTAACGCTCAGCTAGACGAGTGGTGTCCGTTCCTTCCTTGTAATCGTCGATGATGCGCAAGATCATGTGACGCCCGAGCCTTCGCTCGACCCGCTGGTCGGTGCGTTGAGGCGGGCCGGGGTGAGAGCGATGATGCGTGACAGCGTCGCTAAGCAGCTTCTCTAGCCGAAACGTCACCGGCAACTGGTTCGAGTAAGCGTGAACCTCCACCAATAGTTCTCACTCGAACCTTCTGCTTACTGGTGCGTGGGTGTATGTGGCCCGGGCTGGTGGTTGTGGGAGCACTAACGGACGCCTGACAGGGATTCACTTCGGATGCGACGCCTTGAATGCAGCGTCGAGGCACAGCATCGCGGCACAGCGTCTGGTGCCCTTCGTCGTAGCATCGAAGCTCTAGACTGGGTCATTCGTCGCAGCGGGCCACTTCGCTTAGTTTGGCTATGGGTCTGACCACCATTTTGACCACCATTTGGGTTTGTGCACCGAAATTCGCCTTAGTGCAAAATCCTTATTTTCAAGGAAAATTGGACGACTACGGACGTTGTTGGACACGCTGCCGATGTCTGGGGGTCAAGAGCCATGCCTCTTTAACTTTGAGGCCGAGCCGATCGGGCGCCATTGTGTCGATCGCTTGCAGGAGCCTGGTTCTCTGGCGGACGTTCACGGTCGCACTGCCGACGGAATCACCCGGTTACTTAATCGATGTTGAGTCAGCTGACCGCCAGGCAGCACCTGCGTCCCTAGGGATATATGACGGCAATGCGCCATCCGGTCGGCGGCCTTATCCACAGGTCGTCGCGCATGGCGACGGATTGGTGCTCCGTCTGGCTTCATGAGAGAGCAACTGGGTTCGGAGGAGGGAGTGGTCCCCGACCCGGCCCGCCGGGGACTCGTCCTGCCAGCACGAGGTGCCTAGCCGATCTTGTGGGCGCCGCAGGCCGCACATGAACCGAAGGCAAGCCGGTGATGGCACCGGGAAAGGGAAGACCAATCATGGCTGTCGCTGAGAGCAGGCCTGCGGTGCCGGCCGTGCTGTATGACGTGGACGAAGCGGCGGAGGCGCTGCGGCTGAGTCGGTCCGTCCTCTATGAGCTGATTCGCTCGGGTCGGCTACGGACTGTGAAACAGGGCCGCCGGCGGTTGGTGCCGGTGTCGGCGCTGTCCGAGTACGTCGACTCGCTCGGTGGTCGGCGTGACTCGTCGTGCCCGCGGGGACGGCGGTCTGCATTGGGATGAGCACCGGCAGCGGTGGATTGCAACGACCACGATTGGCTACAACGGCCGTGGCAAGAGGGTTGTGCGAAAGGCCTCCGGTCGGACGAAGACTGAGGCGAAGAACAAGTTGCGGGACCTCTTGCGCGATCAGGCCGATGGTCTGACCGCGGGGGTCGGCGGGTACACGGTGCGGCTTGCAGTCGAGGACTGGCTGACGCACGGGCTGGGTCGGCAGTCGGCGGCGACGGTCACGAAGTATCGCCACCTGTGTGCTGAGCATGTGCTGCCAGCGCTCGGGGCACGGAAGCTGCGTGACCTGTCTGCGTCGGAAGTCGATCAATGGCTGGCCGGGCTGTCCCGGTCACACAGCACCCGAACGGTGCAGGAGATCCGGGCCTGCTTAAACCGAGCGGTCAAGAGGGCGATGGCGCGGGACCAGGTGAGGCGGAATGTTGTGGAGCTGACCGAGGTTCCGACCGGCCAGCCCGGGCGCCGGTCGAAGTCCCTCACCCCGGAACAGGTCGATGACGTACTCATCAAGACGGCGCCCGATCGGTTGCACCCCTACCTGGTGGTGTCGTTGCTGACGGGCGCTCGGACCGAGGAGCTGCGGGCGCTGCGCTGGGAGCACGTGCACCTTGACGGTCGGCCAAACGCGGTGCAGTCGGCTCCGCCCCATTTGGAGGTATGGCGATCGGTGCGCGAGGGCGGCGACACGAAGACGAGGAAGTCACGGCGGACGCTTGCGCTGCCGGTGCGTGCCGTCCAGGCCCTGCGGAAGCAACGCGCTCAACAGACAGCTGATCGGCTCGCGGCCGGCAATCGGTGGCAGGAGACAGGCCTGGTGTTCACGACCGGACTGGGCACCCAGCTTGATGCCGCGAACGTACGGCGCGACTTCCGTCGCGCGCTCAAGCTGGTGCCGGGCCTGAACCCTGCCGAGTGGACTCCTCGCGAGCTGCGTCACTCGTTCGTGTCGGTCCTGTCAGACTCCGGGGTTCCGGTCGAGGAGATCTCGCAGCTGGTCGGGCACAGCGGAACCAGCGTCACCGAGCTGGTTTACCGAGACCAGCTGCGGCCGGTGATTCAGACAGGCGCGACTGTCATGGATCGGCTATTCAGCCTGCGTGACCAGCGCGCGTAGTCACTCAGTTAGTCACTCAGATGTGCTCCGCATTGGGCAGCCGCCACCGAAATGTGGCTCTCACTAGGTGGGCGATACTGGGTTCGAACCAGTGACCTCTTCGGTGTGAACTCCGCGCATCAGCCGCTTGTAGCCTCGTGTACGCAAGTCCGGACGCATTTGGATGAAGCCGAACGTGCTAAATAATGCGGTCGTTGCTGTACTTCGCTGCTGTACTGATCTTCTGGTGCGCAGGTCCGCGGCATGCGGCTCTTGCCGTTATGCCGCACTCTATTCCGCGCGGGGAAGCGCCCGCTCAGGTCCCTGAGCGGCTAGCCCCGCGTAGCAGGGTTGCTGTCAGATACGAACGCCTTCCGAGTCCGTGGCGGCAGCTGGCAAAGAGGTGAATTGGCGGGCTCCGGTCTATTTCGTTCGACAGGCCAGCAGGCACAGTGATGGTGCGGCCGACAGCGGCTCTACCTGCACAGGACCGAATCCAGCGCGGCTGGTCCAGGTTTTGTACGCCGCGAGCGGATGCACGGTGCCTTGGGAGGTACGCAGCCGAAGGCCCAGTGCGTAGAGGCTGATCCAGCGCTGTGTCGCGAGGTCGGACTGGGTCAGCACGTCGATGATCGCGAGCAGTCCGCCGGGCCTCACGGTGGGGCGCAATCGGTGCAGGAGTGCACAGTTGCGTTCCTGGTCGAAGAGGTGGCAGATGTTGGCGAGCAGCACTATGTCGTACGCCGCCGGGGGCAGCGCGCAGGTGAACATGTCGGCCGGCAGGTAGGCGAAGCGTTCTCCGAGATCGGCCGCCTCAACCGCGCGCCGTGTCGTCGGGATGACAGCGGGAAGGTCAAGCGCCGTAACGCGGACTGCGGGTGACTGGGTCGCCAGTGCAATGCTCCATGGCGCCGCCCCTGCCCCGACATCGAGGACCTCGACGCCGCAGTCGGCGAGTAGCTGCGCGGCGCGTCGGGCGGCCGGGGCGAATACCACCGACAGCAGGCCGACGAGATCGGGATAAAAGTCGGATGCGCCCTCGGCGGTGTCCGCTCGTGCTAACGGCTTGCCGCTGCGCACAACATCGGCGAGCTTGGACCCGCCAGGGATGTGCGCGGCCGTCATCATCAACGCTGGGCCGCCCAGCCCCGCGGTGTATCCAGCGGACCCGTTGCGGTGCACGACGCCGAGATCCGCGAGCGTGTTGAGCAGCAGCGCGGTCATCGTCGGGTCCGTCGCGCAGGCCTGCGCGAGTTCGCTCGTGTCCTTTGGGCTGGAGCTCAACTGATCGAGAAGCCCCAGCGCGGCGGTTGCCTCAAGGACGCGTGCAGTCCAGAGAGCATCGGTGAGACTCAACAGTTGTGGTGCTTCGTCAACTGGCATGGCACTCATCCGAGGACCTTTACGGTTCCGATCGTCACGTCGACGACCACGACTTGACCGTCCTGCAGCTGTGTCGTACCTACGCGGGTGGCGACCACAGCGGGGACGCTGAACTCGCGAGCGATGATCGCCGGATGGGACAGTACGCCGCCCGAGTCGGCGACCAGTGCGCCGACGTTTGGGAACAGGACCGACCACACCGGCGAGGTTGCCGGGCAGACGAGCACGTCGCCAGCGCAGAGCCGGTCAAACTCGGCTTCGGACCGGATGATCCGCACCTTTCCGGTGTAGCGGCCCGCCGAGGCGCCAATACCGGTCAGCATGTCACCGCCGGGCCCGCTCTGCGCATTTGCGGCGAGGATGCGGTCGACGTACCACATGAAGGCCTCATTGGCGAGCCGGGCCTCCTGGGGCAGTCCGTCCAATGGTGGCGGTGGTCCCGGATCTGGGCCGTACGAGGCCGGGCCGGGGTGTGCCAGCGCCCAGGCGTACTCGCCTTTGCGATGGGTCACGACGTGGCGGCCACTGGTGCCGTCAGCCAGCTGGGCCCGGGCCTCGTCCGGGTGCAGGTAGAAGATGTCCTCCACAGCGGCGATCTGACCGCGGCTGGCCAGTCGGCGACCAAGGTCCAGCGCGGCGCGGCGCAGCAGCCCGCGCGGCACGCTCATGGTGTAGAACGTGTTGTCCTCACGCACCGGGTACGCCATGAGCGCTCGTTCTAACGCCCGCTCGAAGCGCACCAGGTCAACGCCCGCGAGGATCTCGCGTGCCTCGTTGGCAGCGGCGTCCCGCTGGCGGCCAAGCTCCTGCTCTGCCTCCGCGCCAACACCGCTGTCCAGTTGGTCGCGCACCAGCGCGAGCACCAGATCCGGCCGCTCCTCGAGCGACGGTTCGCCAAGCTCGTACGCGTCAAGAGTGCGGCAGCCGTAGTCTCGGAGGTAGGCAGCGAACGCCGCCGCGAACTGCTCGTCGGCGGCGAGCACCTCCTTGGCCGGGACTGCTTGCTTAAGCAGCGCGTGAATCGGTGGGCTGGCCAGGGCGGCGAGATTGGCGAGTGCCCGAGCTGGTTCGGTTGAGGTGGTTGAGGTGCCGTCCAGCAGTGAGAACATTCGGGGTTCATCCCAGCCGAGCAGCTCCTGGCAGGTGAAGGCGAGTTCACCGAGCACCGCGCCGAGCCCAGCGTGCAGCCGGAAGTGGACGTCGAGACCATCGGCTAGCAGCTTCAGAGCGTCGGCTAGATGGGCGTCCAGCGCTGTATCAGACAGTACGGCGAGTCGGCGCTCGCGCAGCTCCTGGCTGCGGGCCGTGAAGTCCGGCCGCCAGTCCTGCGACCACTGTCGCAGGAGCCGTCCGGGTACATCCGCGCGCATGGCGGCGACCGACTGGCGGATTCGGCGTCGTAACGCTGGCTCACCGCCGCCCAAAGGCACAATGCCGATGTACTCCCAACCACCGATCATGCGGAACTGTGCCCCGTCGAACAGCAACCTCAACTCATCGCTCTGCCGCCGCAGTGCGGCGTTTACTGTGTCAGTGAGGGCCTCGGTGAATGGTCGCCACGGAAGTGGTGCATGGCTGGTCTCCCTGATCCAGTACCCCGCCGGCACCTCCACTGGAATTGGGACCGGCTCGACCGGCAGCGACGTTATGGGACGGGCTTGCAGTAGGACGACCTCAGTGTCGACCAGCGCCCACTCGATGTCCTGCGGCGCGTCGAGTTCGGCCTCTACCCGGCGGGCCAGGTCAGCAACCAATCTGGCCCGTGATTCATCGATGACCGCCTCGGCCATAGAGTCCTCGTGGATGGCGTCTCCGCGGACGACCCACCGGTCCGGCGTCGCCGCACCTGACGCGAGTCGCTCGCCGATCCCGACGACGGCGTCAATTACGATACAGCCGCGTTCGCCAGTCACCGGGTCGGCCGTGAACGCGATCCCGGCCGCGGTTGCATGCACCATGGGCTGTACCAGCACTGCCAGCCGCGGTGGCTGGGCTCCGGCGTACGAGGTCACTAGGGCGTCGAATGCCGAACGCCAGCACGCGTTGACCGCGTCGACCAGCGCGGCTTCGCCGTGCACATCGAGCACGGTGGTAAACAGACCCGCGTACGAGGCGTCGGCACCGTCCTCATTGACTCCGGAGGAACGGACCGCCAGTGGTACGTCCCCCCACTCGCTGGCAGCGCTGAGCAGATCGGCCAAGACGGCAGCTGGGACCTCGAGGTTTCGGCCCAGCGCTCGCTCGAAGCTGGCAATCGGCACGACAACGCCGGGCGGCACCGGGAACCCATGGGCGGCCAGGCGGGCGAGGGTGGCCGCCTTGCGGCCGGCGATGTGGTAATCGGTTGCCGCGGCCAGCGGCAGTACCGTGGCTGTCCCGGGTGTTGTTGTGGTCATGGCGGGCACCTCCTGTCCGATGCACTCCACGATCGTCGAGTAGGTAGGGGCGGTGCCATCCGTCAACCTACCTATCTGGACCGCCCCGAGACGTAACTTCAGCTGTCGGCGCCTCTTCGAGGACGTATCGGATCAGCGCCGCACGGGACGGGAGTTCGAGCCGTCGGTAGATGTGCTGCAGGTGGGCGCCCACGGTGCGGGTACTGATGAACAGCCGTTCGCCGATCTGGGCGTTGGAGAGGCCCTGCGCGACCAGGCGGGCCACCTCCTCCTCGCGAACACTGAGCCGACGCTCTTCGTGGTCGCCTGAGGCTGACGGGGGCCGCCGACCAAGCTGGCGCAGCACGGCACGGGCACGGTCAGCCTGCGGTTTGGCCTCTAGGCGGTCCAGCACCTCGAGTGCGCCGTTAACATCCCCCGCGACGGCGTCGGCGGGATCCCCGGCGGCGCGGCGTACGAGAGCGCGGTCCACCCGAGCAACCGCCTCCTCGTACGGTATGCCGAGGTCCGCGAAGCCGGCGATCGCGCTGTCGAGCTGGTCCAGTGCATCGACAGCGCGAGGCGGATCGCGTCGGGCTCCAGCAGCCAGGCCAGAAAGCCATGCCGCGAGGGCGGCCGGGTAAGGTGCACCTGGACCCAGCGCGGCCAGCCTCGCAGCGGTATGTTGCACCGCCTCCATGTCCCCTGCCGTCGCCTGTGCCTCCCCAAGAAACGCCAACGCTAGCGGCGCGAATGTGGGGTTATGGGCGGCGTTGTTCGCAATCGCCACCGCGTGGTCCACGTCATTCCGCGCCAGCGCGATCATGCCCTCGACGAGATCCACCACCCCGAACACGTGACGGTCGGCCGCGGACCATCTCCCGAACAGCCGGCGTGCCTCGCTGACCCGGTCGGCGGCCTCGTCGAGGCGACCACGACGTACGAAAACCAAGCCCTGAGTGGCGAGCGCGAAGGCCGCGCCCCGTGCAACGCCGACGCGTTGGGCGAGGCCCAGGTCATCAAACGTGCGACGTAGGACAGCAGCCCAGTCCCCTGCAACCACCTCGACGATTGCGAGCAGCACATGGTGGAGGATCTCGAGCGCGGGTACTCCGCTTTGCCTGGCCAGGCGGATCCCCTCCTCGGCGCTGGCTCGGGCGGCGGTCAGGTCTCCCCAGCACCAGTAGATAGCGGACAACGGGCGCAGCAGGGCCTCGCCGACGAGCACCGATTCCTCGTTGCGGGCGAGTGCAGTGAGTTCGTGTGCGAGACCTAGGCCGTCGATGTAGCGGCCGGTGGTCTGCGCCCTGAGAACCTGGGCGTACACCATCGCCGCGCGGGACCCGCTGGAGCCGGTGGCGCGGCCCAGAGCCGCCAGCCGGGCGATGCTCTGGTCGAGACCTGCTAGGTCAGTGGATCGGGCGGCGAATCGCACCCGGACCTCCTCAACTTCGACGTTCTCCGGGCAGGCCGTGACATCAGCTAGCGCGCGATCGGCGGCATCGAGAAGCTGGTTCGCGTCGACGAACCGACCCAGATCCCATGCAACGACGGCGCCGCGGGTCAGCCGCCGTGCCTTCGCCTGCGGATCCGTCGTGCTGTCGGCTGCCGCTACCCAGGCGGATAAGGCGTCCTCGACCCGGCCGGCTAGCTCGCAGGCCTCGGCGTACGCGCCCGCCAGCTCGTCGACATTGTCGCGGCGGCTCAGGCGCCGGGCCAGATCTAGGCCGGTGCCCGCGTTCGCGCACGCCTCATCGCCGGCCAGGCGGGCGAGGTCGGCGCGGGTCGCCAGCGTGAGCACGTCCAGGGCGTGGGCAGCATCGACTTGAGCACCGGCGGCGCGAACATGAGCGGCGA